>SXGR01371464.1_pt1 | contig 28358 bp, 29 predicted proteins | sample 3174711 | NCBI WGS metagenome assembly SXGR01 (sample SAMN11356860, study PRJNA531348) | freshwater metagenome | isolation source: freshwater sample F1-60 | place: China: Fuxian Lake, Yuxi | collected 2017-12-25
GATCTCGCGCTGGCCCTGTCGTTAGGTTTCATACTTCTGGCGACCGTGCTCGCGGTGAATGCCTGTGCGCAGTGGCTTAGGGTTCGTACCCGTGCAGCGCTGGGCTGAATTGCAGCATTCGATCGCAGTCAATGCGCTTGGCTTCTCGGCAGGCGGACGGTCCATCGTCAAGCCCGCCACACTTTTGCTACCACTTTCGGGACGAACGATCGTGCTTGGCCCGAACGGTTCGGGTAAAAGTACGCTCCTGCAACTCATTCACGGCATGCTGCCGGCCAACCAGGGTTCAGTCGGAATTCGTCAACCGCGGTTGGTCGAGCGCCCCGTCGGCGCCCATGAGTTGGGTTTCGTTCTGCAGCGGCCGGTCATGCTGGCCCGGTCGGTACTTGATAACGTGACACATGCCCTGGCGGTTCGGGGCCTAGCCCGCGCCGAGCGCGAGCCGCGGGCGCGGCGTGTGCTGGCCCGAGTTGGGCTGGCGGCGCTCGAGTCTCGGCCGGCCCGGCAACTGTCTGGTGGTGAACAGCAGCGCCTTGCCATCGCCCGGGTGATGGCGGCAGACCCGGCGTGCCTGCTGCTAGACGAACCCACCGCGCACCTGGACCCGGGCGCGAGCGCAGCCATTGAGCGGCTGCTCTGCGACTGGTCGGCTGCTGGCACCGGCTTTGTCATGAGTACGCACGATCTGGCGCAAGCGCGCCGTTTGGCTGACCAGATCGTGTTCATGCATCGCGGTGAGGTGATCGAGTTCAGCCCCGCAAACCGCTTCTTTACGTCTCCCGCCACGGAAACTGCTGTGCGCTTCATGGCGGGTGAGCTTCTTGAATGACTCATGGGAAAGCTGACGTTGAATCCCCGTGAGCCAGCATTCGCCGGATGCCGGATGGTGAGGTCTGCGCTGTTTCTTGCCATGCTTGGTGGCGCGATGCTCGCGTCCGCTCAGCAGCCCCCAGCAGCGGCCGGGCGAGTTGACTCGAAATATATTGTGATGGCGTCAACCACCTCCACCGAGCAGTCGGGGCTGTTTACTCATCTGCTGCCGCGATTTTCCGCGAAGACCGGCATTCAGGTGCGTGTCGTGGCCCTGGGAACCGGCCAGGCGATTGCGGTGGCTTCGCGAGGCGACGCCGATCTGCTGCTCGTCCATGACAGGGTGGCCGAGGAGAAATTTGTCGCTGACGGTTTGGGGCTCGCCCGGCGCGACGTGATGTACAACGACTTCGTAGTGATCGGCCCGGCATCGGACCCCATCCGCTTGGCGGGGGGACGTGATGTCATCCTCGCATTGCGCCAGATCGCGCAGGGGTGGTACCCGTTTCTGTCCCGAGGCGACCGCAGCGGTACCCACGCAGCCGAACTTCGGTTTTGGAAACACGCTGGCCTCGATCCCAAGGCGTCAGCCGGTGGCTGGTATCGCGAAACGGGCTCCGGGATGGGGCCTACGCTCAACATCGCGTCGTCGATGAACGCCTATGCGCTTGCCGATCGCGGCACCTGGCTCAATTTTCGGAACCGCGGCGATTTGACGGTGCTGGTGGAGGGAGATGAGCGCCTGTTCAACCAATACGGCGTCATCGTGGTGAATCCTGCCCGTCACCCGCATGTGAAGCTGAAGTTGGCGCAGGCTTTCGCCGACTGGATCGTTTCTGCGGAGGGGCAGCAGGCCATCGCCGACTACCGGGTCGGCGGTCAAGCGCTATTCGTCCCCAACGCGAAGCACTGACCCGCTGCGCGCACCGCCGGCTGAAGAGGCACAGTCTGCTGACCAGACGCGATGCCTAGCGAACACGAAGCACCGACCCAAAAAGCGGGGTCCCGGCGGCTGGGTGAACAGCCCGCGGGGACCCCATGAACAGCGCCGATGAGTGTGAAGCGGAATCAGACAGGTTCGGTTGCGAGCTTGAGCCCAAGCTGATTGGCTGCGATGACTGCCTGGGTTCGGTTGCGTGCGCCGAGTGCGCGCAGTACTGCGCTCACATGAATCTTGACGGTGCCTTCGGCAAGGTCGAGCTCACGGCAGATCAGCTTATTGGGCAGACCCCTGAGAATCAGACGCAGCACGTCACACTGGCGGCCGGTGAGGCCTAGACTTCGCGGATCGCGTGAAGTGGCGCGCGCGGGTTGCACGCGAGATATGGCATTAGCTGGGGTCCAGCCTGTGTCTGTGACCACCTCCTTGGGTACATACATATGGCCTGCTGCCACCATCTGCAGCGCATAGCGCAGCACGTCGTGGTGAACGGTTTTCGGTATGAAGCCCTGCGCGCCCAGATTGAGACAACGCATGATGGTGTTGCGTTCGCTGTCGGCTGACAGCACCACCACCGGCGTGTCGGGGCGCAGCAGCCGCAGACCCTGCAGGGCGTCGTAGCCATCGCTGTCGGGAAGCCCGAGGTCGAGCAGGATGCAGTCGACACGATTGCCTTCGGCAAGAAGCCGGCGGGCTTCGCCGTAGCTTGCGGCGAACTCAACCTTGGACTCGGGTGCAACGGTTTCCAGCGTGTAGCGCAATGCGTCACTCATGATCGGATGGTCATCAACCAGCAGAAAGCGTTTGGCTGGACGATGCATGAGGGAGTTCGAAAGGTGCATGTCGTTCTCCTTGAAGGATGTTGGTTATTGGTTGACGAAGTAAAGTACGCCCGATGAATGATGATTGGCGTTTCTGCGTAGCACCAATGATGGATTTCACAGATCGGTTCTGCCGATACGTGCATCGTGCGTTGACTCGGCGGGCGCGTCTATACACCGAGATGATCACCACCGGTGCGTTGATTCACGGGCAGCGTGATCGATTGCTCAGATTCGATCCGCTCGAGCATCCGGTGGCGTTGCAGATCGGCGGATCTGAACCCGACGATCTTGCGCGCGTGGCGGCCTGGGGTGAACAGGCGGGCTATGACGAAATCAACCTCAACTGCGGTTGCCCCAGTGAACGGGTGCAGCGAGGGGCGTTTGGCGCCTGTCTGATGGCTGAGCCCGATCGGGTCGCCGACTGCGTACGCGCGATGCGCGAGGTGGTCAAGGTGCCGGTCACAGTCAAGCACCGGATCGGTCTTGACCAAGACGAATCCTATGATTTTGTCGTGCGCTTTGTTGATCAGGTGGCGCAGGCGGGCTGCAACGTGTTCATCGTGCATGCGCGCAACGCCTGGCTGAAGGGACTGAGCCCGAAGGAGAACCGCGAGGTTCCGCCACTTCGGTATGAAACTGTCTATCGGCTCAAGCGCGACTTCCCTTCACTCACAATCGTGATCAACGGGGGGATGCGCAGCTATGAGGAGGCGCTCAGACAACTCGATCATGTCGACGGCGTCATGCTGGGACGCGCGGCTTGTGATGACCCCTGGCTGCTGGCGCGCGTGGATTCTTGCTTTTACGGCGCCGCCGACCCGACCGACGATCGGTTGCAGGTGCTCGAAGCGATCCGTCCGTTTCTTGCTGATCAGGTGCTTGAAGGCGTGTCGGCACGCGCGGTGCTCAGACATGTGATGGGGCTTTTCAACGGGTTGCCTGGTGCGCGTGCCTGGCGTCGAACCCTGAGCGACAGCGAGACGCTGGCGCACTATGGCGCGGGTACGCTCGATCAGGCGCTTGCCCGAATGCTTCGCACGTAGGCCAGAATGGCGAGAAAAGCGATCCCTGCGAGGCCAGCCTCCATGGCGCCAAGCAGTGCTCCCAGCCCATCGTCACTGGCGGCCCGAACCGACCCTTCCATCAGATAGATCATGACGATCATCGACCACCACTGGAATACGCGCACGCGGCCCGCCGTCAATGCGGGTAGGGCAAGCACCAGAGGAATGACCTTGAGAGAGAGCAGCCATGCGCCCGGTCGCAGCGGCGCAAGCCATAGCTCCCAGGCGAGGCCAAGGATGATCAGCGCCACAAAGCAGCTGACAACGAGACGTTTGAGGTTGGTCGTGGAAGGCACGCGGAAGATTATAGAGGCGGGCTCGCGATGACCTTGTCACGTCGCCGGTTACCGACTTCGTGGGTGGTCCGCGCTCGTCGATTGCGCTCCATCCGCGAGCAGGTGGTCGGAGGTCGCTTGAGAGTAATTCATGCTTGAACGGCGCGCGCGCCATGTGACGTTTCGCGAGCGGGCTCGGCGCCTGGTGCTCGACATGCTCCGACGGGCGCAGCGCTTCGCCTCCAGCAGACCGCTGCGAGCCTCGCGTTTCTCTCCCTGTTTGCGGCCGTTCCGGTTCTATCGATTGCGTTGTCCGTGCTGTCTGCGCTGCCGGTATTTTAACGGCTGCAGGAAAGCGTTCAGGATTTTTTGCTGCGCAACCTCTTTCCCGAGGCGTTCAGCGAGACCGTGATGGGCCACCTCAAGGAGTTCGCAGGGCGGGCGAGCCGGCTTTCAGTCGTGGGTGGCGTCCTGTTCTTCATGACCGCGGTCACGGCACTTCGGGTGATCGAGACCACCATGAATGCGATCTGGAGCACGGCGAGGCGCCGATCCCTGCTGCACCGGAGCGGGCTTTATTGGGCGCTCCTTACGCTTGCGCCCATCGCGCTTGCGGCGGTGTTGGCTCTCAATAGCCGCGTCATCGCCGAGCTGGCCGGTGGTGTTGATCTGGTCTGGGTGCAATCGATCTGGTTCGCAGCGCTTCCCTGGCTGCTGGGCGCGGTCGGGCTGTAGCTCATTTTCTGCTACTGCCGGCGGTGCGTGTGGTTCCGCTTCATGCGCTGGTGGGCGCCGTGCTGTCTGGAGTACTGCTGGTGTTGCTACAGCGCGGCCTTGGCTTGGGCGTTCGCCAGCTGCCCACCTATGAGGTGGTTTACGGCGCATTTGCGGCGTTACCGCTGCTTCTGATCTGGTTATTTCTCGCCTGGGCGGCGGTGCTGGCGGGCGCGCTTCTAGCGGCGAGCCTTCGACACTGGTCGGCGCCGCTCGATGAGCCGACGCTTGATGATTCCCCAGGCAACCGATTCGACGACGGCGTCGCAGTGCTGAGGGCACTGCTCAAGGTTGTCTCCGATCAGCACCGCACTGGTAATTCGCAGGTCATTGCACTGGCCGCGCACAGTCTCGCCGAGCACTTCGGGAACAACGCTCAGCGCGCCGAGCAGGCTGCCGAGATGCTGGAGCGCCTCGGTTATGTTATCCGGTTGGTGCATCTGGCGGGGCATCCGTCGAAGCCAGGCCTTTCCCGCGCCGAGGGACGCGGAAAACGCTTGGGCGCGTCCGATGTCTGGTCGGAGCGCTGGGCCTGGGCCAATCCCCCGCAAGCGCTTACTCTTCGGCCGTTGTTCGACGATCTTTGGTGGGCAGGATAGCCAGGCGGGGCTGCTGCCTGGCAGGGGGATAGGCTGGACCAGCCTTTAGGTCAGGCGCTTGCCGGCTGAACGTCGGGCGTGAATCGCAGCGAGCGGATGAATCGATGCAGCGCCTCAAGCAGCACGTCAGGGCGCTCGCTCATCAGCGCATGCCCGCAGCCAGGCACCTCGGTGATTTGCGGGGCGGGCAGATGCTGCGCACGGGCTGAATCAGTCAGAGCAGTGGCCAGTGCCTTGGCGGCCTTGGGCGGGGTCATCATGTCTCGGCCGCCCAGCACCATCAATGCGGGGCAGCCCACCTTGAGCGCCGCTTCGAAAGCCTGGTCATAGGCGTTGCAGGCGGAAAAATCGTTGAGGAGCACCCCTGCCGTCTGGCGCTCCATCAGTCGTCGGTTCTGAACAAAGATTGAAAACCCAGGTCCGGGACAGCCTGGGCGCGCATTGATGGTGGCGTGCGACCAGGCGTTGATCATGTCGAATGCACGCGGTTCGTCGGCTCGAGCCGCCTCAAGGAGCGCGTCTGACACCTTCATGGGGGCGGCCGACGCGACCAGCGCAATGCCTGCAGCCACGTCGGGGTGACTGGCCGCACACTGCAACGCCACCAGGGAACCCATGCTGTGCCCGCAGAGCAGCGCGGGTCCAATGCCGCAGGCGCGGGCCATTGCGGCGACCCAGTCCGACATGCGTTCAATCGAGGGGAGTGGTGCGCCAGCGCTTCGTCCGTGGCCCGGCAAATCAACCGCAAGCACATCGAAGCCGTGGTGCGCGAGGTAGCGTGACTGCATGATCCAGACGCTGTGGTCGTGCTGGGCGCCATGGATGAACATTGCCGCAGGCCGGTTGCCGCTCACTGGTCGGCCGCCGGTGTAGGCAAAGGCGGGAAGACCGTCGATGTTGACTTGCATGGTGGTTGAATCCTCCTCAGCCACGCTCGGCTGCGCGAAAGGCGGCCTTGAGGTCGGTGATCAGATCGTCGGCGTCTTCCAGCCCGATCGACAGGCGCAAGGTTCCTTCGCTGATGCCAGCGGACGCCAGGGCGGTGGCGTCCATCCGGAAATGGGTGGTGGATGCGGGATGAATGACAAGCGAGCGCGCGTCGCCCACATTGGCCAGATGCGAGAACAGCTTGAGCGCCTCGACGAAACGCCGTCCCGCGGCGCGATCGCCCTTGAGGTCGAAGCTGAAGACCGCGCCGCAGCCCCGGGGCATCAGCCGCGCGGCAAGCGCATGATCAGGGTGCGTGGGCAGTGCCGGGTAGGACACTTTCGCCACCATGGCATGCTCGGCGAGAAAGTGAGCGATCCGGACTGCATTTGAGACATGACGCTGCATGCGAACGGGCAGGGTCTCGATCCCCTGCAGGATCTGGAATGCGTTCATCGGGCTCAGGCAGGCGCCGAAATCACGCAGCCCCTCCCGGCGCGCTCGAAGCACAAAGGGCGCAACGGTGGATTCTTCAGCAAACACCATGCCGTGGAAGCCCTCATACGGCGCGGTAAGTTCAGGGAAGCGGCCGGACGCGTCCCAGTCGAAACGGCCGGAGTCAACCACCAGGCCGCCAATCACCGTGCCGTGGCCGCAGAGAAACTTGGTGGCCGAGTGAAACAGCAGGTCGGCACCGTGCTCGAATGGGCGAAGAAGCCATGGCGTTGTGAACGTGGAGTCGACCAGAAGCGGAATGCCCTGTGCGTGGGCGATTTCCGAGACGGACGGAATGTCGAGCACATCTAGACCGGGGTTCCCCAGCGTTTCGGCAAACAGCAGCCGGGTCTGTGGTCGGATCGCTGCGCGCCATTCATCGAGATGTCTTGGATTGACAAAGGTGGTTTCAATACCAAATCGCTCAAGCGTGTAGTGGAGCAGATTGTGGGATCCGCCATATAGAGCGCTTGAGGCGACGATGTGTGAGCCCGCCCCGGCGATGGTGGCGATGGCCAGATGAAGCGCCGCCTGTCCACTGGCCGTGGCGATCGCACCCACCCCCGCCTCAAGCGCAGCGATCCGTTCCTCGAGCACCGCTACCGTGGGATTGCTGATCCGGGAATAGACATGACCGGCCTGCTCCATGTTGAAGAGGGCGGCTGCATGATCGGAGTCGCGAAACACGAACGACGCCGACAGATAGATGGGCGTGGCGCGCGCGCCGGTGTCACTGTCAGGGGCTGCGCCGGCATGCAGAGACAGCGTATCGAATCCGTAATAGTCGCGTTGGCTCATTTTGGGAGTACATGAAGTGGCCAAAGCAGTATGAACATGCGACAGACAGGGGTCAATCCAGGCAATGCAGGCGGTTTGGATAGAATCGAAGAATGAAGATCTTAATCAGCAATGACGACGGTTATCTGTCGCCGGGAATCGCGATGCTTGCGAAGGTGGCCTCACGTTACGGTCAGGCGGTGGTGGTTGCACCCGACCAGGACCGAAGCGGTGCCTCAAATTCGCTGACGCTCGATCGACCGCTCACCGTCCGTACAGCGCCAAGCGGCTTCATGTACGTAAACGGCACCCCCACGGACTGTGTTCACATCGCGATCACTGGCATGCTGGGGTGGCGCCCCGATCTGGTGCTGAGCGGTCTGAACGACGGCGCCAATATGGGTGACGACACCATTTATTCAGGCACGGTCGCTGCAGCCATGGAAGGCCTCCAGCTGGGGGTGCCCGCCATTGCGTTTTCGATTGTGCAGAAGGGCTTTGCCCATCTCGAGGCCGCAGGCAGTATCGTCGACCGTATCGTTCGCCGGTGGGTCGAATCGCCGCCCGATACGGCCATGCTGCTCAATGTCAACATCCCGTCGCTGCCCGCAGACAAAATCGGGCCGATCCGAACCACGCGGCTCGGCAAACGTCACTTCGCCGAGCCTGCCATCCCGGGGCGCAACCCTCGCGATGAGCCGATCTGGTGGATTGGGCCGCCAGGGTCTGCGCGTGACGCAGGCCCTGGGACCGATTTTCACGCAGTCGAGTCGGGTGAGGTGTCGGTTACGCCGCTGGAAGTCGACCTGACTGGCCACAGTCGCCTCGAACGGGTAGGCGGATGGTTGGCATCGGCTTGAGGCGAGGCGGGTGTGCCCTATGCGGCAGTGCCTGCGCGTCCTGACGGGAGAATGGCTTGAGCAAAATGGCGCGCTGGATGGATCAGGCGGCCATTCCGCGCCCGTCAGCACCTAATCGGTCCAGACGCCGGGTGTCGCAACCAGATACCGCCGAGCGGTCGGTTGAGGCGCGCGCGGCGGTGGCCGAATCGGCTGAACCTGGTCTGGTCTCGGACGCAGTTAGGCTTGCGATGGTGGAGGGCCTGCGGCGTGCCGGGGTTCGCGATCCGGGCGTGCTCGAGGTCATGCGTAACGTGCCCCGGCACCGCTTCATTGAACCAGCGCTGTCAAGCCGTGCCTACGAAGACGTGGCGCTCCCCATCGGCCATGCCCAGACCATCTCGCGGCCTTTCACTGTCGCCCGCATGATCGAGCTATTGGCTGCGCCGCTCGAGGAAACGGTTCGCTCGGCTGCGCGTGTGCTGGAGATCGGAACGGGCTGTGGCTACCAGGCGGCGGTACTGGCTCGCCTGTTCGGCGAAGTGGTGTCCATCGAGCGCATTCGGGGTTTGCACGAGCAGGCCCGAACCAACCTTCGCAGCCTGCGTATTGCTAACCTGCGCCTCGTATTTGGTGACGGACAACAGGGTGTACCGCAGGCCGCACCCTATGACCTGGTGATCGCCGCCGCCGCGGGCGAGAGCATTCCCGAGGCTTGGCTTGAGCAGATGCAGATAGGCGGGCGCCTGATTGCGCCAGTATCCGGGGGAAAGAGGCAGGCGCTCCACCTGGTTGAAAGAAGCGGACCCGATCGGTGGCAACTTACCGTGCTTGATGCGGTACGATTTGTGCCTTTACGGGACGGTACGGCGTAAGCTTCGCGCTGCGCCGATCATCGACAGTTGCCCGCGCCAGCCTGTGTTGCCAACATACCCCATGACGCTCTACACCACGCCTTTGAAAGCCCGGATCGCCGGGCGAACCTGCACGCGGCCCTTGCCGGCCATGCTTGTCGTGCTGGCGTTCGCCGCGCTGCTTGCCGGCTGCGCTGCGCCGCGGCCTGCGCCAGTCGAAAACCGTTCGTCGCTGCCGCCGCCTGGATCGGGTCCCGCCACCGCGAGCGCGCCGCGGCCTGCCGCGACCGCCCCGCCGCGGCCCGCCTCTCCCTCCCCGGCTGCCGGGGCACCGCCGAGCCGGGCAGGTGCGCCAGGTACGTCTTCACCCTCGTCCGGACAGGCCGCGTCTGGCTCACCCTCGCGTTCGCCGGCTGCGCAGGCCTCGACGGTCAAGGTAACGCCGCTTGAACCGGTTCGGCCCGCGGGGAGCCTCGATCCTGCTGGCGACGCATTGCCGTCGGTCGTTCGTTCGGATGCGAGTGGCGCGGCTCAGCGCGGAGACCCGTCTGCAACCACCTCCGGCCGTCTGCCGGTCGCAGGGGGCGGGCCGTCTGCCGCGGCATCTTCGGCACCCCCCGCGTCATCGGCCACGCCATCACTGCCCGCATCCTCTGCGCCCGCAGGCTCGCCCGCGGCGCCTGCCGCCGCCCCTGCGGGTCCGCTCGCGTCAGCTGCGCCGTCTGCGGCGGCAAGCGACACCCAGCGGTTCACCTGGCCCGCATCGGGTCGCCTGCTTGAAGCGTTTTCCGAGCCGCGCAACATGGGCATCGCGATCGAGGGTCAGCCAGGTGATCCGGTCTACGCGGTGGCCGAGGGCAAGGTGATTTTCAGTGGAGTCGGGCCGCGTGGTTACGGCAATCTCATCATCATCAAGCACGAAAACGAGTTGCTGTCGGTCTACGCGCATAACCGGGCGCTGGTGGTCCGAGAAGCCGATCAGGTCACGCGCGGACAGAAGATCGCCGAGATCGGAGATAGCGACGCCGACCGCCCCAAGCTGCGGTTCGAGATCCGGCGTGAAGGGCGTCCGGTTGATCCTTCCAAATACCTGCCATCCCGCCCCGGGCAGTAAACACCCTCCGGCCCACCGCCCGGAACCCCATGACGCCGGTCCTCGTCTTCGATATCGAAACCATTCCTGATATCGCCGGGTTACGGGCTGCCTGGGGTTTCGATGCGGCACTCTCCGATGCCGAGGTTGCGGAGCAGGCATTCGCGCGTCGCCGCGAGCGCACCGGGGGAACCGACTTTTTGCCGCTTCACCTGCACCGGGTCGTGGCGATCGGTTGTCTGCTACGTGATGAGCGTGGGGTTCAGGTGCGGTGTCTGGGCCAGCCCGACGAGAGCGAAGCGCGACAGATCCAACAGTTTTTCCGGCTGATTGAGCGGCATACGCCGCAACTCGTCACCTGGAACGGCGGCGGCTTCGATCTGCAGGTGCTTCACTACCGCGCGCTCGTCAACCAGGTTCAGGCTGCGCGCTACTGGGATCAGGGCGAAGACGACCGCGACTTCAAGTACAACAACTACCTCAGCCGCTACCACAGTCGCCACCTGGATCTCATGGATCTACTCGCCCTCTACAACGGGCGGGCAAGTGCTCCGCTCGATGAACTGGCACGACTGTGCGGATTTCCCGGCAAGCTGGGCATGGACGGGTCGCAGGTCTGGCCGGCGTGGCAGGGAGGGCAGATCGCCGAGATCCGCAACTACTGCGAAACCGATGTCGCCAATACCTGGCTGCTGTTCTGTCGGTTTCAGTTGCTGCGGGGGCACTGGTCACCGGAGCGGTACCAGGAGGAAATTGCACTTACACGTGGGGCGTTAGCGGGGCTCGCCGCCGAGCACGAGCACTGGCGGCAATTTGTTGCGGCGTGGCCACAATGAGGCGTGACGCCCGCGCGGTCGACCCAGTACTGGTTGATCTCGATATCGAATCACTCGATCTGGAAGCGCAAGGGGTGGCGCACGCTGACGGCAAGGTGGTGTTTGTGTCCGGGGGACTTCCGGGCGAACGTGTTCGCGCAGCGCTCAAGCGCCGCAAGCCGCGGTTCGATGCGGCCGACACGGTTACCGTTCTCCGCGAGAGCAGTCAGAGAGTGCGGCCGCGTTGCGCACACTTTGGCGTCTGCGGTGGCTGTTCGATGCAGCATCTCGATCCGCTTGCCCAGATCGCGGTGAAGCAGCGTGCGCTGGAAGATCAGCTTCACCATCTGGGAAACGTAACGCCCGATACCGTTCTCCGCCCGATCGCCGGCCCAACCTGGGGGTATCGCTACCGGGCTCGACTGTCGGTTCGCCACGTCCCGAAAAAAGGTGGGGTCCTGGTCGGGTTTCGCGAGCGTGGTTCGAGCTATGTGGCCGATATGCGCGAGTGCCATGTGCTGCATCCGCGGGTGGCTGAACTGCTGCTGCCCCTACGGCAACTGGTGTCGGAACTGACCCTGCGAGACCGGCTACCTCAGATCGAGGTTGCAGTGGGTGAGACGGCAGGATCACAGCCATGTATCGCGCTCGTGCTTCGGGTGCTGCAGGCGCTCACCGAAGATGATCGGTTGAGGCTACGGCAGTTTGCGGCGGCTGAAACGGTGGAGCTATGGCTGCAATCCGCCGGGCCCGATTCAGTCGAACTGCTCTGCGACGATCGGGGTGGCGATGGCGGTTCATCGCTCGCCTATCCGCTCCCGGAGTTCAACGTCGTCATGCCCTACCGGCCCACCGACTTCACCCAGGTCAATCACGCCATCAACGAAGTACTGGTGCGGCGCGCGCTGGCGCTACTTGCGCCAGCGCCAAGCGACCAAGTTGCCGATCTTTTTTGTGGCCTCGGCAATTTCAGCCTTCCGCTCGCGCGGCGGGCAGCCACCGTGTTGGGCGTTGAAGGCAGCCCCGCCCTGGTGGCTCGTGCGGCCGACAATGCTGCGCTCAATGGTCTGGCTGATCGCACACGATTTATCGCCCGAAATCTGTTCGACATGGATCCGGAGCGCTGGCGCGCGCTGGGGGATTTCAATCGTGTACTGATTGACCCACCGCGCGAGGGGGCACTCGAGGTATGTAAGTCGATTGCCGCGCAGCCGGCGGCGAATACCGGTCACCGGCCGTTGCGCATTGTCTACGTGTCCTGTAACCCCGCCACTCTGGCGCGTGACGCGGGCGTTCTGGCGAATTCGGGCGGCTATCGGCTGTCTGCCGCAGGTGCGGTGAACATGTTTCCTCACACTTCACACGTGGAATCGATCGCGGTCTTCGACCGCACCTGACTCCGCAATAAAAAAGGCCACGCATGAACGTGGCCCTTTTCGCTGCACCCCGTGAGCGGTGCAGCGTCGACGCGCAGGGGTGTCAGTCGCGATCGCCGCCGACGATGCCCAGAACGGCGAGCAGGTTACTGAAAACGTTGTAAACACTCAGGTAGATTGAAAGCGTTGCCGTGACGTAGTTAGTTTCGCCGCCATTGACCACGCGTTGAAGGTCGACCAGGATGAATGCAGAGAAAATCAATACCGCAAGCGCGGATATGGTGAGCATCAGCGCTGGCATCTGCAGCCAGATATTCGCGATTGCGGCCACCAAGACGACCAGAAAGCCCACAAACAGCCACTTTCCAAGGCCGCTGAAGTCGCGCTTGGAGACGGTTGCGACCGTGGCCATGACGCCGAAGATGGCGGCAGTTCCACCGAATGCTGTCATGATGAGTTGGGCGCCGTTGGCCATTCCCAACACTTGCCCGATGAGGCGCGACAGCATTAGACCCATGAAAAACGTGAAGCCCAGGAGCAGCACGACACCGATGCCGCTGTTCTTGAAGCGATCGATCGCGAAGAAGAAGCCGAAGGCGACCGCCAGGAACACCAGCAAGCCGATGAAGGGGCTGCCGGCAAAGAAGCTGAAACCGGTTCGCACGCCGATCCAGGCGCCGAGGACCGTTGGGATCATCGACAGCGCGAGCAAAGCGTAGGTGTTGCGCAGGACCCGGTTACGGGCGGCAACGTCGGTCAGAACCGACGAACCACTTTCGAGCGTATTGTCACCGTATTGCATGGTGGAAACCTCCAAATGAAGACCAACATTATGCGCGAGACACCTACCCTGTTTTCAAGGGAAGCCGTGGGGTGGGCAGGGTCATCGCGCCGAGTCCGCCACCCAGCATGAGGATGCCGCGATGCTCGCCCTGCCGTTCGCGTCGACGCACAATTGCCTATGATATTATCTCGGGTTCAGCAAATTGCAAGAACAAGCAGTTAATCTGTCGCAACAATGCATCGCAAGTTGTTCATTTGAAACGATTCCTGGAGCCACTATGGCGGTTGAGCGCACCCTTTCGATCATCAAACCTGACGCGGTCACGAAAAACGTGATCGGGCAGATTTTCAGTCGGTTTGAAAACGCTGGTCTTAAAGTCATTGCTGCGCGAATGACCCAGCTATCGCGGGCGCAGGCGGAAGCGTTCTACGCCGTTCACCGGCAGCGCCCGTTCTTCAAGGATCTCGTAGACTTCATGGTGTCCGGTCCGGTCATGATCCAGGTGCTGGAAGGCGAGGGTGCCATCGGCCGCAATCGCGACCTGATGGGCGCGACCGATCCCAGGAAGGCGGCACCCGGCACGATACGCGCCGACTTCGCCGACAGTATCGACGCCAATTCGGTTCATGGTTCGGATGCCGAGGAAACTGCCCGAAACGAGGTCGCTTTCTTCTTCCCCGGCCTCGACATTCACTCGCGCTGAGGTCACGTGATCCAGGCCGGTTCGCATCGTCTTTCCCGGGCCGCCCTCGCGGTCGTTCCGGGACGATGAGGGGGCCGTCATGCAGTCGCGGGTCGAAATCCTGGGCCTGTCTCCGGATGCGCTGACCACCGCCTGCGGGCAGTGGGGCCAAAAGCCCTTTCGGGCGAGGCAGCTGCTGCGCTGGATTCATCAGCGCGGCCAGTCTGATTTTTCCCAAATGACCGACCTTGCCCGTGATTTCCGCGAGCAATTGCAGGCCCGTGCGCAGGTGCTCACGCCGCCTGTGCTTCGTGATCATGTATCGGCCGATGGCACGCGCAAATGGCTGCTTGATGTGGGCGGCGGTAACGCCATCGAAACGGTTTTCATCCCGGAAACCTCACGGGGCACGCTCTGCGTATCCACGCAGGCGGGCTGCGCTGTGCACTGCCGGTTCTGCTCCACCGGTCATCAAGGTTTCTCGCGCAATCTGTCGTCCCATGAAATCATCGGTCAGCTCTGGCTCGCACTCCGGGCGCTTGAACGTGACGGTGTGCGTGGGCGAGTTCCCCTTTCCTCAGACCACCTCGACGATGACGACACAGCCGAGCCGCGCTCGCGGCTGATCAGCAACGTGGTATTCATGGGCATGGGTGAGCCGCTGCAGAACTACGAAGCCACGCTGGCGGCGTTGCGGATCATGCTGGACGACCACGCCTACGGTCTATCCCGACGGCGGGTCACGGTGTCCACCTCGGGCGTAGTGCCGATGATCGATCGCCTGCGCCTCGATTGTCCGGTGGCGCTTGCCGTGTCGCTGCATGCGCCTGACGACAGTCTGCGCGACCAGTTGGTGCCGATCAACCGCAAGTACCCCATCGATGAACTGCTGAACAGTTGCCTGCGATACCTCGATCGTGCACCGCGCGATTTCATTACGTTCGAATACGTGATGCTTGATGGCGTGAATGATTCCGACGAGTGCGCCGAACAGCTTCTGGAGCGTGTGCGGCGGGTGCCGTGCAAATTCAATCTCATTCCGTTCAATCCGTTTCCAGGCTCGGGCTTGCGCAAGTCGCCTGCAGAGCGCGTGCGGCGTTTCGCGCAGCGACTCTCGGATGGCGGACGGGTCACCACGATCCGGCGCACCCGGGGTGATGATATCGACGCTGCGTGTGGGCAATTGGCTGGCGAAGTTCGCGACCGCACCGGCGTCAACGAACGGATTCGTCACCGGGTCATTCCGCTTGCGGAGGCGCAATGAGCGCAGACCCCATTGCAGGGGCCGCTGCGTCCGGGCCGGAAGAGGGTAGCCCAGCGGCTGGGTCTGTCGTTGCCATCTCCTCGCTCGCCGAACTGGTCAAGCTGCGTGATGCCAGGGGTTTCAGTGCTTCTCTGGTGTCGTCGCGCCTGAGGCTCGCGCCACGTCAGATTGCCGCGCTCGAAACCGGCGACTGGGCGTCGCTTCCGGGCCGTGCCTTCGTGCGTTCCAGTCTGGGTTCCTACGGCCGGCTGCTCGAGGTTGACGTTGCGCCGCTCCTCCGGGTAATCGAATCCGACCTGCCTGGAACCGACGTGCTCAAGCCCGACGCCAAGCTGAACCGCCCGATGCCCCGGAAGGGAGCGCTCGGTTTTAGTGGCAACGGGTCAGGCAGCCGATGGGTATGGATGCTTCTGCTGGTGGGGGGGGTCATTGCGCTGGCGTTTTTCTATGGAGGCGGTGCAACGCTCTTGAACCGCGACCTCAAGGCGCCGGCCCCCGAGGCAACATCGACAGGCCTGTCGGGCGATCGGTCCTCGCAGACCACTGAGGCAAGCGCAGGGACAAGTCCCGCGGGGAGCGCGGTGAGGCTCGACGCGTCGCCACAGGTCAGCGGGTCGATGGCCCCGCCGGGCACGCGCCCGGCGGCAGGCGCTGGCGCGCCGACCGGGGGCGCAATCGCCGGCCCCGCAAATTCGCCAGTGACGCGGCCAGGAGCGTCCGTAAGCGCGGCGCCCGCGACCGCTGCGGCACCTACGACCGCTGCGGCGCCCGCGACCGCCGCGCTTGCGCTATCGACTACGCCATCACCGATCTCGCCGTCACTGTCTTTGCAGGCGACCGGTCAGCAGACGGCAAATCCACCGCCTGCCTCGTCTTCACCAATTGCTCCCACGCCCGCCGCCTCGTTGACCGCGCAGGGCACCGCATCGGCTTCGACCCCTGTCACCCCGCCGCCTTGGCCCGCTTCGGTTGTCGTGCCGCGCGCTGCGGGCGCCTCGGGTGGTTCCGGGGGGCCGCTCAATCCGCTGGTCATGCGTTTCCCGGCCGATTCGTGGATCGAGGTAAGGGATGCGTCGGGTGCGGTCCTGATCACTGGCACCCAGCCACCCGGCACGGTGCGCGAGTTGAGTGGCGCGTTGCCCTTCTCGCTGATCATTGGCAATGCTGGTGGCGTTACGGTCACCTGGCAAGGGGTGCCGATCGATCTCGCTCCGCATATGAGGCAGGGCATTGCGCGATTGCGGATCGAGTGAGGCAATGATGATCGATGCTCCCATGTCGGTCGGGCCGCTCAAGCGTCGACAAACGCGTGTCATGACCGTTCGCTGGCTAGATCATTCGGTGCTGATGGGTGGCGGCGCACCGGTTGTTGTGCAGTCGATGACCAACACCGACACCACTGACGCCATCGCTACCGCCATTCAGGTCAAGGATCTGGCAAGGGCGGGCTCCGAGTTGGTCCGCATCACAGTCAATACGCCCGCCGCCGCTGAGGCGGTGCCCGCCATCCGCGATCAGCTCGACCGGATGGGGGTCTATGTGCCGTTGGTGGGAGATTTTCACTACAACGGACACAAGCTGCTTCAGCAGGTTCCGGGGTGCGCGCAGGCGCTCTCCAAATACCGCATCAACCCGGGCAACGTCGGTGCAGGCCGGCGCCGCGATGATAATTTCGCGCGAATGATCGAGGTTGCGTGCCGCCATGAGAAGCCAGTGCGGATCGGCGTCAATTGGGGCAGCCTCGATCAGGATCTCCTGGCAAGACTGATGGACGTTAACGCCGCGCGCTCCAATCCCTGGGATGCGCAGAGTGTCATGCGTGAGGCGCTGGTTACTTCGGCGCTGGAAAGCGCTGCGCGGGCCGAGTCGCTCGGGCTGCCAGGGAACGCCATCACACTGTCTGCCAAAGTTTCCAATGTTCAGGATCTGGTGGCGGTCTACCGAGCGCTCGCTGCGCGCTGTGACTATCCGCTTCATCTGGGCCTCACCGAGGCCGGGATGGGCAGCAAGGGCATTGTCGCCTCCACAGCCGGCATCGGGGTGTTGCTCCAGGAGGGAATCGGCGACACCATTCGCGTTTCCCTCACGCCGGAGCCGGGCGGCGATCGCACGCGCGAGGTAGTGGTTGCTCAGGAAATTCTCCAGACCATGGGCCTGCGCGCATTTGCGCCCCTGGTGGTCGCCTGTCCCGGATGCGGCCGTACCAGCAGCACGTTTTTTCAGGAACTTGCCTCCAGCATCCAGAGTTTTCTACGTGAACAGATGCCCGTCTGGCGCAGTCGCTACCCCGGTGTTGAATCCATGCAGGTGGCGGTCATGGGGTGTGTGGTGAACGGGCCGGGCGAAAGCCGGCATGCTGATATCGGCATTTCTCTGCCCGGGGCGGACGAGGCGCCAGTGGCGCCGGTCTTTGTTGACGGCGAGCGCACGGTGACGCTCAAGGGCGAGCGGATCGCCGAGGAATTTCAGGTAATCGTTGAAAATTATGTGCAGCGCCGATACGGTGCTGCGCGCGACATGGAGCACGCGTGACGCCGGCCATCGGGCGGGGTCAGCACAGAGCAACGGTGTTTTCCGCGCTGTGTGTCGGGTTTGCTTTTCGGAGGAACAGGGCTTGAGCGACAGACTGCAGGCGGTCAAGGGCATGAACGATGTGTTGCCCGCCGATGAGCCCTTGTGGCGTCGGTTTGAAGAATCGGTAGCCTCGAGTATGCGCTCGTATGGCTATCGCAGAATTCGCACGCCCATCGTCGAGCCAACCCGCCTGTTTGTTCGCGGTATCGGCGAGATGACCGATATCGTCGAGAAGGAAATGTATTCCTTCGTGGACTCACTCAACGGCGATTCCCTCACCCTGCGCCCTGAAAATACCGCCGGAGTGGTCCGGGCGGTCATTCAGCACAATCTGCTCCACGAGGGGCCGCAGCGCATGTGGTACACCGGACCCATGTTCCGGCATGAGCGGCCCCAGAAGGGGCGCTACCGGCAGTTCCATCAGGTGGGTGCGGAAGCCCTGGGTCTGCCCGGGCCCGATGCTGACGCTGAAATGATTCTGCTCTGCCAGAGACTCTGGGACGACCTCGATCTGGTGGGTATTTCGCTGGAACTCAATTCGTTGGGGCAGCCTGAGGAGCGGCGTGCGCACCGGGATGCGCTGATCGCCCACCTTGAAGCTCACCACGAACTGCTTGATGACGATGCGCGCCGCCGTCTGCATGCGAACCCGCTACGCATCCTGGATTCGAAAAATCCTGCAATGCAAGGCCTGATCGGGGCTGCGCCCAAGCTGATGGATCACCTGGGTGAGGCTTCGCGTCAGCATTTCGACAACCTCCGGCGCCTGCTCGATTCGCAGAATATTCCCCATCGCGTAAACCCAAGGCTGGTGCGCGGTCTCGAGTACTACCCCCTCCCGGTGTTTGAGTGGGTGGCTCCCATCGGAGGTAGTCTGCTGACCGTGTGTGGTGGCGGGCGCTATGATCCGTTGGTTGGCATGCTGGGGGGGAAGCCGGCCCCGGGCATCGGCTTTGCGCTGGGGGTTGAGCGTATCCTCGAACTCATGCGCGAGCAGTCGGTGGAGACCGAAACGGGGCAATGCGACATTTACGTTGTCCACTCGGGCGAGGACACGCTTGCGGCCGCGCTGCACACCGCCGAGCGGCTTCGCGATGCCGGCGTCGACGTCCTGATGCATGCGGGCGGTGGCAGCTTCAAGTCACAATTCCGGCGCGCTGATGCGAGTGGAGCGCAATTCGCGGTGGTGCTGGGGCCCGATGAGCTCGCCAGGGGTGAGGCCGGGCTCAAATGGCTGCGTGACGAGGGCGCTGCAACGGGATCGGGGCGCCAGCAGTCAGTCCCGCTGGAAACACTTCCCGACAGCGTCATCGATGCGTTGCTGACCGATTCCGATGATGACTTCGATTTTGACGAACCCGAGCGTCAGGATGATCCTGATGATCGACAGATTCACTGAGCGCAGGAAGTTTCACTGATGGCGTATGACCTCGAAGAACAGGAACAGCTCGACAACCTCAAGGCATTCTGGAAGAAGTACGGCAACGCGCTGATGACGGCGCTCACCGTTGTGCTGCTTGCCGTGGCGGGATGGCGTGGCTGGGGCTGGTATCAGCAGCAGCAGGCTGCTGAGGCGTCGCTTGCTTGGGACGGACTTAGAAAGGCCGTTGCCGCCAAAGATATCGCCAAGGTCCGCGAAACGGCAGGCACACTTTTCGAACGCTACCCGTCCACTGCCTACGGCCAGATGGCTGCGCTGCTGGCGGCTCGCGCTTATGTCGAGGCTGGTGATACCAAGTCGGCCCGGGTGCCGCTCCAATGGGCGATTGAGCACGCGAAAGACGAAGAGTTCCGTCACGTCGCACGGGTCCGGCTGGCGGGTCTCATGATCGACGACAAGGCCTATGATCAGGCGCTGTCGCTGCTGTCTGCCAAAGCGCCTGAGCGCTATCAGGCGCTCTATGACGATCGTCGCGGCGACCTGCTCGTTGCGCAGGACAAACCTGCCGACGCGCGCGCAGCTTATCGCCAGGCGCTTGATCGGCTTGGTCCGTCAAGTCCAATGCGCGGCCTGGTGCAGTTGAAGCTTGATGCGCTTGGGCCTGCGGAGGGTTAAGAGGATGCTCATGCTGCAACCAGGCCATCCGGCCCGTGCTGCCGCCCGGCGGCCAGAAGTGATCGGCAGGCGCTCGCTGCTTGCCGCTGCATTGCTCGCTGCCACGCCGCTGTCAGGGTGCGGAGGCCTTGCGATCTTTTCGTCGGGTCGGGCGAAAATCCCCGATCTACCGCCGGTTCAGGGCGGTGGGTCGATTCGACAGGTTTGGGATGCGCCGTTCGCAGGCGCTCCTGGCTTTCAGCCGGCGCAAGCCGGCGGCAAGGCGTGGGTGGCCGCGCCCTCGGGTTCAGTGGCAGTGCTGGACCCCAAAACGGGCGGGGCCGACTGGCGGGTTGATGTCGGCCGTGCGTTGGCGGGCGGCATCGGAACCGATGGGCAGATTGGTGTGGTCGCCGCACGCGATGGCGCACTGATCGCACTGGGCTCCGATGGCAAACAGCGCTGGGCGACTTCGGTGGGGGCGGAGGTGGTCACCATTCCGGCGGTCGGTCAAGGTGTTGTCGTCGTGCGCGGCAGCGACAACCGCGTCACTGCATTCGAGGCCAGCAACGGCGGGCGTCGCTGGAGCTTTCAGCGGCAGGCGCCGTCGTTGGTGCTTCGTCAGACCGGCGCCCTTGCGATGGATGCTGCGCAGGTTTACGTGGGCTTGCCGGGCGGGCGAATGCTGGCCGTGGCCACCGATTCGGGCGCGCAGCGCTGGGAGGCGGCGGTATCTGTTCCTCGTGGGTCCAATGAAATCGAACGGATCGCTGATGTAGCAGGCGTGCCGGTTCTTGCCGGGAACGACCTCTGCGCGGCGGCTTTCCAGGGGCGGGTTGCCTGCCTCGATGTCGGAACGGGTAGAACGCTTTGGTCCCGCGATCTGGCCAGCGCCGCTGGCGTTGCGGTCGACGAAAAAGCCCTGGCAGTATGCGATGAAAAGGGACATATACATCTCTTCTCGCGCAGCGGTTCCAGCATCTGGCGACAGGAAAAACTGGCGGGTCGCGGACTGTCGGCCCCGTTGCTCGCGCCTGGTCATGTGCTGGTGGGTGACGGTCAGGGTGTGGTTCACCTGCTTCGCCGCGACGACGGCGCATTACTTGCCCGAATCGATCTCGGCCGCCCACTGTCGGGCGCCGCAATCCGCTTCGGGTCGATTGCGTTGGTGCAGACCATGGGCGGTGCGCTTCACGCGCTCGCCTTCGAGTAGTCGTGGCAAGGCTTCCCGTTATTGCCCTGGTCGGCCGCCCCAACGTAGGTAAATCAACGTTATTCAACCGGTTCACGCGTTCGCGAACCGCTCTGGTGGCCGATGTGCCGGGTCTCACCCGTGATCGCCAATACGGCCGTGGTCGGGTCGGGGAGCGCGAATTCATCGTGATTGACAGCGGGGGCTTTGAACCGGTGGCCCGCGAGGGGATCGCCGCCGAAATGGCGCGTCAGACCCGTCAGGCGGTTCTTGAGGCTGACGGTGTGATTTTTCTGGTTGATGGGCGAGAGGGTCTGACGCCGCACGATCTGCAGATTGGGGTCGAACTGCGTCGCACCGCCCAAAACGTATTGGTGGCGGTCAACAAGACCGAAGGGATGCGTCGAGAAATCGTGGCTGCGGAATTCCATGAGCTGGGGCTGGGAACCCCGCTGTCGGTATCGGCTTCGCACGGAGACGGTATTTCGGATCTGGTCGATGAAGCGCTTTCGTCGTTCGATGCTGTGGTGGCTGCCCGCGAAACGCCACAGACCGACACCGCCGATGCCAGTGAAGTCGGTCAGAGCGATACCAGCGCCGGTCCTGATGCTGGTATCGAGTCTGATCCGGAGGCCGCCGAGCCTGCAATGGTTCACACCGTTCGCGTCGCAGTGGTCGGGCGGCCCAATGTTGGCAAGTCAACCCTGATCAACACACTGTTGGGCGAAGAGAGGCTGATTGCCTTCGATCAGCCCGGCACGACTCGCGATGCAGTGGCGATTGATTTCGATCGGGGCGGGCGCCCCTATACCCTGGTCGACACCGCAGGGCTGCGGCGCCGGGGGAAGGTGGACGACATGGTCGAAAAGTTCTCGGCTGTCAAAACGCTCCAGGCCATCGAGGACGCCAACGTCTGCATTTTGCTGCTCGATGCCACCGATCCCGTCTCGGACCAGGACTCGGTGATCGCGGGGTACGTGCTGGAGGCGGGCCGGGCGCTCGTGATTGCGGTCAACAAATGGGATGCCGCTTCGCCCGCGCAGCGCGACCGGCTCAAGGTCGAACTCGATCGGCGAATGCATTTTCTGAGCTTTGCGAAACTGCATTTCATCTCTGCGCTCAAAGGCGCCGGGGTTGGGGCGGTGATGCGCTCGGTCGATGCCGCGCACGCTGCCGCCTACGCGCGCTTGTCCACGCCGCGCCTCACCCGGGTGCTGCGCGATGCAGTCGAGCAGCAGGCACCGCCGCGGCGCGGCCCGATTCGCCCCAAGCTGCGCTACGCGCATCAGGGCGGGCAGAACCCACCTATCGTGGTCATTCACGGCACGTCGCTAGACCGCATCCCTGATACCTACCGGCGCTACCTCGAATCCACCGTTCGTTCCGCATTCAGCCTTCAGGGAACGCCGCTTCGGATCGAGTTCCGGACCGGCGCGAATCCTTTCGCACAGCGGGGCTGACCGGGCCCTGTTTGCTGGCTTAGGCTCAGATGCCTGGCACCGGTGGTCGCGCCGCCGGGTCGGGCTTGGGGGCAGCGGGGGGCACGGCGAGGTTTTTTCGGCTACATTTCGGCAAGTCCTCCCTCTTTCCTACTACAACTACAGGCAGAGCCATCATGAGTAACAAAGGGCAACAACTACAAGACCCGTTTCTCAATCTGCTCCGTAAGGAGCATGTACCGGTTTCCATTTATCTGGTGAATGGCATCAAGTTGCAAGGGCAGATCGAATCGTTTGATCAATACGTCGTGCTCCTGCGGAATACGGTCACCCAGATGGTTTACAAGCATGCGATCTCCACAGTGGTGCCAGGGCGTGCGGTCAACTACTCGCAAGAGAGCGCCGAAAACTGAACTCGACCTCGCCTGAGGCGATACGCTGCCTGCTGGTGTCGGTTGCGCTGGGGCGCGAACGGCCAGATGCCGGCGCGTTGGAGGAGTTGTCCGCGCTCGCGATATCGGCCGGGTATGACGTGATCGAGCGCATACAGGCGAGGCGTGAGCGCCCGGATGCCGGGCTTTTTGTGGGCGTAGGCAAGGCCGAAGAGATCGGTGCGCGCATGAAAGAGGTGGGCGCGGCGGTTGCCATCTTCAGTCAGGAGTTGTCGCCCGTTCAACAGCGAAACCTCGGCCGGCTGTGGGAGTGCCCGGTATTCGACCGTACTGAACTGATCCTTGATATTTTCGCGCGACGGGCGCGCAGTCACGAGGGCAAGCTCCAGGTTGAACTCGCGCGGCTAGAGCACCTGTCGGCTCGCCTGGTTCGGGGTTGGACGCATCTGGAGAGGCAGCGGGGCGGCATCGGTGTTCGCGGTGGGCCCGGCGAAACCCAGCTTGAGCTCGACCGGCGTATGCTCGGCGTGAGGGTGAGGCGGCTGAGGGAGCAACTCGAGCAGCTGCGTCGCCAGCGGCGTACAAGAAAGCGCGCGCGCGACCGTCGGCCAGCATTTTCGATTTCGCTCGTGGGCTATACCAATGCTGGCAAGTCAACGTTGTTCAACGCACTGACGGGAGCCCAGACCCTTGCAGCTGACCAGCTGTTTGCGACCCTGGACACCTTGACCCGGCGGCTCCAGTGGGCCCCTGGTGTTCATCTTGTCATTTCCGATACCGTGGGATTTGTCCGCAAGCTGCCCCACCAGCTGGTGGAGGCTTTCACGGCCACCCTTGAGGAAACCGCCGATGCGGATTTACTGATTCATGTGGCCGACTCCTCTGCAGCCGACCGAGATGAACAGATTGAAGCGGTTAATCATGTGTTGCGAGAGATCGCTGCAGACAGCGTGCCGCAACTGCTGGTGTACAACAAGATTGACGCAAGCGGACGTGTTCCCGGCGCGTCGCCGCACCCCTGTGGTAGCATCGTTGAGGTTGCGGTCAGCGCACTGACGGGTGCCGGATTGTCCGACCTTCGGCAACTCATCATGGCGCATCACAAGTCCTGGCTTGACCGGGCCGCCGGTCGCCAATCCGTTACAGAAACTCGCCCCCATTGATCATGCCCAAGTTCTCCCGCATTTTTTCGCTTAACGATTCTGGCTGGGGCCGCGGCAGCGGTGGCGATCAGAAGCCGCCGCCGCAGCGTGGTGATGGACCCCCCGATCTCGACGAACTCTGGCGCGACTTCAATCGCCGGATTAACAGTCTGTTCCGCAAGGCGGGCGGCGGCGCGCCGCCACCAGGAGGTGAACCGTCATCGCCATCGGGGTCCGGGCGTGGCGCGGGCGTCGCCTTGCTTGCCATTCTGGTGGTCGGCGCAGTGCTCTGGCTGGGCAGTGGGTTTTATATCGTGCCCGAGGGCAATCAGGCCGCGATCATGCGGTTCGGGGAATTCCGCCATCTGGAAGAGCGCGCAGGCTTTACCTGGCGGTGGCCGACGCCGGTTGAGGCGCACGAACTGGTCAATGCCCAGCAAATGCGTCAGGTCGAGGTCGGGTACCGGAACACGGTGCGAAACAAAACGCTTCGCGAATCGCTGATGCTCACCAATGATCAGTCGATTGTCGATATCCAGTTCGCGCTCCAGTACCGCATCGGCGACGTTCGGGCTTTTCTCTTCAACAACAATTTCGGCAGCGTACCCGAAGAAGCGGTGCGACAGGCGGCTGAAACCGCCATGCGCGAGGTCGTGGGGCGGCGCACTATTGACCAAGTGCTCTACGAAGAAAAGGAGCAGGTCGCCAAAGACGCACGGCAGCGTGCCCAGGCGCTTCTTGATCGCTACACGTCGGGCATCACGCTGGTTGATGTCACCATTCAGCAGGCCCAGCCACCTGATCAGGTTCAGGACGCGTTTGAAGACGCCAACAAGGCAGCCCAGGATCGTGAACGTCTGATCAACGAGGGTCGCGCCTACGCAAATGACATCATCCCGAAGGCGGGAGGCGCAGCGGCACGGCTGGGCGAAGAGGCCGAAGGCTACCGTCAACGTCTGATTGCCACAGCGCAGGGCGATGCGTCGCGGTTCCGGCAAGTGCTGACGGAGTACAGCAAGGCACCGCAGGTGACCCGTGACCGTATGTACACCGAAATGATGCAGCAGGTGCTCACGAGCACCAGCAAGATTTACATCGATTCCAAGGCAGGCAACAATCTGCTCTATCTGCCGCTAGACCGTTTGATGCAGCAGATCGGCGCCGCCGAAGCCCAGGGTTCAGGTCGATCTTCAGGGGGAAATGACTCGCCCGCGCCAGTGAGCGCTCCCCCGCCGCCGCCCCGCGCGGATGGCATCCGCGGCCGTGACCGCGAATCGCGCTGAACCGGGAGCTAAAATCATGCATCGAATCATCCCCGCCCTCCTGGCTGTTGCCCTGTTGCTCGGCGTGTTGCTGTCAGCTGTGTTCGTCGTTGATCAACGGCAGTACGCTGTCGTGTATTCGCTGGGTGAGATCCGGCATGTCATCGATAAGCCGGGTCTGCACTTCAAGTGGCCTCCGCCCTTCCAGAACGTGGTGTATTTCGACAAGCGTATTCTCACGCTCGACACGGCGGAAGTTGACCGCTTCATCACTTCGGAAAAACTCAATCTGCAGATTGACACTTTCATCAAGTGGCAGATTGTTGAGCCGAAGGGTTTTATCCGGTCAGTGCAGGGTAGTCAGGGCATTGCGTCAGATCGTATTTCGCGAAGCCTGCGCGATGCGCTGAATAACGAAATCGCCAAGCGCACCGTTTTGGACATCATTTCGGGCGAGCGCGACAAGATCACCGAAGCCGTTCGGTTGAAGGTTGATGAAGATTCCCAGCAAATCGGCGTCCGCATCGTCGATGTGGGTCTCAAGCGGGTTGATTTTGCCCCTGAGGTTCAGGTGCGGGTATTTGATCGTATGCAGTCGGAGCGCAAGCGCGTCGCCAACGAGCGCCGTGCCACAGGTTCGGCGGAGTCGGACAAGGTGCGTGCCGATGCCGAGCGTCAGCGTGAAGTTATCCTTGCCGAGGCCTATCGTGACGCACAGCGCCTCAAGGGCGAGGGCGATGCCCGGGCCTCTGCCATCTATGCGGAAGCCTTCGGACAGAATCCGGAGTTCGCAGATTTTTATCGTAGCCTTGAGGCGTACCGCGCCACCTTCCGCTTGCGCAGCGATGTGCTGGTGCTCGACCCCTCCTCCGATTTCTTCCGCTACCTGCGCAGCCCCACACCGCAGCGCCCCGCGCGCTGATGTGATGACCGATCTCTGGCCGCTTGTCCTGGGATTGGTTCTGGTTCTCGAGGGTCTCCTGCCGCTGCTTGCTCCTGGTAGCTGGCGAATGTTCTTCGTGCGCGTGGCGGCGATGCGGGACGGTCAGGTCCGCTTCATGGGAATGATCGCTACCGTAATCGGCCTCGCGCTCATCGGGCTTTCTGAACTAAGATAAAAGGTTTGCCCGTTCATACCCGCCTGTCTACAACCTGGCCCCGTTGACCATGGCCCGCTGGCTCCTGCCCGAAAATACTGCTGATGTCTTGCCATCGGAGGCGCGTCGAATTGAAAACCTCCGACGTGCACTGCTCGATCTTTTTCGACACTTCGGTTATGAGCTCGTCATTCCGCCGCTGATTGAGCATCTGGATTCGCTCCTCACGGGCTCCGGGCGCGAACTGGGCGCGAAAACCTTTCAACTGGTTGATCAGATGTCCGGGCGCATGCTGGGCGTGCGCGCCGACATGACGCCCCAGGTGGCCCGCATCGACGCGCATCTTCTTAACCGTGTCGGTGTTACTCGTCTCTGTTATTCCGGGTCGGTGCTTCATGCCCGGCCATCGGGGATCTTCGCCTCGCGCGAGCCCCTGCAGATTGGCGCCGAGCTGTTTGGTCACGCCGGGATCGAGGCCGATCTCGAGGTGGTCGAACTGATGGTGCGAGCCCTGGGGGAAGCGCATGCGGGCGCTGTGCGGATCGACCTGTGCCACATGGGCGTCGTACCAGCGCTGCTTGAGACTTTTCCAGATGACGCCCAGGCGTTCGATCCGGATATTGAGTCGTTGTACTCGCTGCTTCTGTCCAAGGATCAGCCGGGGCTTGCCGACCGCTTTGGTGCCCGCGCAAGCGAGCCATTTGCGCGCGCCATCCTTGCCTTGCCAGCGCTGTACGGCACCGTTGGCGGCACGCATGGATTTGGCGTAATCGAGGCTGCACGGCGCGCGTTGCCCGACATGCCCGCGGTCCGTCGTGCGCTCGACGAGCTCGAGCGGCTGTGCGCATCGCCCACCTGGGGCCGGTTTCCGGCGGTTACCTTGTCGATCGATCTGGCCGACCTGCGCGGTTATCGGTACCACAATGGGGTTAGTTTTGCGGCCTATGTGGCGGGTCGCGCCGATGCCGTGGCTCGCGGTGGTCGTTATGACGGGGTAGGTCGGGCCTTTGGCCGTGCGCGCGCAGCCACCGGCTTTTCAGTTGAGTTACGGGAACTCGCGGGTATGCTTTCGTCCGCTGATCCCGATCCCGCCATTCGGGCGCCCTGGTCTGACGATCCCTCGCTTGCGGCGCTGATCGCTCAACTCCGGGCTGCTGGTGAGGTTGTCGTGCAGGTGCTGCCTGGCCACGAAGAGGAGCAACAGGAGTTCTCCTGCGATCGCGAGATCGTGCGGCGTCAGGGAAGCTGGCAATTGAGTCCGCTCGCGCGGACCACATGACGGAGCCGACATGGCGAAAAATATCGTGATCATCGGCACCCAGTGGGGTGACGAAGGCAAGGGAAAGGTGGTCGACTGGCTCACCGAGCGCGCCGTAGGCGTGGTGCGGTTTCAGGGTGGGCACAACGCCGGGCATACCCTTGTGATTGGGGGCCGCAAGCAGGTGCTGCGGCTGATCCCCTCGGGCATGCTTCGGCCCGGGGTGCGCTGCTACATCGGCAATGGCGTCGTGCTGTCGCCGCAAGCGCTGTTGCAGGAGATCGATGAACTTCAAGCCGTGGGTGTCGACGCAGCAAGCCGCCTCCGGGTAAGTAACGCCTGCACGCTCATCCTGCCCTACCACGTTGCTCTCGATCGGGCACGAGAGGCTAAACGCGGTGATGCCAAGATCGGCACTACCGGACGCGGTATTGGGCCCGCTTATGAAGACAAGGTAGCCCGTCGGGCGCTTCGCGCAGCTGATTTGCTTGCGCCAGAGCGTTTCCGCGCGAGGGTAGCGGAAGTTCTTGACCTGCATAATTTTGTGCTCAAGCACTATCTGGGCGCTGAGCCGCTCGATGCCACGCAGGTGGCCGATGAGGCGCTCGCACTTGCCCCGCGTCTGGCACCGATGCTGACCGATGTGCCCCACGAGCTCGCGACGGCCATGGCGGGCGGTCAAAGTCTGCTGTTCGAGGGTGCACTAGGGGCGCTTCTCGATGTCGACCACGGCACCTATCCGTATGTCACCAGCAGCAACTGCGTGGCGGGTGCC
>SXGR01153077.1_pt1 | contig 28351 bp, 39 predicted proteins | sample 3174711 | NCBI WGS metagenome assembly SXGR01 (sample SAMN11356860, study PRJNA531348) | freshwater metagenome | isolation source: freshwater sample F1-60 | place: China: Fuxian Lake, Yuxi | collected 2017-12-25
GTGGGCTCGTCATACGCAAACCAGAGCGCGTCGTTGATGACCTTGATGACACCGATGTCCGCATGGTTCGGGTTCTCGTCGACAGCGTTTCGCCAGCACAGTTGAGGTTGCTCCCGCACAAACCAGCTCGCGCCGTTAATCCCCGCGCCGGGTTTGGTTACCCGGTTGCTGTAGCTCAAGGTGTGGCCCCAGCGATGGCCGAACCCGCTGGAACTCAGTCCGGACAGCATCACTCTCACTGCCCCGTCAAAATAGCGGACTGGATTGGCAGATTCATTGGGAGCAGGAGCATCACAACTGCATTCGCATTCCTCTTCCTCTTCGGGGTCCGTCTCTTCATCCGGACCGTTGTTGTCATCCCCCTCTGACTGACTGGACTCGCTGACGCTGGACAGGCTTGTGCTGGACGAGCTGCCGGAACTCGAGGAGCTGCTCGACGAACTGCTGGAACTGGAGGAACTGCTGGAGCTGGAACTGGACGAGCTGCTGGAACTTGAATCTGAGGAACTGCTTGAGTTGGAGGAGCTGCTGGAGCTGGAACTGCTTGAACTAGACGAGCTGCTCGAACTACTGGAAGAACCGCTCGAACTGGAGGAGCTGGACGAACTACTGGAACTGGACGAGCTGCTCGAACTCGAAGAACTGCTGGAGCTACTGGATGTTGAGCTAGAGGAACTGGACTCACTTGAGCTGGACTCACTTGAGCTGGACTCACTTGAGCTGGATTCGCTTGAGCTGGACTCGCTCGAACTGGATTTCGATTGGCTCGACTCCGACTGGCTGCTGACATCAGAGCCACTTGATATGTCCGAGGCGCTGGACAAATCGGAACCGCTCGACGGATCCGAAACACTGGAGGCATCGGAACCAGTTCCGCTGGATGAATCGGACGAACTACTGATCTCAGTGGCGCTAGAACTAGGCGGCGGGCTGCTGGAACTAGACCCTCCACCAAAGGCCAAACTTCGGGCCATTGGTGTGCCGGTAGCAGATGTTCCGGCTTTTGTGCGCCCGGCCTTTGTTCGGCCAGCTTCGTTCTTGAGCACGGCGGCAAGCTGTTTGATCTCCGCATCCACCAAAGCTACGGACATCCGGTGGCGGACGATGGTTTTGCCGTAGGCGTCAGCCCAGCGTTGCACGTCCGCTGGCTTCAACCGCAGCTTCGCAGCGAGATCCTTTGCTGACAGGTTGCCGTTGACGGCCAATGCTGCCACCGACCGTTGAATTGCGGACGGAAGCGCGAGGGGCGCAGGCACAGATTGGTGTCCCTTTTTCATGATAATCCCCTCCTTGTTTCGGCAGTTCCCTAATTTATTGACTTCTACAGCGGCGCACCAGCGAAGCGAGAAAGGGCGGATTGGCACTCCGCGTTGGAAGTTTTAATACTCGATTTTGGTGCCTGCGAGGAGGGGAGCAGTTGCCTAGCCTTGTGTCAAGGCCTGTTTCTTTAATCTCGCTACGAGGCGCTTGTGCAGCCTTCAAAACCGTCAAACTGCGCTTTGCAGCAGCGCTGGCTAAGGTGATGGCCATGGCCGCCAAGCCCTACGAACGGGAGTGCCCGTTCTCCGCAAGCGGCCCAGCAACTACGGGCCGCAGACACACGCCGAACTTTGTCGCTGGCCCGGTATTGACCCGGCGTCACTGTTGAAGCAGATACCTAAAAAAAGGAAACGGACGTGAGCCAGTTTCCTTCTCCCCACCTCACACCCCCAGCTTCCTGAGCGTTGGCTCGGAGGCTGTTGAGTGAGAGGTGGCAGGACGGGCACGACCAGAGGACCACTGTTTCAATGCAGCGATCTGCTCGGCCATCAGCTTCGACAACGGCACAAAACCGTTGAGGGCTGAAGCAACGTCGAGATCACTGGGTTCCTTCGAGCGTTCAAACGCGCTGAACATTGCCTCCAGAAACACGGCCTCGATTTCAGCACCGGTCAGACCTGATGAAACGCGGCTGAGTTGTTGGAGGTCGTAATCAGCGCTGTCCCGTTTCCGGCGCTCAACGACGATTTTCCAGATGGCCTCGCGTTCGATGTCGTTCGGGAGATCCACAAAGAACAGCTCATCGAACCGGCCCTTGCGCAGCATTTCAGGCGGCAGTTGGCTGACATCGTTGGCGGTGGCGACAACGAACACCGGCTTAACCTTCTCCTGCATCCAGCTCAGGAATGAGCCGAACACCCTGGCTGATGTTCCTCCGTCGGTTGTTCCGCTGCTTTTGGAACCAGCAAAGCCCTTCTCCAGTTCATCGATCCAGAGGCAGCACGGGGCAATCGCTTCAGCAGTGTTGATTACTGACCGGATGTTCGCCTCGGATTGGCCGACGATACCCCCGTAGAGCTTGCCGGCGTCGAGTTTCAGCAGCGGGACGTTGAACACGGCAGCGGTGGCTTTCGCGGTCAGCGATTTGCCAGTGCCGGGGAGGCCGAGGATCAGCAACCCCTTCAACGCTGGCAGACCGTAGGCTTGGGCAGGCTGGCTGAAGGCATCTTTTCGACGCACCAGCCAGTCCTTGAGCAGATCCAGCCCGCCGATGCTGTTGAGGGTTTCCTTCACCTCAACAATTTCCAACAACCCGTTCTTTTTGACCGCCTGGGCCTTCTCCCGGGCGATTATTGAAGGCGTGATCGTCTTCGTCTCCGCGTAGGACAACGAGAACGCGTTCTCGGCTTCGATGGTCGTTAAGCCGGCTGCTGCCTCAACCGCTTGCTCGTGCGTTTCAACGTCGAGGCTGCGGATGCCGGCCGAGTCCATGATGCCGCCGAGGATGGCTCGCAGCTCAACTTTGCCGGGCAGTTGCAGTTGGATGACCGTTAACTCGTGTTCCAGTTCAGCCGACAGGCAGAGGCGGCAGCCAAGGACAACCAGAGTCTTCTGCTTCACCTTCGCGTGCAGCAGCGTGTCCTTGAACTTCCGCAGCAGGATGGGGTTTGGTTCGGTGAAGTGCAGATGGTAATCCTTCAGCAGCACCAACGACTTCTCGGGTAGCTTGGTGACGGCTTCCATCACTTCCAGCGGATCGTTGGCGTCGGTAACGGTCCCGTTCTTCACATCCACCAGTCCGTCCACCGTGGACCAGAAGTGGAGCGTGTAACCGGCGAGACTGCTGAGGAGACTTTTGAACTCAGCCTCCACCCGCAGCTCTTCGGCTGAAACCAGGTAGAGTCCGGGATAACCGGCGCGGACGTAGTTGAGGATGGAAGCGGACAGCTCAGACAGCAAACCGGCGCTGGCCGAGCTTGGGGGTTTCGGTGGTTGGGGTTTGGGCATGGTGGTTTGGTGGTTTTGAGTTTGAGGTTTCGGGTTGGTAACGATGGGTGGCGGTGGCTTGTTGGTCCGCCGTTCCCATGTCGATGGAGCGGGTGTGTTTGCAGGAACGGGTTCCGTCGGCGGCGACGCGTTGGGTCCATCCCCGGCAGTTGCACGACGTTGAACCGTCCGTGTAGCGGAGGGTTTCGTAATGCACCTCCGGGTTGGAATCGGAGCCAAACGTCCACGCCTGGCTGATGGGTGGTTTCATAGGAGGACGGGTTGGTGATGGCGGAGACGGCGCTTTTTCAGCGGTTCAAACCGCCAGTGCTCGTCGGTGTCGTGCTCAGTTGTTGCCAACTGTTCCGGGCATGCCTGCTGGATGATGGAGTCGCTGATTGTTGAACTGGCGGCCGGGTTGACCAGTTGTGGGTCGAGGAACGGGAACGGCCTGACCAGCCACGGCGCATACAGCCAGCCGTTGACCAGCGTGGCCTTGATGACGGTCGGGTTGAGGTCGCAGCCGTAGAGGCGATACGAATGGTTGGAGGCCGCGAGCAACAACCGGCCAGTGCCCACGCAAGGGTCACAGACCGATTTGCACCGGGCATCCTCACCGCCCACGGTCATCGCCGCCATCATCCGGGCCACCTCCATCGGCGTCGGATAGAAGCCGAGGTGCTGGCCGTGGCGGTTCTCGGCGAGGATTTCACCCAGGTAATCGTGCGGCCACGCGAGCAGCGTTTCGAGGTTGAACACCTGATACAGCCGCTCACTGGCCCCGGCGAAGTCGGCGGGTTCATGTGGCAGTTCTGGCTGACCGCGATGGCCCAAGCCAAAGAGCAGCCAGTCGAGGAAGTAGTCGAACACCTGCCACGAGCCCCAGCCCTGCCAGCTTCCGTGGGTGGTGACACTGTTGAGCGAGGTTTCAACCATCCGGCGTGGAGCCGCGTTGGATTCCCAGTTGATCAGCGGAATGGAGCCGATGACCCGGCCAGCCAGCATCGTGTCGTGCCAATGCTCCCAGCGGCCCCAGAGTTCGCCTTCAGCGGCGAGCAGGTAGGGCAGCAACCAGCCGTGCTCCAACTTCAACGGAGCAGCGAGTGGCTTGGGAACTCTTGGTTTGGCGGCGAGGATGGACTGGCGCAGGACCGGCAAGAGGTCGGAGCGCATTGGTTGGTGACTAACGATTGAAGTGCTCAACCTCCCAAGCCAGACAGCAGGAGCGTGAAGGGTCGCTGTGGAGGGTTAGTCCATCAGCGTCCTTCACCTCCCACTGCTGGGTTGAGGCGTTGAACTCGATGGTGGTGGCACGCTTCACCGTCAACGTGCCGAGTGATTGCAACGGGATGGCGTCGGTGTGGAGACAACGGCCAGTTCCATCCAACTCGAACGTCAGCACGGGGTTCATCGGCCGAGCTGCTGTTGTTTGTGAACCACGGCCTGCTGGTGGAACTCGGGCTTCCTCACCTTCGTGCTGACCACGCCGAGGGCTTCTTCAAGGAACTTGGTGGCCTTCTCGCAGCCAGCGCCTTTGAACCCGACGCCCTCGATGGTGAATTCGCCTGCTGACGAGACAACGATTTCGATGGTGGGTTTCATAGGGTGGCGAGGATGAGCTTGATGGAGCCGTTGGGTTGATGTTTGCGCAGCACGGACCAGCCCTTCTTCCGAGCCTCCATGCTGGCCTTGTGGACGCCATAGAGTTGGAGCAGCCGGCCAAAGTTGCTGCCGACCTCCTTCTCGACATGGCCATCCCACCAATCGGTCGTTAAACCGAAGGTGGCGTCAGGTTGGCGGTTGACGGCGATGTCGTAGGGCCCTTTGAGCCGGATGACGAACTCGCCTTTGAGCGTTTGCTGGTAGAAGCCACGGGCGGTGGTGTTGGCGAGGAGCTGAAGGCCCAGCTCGTTGACCGCTGACCGCAAGGCTTCGATGTCTTTGATCTGCGTTTGGATGGTGGTGAAGTGGGACACGGGGAGTTGAGAGTTTTGGAGTTGAGGGTTGAGAGCCGAAAAAGGGCGCAAAGCGCACAAAGGAAGATTCCCCTTTGCGTTCCCTGCGTTCTCTCGCGGCTGATGTTCAGTGCTCAGTCTTGCGGCACTCGACTTCGATCTCGTCGGGGTGGGCGAAGAGCTGGGCACCGAGGCCGAAGGGTTCGCGCTGCAGAGTGAGGTTGATGAGTTCGATTGCTTGCCGGGCTTGCTGCTCGGCGGAACCTCGGGTGATTTGGTTGGTGTCGAACTGAAGGTCGAGCCGGCGGATGGTGATGGTTTTCATGCCGAGTCGGGGTTGACCAAGGCGAACGCAGCATCGTTGTTGCGCATGCCGATGACCTGGGTGGTTGCTGGCGGCACGGGACGGGCAAACACCACTTTGCAGATGGTGTTCACAAAGCCGTGGTGGCCGATGAAGCCGATGACCGGAGTGCAGAAGTCGTTCTCCGCGTGATACACGGTGAAGAACCGGCGCTGCTGAACGGCCGCCTCCCACTCGCGCTGGCTACAAGCCTTGGCAAGCTTCAACGGCCCGTGTTTGCTGACCAACGTGCTGAAGCGAATGGATCGGTTCATGGGTGGCAGGGCAGGTGTTCCAGCGCATCATCGTCCGCGTGACGGTTGCAATGGATGCACAGGCGGGTTGTGGGGTTGAACCGGTGCTCGTCGCCGGTGAGTTCGCCGAAGGTGGTGGATGGGGCATGCTCGCTGGCCTCGCCCTGAACGAACACGCGTTCGTTGGCCGGGCCGTTCTCCCACGACGGCTCGGCGTTGACGTTGGCGAACTTGCCGTCGCGCAGCGCCTTGTTCAGCACGCGCACGGCGGCTCGTTCGGATTTGGCCTCGATGACGAAGTCCCGGTAGCAGGCGATGTCATGGGCGTAGGAGCAAAGAAACTTGGGCATGAGATTATCCTGAGGTGAGTTGTTGGCGGGACCGTTCAAGCACGGCCAGATAGGTGCGGATGCGGCGCTGGCTCTCGGCCGAGGGCCGGTTGGTTTGGGAATTCCAAAGGATTACGTAATCGCCATCATGGCCGGTTTCCACGTCGGCATACCGCTGCCCATCACACGCGAGGTTGTGGGAGCCGTAGTTGTCGCCGGCCCCGTGAAAGCCGTGATACGGAATGTCGCGAGGCAGCGCGTCGTAGTGTGCGTAGTTGGCCTCCTCGTCGATAAGTTCAACGAGGGGCGTGGAGTTCGGAGCGTCGTCTTCGCCGTGGAAGCCGAGTTCCTTGAACCGGTCCTGATCCTGACGGCGGCAAGTGACTTGCATGTAACAGCGGTCGCCCATGGGTTAGTTGAGAGTTGAAAGTTGAGGGTTGAGAGCAGGAGCCGGCGTGTTGTGCTGAAGCCACTGGCAGGTGCTCATGGTTTTGATTTTCCGGGCGGTGATGACGGCTGCACCACCACCGTAGGCATCCACGCGCGGCTTGGAGCAATCGTGCGACCACTCGAAGGTCACGGTTTCCGGGAGGTTGAACTTCTGGAGCAGGTGCTGGATGAACGCGCAGACGGCATCAATGCCGCCGTTGGTGGAGTGCAGCCAGAGTCCGGGCTGTTCCTCGACGACGTCGGCCTCCACCTCGAAGCACCAGTCTTCGTGGTGTTCGCGGAGTTCGGCAGGGTAATCCGCAGGCACATCGTCGCCCTGCGAGAGGTGAAAACCTTGGCTGTGCAGTTCGAGCGCGTAGTTTTGAGCCGCCTCATCGGGCAGGCGGATGACGAGACTAAAGTTGGTGAAGTAATCGGCCATGGGTAGTTGAAGGTTGAAAGTTGAAGGTTGAAGGAACCACAGAGACACAGAGGACACAGAGAGGAGTTTCAGCCACAGATTGAACGCGGAGCAAACACGGCTGGGGAGGCCAAATCTGTGTTCCATCCGTGTTTCGTCTGTGGCTAAGAACGTCTTCTCTGTGCCTCTGTGGTTGATTGATCAGGCGGCCATGGCAAACCGGCGGCGGCCCAGTTCGCCGAAGCGGTCCACGAGTTCAGTGGCATCTTGGTGCGCCAACTGTCGTGCTTGTGCGGCCAGTTGTTGCAGGCCAGCGGTGAGCCGGTTGCGAGCGGTTGAACTGTCCCGGTATTCCTCGGCGGTCTTCGACAGCAGTTCTTTCCGCACCCGCTCCAACTGCCGCTCCATCTCGACGTCGTTGGCGAAGTTCATCTGCTTGAACTGGTCGATGAAACGCACGAGACGATTGAGGGTCTTCTGATGCACTCCCGTCTCGCTTGTGCGAATGCTGGTGAGCATCTCCTCGCACAACACGGCGGTCTGTTCACGGAGGCTGGCGATGCAGTCCGCCACAAACGTCTCGGTGTCGTGCCGGATTTTGGCGGCAGCTTCCCGGGCAGCCTGTTGACGGGCGCTGATAACCTGCTGTTGTTCAGCCGTGGTGATGAGTTCCACGCCGAGGGTTTCCGGCACGCTGACCTGAAACAACTGCGTCTCGAAGCCGTAGAACCGGTTCATCTGCTGGGGCAATGGAAACGATGCCTCGATGGTGGCGAGGAGACGCTCGGGGTCTTTCACGAGCTTCAGCGCCATGGAGCGCCATTCCGCTGAAGCAGCCTGACGGAGCGAGGTGTAGCGCCGGAGAAACTCGTCCTTCGCCTGCCAGAACTCCGTCTCGAATTCGGTGAGATGCTGGGTGACTTCCTGCAACCGGGCATTGGGCAGAAAGTGAGCGAGGCCGTTGAGAAACGGGAAGGTGTTGCCTTCAACGAGCGCGTGGGCACGGCCTTCGATGAGCGAAAGCTGCTGGGTCGATTCCTTCGGCAGCAGGCGTTTGTGGCCGAGGCTGATGAGCCGGTCGGACACGTCGCTGCTGTTCAAGCCGATGTCTTCAGCCTTGAGCTTCTTGCAGCCGCGCCAAAAGCGGATGCTGACCTTGATGAGCACGCCTTCACGGGTGAGCAGGGGGAGTAACTGGGGTTCCATGATTCCTTTCTACCGGCAGCGGGGTGGCCGGCGGTGGTTGTTGTCGTCGTTGTTGTGGTGGTGGAGCAGGCACCAGAGGCCCATCAACGCGAGGCCGCCCAGAATGAACGGCCAGGTGTGGTAGAGCACCCAAAGTCCAAACAGCCCGCCCAGTCCGTAAACAACGAGTTGGTTGTCCTTCATGCAGGCCTGGGGTTGGAGGGAGGGTTCACTGTCGTTGAAACAATGAACCCTCCCGTTGGTTGGGGCCGGGCTAGATGCGGACCGACTGGATCTCGCGGAGCTTCTCGCGCACAGACTCGATTTCCTTGTCGGTGGCTCGCTTCTCCTTCTCGATGACTTTGAGGCCATCCATCACTTCGGCGAACTCCTTGAGGACGCTTTTCAACGTCTCCTTGATGTTCTCGACGTGCTGGATGACGGCCTTCACCGGGGAGGTTTCGGTAGGCGTGGCGGTGGCGGTCGGACTGGTCTGGGTTTCCTTTGGCATGGGGCTGGTTTCCTGCGGTTGTGCCGGTGACGATGGTTCGTTCACCGGCGGGTTGGTGTTGGTGGTGGGTTGGGGGTTGGGAGCAGACGGAGACGGCTCGGTGGGTTGCGGCGTGGGAGCAGCCTTGGCGGGCATCGCACCATCGGGACGCAACGGCATTACAACCATGCGCCGGCCGCCTTCGAGGAACTGCACCGGTGATAGGTCATCCTCGATTTCAAGCGTGGTGAAACCGAAGCGAAGTGCCTTGAGCACAAACTCGCGGTTGAGCGCGATGGACACCGATTTGCCGAGGACACGCGCGCTCTGGATGGTGAGCTGGGTCCAGTCCTTCGCATCCTTGGCCTTGGCCTTGAAGCACACGGTGGTCCCACGCACGTCCACGGTCACGCCGCGATGGAACTCGTCCTGATAGGGGAGCTTCGGGAGGCCGGCGAGCAGCGTGGCGACCGTCTCGCTGTCGAAGCGAATCACGGTGCGGTTGCTGTTGGCTGCCGGAACAACCTGCTTCCAGTTTGGAAACTCCTCGTCGCAGCCCTTGGAGATGAATGTCCAGCGGCCGGACTTGAGCTGCAACCACGAGCCTTCCTTCTTGGTCTTGGGCTTCAACGTCAGCTCTGTGGCCGCCTCTTCCATGAACTTGTTCCAGCGCAGGAAGGGTCGGTCGGGAATGAGCACCGGTTCCTTCAGGTTGAAGCTGAAGGAGTTCGCGGCGTAGAGATGCCGGCCATCGGTGGCGGCGAGGTAGTGGCCGTCCTTGTGCCTGGTGTCGAGGCAGACGTGCTGGATGACATGGCGGCTGCCGTCGGCACTGCAACAGTCCAGCGCCTCGCGGAAGCTGTCCCGGAAGGCGGTGTCGAGGGTGATGGCCGGGCCGGTGAGGACTGGTGAAGGCGGCAGTTCATCCACGGGGAGCGTGTCGAATACCTGTTCCATCGGGCTGCTGCCGACGTGGGTCTTGAGCCGGACCTTGTTCTTCGGCTCCAGCTCGATTTGCACCGGCTCCTTGCCGCCCTTCACCAGCTGGTTGAGCGGGTGGAACGGCACGAGGCAGTCGAAGGGAGCACCTTCGCTCGGCTGCTCCACCTGATAGCGGGCAGTGCAGTCGAGGTCGGTGGCTTCTAGCGTGACCAATCCTTCCTTGGTGCGGGTGACGCGGAGGTGTTCGAGCACCGGGAGCGTGGTGCGTTTGCTGATGACTTTGCCGAGGCCGGTCAACGCGGTCTTGAGTTCGGCGGCGGGGAGTTCGATGACAGTGTTCATGTTCGTTGTTGGTTGAATGGAAAGCCGGCCAGCCCTGCCTGAGGAAAGCAGAGCCGGCCGGCGGTTGTGGGGTTTTGGGGTATGGAATGTCTCACGACACTCCGGGGATGGATGAAGACGCCTCCTCTTGGCGCTTCGAGTTACTTGATGGTCTTGCCGACGGACGGATGACGATGCACCTGGTCGCGGATGTGGTTCTTCAACTGCACCTCGCAGCGCGTGAAGAACTCGTCACCGACCCGGGTGAACTGTCGGACTGTCGAGCGGTTCAGCAGTGGAGTTGGCGTGCTCACTGGTCGTCCTCCTCGTCCCGCTTGAACTTCAACTGCGAGACGACGCATTCATGCGGCTCGACATCGTTGCGCACGCCCAGATACACAGGCTGATAGAGCGAGCCATCCGGCACGGCATAGAGGTAGCGCACCTCGACGACGGCCCCGACGTTGGGCACGGGATGGTTTGGCGGGATGGTGACGTTGCCGACCGGCTGCCAGCCTTCCTGGTCCAGCAACCGCAAGGCCACGCTGCGCTGTTGGTTCACCTTCGCCACCACCGCACTGAGCGTGGCGACAAACTTGTATTTCAGTTGGGAACCGCCGCTGTTGGGCCGGCCGGGTGTGTAGGGCGCGTTCCAGAGCTTGAACACCACGCCCTCGGCTTTCTCCTGTTTCAGCGTGTGCAACCAACTGGCCTTGTCGATGGAGTCGGTCCAGCAGTCCACGTAGCTGATGTGGCTGGACCGACCGCTGCCCAGCAATGTGAGTAGCGCACCATAACGGTTGCGACAGGAATGCTCGCGCAGGTCGTTGCCGTTGCGACTGAGCAGGTCGAACGCGTGCAACCGATCCCCGATGGCTTCACCATCAAGGATGAAGTCACCCTTCAACGCGCGGGCCGTCTGCACGATCGGTTCCGGCACGGCAACGACGAGGCCCTTCTTGTTGATGCCCTCGATGGCACTGCCGGTCTTGCGGAGCAGCATCCGTCGGCCGTCCTTCTTCTCCTGCATCGCCCAGCTTGGATTGCTGGTGAGCCGGGCAACTTCGGCTTCATCAATGCCGTTGAGGAGTTGCGGTATCAAGCCGGAGACCTCGTTGGCCTTGTCACTCTGCTGGTAGGGCGTGCCTCCAGTGCCTTCGGTGTAGCCCTTGGCTTTCTTCTCCTTCACCAGCTTGTCGAAGATCATCAGCGCCGCGTCGTAATAGACGGGAGCCGACGTCTTCGTGCCAGTGCTGAGGGTCGAGCCACGGCGACCGTAGGCGATGTTGACGACAAAGCCGTCGTGCTTCGGTTCGAGCCGGACGTGGTATTCCTTGTCGCTGCTGCCTTCACGGTAGTAGAGGCTGGTGGTTTTGAGTTCTTCCATCGTTGCGATCATGTTTGGTTTTGAGTTTGAGGTTGGGGGTTGGGAGTAGGGGAACCACGGCGGCACAGGGAACACAGAGGCAGGCCGAAGCTTCGTTGCTGGCAGGAGCAAGACCGCATTGATGCGTCAGGAACCGGTGGTTGGGTTTTCCTGGGTGGCAGTCTGGTTCGGTTGTCAGCGTGAAGCTCCGGTGCTCTGTGCTCTCCGTGCCGTCGTGGTTGGGTTCAGTTGCTTGCCGCAGCGACCTGGAGGACAAGTCTTCCGGGGGCGATGCAGGTGACTTCGAGGTGCTGGCCGGGCTGGAATCCAGCCTCGCGCAACCAGCGACCTTTGAGGCGGATCAACGCCTTGGTCAGCAGCCGGCCGCAGCTCTCGTCGTGCGGTTCGATTTTCAGGCGGCGGGAGTTCATGGCTTGGGCGGAGGGTCAATGGTGAGGAGGTCACGGTGAATGAGGCGGTGCAGTTCTCGGGCGGTGATGTCCCGTCCGAGTCCGCTGTTCTCAATCGCCTTGGTAACATCCGCCCATTCGAGTCCGTATTGCGGGCGATAATCGTCGTGTAGCGTGCGAAGGATGGTGCGGGCCTGCTGTTCGGTGAGCACGGTCTTCGCTTCATTGGCGGCGCGGTGAACGTCGCTGGTGGTCCACACGAGCGCGATTCGGTCGGCCCAGTAGTCGGTGAGGAACTGCCGGGCTTTGCTGACACTCCTCAGGCTGGGTCGCAGGTGTTGCAATAGTTCAGCGATGAGCTGGTTCATGGGTGGTGGGGTTGGCTGCGGGTGGACACGACGAACACACAGGCGGATCGCGCTCGTGTGCTGCCCATGTCCACCCGCAGGAGAACGCGCCGAGGGTTCAGCGGTTCTAGTTCCAGCGACGGCATTCGTTCCAGAAGGAGCACATCGAACATTGCATGCCCGGTGAAGGCACGAAGTCCTGCCGGTCCACACCGCTCACGTAGCTTTCCAGTTGCCGGAAGAGCCGGGCCTGCTGGCCCTGCGTCATCGGTCCCTGCTGGGTGACGATGAGCTTCGGGGTCTTGGTCTTCACCAGTTGATGCAGGTCGCGGCCGGTTTCGGTCTTGCCGGTGTTGGCCCGGTAGAGGACCGCGTAGCTGGTGAGCTGCACTTCGTTGTTGTGGATCGCCTTCTCGTCCGTGGGCGTCTGACCCAGCGTCTTGAAGTCCACGATGCGACCGCCGGCACGCACGAGGTCGAGGATGCCGATGATCCGGGGCAGGCCGTGTTTGCTGAGATCGGCTTCCACGCTGACTTCAACTCCTTCCGCCATTTCGTTGGCCGGAATCGGAGTCTGCTTCAGGTAGAAGTCCACCAGCGACCACGCCGTTTGCTTCTCACCGGGTTCTTCGCCGTCATCCCAACGCACCTGCTCCTGGGCTTGGTTGGCCTGCCAGAGCGTGTCGAACTGCTGCTGGAGCTGTTTCAGATCCAGCGGCTGTTTGCGCCATCGGGCGAGGTTCCAGAGCTTCAGCGCGCCGTGGACGGCATGGCCGACATACAACGCGGCCGTTCTCGGCTTCCTGAGGCCGAGCACGTAATGGAAGAAGAACTTCAGCCGGCACGACAGCCAGGTGTTCAACCGGGAGGCGCTGACAGTGTCGCGGAGTTCAACGAGCGGCTTGGCCTGGGCGACCGCCTGCGGTTCGAGCGTGGCAATCATCGCACGTTGTAGCTGGAGCGTTGCGGTTGACGGGGGCTGCCGTTGCCGTTGGTGCGCGGGCGCGGGTAGCGGCCGAACAACTCCTCGATCAGCCCGGAGGCTTCGAGCTTGTTGAGCAGCTTCACGCCCTTGCCGAAGCGGTCCTGGGCCAACTGCTCGACCTCATTCTTGTCGAGCCGGTTGTCGTCCACGATTTTGAGGATGAGGTCCTGCTGCTTGGGCGTGCAGTTCCATTGCTCGCCGGGACCGTTGGGCTGCTGGGCATTGTTGCCAGTGCCGTTGCGCGGGTGGTGGCCGTTGGTGTGGCCGTTGGTGTGGCCGTTGGAATGACCGTTGCCGTTGGCCGGCTTGGGTTCCGGCAGCCAGCCGACTTCCTTGATGCTGGTGTCCACGCCGTCCTGCAACAGACGATACAGGCGGGCGGCCTCAGCCGGCACCTGGTTGAGGTCGGTGATTTCAGCTTTCAGCGAGAGGCTGAACTGATGGGATGAGTAGCCGGGCAGACCGACTTTCTTGCTGTAGTTGGCCTCGATAGTTAGAGCCATGGTTTTACGGGGTTATGCCGCCGCCCCACCCACCCCGTCCGGTCCCGTTGAAGGGGGCAGGAACAAGGCGAGTGAGGCGGCGTCGGGTTGGGGGGAGGCCCGCCCGGTTAAAGGCAGGCCGGAGTTGGTTTCAATGAATCATACCACTGAAACCAGCCCGGTTATCAGCCGGGGAGGGGGCTACGGGAGGGGGAAGTAGGTGGCTTTCAACGGACGGTTGGCGAGGGCCTCAACCAGCAGCAACTCCACCCCCGACCCGCTGCCTTCAAGGTTGTGCCAGTTGACCTGAACCAGCGAGTCCTCGTGGCCATCATAATTGAAGTCGCCGCGAGCCAGTTCGATGAGGTGATAGCGCCGAACCGCAGACTCGAACTTCAGCGTGGTGGCGGCGGACTGGAAACTCTGCAACTTTCCGTTGAGCTGGTAGTCGCGGAGGGTGGTGCCTGTCATCGCTGCCTGCCTTAACTCCGCCTCTTGATCGGAGCCGTGGTAGCCAAGGATGCTGACCGGCAATTGTTGAAGGAGCTTGGCCGGCAGCAACGAGCGGCGGGAGTCATGGGCTTGGCTGAGAAACAGCAGCGTCGCGGCTGGTGAACGGAACCAACTGTCCATCGCGATGTCGAAAGTGGTGAACGGGTTGGCACCACGCTTCAGCGCGGCAACGTATTGATCAACCGTTTCGACCTGGATGCGCTGGCCGATTGTTGGAAGTCCGGGTGGTTGCGCCGGGTTGCTGTTTGCGGATGGGCTGGCCGGGAGTGCGAGAAACAGGTAGGCGTCAGCGTCAGCGCTTCCAACCTTCACCTTTTCGCGCATCAGCGTTGCTACAGCCGCCTTGGTGAGGTTCGTGCAGACCGTGAAGCTGCTGAACTCAAGTGGGGTGAGCAGGCGGGCTGGTCGTGCTGCGGCCACAGGCTGGATTTTTGGCGAAGAACAAGCGGCGAGCAGGCTGATGACGATCACGTAACCAACAACCGCTATCGAAACTTGACGTTTCACAAGTCAAGAAGATCAGCAAACTGGTTCTTTAGCTCAGGCGGAAGCCGAAGGAGGTATCCGCCATACTCAGTCTTTTTCAGATAAACTTTCCCTTCAGAAGGGACGCCATAAACCATAATTAACACTTCTCTTCCTTGTGGTTCGTTGTTGAGAACGGGGATTTTGCTTCTGAGATAGGCATGCTCGTAAGTGCGAACTACCAATTTTACGCCATCAAACTTCTCACTAAAAAGTCGGAGGGTGCCATCAGTGGTCAGGGTTGGATCAGCACTCTTGACCTTCATCTGGAACAAGGGCGCAAGCTCGCTACTCACAGCACTCCTTGTCCAGTTCTCAGCATCCGCGAGTCGAACTAACCCGAGTGACGTCAGGCAGGATTTCACGTTCCGGCCCAGTGCCCCTGGATATCCCCTGTTGAGATTGCCCTCTACTGCGCCAGAAGCGAGTTCAACCTGTATCAGACGTGCGCTGTTCGTGCCTGCCTGAATGCCATAGCAAGTCCGCCACAAGATTCCATCGTCGGATTTCGGGGAGTTTGCGAACGCGCCTAACAGGTAAGAAGGTTTCGCAGGTAAATGGTTGCCCGCTTCGAGCACTACGAAATTGGCTCCCCAGCCGGAAGTAAATTGTCTGTCGAACAGCGCGCTTCCCGAACGCACGAATTCTTCCATTCCAACAGAGAAGCTTCGTGTCATCAGCTCCCGTGCATTTGCGAAACGAACCACATCGAATTTTGCCAGCGGCCTTTGCGTTATTGGGGGTAGTGTGAACTCCACGTTGCTGGCCGTTGTGGACACCGCACCGGCCTCTCCTAATTTGACCAACCTTGGCACCCCTTCACTGAGCGATCGCTCAACGTCAAGATGTCGAGCTGCCTTGGCGTTGCCCGCTGCGGCTGCCGATTTCAGAAGGCGGATGCCTTCTGGAACATTGAGTTCAACCCCTTCCCCCGCGAGATGACGCATGCCAAGTTCATATTGCGCGAGGTCGGAGCCATCCATCGCTCGCTCTTTTTGGTTTTCGACAGAACGTTTTTCGGCCTCCGCCAACACATTGCCGTCAGCCAGCAACCGGAACTCGCCATTGTTCCCGTTGGCGGCCTTGTAGTTCCCGTTCAGCGACTTGCCGGCGACCGTTCCCGACCACTGGTAATCGAAACCATCCACCTTGGTTGTGCCCGACAAGGCGGTGTTCGCGCCGCTCGCCTTGGGCGTCATCAGCGTGGTGTAGCCGATGGGCTTGCCAAGCGCGATGCCGGTGAACCGTGCAAGCCACTGGCCATTCTGCTCGCCGATGATGGTGCATGTGAGTTGGCCGGACGTGTTATGCTTGCGGTTGTGCCAGGTGCCGGACCACGCCTGGTTCAGAGGCGCGTTGCCCTTGGGCGCGTCCGCCGCGCCGGCCAGCTGCTCTAGCTTCGCAACGGCGACTCGAGGTTCTCCCTCAGCACCTGCTGCTTGAAAACTGGGGCTAACTATGGAGACGCAGTGATCCAGTTTTCCCGCTGCTATCGCTAGGGCACCTGATTTCGGATTAACAATCTCCGTGCCGGCAGCTTGACCGCTCGGTTTCTGCGCAGACATGGCCAGTCCCCATTCTATCACCGAGCCATCTCGCTTAAGCGCCAACGAAGTGTTTCCGCCCGCCGCAACAGCAACGACGTTGTTCAGGGCTTTCGGCACTCGAACCTGACCGTCCTTATCCTTGCCCCACGCGTGGACGGTCCCAAGGTGATCCAGCGCGACAAGGTGGTCACATCCCGCTGCGATGGCAACAATCTTGTGCACTCCGGCAGGCACAAAGATAGGGGCGAATGTGAACGACCTTGTATCGAGATACTGGCCCCAAGCAACCACGTCGCCGTTCTCCAGCAAGCACGCCGACATGCTGCAGCCTGCGGCCATTGCCACCGCTTTTGTTAAGCCCTTTGGCACGGCTGCTTGCCCTTTGTCGTTCAGCCCCCAAGCCACTATTGAACCATCCTTTAGCAACGCGATGGTGTGTCGTTCCCCAGCGACAACGGAGATGCATTTGCCCTGCGCATGCTCTGGCACACTTGTTTGTCCAAACTGGTTTTGTCCCCATGCCACAATCGTGCCGTCAAATCTTAAGGCCACTGAGTGCATCAGACCAGCCGCCACGGCCACGACTCCATCCATTGCTGCTGGTGGAACCAATGATTGGTCATAATTCACTGAGACGTTGCTCCTCGCACCCCAAGCTACAGTGCATCCATCGGCATTCAAGGCGAGGGTGTGATAGCCACCTGCCGCAACCGCCACAATGTTGCTCAGGCCAACGGGCACTTGCGTTTGGCCGTCCTCGTTACTTCCCCATGCCGCCACACGTCCACCAAGCAGGAGCACCTGCTGAATCCGTGAATCTTCCACACCTGATCGCCTCATCTGCGACCCAAGCCATTCAAGGCGTGCCCGCTTGGCCAGCTCTGGGTCTGCCTTTACGATCTTTGGGGGGCTCGGCATGGAAGCGAGACGAGACATGGGGTTCGTTGCGACAGCGAATTGAGATCCTTCAGATTTGGTATCGGATTGCGCCTCTGAGACACCTACCCCACGCTTCGTTAGAAGCACTGCGCAAGCTGCCAAGACCACCGCCACGCAGGTCCCGAGCGCGATTGCGCGGAGATTCCTCGGCTGGGCAATCGTGGAACCGCAGGGAGGAGCACCTTGCTTGTTGTTTTGATCAGGGTGCTGGTCATTGGGCTCAGTGAGGAGAGCCGCATCGCCGATGGACTGATCGGAGCGGATTGGGGAGCCCAGTTCAGCTTTGAGCACTTCGTCAAGCCGACACCAGCCGGGCCAGTTCTCTTGGCAGACCAAATCGTTGTTGCCAAGTTCACCTGCCAACACTCGATCCCTGAGTTCCCCAAAGCTGAGAGGACCAACGGTCTCAGCGCCCCTGGAAACGAAGAATGGCTTGGTTAGAGCGACCAACTGCTCGACACTCGCGCCCACATCAGTTACATTAGTGGCTGACGCCTTCTGCCCACTGGAATCCATGCGGGAAGGCTATTCCGCAAACGGAACGCGGCAAGGCTAAAACTTCCGCAAACGGAATGTCGGTTCAGCAAAACTGCGCGACGTGGTCCAGAGCCTCGAAAAGCAGTTCGGCCGACTTCTACGCCAGAGCTACCTCTTCCTCGGATTAAACGGGCTTCCCGCAACCAAAACCTTGAACCGCTTCAGCGCCTTCTGTTTGCCAGGGTAGGTTTCCGGCCACGCTTCATCGAACAGCGTCAGCGCCTCGGTTTCGTTCCCGGTGTAGATCAGGTCCAGCATCTTCGCCCAAAGTTGGGGGACGGGGTAATCCGGGTTCCATCGCGTCAGACTCTGGTCGGCTTCGGCTGGCTTCTTCCGCGCCTGTTCAAACAACTCGTGGATCTCCCTGGCAAACCGCATCAGCTCCGCTCCGGGTGGCGCTGGATGTTTCATCAAATCCGGGGCCAGTTGATAGCGACCGTCCCTGAACCGGAAGATGATGGTGGGGGCTGGGCTGGCGATCATCGGGGCAATCACGTTGATGTAGTGCCAGTCCGCCATTGAAACCGTGGGAATGCCGTTCTTGTCCAGATAGGCGAATTCAACCCCTTCGGCATGCCTCGCATCAAACCGGGCAACATGGCGGAACTGCTCACCCAGCTCGAAGACGTGGACATCCGTGCAGCAGTTGGCACCACCGGAATAGGTGCTCACGACCAGATTGGGCAGGCCATTGCCGGTCAGGTTGGTGCCAACGGGAAATCTGGCTTCATCGGCGAACCCGTAACCGCCGATCGAGATGCTGCTCTGTTGAAGCGTGAACACCCTGAAGCCGGCCTTTTTGATTTCGAGGACGGGATTCTGCGCCTCGATGAGGTAGCGCGTGATGGTGTAGTCGTTGAATCGGATCGTTTCCTCGGGCTTCGCGCCGGATGGTATCGAGACGGAAATGGCTCGGGGCAGCTTGGCGGGGTGTTGCTGCTGGAATTCCTGGGTGGAGCAGCCGGTGAGGACGAAGCACAGCCCCAACAATCCGCTAATCGAAGCACGGAGTTGATTCAAACTCTCTGTTTTGGTCGGCAGCGGATTCATTCAGTCGTGTGATCCAAGTTGAGGCAGCATTGTGAAAACCCACCCTTTCAAAGCATGGGGAAGTTCAATTCCGGCGGCTGAACAAGGCAAGCAAAACATTCCACAAGCGGAATGGATGTTCAGCAAAACTGCCGGACGTGGGCAAGTCCCTCGACAAGCAGTTCGGCCGGTTCCTGCGCCAACAACGTGGCAACGAAAGCTACGCGGTGTTTGCCAAGCGCCTCGGCATCTCGGCCTCCACGCTGTTTCGTTTGGAAAACAGCGACCAGAGCGTCACGCTGGGCAAGCTGGAGGATATTCTTGGGCGGCTAAAGATGGAGATGCGGGACGTGTTTCCAGAGTAGCCGGGTGGTGGATGGCTGAGTCCGACTGAGGAAAGCCGAATCTGTTCGCCGCCCATGCCCGAGCGTGGCAGGATTAAACCATGAAAGTTGACTGGTCCAAGGCACCAAAGCGTGCTCGTTGGTGGGCGGTTGATGAGGATGGAAAAGCCCATTGGTTTTGTGAACCGAACGTCGCTGCGTTCACCAAGTTCTGGTTTTCAGAGCCACAACCAGCCCCCACCTTCGGTTTCACCGGCGACTGGCGTAAGAGTCTGGTCGAGCGTCCTGCCGCAGCCTGAGGGGTGGACGGGAAGGCTTGGTTGACCGCTCAACGGTTGATGAACGTGTCGATTATCTCAGCCGATGGTGTGGTCAGCTCACCGCTCGTTGTATTCCTCGCGCAGCAGGCGACTCACGTTGGCTTCACAATCTGCCAACACAGCAGCAAACGACCGGTAGTTGCGCCGCCCCTGCCAAACCAAGCCGCCCTCATCCAGCACTCGAACCGCCGACCGAGTGTTGGGGCAGTAACCGAACTCGATGGTTCCGTGGGCCACCAACCAGCGTGCCATGCCAGGGTGCTTTTCTGAGGCTGTCTGAGCCGTTTGCTTGGGCATGGACTTGAAGGCTACGACCGACGCTATTCAGCCAGCTTGTTTCGGCTGATCCTTCAGGCAGCCCTTCAACCATTCCAGCGCTCCCGGGGTGTTCAACCAGTGCTTTCCGTGATCCTGCCAGTAACCGTAGGCCTGATCCGCACCACCCATCGTGACGTAGCGGGGATCGACTCCCTTGGGACGACGATGACTCTTCTTCACCAACTCCTTGGCGATGAGCGGCAGCAGACGAACGGCCTGCTTCAACGCTTGTGTGGCTGGTTTGAGTCGGCCCAATTGGAACAGCGCCAGCGGACGGCCATAAACCAGCTGCTCCATCCCGTCCTCAGGATATTGCCGACACACCTTTAGAACGGCTTCCGGCTGATGCAGTGTAAACCGGCACCCCACCACCAACGCGCGTGCTCCCAGATTGTCGTTGGGGTTGAGGCTGACCAGCCGCTCGAAGATTTCCAGCGCCGGTTCAACCTCACCTTCATCCAGCAGACACAAGCCGAGGCCGTGGTAGGCACGTAGGAACGGACGATTGCCGAGTTCCAGCCAAGGGAGTTGATGGCGGGTGAAGTCGAACCGCTCGGGAAAAAACTGCATCGCCAGCTCGACCGCGCAACGCCAGACATCCGCCGCTTCATGGTTGCGTCCGGCGTATTGCAGTGTGAGCGCAAGGTGATGATAGGCGTCGAGGTGTTCAGGCAGCTCGTTGATGAGGCGGGCGAACTTCGCAATGGCTTGGTTGAAGTTGCCGGCGTGCATGAAATCAATGCCTGCTTGGAGCCGCTCATCCACTTCACAGGTGATCCGGGGCATTTCCATCCACCACTCACCCGGCTCGACCTCCCGAAGGAGGATGATCGGTTGCTTTGAATCGGCGTTCATCGGGAGCGAGGATGCCGGGCAGCGGTTGGAAAACCAGCCTGGTCAACGGGCGTCGGGTAAATGGCTGCTCTATGCGGAACGAAATATTCAGTGATGGTCCGCTTTCAGCACGCCAGCTCCAGCACGTGATGTGGGTGCTCGTTTGCGAAACCCCGAAATAGGGATGGGCGGGCAGGCTTCGAGGCAGGGCAGGAGATGCCCTCTACCATCCACGGTAACTCGAAGCCTGCCCGCCCGAAAGTGTTCCCCATTGCCCGCTGCCGTTTCCCCAACCCCCTATCCCTGCACCAACACGGCTTTCTTCGCCTTCAGGTGCTTCGCCAACGCTTCCAGGTTGCCGAGGGTTGAGGGGGTTCGGATCGGCTTACCCTTGAACATCTTGTAGTGGACCAGCCTCTTGCCGACTTCCCCGATGTGGCAGTTGACATCACCGTTCAACCGCCAGACCTGACCGGTGGCGAGGATCGGTTCAACATCTCGGCTCTTCAACTTCATTGGCTGTTTCGGACTGATGATGGTCGCAGTTGTTCAATCACCACAGGCAGACGACTTGTAATTGTCGTCACCGCTCGCCTACGCTCGTGGAATGAACGCTGACCTCAACCAATTCCTCAAGCTCCAGACCGCCCTGCTGAACGAGAAGTCCCGCATCGAAGCTCGTTTAACCGCCATCAACCGGGTGCTTGGTGGGGATGTTTCTGCTGTCAACCCAGTTCCTTCGGCCACATCCAAGCGAGGTGGTGCCAGAAAGTTCAGTGCTGCAACGAAAGCCAAGATGGCGGCGGCTCAGAAAGCCAGGTGGGCGAAGATCAAGGCTCAGAAGGCTGCTGCTGTGGCAAAGCCGGTGAAGGCATCGAAGTAAGCAGGCTGGCTGTTAGGTCGTTGTATCGGGTCGGGTGCTACATTGTTTGATTGGTAAAATAGTTGGGGGGGTCGGATCTCCCGTTTTTTTCTCTTAACGGGAATGTGCTGTTTTGTAAAGCATTCCACCTCAACTGGTTATAGATTCAGCATACCTGTCATTCACTGGTATCGGATAGCTGATTTCAACCGCTTCGATAGCCTGTCGGTGGGCTTTTTCACTGATTTTGATGTTGGCGCTGTGCTTCATGGTTGCTCCTTGCTGTTGTAACGGAACGGCTTACAGTTGAGCGGCTGGCTTGTCGTTCAACAGCCGCTCTTCCGCTGGTTCCTCGTCCACCAGCCATTATACCACACTGTCAAGGGGTGGAGCGAGCGGTTGGGTGATGCAGAGGTGAAGGGGGGGGTGAAGGCTGTGACGAGCGAACGAGCGGTTCAGGGCTGATATCCTGATAACCTGACTGCTGGGAATATTTTTATACAACCACACTTTTCATACAATTTTTAGAAAGGTCAGAATATCAGGATTATCAGGATTTATTGGGCTTTTGTTCAACTTTCGCTCGTTCGTTTCAACCGTCACCCCTTTCACGCTTGCTCGACCTTGGTGACGGTGTAGTGGGTGCGTGTGTCGGACTGCCCTCCAGCGTTCAAAACATTCCCCTGAGCAGCCACAACCCTGAAACCCTCCCATTCACGACCACACTCACCAGCCCCATCCAGCACCGCTTTCATCAATTTGCCGACCTGGGTGCGCCGGTGCTGGGGATCGCGGTTGTTTGCCTGGCTTAGGTTCGGAATGACGATGTCAGCTTCCTCGCAGAAGTCGGCGATGTTGGTGGCTGTCAGTTCCACATTCAACCGCCCTTCAGCCTCCAGCTTAACCGCTAGGCTGCGGAAGAAGGCCAGGCTGCTGTTGGAAGCCCGCTGTTTTGCCTCCTCGTGTCCGTCCATCAATCTGGCTCCCCGGAAGACGTTGACAACAATCCAGTCCCCCACCTGGCTCCACTCGCGCAGGTCATGCCTCGTATCATTGGTGCGTTGTTTTCCAGCATCATGCCAGTGCCGGACAACAGCAAACACAGCCGCAAGGTAGCGGGTGTGATTTTCAAAAACATGGGTAACGAGATCTTTGCCGTCGATCAGCCGGTAGTGGTGGTTCAACCGCTTGTTGATTCGCACGATGCAGGAGCGGTTGGCGAGATCCTTGGTCGATTCAAAGCCGTTCGAGGAGATGAAGATGATGTGCTTGGAAGGATCGACATCCAAACTCCCGTGGTGAGGAACGCGCGTGGCAAACGGTCCATTCGCGGTGATGAACGCTTCAAGCAACTGACTGTCCAGCTTGCCTCGCACGTTGTCGAACTGGATGAAGGCTTTCCCGTTGACGAGCTGGCTTTGGAACGTCTCCTCCATTGATCCAACACCGCCTGACTTCCGGGTAACGATTCCGACTTTCTCATGATAGACCGCCGCCACGACTTGTTGCCGATAGGACTTCCCCGACTGGCTCGCGTTGGCTTCAGCCACCTCGATTGGAACCGGTCCAGTGATAAACCCGCCAAACTTCAGCGCGGGGGTCAGGAACGACATCAACGCCCTGGATTTGTCCGCCGGAGTCTTGAAATCGAATTCAGCCAGCAGGAAGTTCAGCCTGGCAACCGCTTCATCCAACCCCAACTCCTCCACTACGCCTTGGTTTGCGACATACAAGCCGGTGGCGGGATCAAAACCGCTGTTGATCTGATGGATTGCACCAGCCCGTTCCACCAAAACAGGGCAGTTCACCACACCCTTGAGTCTGGGGAGCAGTTGACGGCATTCATCCGAAGCGAGGTATTGCTTGGCCATCGCTTTGTTGATGTTGACGTGGTTTTCCAGCCACATGTCGCCGTTCTGCTTGCGTTTGGTGAATCGCACATATTTCTCGAAGCAGGACTGCGCTGCCTCATCACTCAGCGGCTCGACTGCAGCCTGCCCGTTTTCACAGATCAACCGCACCACCAGTCCCCCGCGGTAGAACAAGTTTTGTTTGTCGGCAATGACGGTGAAGAGTTCCCGCGCTGAATCGGAAATCGGAACGCCATCCCTTGGCACCCGAACGGACGGCAGTATGACTCGCGTGGGTGCCTCGGGCGGATCATCAGGGCTCGGTATCCTGAAGGCTGGGGCAAGTGCCGGCCGCTTTGGTTGGGTTGCAATCACGGATTGGGTTTCAGTGGCTGTGTTCATGGAAGGAATACTGGTTGGGGTTGAAATTGTTGAAGGAAGAGCCCGATCCGAGGGGTTGGACCTCGAACCGGGCGGTTGTGGTTTAGCCGTGCCAACGCCTGGTCAGTTCGGCCGCAACCTCCTGCGGGTCGGCAAACAGATTGCAGTCCCGCAGCTGGGTGGTGAGTCCACCATCCTCAGCGCTGACCTCCAGGCAACCGTAGCCCTTGCAGCTTTCGGCTTCCGGATGCGGACGCGGGAACACCACCAGCTCGTTGACCAACCCGCCGTAGCGCAACAACCTGACCCGGCCGGCCTCCAAGTCGGTTTTGAGCCCGATGGCAGTAGCTCGGTCAGCCAGACCAACCAGCAGGTGGGTGACTGGATGGTTGCGGACGGTCACGAGCAACCGGTTTTCCCGCTGCTCGACGGCAACCACATCCCGGTGGTTAACCGTCAGCGGTGGTTCGCAATCAACCTCACTGTTGCGACCGCCCATCACCCACATCGCACCGACGGGCTGTTGGAGCAGCGGATGAGCTGTGGCAGCTTCAACCAGTTTCAGCGGTGAGCCATCCTGTTTCAACGGCAGGCTGACGAACCGCGCGTTGGGGCCAGCCTGATAGTCGGCCGGCCAGCTCTCGCCCGGCTCAACCACTTGCATCGCCACCACAGGCTCTTTCAACAGCACGTCTCTGCGCCCGGGAGCAACGAGCTTGCGAGCCAGTCGGTTGACGCGCTCGGCGGAGCAGCTCTTTTCCAGCAGCAACGCGGCACAATGGCGGTCATCCGCCAGCAGGATGGTGTTATGGTGGGTGTCCAGCCGGCTGCACACGGTTGGATTAACGAACTCGACCGTCACCGGAGCGAAGCCGGCGCGGAGGATGAGGTTCAAGCGGGTCGCCTTGGCGACGGGCTGATTCAATCGGTAGTGTTTCATGTTTGTTTGAGTGGAAGTGAACCCGCCGCCCGGTTGAACGGGCGGCGGGCTCCAACAATGTTTAGGCCGTTGCGACCGTGGGCATGACCGCTGGTGAAACGGCAGCAACAGCGGGGATGACCACCGGAGCAGCCAGCACCGACTTGATGACCGCCTTCGGCTCGCTCCCGGGGTCGTGCTGGTGGCCGACCACGACCAGGCAGTTGCGGTTAAGCAGCTGGTCGGTGTCGAAACTGGCAATCTCCGGGACGCTCAACGGGCGTCCGAGGATGGCCTGCACTTCCCGCCTGAGCGGATTGCGCCCGTCGAGACGGATCGGATACCGCTTGGGCATCGGCTCCGTTGCACCCACAACCGTGAACTCGATCTCCAACTCGGGCTTTTCGCCGTCCTTGAGGACCTTGTCCACGGGGTTGATGGCCTTGACGACGGCGGCATACGTGCCGGTCGCCATCAGGGTCGTGTTTGTGTTCTTGGTTTGTATGGTTGATGTGATGACCATATGGTTACTCGCTCTCTGTTTACCGACTATCGCCTCGGAGTTTTTGTCTTCGGCGTTGTCCCGTTGTTTAGTTGTCCCGGCCGGGCAAACAGGACATTCAAAGTCCCGGCCGGGAAATTGAGTCAGTTGGTGGGCTGGGCTAGGATGCTAACGATCCGTTCCACCGTTGATCCCACTTGCCGGCGGTCGTGGTTGAGCCAGCAGACCTTCGCGATGCGGCTCATGCGGTCGTGGTGGCGGCGGGCATGGCGCTCCAACAACTCGGCCACGCGCTGCTGACAGGCGGGCCGGGAAATTGAACTGCGTTGAAGCGCCATCAGCGGCTCCCGGGCAAAGCACTTCCGCAGCAGGTAGGTTTCCTGCATCCGCTCACGGCAAGCCTGGGCGAAACTCCGCTGCATCCCGGCCGCAAACATCCGGCCCGCCCGTTGTTCGCAGTCCTGTGGCAGCTGGGCGGGATGCTTCCACTGCAAACCGATGATCAGCGGTTGTTCAGCCTCGCAGGTTGCCTGTGCGCTGAGCGTTTCCACCGCAACTCGCACCAGCGCGTTGGAGCATCCCTCAACCACAACTTGCTGGTTGCGCTCGGCCGCCTCTGCCAGACAGCTCCGCAGCTCGGCGCGATAGCGGTTCTGCGTCCACAGCGGTTCATCTGGTTGCTGCCGGCCGTAGAGCTGGCTGGTGACATCAGGATACTGGTCGGCATCGGACTGGCCGGTGACCTCCGGCAGCGCGTCGTAGAGGTAGAACTTGTCGGCGTTGATGACCGCCGCGTTTAACCGCCGGGCCAGACCAAACGCCACCTCGGTCTTCCCCACGGTGGTTGGGCCGAGGATGACGACCGGACGGTTGAAGGCTGCTGCTGCTACGGGGCGGCTGAGCGATTGCTGCATGCCGTCAACAGCGGGAAAGTTGAGCAGCTTCTTACAGGTCGTTTTTGCGGCGGTGGTTTGGTTGGGCTTCGCGTTCATAGTCGTTGCCGTATCAGCGGGAACGCAGAACGCTTTCTTACAGGGGGCGGATCAACGGGACGCTAGGCAGGAGAACCGCTGAATCAACCCACCAAACATTCCACAACCGGAATGCTGAAGCGGTTAGCTTGCCGGCTGTTCAAGCCAGCCAGCCAACAAGCTCAGGGAAGCGTGGACGTTGAGATCGAACAACTGAAGACAGGGGACCGGACCGCATGGAACCGGGCGTTTGAGATTCTCAAGGCCATCAGCTTCAGCGTGTGCTGTGCTTCCGCCCCCGACCTCAGCCACCATGACCACGAGGATGTGGCGATTGAAGCCATCACCGAGGTCGTGGAATACATCGAGAAGGTCAACAGCTTCGAGGATTGCAAGCGGCTGGTTGTGACGATCAGCAAGAACCGGCTTCACGACCACTTTCGCCAGCGTTCCACCCAGAAACATGGGGCCGGCAAGGTGGAAAGTTTGGAGGCCAAAGAGGGCTTCGATGCGGTTGATCCGCGCCAGCAGCAGGCCGATGCCACGTTGATCCTCGGTGAACGGGGAGCGGTGGTGAAGGCGGCGTTGAAACAGGTTCCTGAGCAATACCGCAAAGTCGTCGAGGAGTTCTATTTCAACGGCCTCACCCAGCAGGAGATTGCCGACAAACACGGGCTGAAAATCGGTTCCATTGGCGTGTATCTGAACCGGGGCCTGGAAGCGCTGCACAAGTTTTTGCCGAAGGATGAACTTCTGCTGTAAGAAGCGATGAAACGATTCCGTTATCTACCCGGATGAATGATGCTGAAAAACAGAAGCTTGAAGCACTGCTGAGGCAGGTGGGGCCGCTCGTCAACAAGCTGGCCGACCCACCCGCCGGCCAATCTGACCGGGTGCGGACTGCCTTTGAGCGGGCACTGGAGAAAAAGTTCCCGCAGTTCAGGGAGCTGACGGAAAAGCAGATGGAGGACTTGCTGCTCAAGCTCATCGCCGAACAACGCATCTACGGCACTGACCTTGTGGACGCGGTGCTCCGGGCGCGCTTTCGGGTTGGGCGCGAGGGAGAAGGTGCCATTCTGGCAATTCTGGCGGGTTTGGAAGACCGGGGACTTGTGGCGGGTGAGTGGCGTCCGGGAACGAGCCGCATGGTAAAGCGTTACCAGTTGACCCCGGATGGCCGCCGACTGCTGGAGAAGAAGCCCCAAGCGGCGGCAGAACTCTTGAGTTGGGTTGAAACAGTCGTTAATAGCACAGCGTAAGCACCATGGAAGAGCATCACGTCCCGCCAGCCGTTTCGTTTCGATTCGAGCAAATCATCGCCCAAGCCGCCGAGCACGCCGGACTGGAACCAACTGAGTGGGCCATCCGCTCCCACGAGCTGATGAGCCAATTGGAGCATCGCTGGCGGGAGGGAATCGACATGGGGTTGTCCACGGATGCGGCGGAGCAGCGGGCCATCGAGCTGTTCGGGGATCCGTCGGCGGTCGGGCGGCGGTATCAGAAGCCCATGGAAGTTAACCTGCTCTATTCCCGCGCTTGGCAGGCGGCCAGAATCTTGTTGTTCCTTTTCGTCTCCTACTGGCCGTTGCAACGAATTCAACTCGAAGCGGAGATAGTAAGAGTTAACGAATCAGCCGTCGCCGGCCTCAATGAGGTGCTGAAGCAGGATCGGGAACTTGCCAAGGCCGCGGAAAAATCCAGAGGGAAAAGCTCAAGGGCCACCGCACGATCCATTAGCGATGCCACCTATAAACGCAGCTTCCGAGACCGCGTCTCCCTGTGGCTTGACCCTATCCGAAACGTGTTGAATCTCCAGCGATGGGTGGCTGCAGCGGCTCCATTTCTGATTGTTCTGATCGCCCGCCGCACCGGAACGGCTCGCTTTGGACATCCGGCGTCACAGGTGCTGTTGGGACTGGTCCTGTCCTGTGCGGCCTGGGTGTTTGGGTTGGAGGTGTTTTACGTGCTGGGGGAGACATTCCGTAAATTCAGCGTGTGGAGCCTGCCCGGCACAGTTTTCTTCTTAGCTCTGTGCGCGACCGGCGTATTATGCATCGTGGCCGAGACGATCGACCTTCCCTCCAAGCGAAAATGGAGAATCTTGAGGCTCCTTGGCTACAAGACTTGATGAGCGTGCTTCGAGTAAACGCGCAATAGCCCAGCAATGAGTCTAAAGCGGTCGCCTGCCGGGAAGAAGATGTTGGATGCTGCCCTTATCGCCAGACCGTTCGTATTGACCAGCCGAGGGAAGCCCACCGGCAAGTAGGTCGGACGCCTCAACCGCAGCTTGGCGACTGGCTGTTAGTTCCTACTGATTGCTGCTCCAACAAACTGCGGAGGTAGCTGAGCAACGAATCGAGCACGATCAATCTGACAGCTTTGACCTGCCCGCGATTCCTCAACGACAGCGACCGGACGGGTGGCTTGAAGCTGTTCAACGGGCTGGGGAGGATCA
>SXGR01274928.1_pt1 | contig 28335 bp, 27 predicted proteins | sample 3174711 | NCBI WGS metagenome assembly SXGR01 (sample SAMN11356860, study PRJNA531348) | freshwater metagenome | isolation source: freshwater sample F1-60 | place: China: Fuxian Lake, Yuxi | collected 2017-12-25
ATGATGCGGCCGCCACGAGGACTCTGGCTTTTCATGATCTTGAACGCTTCCTGCGTGCAAAGAAACGCGCCAGTCAGACATGTGTCCACCACGCCTCTCCACTGCTCGAACGTCAGATCCTCCAAAAGCACGGGCGGAGCGCTGATGCCTGCATTGTTGAACAGAATATCCAACCGGCCAAAGACTTCAGCCGCCTTTGCGAACAAGCTCCGCACGCTGGTTGGATCGGTGACATCCGCCGTGAGCACCAGCGCGCGAGTTCTGTGCCGCCCGGCTTCCTCTTTGACCTTCTCAAGCAAGTCACCCCGACGCCCTGCGAGAACGACCGCGTAGCCTTCCTTCAATAGTGCAAGGGCAGTCTGTCTGCCAATTCCAGATCCAGCTCCAGTAACCAAGGCAACTTTAGCACTCGCGTTCATGCGTTGAGATTATCGGAAGATTTGAGGTTGTCCCATCCAAGATTTTCAGTTGGCCCCAGTCTTAGGTTCGATCATGCCATGCTCACCATGGTGGAGCCGCACCAGAATCCGACGGTGAGCGCTGGGAAATGGTAACTTTTCCATCTCGACCAGTCGCAGCCATTTTGCGCCACCCGGCATCGAACAACGTCTCGGCAGTTCTCCACGGAATACCTCGATGGTGATTCGGTAACGAGTGATCGTATGCTTGATCGTGCAAAAGGATTCCAAGTGCCGCACCGATTGTCCCAGACATTCCTTCGACAACCCGGACAGCAAATCGAGTTTCGACGAACGAGTGTTTGTCGATCCCCCCTCTCTCTCGGTCAAAGGATTCGTCACTTCGATGTTCGGGAACTCCCAAAGCTGTGCGTTGTGAACACCGTCGGGCCTCTGTCTCACAAGGAAATGTCCATCACATTCGATGACGAACGCCGCGAAGCGCTGCAGAGTCACGGATGGTCGCGGGCCGAGATTGGGCAACTCATGCTGCCTTCCGTTGAGATGGGCATGGCAATTCCGCCGGAGGGGACATTTCCCGCAATCGGGGTTTCGAGGCGTGCAGACAAGCGCCCCAAGTTCCATCAGGGCTTGGTTGAAGTCCGAACAAACTTTGCGTGCAGGAGTTCTGCAGCTCCCCGCAATGGAAACCAATGCTCCAGCAAGCTGCCACAAGTGGCGGTTCGTTTCTTTATCCTTGGGACTCTTTCCGACTCCGTGAACCCTCGTGAGCACCCGGATCACATTGCCATCAAGAATTGGCGTGGGCTGATTGAAGGCGATGCTACAGATCGCGCCTGCCGTGTAGCGGCCAATTCCAGGAAGTGCCAACACCGCGTTGAAGTCGCGTGGAAATACTCCGGCATGTTCAGCAGCGATGATCTGGGCAGCCTTGTGAAGTTGTCGCGCTCGCGAATAATAGCCAAGCCCCTCCCACAACTTGAGCACGTCGTTCATCGGAGTTGCTGCAAGAACCTCCACGCCCGGGAATCTCTTCATCCACCGTTCCCAGTACGGAATGACCGTCTTCACCTGCGTCTGCTGCAGCATGATTTCCGAAACCCAGATCGCGTAGGGATCCGAAGTGCAACGCCACGGCAGGTCACGCGCGCTGGTGGCGAACCACCGCAGAAGAGCCTTCACCCTGATTTGATCCTGCGTCACGGCGTGTTTGTAGATTTCATTCCCTCCCGGCGCACCGAAAATCTTCCGCCGCTGGCCGCTGAGAATTCGACAAACTACTCCCCTGCCCCTACGCTTTGGTTCGATTTGTGACGCCGCTGACATCTTACACCTGCAAATTGACCGATGCCCAAGCCAAGGCCCTTCATGCTTGGGCACGAGAGCAGAACTGCGAGTTTCGTGAAGTTCCTTACGCGCGCTTCGCCGCCAGCCAGCCGAAGGTGAACTTCGTCTTCTACGAGAGCGGCAAGCTCGTCGTGCAGGGAAAAGGAACCCAGGAATTCGTTGAGTTCATCCTGGAGCCGCAAATTCTCGGAGAGGCCAAAATCGGCTATGAAACGGTTCTCAACCCCGATCTACTTCTCCCTCGACTTGGTGTGGACGAAAGTGGCAAAGGCGATTTCTTCGGGCCACTCTGCGTTGCCGGAGTGTATGTCAATGAAGCCGTCATCAATGCGTGGAAGGATGCGGGCATCCGGGACTCGAAGAACATTTCCAGCGACAAGAAGATCGCCGCTCTTGCGAAACTCATCCGGGAAACACCGGGCTGTGTTACGAGCGTTGTGCCAATCGGCAACGAAGCCTACAACCGGCTTTACTCAAAGATGAGGAGCGTCAACACGCTGCTGGCATGGGGCCACGCACGGGTCATCGAAAACTTGATGAGCCAGCGGCACCAGATGAATCCACCGCCAGTCCGCGCCATCAGCGATCAATTCGCATCGAGCAAAGACACCGTGGCAAAGGCACTCATGGCCCTTGGACGCGAGATCGAACTCGTGCAACGACACAAGGCCGAGGAAGACGTGGCGGTCGCGGCGGCTTCGATCCTGGCGCGGAACGAATTCGTAACCCGCCTCGCAAAGTTGGAAGCGGAACACGGCATCAAACTACCGAAAGGCGCTTCGGCAGCCGTGGATGCCGCCGCAAAGGAAGTAGTGGAAAAGTTCGGAGCCGATGCCCTCGCCAAAGTTGCGAAGACACATTTCCGCACAGCGCTCAGGGCGCAGGGATTGCCCGAGCCGCCGAAGGTGGAATGGAAAGCTCGGAAGAGTAGCTGAACTCGAAACGCATGGATTCCGGATCGTGCAAGCCGAGTCCGTTTTGCGTACCAGAATTCTTACTGGTTTACCACTGCGCCGTACTGTTCCGGATTCAACAGCTCGCCGCCTTCGGCTGAGTTCGAGAGTTTGAGCTTGAAGAACCAGCCGCCGGTGTAGGGCTCGGTATTCACCAGGCCAGGATTCGCCACCACGGCTTCATTGACCTCGACGACCGTGCCGCTGACAGGACAGTAAATGTCGCTGGCTGTCTTCACCGATTCGACAACGGCGCACGCTTCGCCCGCCTTCAGCTCGCGGCCTTTCGCCGGCAGCTCGACGAAGACGACATCAGTCAGCTCGTGTTGAGCGTGGTCTGTGATGCCGATGGTGGCGGTGTCACCGGTCACGCGGACCCATTCGTGAGTCTTCGCGTACTTCAGGTCAGCAGGAACATTGGTCATAGGTCGCGTGTCGCGCAGGCTGGTTTAGGAACTGGCGGCAAGTTCGTCAAACAGGTTTCTTGTAAAACGGTTTTTGGACAACCACAGCCGGGGATCGCCGTCCGCGAATCTCGATCTGGATCGGTGTCCCTGGTTTTGCAAATTCAGGCGGCACATAACCAATCCCGATTCCGATGTTCAGCGTGGGACTCGAAGTGCCGCTGACGACTTCGCCGATGCGCCGCTCATCCGGAGCCGCGCTCCAAATCGGATAGTGGGGCCGGGGTGGCGCGGATTTGTCCGTCATCTTGAAGGCGACTGCGCGTTTCTTGACTCCACTGGCTTTTTGTTCCGCCAGAACCGACCTCCCAACAAAATCGCCTTTGTCGAGCGCCACAAAGAATCCGACTCCCGCTTCGATCGGTGTCGTGTTCTCGTCCAGTTCGTGGCCATAGAGCGGGTAGCAAGCCTCGGTGCGTAGCGTGTCACGAGCGCCGAGCCCACACGGTCTGAGTCCGAAGGACCGGCCCGCTTCCATGACCTGGTTCCATACGGCTTCGATGACTGAAGCCGGAGCAATGATTTCAAAACCGTCCTCACCGGTGTAGCCGGTGGAGGCCACGTAAATGGTCTCATCAGCAAATCCGAAGAGGTCGAATTCGTTCTTTCGCAGACTCGAAGCGCGAGAGGCGAAGGCTTCAGAGCCAGCGGGACGGGAAATCGCAAGGTCTATGAACTCGCGGACTCGCGGCCCTTGCACAGCCACGGCTCCAAAGGTACCGGAGAGATTCTCCACATTCATTCGTCCTCGCTCTGGGAAGGCGGCATGTTCTTTTTTCAACCACGCCACATCTTCATCGATGCGAGAGGCATTAATGACCAGGAGGAAGTCGAAAGAGCTGATGCGATAAGCGTAGAGGTCGTCGATGACACCTCCACGCTCGTTGCACATCAGCGTGTATTGGCCCTGGCCGAGATCAAGCTTCCTGATGTCGTTGGTGAGTTGTGCATTGAGGAAGTTGGCGGCTTCGGATCCTGAGACCAGCACTTCACCCATGTGCGAGATGTCAAAAATACCGGCAGCCGTGCGCACCGCATGGTGCTCATCCATGATGCTCGTGTATTGGACGGGCATTTCCCATCCACCGAATTCAACCAGCCGCGCGCCCAACCTTTGGTGCGCCTCAAAGAGCGGAGTGCGTTTCAACATGACCTCACTAAAGCCGAAAATGAGATTCGGGAAACAAGGAAATTCTGGCGAAGTCAAAACCACCATAGGCAGCAGTGAGGGTTTTTGTCCTATCATTGGAATTGCAACCCAAGTTCGAGACTCCAGTATGCCACCTATGAACCGCCGCAAATTTCTTCAGTCTTCATTCACCGCTTCAGCCCTGGCCGGAGTGTCCCTTCCTGTTTCCACTCGTGCCGCCGATGCGGGTGAAAAGATTCAGCAAGAACTCTACGAACTGCGGGCCTATCGGCTTAAACCGGAATCGGACGGTGCGATGCTTCACCGATTCCTGGAGAAAGCGGCCATTCCCGCGTGGAATCGGATCGGATGCAATCCGGTGGGCGTCTTCACTGAGATGGAACCCAAGGATGGTCCGGCAGTTTTCGTTCTGGCTCCGCATCCATCCATGTCGGCATTTGTGCAGTCCACGGCGAGGATTCATGCAGACAAGGCGTTTCTTGCCGATGGTGCTGAGTATCTGGAAGTGCCCAAGAGCAGTCCGGCGTTCCTGCGGATTGATTCATGGCTGTTGCTGGCTTTCTCCGGGATGCCGAAGCTACGGCAACCAGCATATTCCAAGAACAGGACGACGCGAATTTTTGAACTTCGCACCTACGAGAGCCACAGTGAGTCCAAGGCAGTGAAGAAGGTGGAGATGTTCAACGCGGGCGAGATCGAAGTGATGCAGGACGTGGGATTAGGTCCGATCTTCTTTGGCCAGGCTCTCAGCGGACCCAGTTTGCCGCACCTCGCCTACATGCTGTCGGCCGAGGACAGAGATTCTCACAAGAAGCATTTCAGCGCCTTTGGCGGGCACCCGACGTGGAAGAAGTTGGCCGCAGATCCTCAGTACAAAGATACAGTCTCCAAAATCACAGGCCGTTTCCTCAGCCCAACAGCCTATTCCCAGATCTAGCCAAACCACGCGATAGATCAACAGGTCCACCAAGTTTGACGGGCATTCCTTGCCCAGATACTGAGTAGGCTGCGGTTATGCAATAGGGGCCCGTAATTCCGCGCTCCAAGAGAATCATTACGGTTCAGTAATCAGCGCTTTCAGGTTCAATGTTTCACGCTCGTCCGCTGCTTCAGCCAGTCGTAATCCGTCCGTGGCTCGGCCGGGACCTGCGCCGCGGCTCCTTTGCGCGGAGGGCGCGCTGTTGCATTCGGCCCTCCCACCTGCCAGCGGTGACCTTCAACATGTCCATCAACGAAAGACAGGGTGCCGGCCCCATTGTGATAAGATGCCGGGAGATTTCCCCAATTGTATTCCTCCAATCGGTTCATGAAGAAGCCGTCGTTGATCGTGTCGGGGTGCTCATCAACGAAAACAAAGATCTGAGACGGATTCAGGACGTGGGCAGTTTTGAAAAACTGAATATAATCGGGATTGAATCGATTCGTCAGAACTCCCGGGTCGCCGACCAGTGAGTTCATGGAGTAACTGCGGTTCCGGGGCCCGTTCTCAGCCCGTGATTGATCCGACGCGCAGCGAAAGACTCCAACAGATTTACTGACGTAATTACCCAGCTTCGCCTCGGTGAGCAGCAAAATGTTCGTGTTATCATCGCTCGAGCCCCAATCGAGGACGTTGTTTGCCCAGTTGTTGCGCGATTCCCGTGTCTCATCCCGGCCATGGTTGTGCACGAACTTGTCCTCATTATCGTCCGTGTAGAGCGTCCACCCCAGCGAGAGCTGCTTTTCATTGCTGGCGCAGAGCGCCCCTTGCGCCCTCGCCTTGGCTTTGCTCAAGGCGGGCAGAAGCATCCCGGCCAGGATCGCAATGATCGCAATCACCACGAGCAGCTCGATGAGCGTAAATCCGGCCTTTCTTTGACGAGATTCAGGGGCGGCAGTGAAAGATCCGCGGGCTTGTTTTATCATGGGGAAAATCAATGCGTGAAATTTTGGGTCATTCTTTTCAAGTCACTTGAACAATTGCCTTGATCACCCTCGACTCTGGTTTCAACCAGACGGGGAATTCGTCGATCATCTGTTCCATGTCCGCACGATGCGTGATCCATGGTCGAGTATCGATCTGGCCATCTTCAATCAATTTGATGATGCGGGTGAAGTCCGGTGGAAGGGCATTGCGCGACGCCAGCAGCGTGAGTTCGCGTCGATGCATCACCGGCGCGTGCTGGAAACTTACTTCTTGCTGGGTGATTCCGACATACACCAGCCGTCCGTTGAAACCGCACAGGCCTAGCGCGCCCGACATGGATTTGCAGCTCCCCGTCGCGTCAATCACAACCGTCGGGAGAGAACCGCGGGTCAAGTCCTTGAGGCGATCCAATTCAGCCCCATCACCAGTCGCCAGCACCGTTTCATCCACACGCATGAAATTCTTGCAGAAATCCAGCCGCTGCTCATTTAGATCCAGGACAATGCTGCGCGCACCGCTCAACTTCACGAACTCAAGCACCGAAAGACCGATCGGCCCGGCCCCGATAACGAGCACGTCTTCGCCCAGCTGCGGATTGGCGCGGTTAACGGCATGACAGCCAATCGCGAGCGTTTCCACGAGCGCCAGTTGCTCCAGGGTCAATTTCGAGGACGGATGAAGTTTTCGCGCGGGCAGGACAAACCGTTCGCGCATCCCGCCATCCATCATCACGCCAAGCACGCGGAGAGTCTCGCAACAGTTGCTCGATCCCCGTTTGCACGGAGGGCATGTTCCGCAATTCATGTAAGGCTCCACGGCGCACCGGTCGCCGGGCTTCACGTTTGCCACTCCCTCACCGACAGCGATCACTTCGACACCCAGTTCGTGGCCGGGAATTCGCGGATAGGAAAAGAAAGGCATCTTGCCGAGGTATCCACTGTAGTCCGTCCCGCAAATGCCGACACAGTGCACACGGACAAGCGCCTCCCCAGTTAGCGGGGCCTCGGGAGCGGGCGTCGCGGTCAGAGCAAACTGACCGGGTTTTTCCAGTACGATGGTCTTCATGATTTCAAGAGTCGGAATATTTAGCAGCCGTCACCGGGAAGTCCAAGCAATGATCAGAGTTTCACCCTGGCCAGATAGATCGCTGTTTTTTCTTCATGCGATGAATAGTAACTGACCCACAAGAGACCATCACTCCAGGCCAGGCCCGCATAGCTTGTGTCGCCGCCCGACGGAAGTTTCAGGAACTCAGTCATTCGTCCATCACGGGTGATCCAGCAAAGTGAAGTCCGAACATTTCCATCGTAGAGCCGCACAGCAGCCAGGAGCCTTCCGTCTGAAAGTCGCAACATGTGAGGTCCGCCTATCCTGGCCCCCAAATCCTTCCACTCCCAGTTTGTGTAAGGTGGTCGAGCCGTTCCGAGCAGCCCCGTTCCAGGCTTGCCATCCCGGCGCAACAAACAAAATGCCGCGCCATCTGGATCGAAAAGGATCGAGGACTCGTTCGGCATTTCCTGATCAAAAAAACGGGGAACCAACGTCTCGAAGGACCGACCATCCCGACTCGAGTACAATCTCGTGAAGCGTTCACCCTTCGTGTCATAGCCAAGGCTGTAGGCCCGGCCGCCGTGCCATGTGGTTCGCCACAGCCACATGTCCGGCTCGCCGATGGTCACCGGGTCGCTCCACTTCCTGCCGTCCCTGGAGAACCAGGCGATGGACAGGTGCCTGTGCTCCGAAGGCTGTCGCAACGCCACAGCCCCGCTCAACATCAGCTCACCAGCCGGCGTCAAGGTGATCTTTGCATCGCGCAAATCACCAGTGGCGGACTGGATCAATGCGGCGGATTCCCATTTTTTCCCGTCGCGGGAGGTTATCACACGAAGAGCGCCGTCGTCCGAGACGTGTCCCCTGCCTTCGCGCAACACGCAAAACCACTCCCCCTGATGCCGCAATAAATCCGTGAATGCGTTGTGCGGCGCCGCATCCCAAATCCTGCGGGCCTCAATCAACTGCACTGACGAATCCGCGCCAGCCACCCTGACCAAGAGTACTGCAGCAACCATCAGAGCCAGTCTTGCTTTCATTCAGCCGCTTCTTTCTTCACTCGTCCTTTCCCGGACGACAATCCTGTGTGGCTCATCAACTCGGAACAATTTCAGATTCAAACGCCTTTCGGATCTGTTGAACGCTGCTGTCTGCGCCCAAAAGCAGCATGAGTTTGATGCGTGCCTTGTGGCTCGGAAGAGAGCCACCAAGGATCGCGCCCGCCACTCTAAGCTCGCGGCCCGCGCCCTCGTAAGCGTACGTGTCCAGCACACGCCCTCGCGGACATCGCGATGTTAGAACGATTGGTATTTCAGAACGAACAGCCCATAGGACTTGTTCCAATGCCGTGATCGGGACATTACCGCGGCCGAGGCACTCGACGACGAGTCCCCGTGCTCCGTCCTCGATCGCGAGACGCACCAGCCTGCCATCGCTCCCAGCAGATAATTTGATGATTTCCACTCTTTCTTCGAGTCGTTGCGCCGGCACTTGGTCGCGAGCGAACGGACGGTGCCACCAAATGACACGATCCTGGTCCACAGTTCCAAGAGGACCGGTGTCGCGCCCTTGGAATGTATCGAGCGCTCCAGGGTCGGTCTTGGTGGCATCGGCCGCCGCGAACACCTGATTGGCCATCACGATCATGACGCCAAGCCCGCGGGCACCCGGATCGGCGGCAACGCGTGTTGCGGCAAGCAGATTGGCAGGTCCGTCCCAGCTCAATTCCGAGCTGTTGCGCATCGCCCCCACAAACACGACTGGTTTGGCCGTGTCGAGCACCAGGTCGAGCAGGTAAGCGCTCTCCTCCAGCGTGTCCGTCCCATGGGTGATCACCACTGCGTCGATCTCAGGATCGCGGATTCCTGCCCGCGCCGCACCCGCCAATTCCCACATCCGCGCCGGGGTCATGTGGGGCCCTGGCAAACGTGCGAAATCCTCCACACCAACGTCGATCACATCCTGGATTCCTCGCACCTGGGACAAAATCTGTTCGCCCGTCATCGCCGGCACCGGTCCGCCAACCGTTGGATCAAACCGCATGGAGATCGTTCCGCCCGTAAAAATCATCAGAATCCGAGGTCGTCGCGTGGGAATCATCTTGAGACTATGGTGCATCCGCCCGGCTGTTCAGCGCAATCGATTTGTATGCGAACATCTGTCTTTCCTCGTCTGCACCAGGCTTATTTGACTTGGATGTCACCGCGCTGCGCTGAAAAGGTTTATTGTCCATCCTGTTGTCCGGGTGGCGACGCACCACAGAATAGCAATTCACCGATTGTCCAATTTCTCGACAGACTGTCGCGGAAGCACCATGGAGTCTAGAAGTGCTCAGACAAGCGCTGACATCCTTTCGCGACGAAGGCCCACGTGGATTAACTTCAGATGGTATCGCCAGTAGCCGATGTTAGCTCAGCAGAAACGATAGATGAACTCACCACTACAACCGGGAAATTCGGACCAGCCTTCCTCCACAACGGACCGCCCATTGCAGTCGCTTCCCCAGGAGACATTGCCGAAGCCTTCAGGGATGATGCCGGCCACCGAAAAATCACCCATCACAATCCTGATCGTTGATGACGATGCGCCTGTTCGTCACGCCACTTCGCGAATCCTGCAATTAAAGGGATTCCTGGTGTTTACGGCGGAAGGTGCTGACGAAGCTCGAAGGGTCATGGAAACTCACGGGAATGGCGTTCACTTGCTGTTGAGCGATGTCATCATGCCGAATGAGAGTGGTCCCGTCATGACTGCGGGACTCGTCAAAAAGTATCCGCATCTGAAAGTGCTCTACATGTCCGGTTACGCAGGCGATGAACTGGGTGAGCATGGTTACATCCGGCGAGACACCACTTTGATCCGCAAACCCTTTACCATCGACGAACTCCTTGACCGAATTAGAGATGTTCTGAGCGGGCCTCCCGGTCGGGCTTAACCGGTCTGAAGACACCTCAGCCCCACGTTTTGGCCACAGCCTCACTCCCGCTTTGGCACCGCGGAACGAACCTGTTCAACTCGGAATTCACGAGCAACGGTCTGCTCGCCATGGAGTCATCACTGGCGTGGCCGCCACACAATGGATGGGCAATGGCAGGGAGCGCATGTAAGCAGTTTGGCGAGATTGGTGGGCCTGCTCGGGCTCGAACCGAGAACCAAAGCATTATGAGTGCTCTGCTCTAACCATTGAGCTACAGGCCCACATCGGGAAATTGTTGCAGAAGCAACGGCGACTTTCAATAGCGGAGCCTAAAAGGTTCAGCAAAACGATCGGTCTGAACCCAAGTCGAAGCTGTCCAACTCAATTCCGCCGCAATGCAATGCGCGATGAAGATGGTCGGGGCGGTGAGATTTGAACTCACGACCTCTTGTACCCGAAACAAGCGCGCTAGCCAACCTACGCTACGCCCCGAACTGAAAGCGGTGAGAAGCTGCCCGTTGAGCACCAGATTTGCAACGTGTTTTTTGAGTTTGCTCAGGCTTCGCGCGAAAATTGTTGCTGATCCGGGATGAGGACGCCGGGTTCGACCAAGATTCCGCTTTGATCATGCGTGATCGCATGGTTGAGTCTCCGGCATGACTGGCACGCTGCTCAATGCGGGAGGGATTCTTGCGGGAGGAATCTTCGGAATGGCTTCCAGAAAGGACTTGTCGGCGAGCAATCAACTTCGGCTCAAGGCGTTGCTCGGCGCATTAGTCGTGTATGTCGGATTCAGCAGCCTCTGGGTTTCGGTCAACGGGCGAGCGATGAGTGTGTTCAAGCAACTGGCGGTTGTCATGCTGGCTTTGCTGGCAGGCAACATCACCGGCAAGATGCTGCGACTTCAGAAGGCAGCCAGCGGGGTCGGACGCTCCGCGATGGCAAAATTCCAGCAAACTTCCGGATCGGCCAAGCCATCGAAGATCAGCGATGGACTGGCCACTTGCGCGGTGTTCTTTTGCATCGGCCCGATGTCAATTCTCGGAGCGGTTCAGGATGGCCTCTCGGGGGATTTCCGCACTCTCGCAATCAAAGCTGCTCTGGACGGTTTTTCTGCGGTGGCATTCGCGCGCGTTCTCGGCTGGGGGGTTTTGATTTCGGCGGTTCCTGTTCTTGCCTGGCAGGGAACGCTGACGTTGGGTGTTGCGGCCATGCGTCCGTGGCTGGATGCAAACCAGCTTGCTGACTCGATCCATGCAACATGCGGACTTCTCACCGTCATGCTCTGCCTGGTCATTTTCGACGTAAGGAAGGTTCCAATGGCCGATTATCTTCCCAGCCTGATCTTCGCCCCGCTGCTAACGGCTTGGTGGCGATGATTCCATGTTAACAACTTGAAGGATGAAACAATTGAATCCCAGACGACGAGCCTCCTCGGATGAAAGCAATCCTCGTCAAGCCGCCAGACCAAAGCGCCAGTTTCAGCAGCGCCAACCGTCCGATTTTCGAAGCCAGCCCCGCCACCAGGGGACTGCCGCGAGCCAGCACGATTCTGAAACCGACAGCCCATCAAAACGGCTGGATGACTCGCTCAACCGCATCTGGAGCATCGCAGCGACGGTCATCAAACGCTCGCAAGAGCAAACGAAACCCGCGGATGATGTTCTGCGCGATACACTGCGCAAGGAGGAGGAACTCTCGCCAATGCTTGGCAGGGAAATCGCCCGCGCGGTTTTCTCTTACTACAGATGGTTCGGCTGGCTTGGTAAAACGCGCCCGTTGCCTGCCGTGCTTCGACAGGCAGTGGAAATGGCGGACGCATTCGCAATGGATAATGCTTCAATCACGGACGATTCACTGATCGAGCACTGCGTGCCTGGCTGGGTGTCGAAAGTTCTGCCTATTTCCGTCAACTGGTTGCGCTCAATTCAGTTTGATCCCGAGCTCTGGCTTCGGGCTCGGCGCGGTTCAGCGAATGCGCTCGCCGACTGCCTGGGTCATTGCAGGAAGCCGCCAGGAGCAGTGCTGTCCGACGCGCTTTGCTACGGAGGCGCGACCGATCTGTTTCGCACCCCGGAATTCCACGCCGGCAAATTCGAATTGCAGGACATCACGTCACAAGCGGTGGCGCTCGTCTGCGCGCCAGAGCCGCGCGAGACCTGGTGGGACGCCTGTGCCGGTGAAGGCGGGAAGACCTTGCACCTTTCAGAGCTGATGGAGAACTCGGGATTGATCTGGGCGAGCGACCGCGCAAGCTGGCGATTGCAACGATTGAAACGGCGCGCCGCCAGGGCACGCATTTTCAATTACCGTTCCGTTCCGTGGGATGGCGGCAGCCGACCTCCCACCAAAACAAAATTCGACGGTGTGCTCGTGGACGCGCCTTGCAGCGGTATTGGAACCTGGCAACGCAATCCCCAGGCCCGATGGACAACTTCAGTCAATGATGTCATCGAACTTGCCGCCATCCAGAAGCGGTTGCTCGCGAATGTCGCAGAATCCATCAAGCCTGGGGGAAAGCTGATTTATTCGGTGTGCACAATGACTGCCGCCGAAACGTCGGAAGTGGCGGCAGCTTTCGCCGGCGCGCGGAATGATTTTGAACCCATGTCTTTCCCCAATCCGTTCGTTTCGGGCGAACCGGAGTCGTCGCAACAGTTCTGGTGGCCCCACGAGACGAAAGGTAACGGAATGTTCGTGGCGGCGTGGCGGCGGCGCTGAAATCAACTCTACCCGCCAACAGGTCCACTGCTCGCTCTGATGATCACCTCGGCGGCCAGGATTGTGGAGGAAGGTTTGGCACCCCCAAGCAGGGCAAAGAGCGCGTCGGCCGCAGCCACTCCGAGCCGGTACTGCGGCAGGGCAGCGGTTGTCAGCGGCACACGAAATTGCCGCCCAGCCAGCAAATCTCCAAATCCGACGATCGAAATATCCCGGGGAATCTTTAATCCTTGTCCAAGGAATACATTAGCCGCTCCAAGGGCAACAAAGTCGTTGGCGGCTTGGACTGCCGTCACTTTGACTCCTTCATCGAGCATCTGAAGCGCGGCCTTGGTTCCGTCTTCAACGGTTCCACCCGCGGCGAAGATCAAATCATCCTCATCCGGAATGCCATTGTCGCGCAGCGCTTGATGATAACCTTTTCGCCTGCTGGCTGCCGAGGGAGTCGTGGACGAACCCGCGAAGAATGCGATCCGGCGGTGGCCCAAGGCGATCAAATGCTTCGTCAGTGCGTGGCTCGCGCGCTGGTCATCCGCCCGGACGTGGCAGAATCCATCGCAGAAAGGAGCCGGGGCATCGAGCAACACGACCCGCGCAGTCGATGTTCTTAATTCAGCATAGATTGCCGCGGTTGGGGCAAGCCGGGATACAGGATGAATCAACAAACCATCCACCCGCCGGGCGAGCATGCGACGAATGCACGCCTCCTCACGCTCCACTTTATCATGCGTGTGAGCGAGGATCAGGTCGTATCCCAGTTCGTGAGCCCTGTCCTCGATTGCGGCGATCATCTGCGTACAAAACGGATTCCCGCTCATCGGCACCAGCAGGCCGAGCAATCTCGTTTTCCGGGTCCGCAATGCCTGAGCGAGGGCATCCGGGACGTAGCCCATTTCCGTCGCAAGCCGCCGGATGCGTTCCTTGGTGACCGCCGATATGTCTGGCGCGTCGTGCAGAACCTTGGAGACAGTCATCACGGAGACTTTCCCCCGTTCTGCGATGTCCTTCATTCTAACCATGGTGACTCGTCGATCGGCGCGGCTCTAATCACTCATATCGCCTCGCATGCATCACGGATACAAAACCGCCATGCACCCTCAAATTGCGGAACCGCGCCAGTGCAACTTATGTCGCAAGGTCTTGAAAAAAGAATTGCCGGTTAAATGCATGAACCGGACTGAATCGCTGCTGCGTCGAATCCGGATCGTGTCCCCTGCATTGAGTTCCGCCAGGAGGGTGCCGTCGGCGCTCAGAACCGTCTCCAGCCGTTCGCTGACAATCTTCACATCAATCTGAGAACTGAGAGGAATGATGACGGCGCGATTGGAAAGTGTGTGAGGACAAATTGGAGTCAGACTGAAGACTTCCGCATTCGGACAGACCACCGCCCCTCCCGCGGACAACGAGTAGGCGGTCGATCCGGTGGGAGAACTCACGATCAGCCCGTCGCCTCGATACGTGGTGAGCACCTCACCATCCACGGAGACCTCAATTTCGATCAACCGCGAAACAACACCGTGACTGACGACGAAATCATTCAACGCCACCGCCCGCAAGGTGCGGTCCCCTGCGCGGCCCACCACCTCCATCAGCGCGCGCCGATCGATGGTGAACTCCCCGCGCCAAAGTTGTTCCAGGGCACGGGGCAGGCCGGTTGAGGGAACATCCGTGAGGAACCCAAGGGCGCCGACATTGAGTCCGAGCAATGGTGTCCTGGCCCCGCGCAAATCGCGGGCGACCCGGAGCATTGTGCCATCCCCTCCGCAGACCAGGATGAAATCCACCTTACGGCTCAATGCGTGCGCATGTTCGCAGCGGGCAACGTCAATTCCAGCCGCCACAGCCGTCTCCTCGTCGCACCAGGCTTCACGTCCGCTCTTCGTAATGAGTTTGACGGCTTCGCGAACGACGCTTCGCGACGAGGTCTTGCCAGAGTTGGCGATGATGCCAACGCGCTCAAATTTTGCAGTCGATCTTTTCAATCAGAGCCAGGAATTCTTTGTTGCCTGCCGGACCAAGAAGCGGAGATTCGGTGATGCCCCGCCATAGCGCCTGCGGAAGGGTTCCGGCAAACTGCTTTATCTCACTGATCACCCGTTCATGAACGAGGGGATCGGTGATCACACCCGCGCCCCGATCGACCTCGGATTTGCCCGCCTCAAACTGGGGTTTTATCAACACAACGATCCGCCCTGCATCGCGGACCAGCGCCATCGCGGCGGGGAGCAGATGGCGCAGGGAGATGAAGGAACAATCGACGACAACCAGGTCTGCGGGCTCGAACGGTGGCGGAAAGTGTTTTGGAGTCAGGTTGCGGGCGTTCGTCTTGTCCATTGCAAACACCCTGGGATCCTGACGGAGTTTCCAGGCAAGCTGCCCCTGCCCCACATCCACCGCATAAATCCGCCGGGCACCCTGCTGTAGCAGGCAGTCGGTAAACCCACCGGTCGATGCTCCAAGATCGATCACGACCGCCCCTTCCACATTCAGCCCGAAATATCGAAGCGCATGCTCGAGCTTGTGCCCTCCGCGGCTGACGTACTTGTCGGGAGTGACGACCACCAGCTCATCATCCATGCGCACCTCTTCGCTGGGCTTCTCCGCCCGGCGTTGATTCACCCGCACCTGCCCGGCGAGAATGACGCGTTTGGCCCGCTCGCGGCTTCCACACAGCCCGCGGTCCACGAGCGCTTGATCGAGGCGGGACATTCGTCGATTTGGTCTTGTCGCTGTCGTCACGGATCGGGAGTGACGATGGCGGGATGCACCGGCAAGATCAAATTGGAAATGGAAAAGAGTTCCCGCCAGGATGATTCACACTTTTCCCTGGGCCAGTCGGACGAGAGAATCGCGGTAAGCATTGAGGAACAAATCATTGTCGGAAATGACCTGCTGAATCACCTGGATCAGTTTGTCCACATCCTTGCGATTCACCACCGCGTGGACACTGTGGGCGAAGGCTTGCATGGCGTCGAGAGTCTGGAATTCCTCACCGATGAGGATCACCGCGGCATGACGGCGCTGGTTCATGGGCATGGCCTGGAGATTTTGCAGCGTCAGATTTTCCGCCAAAGAATTCGCATCAAAGAGTTCCTCCAGCACGACCACCTGATACTGGATGCGCGTGAAGCTTGTGATGAAGTCCCCGTGATTGAAGGCAGCATGGACCTTGTAACCAAGCCCCTGGAGAACCATCCGTGCCTCTTCGCCAAACTGAGGCGTGGTCAGCCCCAAAAGAGCCGGTTTGTCTGTCGTGCTGAGGAATTCGAACTCCATGATCAAACCTTTAATTTCAATGGCGGCAGAGCCGGCGCTGCTTCGGCGGCTTTCGCGGGCGTCTTCTCTGATTTCTTCATGTGAAGATTGTTGATCGAGTGCGTGATCTCGCCTCGCTGCTTCTTGATGTTGTCGATTCCTCGAGTGATCGGCCCGCGCTTCGTGCAGTACAGCAGGGCGGTCTCCTCGGTGATGATCCCCTGCTCGAAGGCTTCCAGACACGCTTGATCGAATGTCCGCCAGCCAAAGGTGTAGCTCCCTTCGATGATTTCGTAGAAGCTCTTCCCCTCGGTCTCGCCCATGACGATGCTTTCCTTGGTCCGAAGATTGGCTCCCATGATTTCAAGCAGTGCCCAGCGTCCACCACCCACCTTGGGCGCCAAACGCTGGCTGACAATCCAGCGCAGCGTGTCCGACAAGCGCATCCGGATTTGCTCCTGTTCCTCCTGCTCGAACATGCCAAGAATACGATTGATCGTTTGCCCCGCGTCGATCGTGTGCAGGGTGCTGACCACGAGATGCCCCGTCTCCGCGGCGCTCAATCCAATCTCGACGGTCTCACGATCCCGCATTTCACCCACCAGAATGACCTTGGGGGCCTGACGCAGCGCGGCCCGCAATCCGGTGGCGAAGTTGTTGAAGTCCGTGCCCATCTCGCGCTGGTTGAACGTCGCCTTCTTCTGCGGATGAACAAACTCGACGGGATCTTCGAGCGTGATGATGTGGATCGACTTCGACTCGTTGATCTCATTGAGGAGCGCGGCGAGTGTGGTGGATTTGCCGGACCCCGTCGCTCCCGTCACGAGGACCAGGCCCGTCTTCTCCTTGGCGACCTGGCCGAACACTTCAGGCATTTTCAAGTCCGAGAGCGTGGGAATCCGTGTGTTCAACTTGCGGAGAACGATGGAGTAGTTGCCGCGTTGTGAAAAAATGTTGACGCGAAACCGGGCCTTGCCCGTGAGAGTGTAGGATGAATCGCAGGAACCGGTGCGCAACAAATCCTCAGTCAGTCGCCGGCTCCCACCGATCAGGTTGATCGCCATCACCTCCGTTTGAAACGGCGTCAATTTCTCGATGTGAGGCTGAACATTGACTTGCGCAAGCTGTCCATCGCTCTCGACCTGCAATGGTTTGTCCACCGTGATGTTCAGGTCGGAAACATCCTTGGCGGACTCGAGCATTGTTCCAAGGATGTAATCTAATTCGTTTTTGCGCATGCTCAGTTAAAGTGGGCTGGTTCTGCCAGGGCTGGTTAAGTGCCTGCCGGACACCAGGCAACAGAGTTCAATCCTCATCCTCGGGTGGTGTTGTGAGGAATGGCCTGAATTTCTTTCTGTCGATGCATTTGTCGTAAGCCTCCTCCGGAGAAATACGTTTCATGCGCAGATGGTCCATGATCGCGTCATCCAGGGGCTGATTCCCGAGCTTCTTGCCGACCTGAATCATGCCGGGAATCTGGTGTGTCTTGCCTTCGCGAACAAGGTTGGCGATGGCTGTCGTGAAGACAAGAATCTCCAAGGCCGCCACGCGACCCTTCTTATCGATGCGTTTGAAGAGGTTCTGAGCCACCACACCCTTCAGCGATTCGGAAAGGGTCGCACGAATCTTGTTCTGCTGCTCCGCCGGAAAAACATCGATGATACGATCCACTGTCTTCGCCGCGCTGGGCGTGTGCAGGGTGCCGAAGACCAGATGCCCGGTGCTCGCCGCTGTCAAAGCCAGTTCAATGGTCTCCAGGTCGCGAAGCTCGCCCACCATGATGATGTCCGGATCTTCGCGGAGAGCGCCTCTCAGCGCGGAAGCGAAAGACTTTGTATGAATCCCGACCTCGCGATGATTCACCAGGCTGTTCTTGCTCTCATGCACAAACTCAATCGGATCCTCGATCGTCAGAATGTGATCCCGCCGGTTTCTGTTGGCGTAATCCACCATCGCCGCAAGCGTCGTGGATTTGCCCGAACCAGTCGGCCCTGTGACAACCACAATCCCCTTGTGCAACATGGCGAACTTTTTCAATACGGACGGCAACGGCGCCTCCAGACGTTCAAAGTCTTCAAAGGAAAGTACCTTCGAGGGAATCTGCCGAAAAACAGCCGAGCATCCGGCCTTCTGATTGAAGAAATTCGCGCGAAACCTTGAAACATTGGGAATCTCGTAGCCGAAATCCACGTCACCCGTTTCCTCGTATTGCTTGATCTTGTACTCGGGCGTGATCTCGTACAGCATCGACTTGAGAAAATCACTCTCGAGCGGGGGATAATCCACGCGGTGCAATTCGCCATTGACCCGGAGAATGGGGGGGTTGCCGGAAGAGAGATGCAGGTCCGAGGCCTTTTGCTCGAACATCAAATTGAAGAAGGCGTCGATTTTCGCCATAGTCTTTTACTCCGATTTTATGCAGCCTGTAAACAAATGAGACAGTCATTTCCATTCCATGACTGAGCTCGGAGACATCATCCGTCAGGAGATCTCCGTTTGTGGCCCGATCTCCTTCGCCAGATTCATGGAGCTGGCCCTTTACGAACCAACTTTCGGCTACTACGAGCGCCAAGCCAAGCAAATCGGCTGCCAAGGAGATTTCTATACGAGCGTCAGCACCGGTCCTGTCTTTGGCGAACTCCTCGCCTTTCAATTCGCTGATTGGCTCCAGGAGCTGGGCAGTCGAACAACTTCGCCTCACCACAGGGCTGATGAAGTTCCAGCCACGCCTCACAGTCCAGCACATTCTCTTGAATCTCCCTTCCACATCATCGAGGCCGGCGCCCATGACGGAAAACTCGCCCACGACATCCTCTCGTGGGTGAACACGCATCGAACCGCTTTCGCCGAGGAGATGGGGTATGTGATTGTCGAACCGTCGCCCGCGCGACAGAGCATTCAGAGGGAAATGCTGTCCAGATTCACCCACCAGCTTCGTTGGGTTCCATCTCTCGACAAGATTCCTGCGACCTCCGTGACAGGTGTCATCTTCGGAAATGAACTGCTCGATGCAATGCCCGTTCACCGCATTGGTTGGAATTCTGAAGAGAAACGTTGGTTCGAATGGCGAGTGACATACGAGAATGGCGGATTTCGATGGGTGCCATTTGAAGGCCCCTCAGAAACAAACTCCGGCGCATCGCCCTATGACTGTCTGACGCTGCCAACGGAGCTGACCTCAGTCCTCCCGGACGGGTTCACCACGGAAATTTGTCCGTCAGCCAGCACCTGGTGGAAAGACGCGGCTCGAAAACTCAAATCCGGGAGACTGCTCGCGCTCGATTACGGGCTGACTCAACTTGAATTCTTCAATCCTTCGCGATCGAAAGGAACACTCCGCGCCTATCGCCACCATCAGGTTTCGAGCGACGTGCTCGACGATCCGGGGGCTGTGGATATCACGGCTCATGTCAACTTCACCGCAGTGGAACGTGCCGGAGTTTCTGCCGGCCTGGTGACAACTTTCTTCGATTCGCAAGCGAGTTTTCTCATGGGGATCTTCAAGCACACCATCAATGATCCAGCCAGGTTCGCCCCCTGGACTCCGGAACGGCTGCGCCAGTTCAAAACCTTGACCCACCCGGAACATCTCGGCCACACTTTCAAGGTTCTCGTGCAAGCCTGACGTCAATACTCCGACCGTAGAATCTCCAGCGGCGGCTGATTTCCGGTTCCCCTGGCCATCAAGATCCCAGTCAGCACCGTCATCCCCACCACCAAAAGCACGGCGGCAATCAACGGGGCTGGAGCCAGCGCGAAGCCTGCCTTGAATACAAAATGCGACAACGCCCAACTTGCCGCGATCGCTAGAATCATCCCGGTCAGCGCAGCAAGCGTTCCCAGGGCCACATACTCTGCAATCAACACTTGCAGGACTTTTCCCCGAGAAGCCCCGAGAGTCCTCAAAAGAGTCGCCTCCTGAAGCCGCTGATATCTTCCAGTCAGCACGCTGCCCACCAGCACCAGCAGCCCGGTGCCCACCGTAAACAAAGCCATGAACCGTATCACAAACGAAATTTTCCCGAGCACCGACTCCACTGATTTCTGCACCATTGTCAGATCAATCGCCGAGATGTTCGGAAATCGTTTCACAACCTCGCGTTGCATCTGCGCCGATTGTTCGGCCGATTTCACACGCATCACGAAGACGTGAAATGTCGGAGCCTCATCTATCGATCTCTCCGGAAAGACGATGAAGAAATTCGGTTGCAGCCTCCGCCAGTCCACCTCTCTCAAGCTCGCGACCCTCGTCACAATGGGCACGCCTTGAACATCGAACGTGAGTTCGTCCCCCAACTTCACCGCCAAGCTCCTGGCAATTCCCTCCTCAACGGAAACGGGAATCGATCCGGAGAAACTGTCGTTCGTGCCATGCCATTCTCCGGCGATCACTTTCTCGGAATCGACTGGGTTGCTCCGGTAGGTGGACCGATACTCCCGATCAAGCGCCCATTTCGGCACGGTCTTATTCGGATCTTTTCGGAGATCCTTCACGTCGCGGCCCTTGATCGCCGCCAGGCGCATCGTCACAATCGGTGCATCCTGCAATACCGGCACGTTTTGCGACTGGAGCAATTCCTTGAGCGGTTCGAGCTGGTCGGGCTGAATGTCGAACAGGACGGCATTCCCTCGTGAATTATCTTCCGTCGAAATGATCTCGCGAACCAGGCTCCGTTCCGTCAACTGAAGAGTCAGGATGAGAAAGGTTCCAAGCCCGAGCGCCAGCATTACCAGCACCGTTCGATTGTTCGGACGATGGATGTTTGAAATCCCCTGACGCCAGGCAAACGGGAGTGCGCGAGGAACCCTCCCTCGTATGGTTTTGATCAACAGTCTCGCGATTCCAACCAGCACCCCGCACGCCACCACCAAGCCCAGGGCGTATCCCAATCCGTGCTGCCAGCGCCGGCTCTGCGAGATGCTGAACGCGACGAGCGCGCAGCCAAGCAACGCGTAACAAATCCAGACGAGCATATCACGCGGCGGTCGTTCCTCCCAGGCCGCGCGTATCGTCGCCAGTGGTGAAACACGCCGCACCGACAACAACGGAAGCAAGGCGAACAGCAGGCAGATTGCGAAGCCCATCGCCATCGACTGGAGCACCGACGTCCAGTAGATGGCGAACTCGACTTTCATCGGCAGGAAGTCCGCCATGACCATCGGCACGATCATTTGCACCGAGATGCCCAAAGCCGCCCCCGCCACGGCGCCCACGAAACCCAGACACGCGCCCTGCGCCACGTAGATCGCAAGAGCTTGCGCGGACGAACATCCCAGGCACCGCAGCACGGCCACAGCCCCGAGCCGTTGCTTCACATGCACGTGCATGGCGCTGGCGATCCCGATTCCACCTAGCATCAAGGCGACAAAGCCCACCAGGTTGAGGAAATGATAAAGATTGTCCATTGAGCGCCCAAGATCCTCCTTGCGACGCTCGACAGTCTCGTAATCCCATCGAAACCCCTCGATCACCGACCTGCTCCGCCCGAGGATACGGTTGATGTCTTCATCGATCCCAATTTGGTAGTACACCCGATACCGCGCCAGACTCTGCGCCCCCATCAGCTTCGTGCGCTCCAGTTCAGCCATCGGCAGATAAACCCTGGGAGCCAGCGTCGCGAACACAAGGCTCTCGCCTGGCGCCTTCTTCAGACTGCCTAAAACAGGGAACTGCACTTCGCCCAGTTTCAGCCGATCCCCCGCCACCACGCCGAACTGAGTCATCAAACTCTCCTCGACCAGCACTCCTTTTCCGTCTCGAAAATCCTGAGCCGCCGACAATGGCTCCGTTTCAAACTCGCCATAGAACGGAAACAACCCCGACAGAGCCCTCGCTTGAACCAACCGCGTGCTTTCCGTCCGCGTGAAGTATGCCATCGAGGTGAATCGCACTTCCCGAGCCTGGCCGCTGCCGATCTCCTCAAGAAAAAGCTCCTGCGACTCGGTGAATGGTTCCCGCGAGGTGATGACCAGATCAGCGCCAAGGAGAGTCTTGGCTTGTGCCTCAATTGCAGCTTCCAACTGACGCCCAAAGGAACCAATCGCCGTCAATGCGCCGATGCCAAGAACAATGCTTGCCGAAAACACAAGCAACCTCCGCCTGCTGCGGCGGCTGTCACGCCACGCCATCAGCCAGGTCCATCGCGCCACCATCGCCTCGCAGAATTCCAGCATGCCTTTCACGCGTTCTTCACCTCATTGCTGACCATGCTGCCGGCTTTCAATTTCACCACCCGCCTTGCGCGTTCCGCGATTTCCGAATCGTGCGTCACCAGCATCAGCGCGGTTCCACTCTCCCTGTTCAACTCGAACAAGAGCTCGATCACCGTGTGCCCTGTCTCGGTGTCCAGATTTCCAGTCGGTTCGTCCGCGAAGAGCAATCGCGGACGCGTGACGAACGCCCTTGCGATGGCGACTCGTTGCTGTTCGCCGCCCGAGAGCTGGGCCGGATAATGATGCATCCGCTCTCCCAGCCCTACTTTCCGAAGAAGCTTCATTCCCTGCTCCCCGGAGTGATTGCCTCCGCGCAGTTCCAGCGGCACCATGACGTTTTCCAGCGCGGTCAGAGTGGGGAGCAACTGAAAACTCTGAAAGACAAACCCGACCACTTCATTCCTCAGCCGCGCTCGTTGATCTTCGTTCATCGCTCCAAAATCCCGCCCATCCAGTCGCACCGAACCAGAGGTGGGCGCATCCAAGCCCGCGCACAGTCCGAGCAGTGTCGTTTTCCCGCTTCCAGAAGGGCCGACGACTGCGCACGTGTCTCCGGGACGCAACACCAGCGACACATCTTTCAATACGTGCAGCTCGCGTTCGCCGCTGACATAACTCTTGGTCAAACCGCTGACTTCCAGAATCGCAGGTAAACTCATCTCGGAGAGTGATGTCAGGACTACGCCTGCGGGTCAAACGACATGACGGCAAAAATGCCAACACTCTCGATCGACGACGACGTCGGCGATCGATGGAACCGAAGTAAGAAACAGGCCGCTTCGCGATCGTCGGCGCTTCGCCGTAATCCAAAATCCACACGATCTCCCACCAAGACGGATGTAGCCAGGGGAACACTTCTCCAAACCCTACTTCAAAATCACGGCAGAGAACGAAACCGCTCCATCGCATCCGACCATGATGCTATTGATCGCGCCTCGGGCTCAAAACGCTTTACGGGAGCGGATTGCCGGACGACACGCCGCAACTCAGCGAGAGAGCCGATTTCACCGACGGCCCGCGCCTGCATCAGGAGATTTCCCATGGTTGTAGCTTCGACAGGTCCGGCCAGCACCGTCCGCTGACAGGCATTCGCCGTGAATTGGTTCAACAAATCGTTCCGCGAACCTCCGCCAACGATATGAATCACTTCGACACGATCCCCTGACAATTCCTCCAGCCATCCCAGCACCATCGCGTACTTGAGAGCGAGACTTTCCAACACGCATCGGGCAAACGCGCCTGCTGATTCGGGAGCGGGTTGACCTGTTTTCAGGCAGAACTGCCGGATCGCCTCCGGCATGTCGGGCGGATTGAGGAATGCCGGAGCATCAGGATTGATCAGCGAACGGAAAGATTCTGATTTTTCCGCCAACGCGACCAGATCCCCATACTCGAACCTGCTGCCACGATCCTCGAACGCCTTGCGACACTGCTGAAGCAGCCACATTCCGGTGATGTTCTTGAGCAGTCGGTAGCAACCATCCACACCGCCCTCGTTTGTAACGTTCAATTCCATGGCTCGTCGCGACAGATTTGCCTGCTGCGCCTCCAACCCCATGAGTGACCATGTCCCCGAACTGATGTAGGCCCACTTTGTTGTGCCTGTCGCTTCCGCCGGCACGCCAACGACCGCGGAACCCGTGTCATGCGTCGCAGGGGCAACCACACTCGTATTCGCCAGCCCCGTCATTCCCGCGACCTCATCACGCAACCGGCCGAGCTTGGTTCCCGGTGGAACAACTTCCGGAAACATTCGCGTCGGCAAACCCAGCTTCTCGATCATGCCTGTCGCCCAGCCACGAGTCTGAGCATTCAAACATTGAGTGGTCGTCGCATTGGTGAACTCGCACACCCGGACACCCGCGAGACACCAGTTCACGAAATCGGGAATGGTCAGGAAACAGTCAGCCACTGCGAGGATCTCGGGGTTGCGCTCGTTTGCCGCCCACAACTGCGGCAGCGTGTTGATCTCCATGAACTGAACACCGGTCTCGGCGAAGATTTCATCACGCGGAACGCGGTCAAACATCCTGTTCATCACTCCGCGTGTCCTCGAATCACGATAGCAATAGGGCATGCCCAGCAGCTCACCGCTCTTCGAGAGCAACGCATAATCCACTCCCCAGGCATCCACTCCCACGCTTCGAATCGCATCACCAAACTTCTTCCCTGAAAGCGCGAGACCCTTCTGGATTTCGTTCCAAAGTCTCAACACATCCCAGCGATGAGTCCCGGCGATTTCAATCGGACCGTTCGAAAATCGATGCACCTCCTCGATGGCCATGCTCTGCCCCTCCCAATGCCCGGCCATCACACGTCCGCTCTCAGCACCGAGATCAACGGCTAAGAAAATCTGCCTGGTCATAGTCCTCCGTTAAGAGCGTCTGTCAGAAGTTGGCGAGAACGATGGCTTCCGCTTCACCCCGGTCGAGTTCTGTGATGAGGCGATGCACTTCCCTCCCATCCGATACAGGTTCGCAACGAAGGAAAGGCGGCAGCACGGGATGCGATGGCAGCAGTTCATCGCGCACCGCTTCGGGAATGAGCACCTCGTGGTAGAGCTGGTTGAGCAGCTCGCTAGGTTCGACCTGCATCAGGGCGGTGATGACCGACGTATCACTGACGACAATCATTTCCCTGAGGCCTTGCCACACAACTCGTCAGCCATCCGCATGTCGTGCTCCACGTCAGCCACCGTGTAGTTCAAGCACAGCCCGCGACGTCCGAGTTCGTGAATGAACGAGGTAAAGTCCTCTCCGGCAATCTTGGCGGCACGCGCAAGTGAAACTTGCCGCCCGGCATAACGCCCGATCGCCAGTTCCAAGCGCACCTGCTCCGGGGTCAACCGCAAGTTTCCTATCTCCTGATCCGGCAATTCAATCGTCATGGCTGGATATTATCATTCGATCTCAGGACAGCAACGGACTTGTGTTGATCCGATTTCAAGATTTTCCGCCTGAATGTTTCCGAACCAACTCCACCGCCTGCGCATGAATCGAGATCCGCCGCCTGCCCTGCACCAAATCATCCGCTCTGGTAAGCCTTCAGAAAATCGTCTCGCGGAATGCCGGCCTGGGTGCAAATCGTCCGCAGTGTTGATCCTTTGATGTGTGGAGTTTCGGCATCGTCAATGGCGTCCGCGTGCCGTCTGGATTCTGGCGCACCATGGCAATGTGCTCCCTCACGTTTACCATCTGAAACCCAAGTTGCTCTAAAGCTCGAATCACCCTTCGCTTTGGCGCATCAACGGGGAACTTCGGCATGAGCTTCGGCGATGAAGGCTTCCAACACAGGCGACTCCGTCTCAAAAGCATCCCGCCCGAATGTTTCGATATGAAATCGAATCGCAGATTGGCAGCCGGCCAGAGCTTCCTCGGAAGAATTCCCTTCTCCAACCACGACGCCTTTCAGTCCCAGCGGGTATGCCACAAAACCTTCGTGATGCTTCTCGATCACTATTTTCACGGTGTTCACAACCGAACGCTATTACACGCGCCCGCCCCGTAAAGTCTCGAAACAAACGGGTTCACGATGACGTTGTGGGAAACTCCACGATGAATGCCGCGCCTCGGCCGGGTTCACTTTCACACCACACCTTGCCGTTCATCGCCTCCACCATCTTCTTCACAATGGACAGGCCAAGACCGGTGGAATTTTCCCCGCCAGTCGGCTTCGCGCTCAACCTCGCGAATTTGCCGAAAAGTTTCTTCTGATCCTCCGCGCTCAGGCCCGGGCCTTCGTCCTGCACTTCGAATCGCACGCCTTCCGGCGATTTCTTCAATCGCACGAAAATGCTCCTGCCGGGCGGCGAGTATTTCACGGCGTTGGAAATCAGATTCTCGATGACTTGCGCCAGCACGATCTCATCGGCACGCATGGGAGCCGGACCGGCATCGTCCTGCCAGTGGAGAGTCTGTTGCTTGGCCGCGGCACGCGGGCGTTGCGCCTCAAGAACGGCTTTCACGGCCGTGGCCAGATCGATCGGCGCGAGCTGCAACTGCATTTCCCCGCGCTCGATGCGGTTCGCATCCAGAAGATTCTGCACCATTTCGGCCATGCGTGCGGCGGTGTCCTGAATCCGGCGGCCGTTGTCCTCGATCTCGCGGTGCTTCAGGTCCTGGGCGTCTTCCATCACCATCTCCGCGTAACCTTTGATCGCGGACAACGGGTTCCGCAAATCATGGGCCGCAATGCCCATGAATTCATTCTTTTCATCGTTCATCTCCCGAAGACGTTCCCTGGCCAGTTTCAGTTCCAGGTGAGTGCGCACCCGGGCCAGGAGTTCCGCACCGTTGAACGGCTTGGTTACGTAGTCCACGGCACCCGCCTCGAAGCCTTTCACCAGGTGTTCCATCTCGTTGCTGGCGGTCAGGAAAATAATCGGGATCTGCCGCGTGGCAGGATCCGTCTTAAGCCGTCGGCACACCTCCAACCCGTCCATCTCGGGCATCATCAAGTCCAGCAGGATCAAGTCGGGGAGCCTCATTCGCACACGCTCCAGCGCCTGGGCTCCGCTCCCCGCCGGCATCACGTCGTAGCCTTCATTGCGCAACATCGTGCCGACGACCTGCAAATTCTGGACGACGTCATCCACGACCATGACACGTGATTTGGTTGGATTCATGCGAAATGGTTAACCGCGAATGGACACGAATGCGAATGAGCTGATGGAGAGTATTGGGCGGAATTCCCAATCCCAACGGGATTCAAGAACGCTCGGAATGGAACATGAAAACAAATCAACACTCCCGTTTGTCCCCTCTGTTTCTGATTCGTGTCCATTCGTGGTTAGTAGAATTCTCAGTTCGGAGCCAGCCGCGCGCAGATTTCCGGTAATCGCTCCAGGGTTTTCGGGAGGCGTGCCAGATCGAATTCCTGCACCTGCCGGTCAAGGCTTTCGGCATACTCCTGGAGATCCGGCCATTGCCCCGCCTCTCCCCAGCCCTTGAGCCGCCGGGCAAACTGTTCTACCTCGTCCATCGCCAGTGTCTGGCAAAGTTCCGGCCATACTTTCTGCTGCTGCTCACGAAGGTGCGCCAGCAATTGCGGACGCCTGGCCAGCGCTTCGGCGGAAACAGACACTTCTGCCTTCACCTTTTGCGGAGCCGCACCCGCCGCCACCCTCTGCGGCTCGCCGGTTTGAACGGGCTTCAATAACCGCTTCATCTCCGCGATCAGCTCGGCGCGGTTAAACGGCTTGCGGATGAACCCATCGCAAATCTTCCGCGCTTTCGCTTCCTCCTCGCGGAAGGACGACGCTGTCACTGCGATCACCGGGATGTGCTTCAATGCGGCGTTCGCTTTCAGTCGTCGCGTCGCCTCATGGCCGTCCAGCTCCGGCATCCGCATGTCCATTAGGATCACGTCCGGGCGATGTTTCTCTGCTTGTTCCAGCGCTTCGAGGCCGTTCGTCGCCAGCACTACCTTGTGGCCGGTGCCTTCGAAGTAGCCGGTGAGCAACGCGCGGTTCAGCGCCACGTCATCGGCCACCAGGATCGTCGCCGGCGCGAACTGCGTGAAGTCGCCCTCGCCGCCCGTCGCGACGGCATCCGCCTCGGCCATCTCGGTAATCGCGACGTTCGGGAACGTGAACCGGAACGTGCTGCCCTGGCCCGGCTCGCTTTCGACCACGATCACGCCGTGCATCATCTCGGCGAGGCGTTTGGTGATGGTGAGACCCAGGCCCGTGCCGCCGAACTTGCGCGTGCTTTGACCCGCCACTTGCGAGAAAGCGCCGAAGATGTGGTCCTGCTGTGCCTTCGGAATGCCTATGCCGGTGTCTGAAACTTCGAGGATGAGTGTGACACGCGTTTCGTCGGGTTCGGTTGGACCGCCGGCATCCCTGCCGACGTTATGCGCGGGGAAGGCGGCACCGTGGTTGGCTGGCGCACTCTCCCTCACCCCGACCCTCTCCCCAGAGGTGCTGGAGCAGGTGATCCC
>SXGR01221266.1_pt1 | contig 28330 bp, 25 predicted proteins | sample 3174711 | NCBI WGS metagenome assembly SXGR01 (sample SAMN11356860, study PRJNA531348) | freshwater metagenome | isolation source: freshwater sample F1-60 | place: China: Fuxian Lake, Yuxi | collected 2017-12-25
GAACTGGCGGCGATGGTGTTGATGGATGCGGTGATCCGGCAATTGCCGGGCGTGTTGGGGGATGCGGAATCTGCGGTGCAGGATTCTTTTGTGAGCGGCCTGCTGGATTGCCCGCATTACACGCGTCCTGAAGTGTACGAAGGATTGGCGGTTCCGCCGGTGCTGATGTCGGGCAACCATGCAGACATCGCCCGCTGGCGGTTGAAACAGGCGTTGGGCAGAACGGCGGCGCGCAGGCCGGACTTGTTTGAAAAGTGGTTGGCGGCACGCGGAATGAGTGAAGCAGAACGCAAGCTCTTGGAAGAATACAAAAACGAAGCGTAGAACGACACAGTAAAACGAAGTGAAGAATGAAGTAACAAGGAGCAGCAAATGAATCTGATTCAACAACTTGAAAACGAAGAAATCGCACGCCTCTCGAACAACGGCAAGAAAATCCCGGTGTTTGCGCCTGGCGACACAGTGGTGGTTAGTGTCAACGTGGTTGAAGGCGAGCGCAAGCGCGTTCAGGCCTACGAAGGCGTAGTGATCGCGCGCCGCAATCGCGGGTTGAACTCCAACTTTATCGTGCGCAAGATTTCCTCGGGCGAAGGCGTTGAGCGTACGTTCCAGACCTACTCGCCGTTGATCGCCAGCATCGAGGTCAAGCGCCGCGGCGATGTGAGCCGCTCCAAGCTCTATTACCTGCGCAACCTCACCGGCAAGGCCGCCCGCATCAAGGAAAAACTCGCGGCGCGTGGCACCTCTGCAGTGCCCGATATGCTGCCGGAAGCGCCGGCCGTTGCCCCGGCAGAAGCTGCAAAATAAGCACGTTTTATTGGTAATTTTTGCTAACGCTGCCGGTAGAACCGGTTCGCGCAAAAGGCGGCTTTGGCCGCCTTTTTCATTGAGTCCATGTTGGCGTGGCGCTACAACACAGGCGCTACCGCGTTCAAGCGTGCGCGTCTTGCGCTAACCGGCAATATCCCCTTTCCACAAATCGCTCAGGTATTCATGTTCCCGCGTGTCGAGCCAGCTCACGCGGTATTCCACCGGCGTGTCGTTGTAGGTATACGCGATGCGCTTGGCCACCAACATCGGCGTGAGCACCGGGATTTCCAGCAGTTTCGCCACGGCGGGAGATGCGTTTTCCGCTGATAACCGTTCGCTGATGCGGATCACGTTGATGCCGAAGCGTGCCTGATACAGGCCGTAGATGGTGCTTTCACGGTTACGGTACACCGTTTCAGTCAGGCCCTTGAACAACGCGGACGGTACCACGATGCCGTCGAAAATCACCGGCTTGCCGCCGAGCTTCAAGGCATTCTCCATGCGCAGCACGGGCGTGCCGGCGCCGATGCCCAGTGCAGCGGCCTCGGCAGCGGTGGCCTTGGCCTCGCGAAATGACAGAAATTCATGCACCGGCAATTCGCGCGCGCCGCTGCCGCTTTTTTGCGCGATATGGAAAAAATGAAATAGCGTGCGGTCCTCGCTGTGCGTGGCGACGAAAGTGCCGCGTCCCTGCTGACGCACCAGAATATTGCCTGCCGCGAGTTCGTCCACCGCCTTGCGCAGCGTGCCAATTGAAACGTTGAATTCACGTGCCAACACTGTTTCGCTGGGAATCGCTTCACCCGGCCTCCATGCGCCGGCAGCGAGTTTGCGCGTGAGCGCGGCCTGCACGCGGCGGTAGAGAGGCCCTGTGGGGGTGGGAGAGGCGGTCGGCATCCAGACTGATACACTGCGAGGCAATCACCTCGCGCACGGCTTGTGCGGCGTGTAATTCTAGCACCGCAGCGCAGCATTCATCTAAGTCATCTAGTTGACTCACGGTTGCGCGGGCGGGTAGCATGGGCGATCCGGGTTTCAGGTTTGAAGAGTTATTGTAACTATCTGATTTAATTCATTTTTTTGTAACTGTGTATAGAGGGCCTATATGATTCATTTTCTGGTTCACGACAAAAAGGATTCCGCCGGCGTAGCCGTGGTGGAGGGCATCAAGTCCGGTCAGGAACTCACCGGCTGGGTGATGGAAGACGACTCCACTGTCACCGTCAAGGCAATCAACGATATTCCCATCGGCCACAAGGTCACCATCAAGGCGCTTGCCAATGGTGACACCGTTTGGAAGTACGGCTTCGACATCGGCAAGGCCATCGCAGACATCAAGGTCGGCGAACATCTGCACGTGCACAACGTCAAGACCAAGCGCTGGTAAGCCGCGTCTCACTATTCCATTTCTATTTCAATACAGCGCCAATCGTTGAGACCGGGAATCTTTAACCCGTGAAGTTGTTACAGCGCCTCTGAAATGGAATTCGTATAACCGAAAATTTAGAACTGGAGAACATCATGGCTGTTGTAAACAGTAAAACCACCTTCTGGGGCTACCGCCGCGAGAACGGCCGCGTCGGTGTGCGCAACCAGGTCATCATTCTGCCGCTCGACGATTTGTCGAATGCCGCCTGCGAGGCGGTTGCGCACAACATCAAGGGCACCATCGCCGTACAGCATCCGTATGGCCGCCTGCAATTCGGCGCCGACCTGGATCTGCATTTCCGTACGCTGATCGGCGCGGGCTGCAATCCGAACGTGGCTGCCGTGGTGGTGATCGGCATCGAGGAAGAATGGACCAACCGCATAGTTGAAGCGATTGCCAAGACTGGCAAGCCGGTCACCGGCTTTGGCATCGAGCTGCATGGCGATCACGATACGATTTATCGCGCATCGAAAGTGGCCAAACAGTATGTGCAGTGGGCCTCCGAACTGCGCCGCGTGGAATGTCCGATCAGCGATCTGTGGGTTTCGACCAAGTGCGGCGAGTCGGACACGACTTCCGGTTGCGGCGCGAACCCCACCGTGGGCAACGCCTTCGACAAACTCGATCCGCTCGGTGTGACCATGTGCTTCGGCGAAACCACCGAAATCACCGGCGGCGAACACATCGTGGCTGACCGTTGCGCCACGCCGGAAGTGCGCGCGGCCTTCATGAAAATGTTCGACCGCTATCAGGAAGTGATCGAACGCCACAAAACCAGCGATCTCTCCGACTCACAGCCGACCAAGGGCAACATCGCCGGCGGTTTGACCACCATCGAAGAAAAAGCGCTGGGCAACATCCAGAAAATCGGTCACAAGTGCAAGGTGGTGGGCGTGCTCGACAAGGCCGAGATGCCGACCAAGCCGGGCTTGTGGTTCATGGATTCGTCCTCCGCCGCCGCAGAAATGGTGACACTCTGCGCGGCTTCCGGCTACGTGGTGCATTTTTTCCCCACCGGCCAGGGCAATGTGATCGGCAACCCGATCATTCCCGTAATCAAATTGTGCGCCAACCCGCGCACCGTGCGCACCATGTCCGAACACGTCGATCACGATTGTTCGGGCCTGTTGCAGCGTGAAAAAAATCTCGACCAGACCGGCGACGAACTGCTTGAAGTGATGCTGCGCACCTGCAATGGCCGCTTGACGGCTGCCGAGGCGCTGGGGCACAACGAGTTTGTGATGACGCGGTTGTACGAAAGCGCTTGATTACGTGAGCGCGTAAGCAACACACAGCGCGATGTCGAAGTTACGCGGAGCGGACATTCTCGCGCGCGCGTTGGCGGTTGCCGGCGCGCGCGATATTTTTTCGCTTTCCGGCAATCACATCATGCCGGTGTACGATGCCGCGCTTGATGCAGGCCTGCGCATCACGCACGTGCGTCACGAAGGCGCGGCTGTGCACATGGCCGACGCGTGGGGGCGGCTGACGGGCGAGCCGGGTGTCGCGCTGGTCACCGGCGGGCCGGGCCACGCCAATGGCGTCGGCGCGCTTTACACGGCTCTGGCGGGGGAATCACCGCTGGTGATGCTCTCCGGCCATGCGCCGTTGAATCAACTCGGTCGCGGCGCGTTTCAGGAGATGGCGCAGGCCGATATAGCGGCGCCGTCTACCAAACTGTCGTTTACCTCAAGCAGTGCGCAGTCGCTGGGCGATGACCTCGCGCGGGCCATACGCATTGCGCGCAGTGGCCGGCCGGGTCCGGTGCATCTGAGTCTGCCGCAGGATCTGCTCGATCAGCTGGTTGAAGAGGGTGAAAGGTTCGTGCCTGTGCGCGGGGCGTTTCATGCGTCAGCACAGCTGCTGTCCGATGCGCAAGCGGCCAGTGTGCTCGCCGTTCTTGCCAGCGCGCAACGTCCGCTGATCATCGCCGGCCCGCAGCTTGCAAGCCACCGTGGAGCGGCCCTGTGCCAACAGTTACGGGACGCCACGGGTATCGCAGTGGTGTGCATGGAAAGCCCGCGCGGCATTGCCGACCCGTGCCTGGGTGCGTTCGGCGATGTGTTGCCGGACGCCGATGTGATTGTGCTGCTGGGCAAGCAACCCGACTTCACATTGAAGTTTGCTGTCCCGCCGGCGGTCAATGCGACATGCCGTTTTGTGGTGATCGATGCGGACATCGGCGCGCTGCGGCGTTCCATCGCTAATTTGAAGGCGGCACGTGTGGCCGCGAGTGCCGTGGCGGATGCGCCCGAAGCGGTGCGTGCGTTGATTTTGGCTGCCAAAAAAAGTTCGTTTAAAACAAATACTTACAAAACGGCTGTAGAAGAAGCCATCGCCTGGCGTCCGGCCGCATGGACAAACACCAAGGCGCACACCACCGGAGTCTTGCATCCGTTGGAACTGGGCCGCGCGGTTCAGCCATTACTCGATGCGGCGGACGATCCTGTTTTTATTTCCGATGGCGGCGAGATCGGGCAGTGGGCGCAAGCGTGCATACGCGCCGAGACACGCATCATCAACGGCGTGGCGGGTTCCATCGGCAGTGCAATTCCGTTCGCGCTGGCGGCGCGCGTGGCGCGGCCCAACGCCACCATCATCGCAGCGATGGGCGATGGGACGTTTGGTTTTCACATGGCCGAATTCGACACCGCGGCGCGCCACAACCTGCCTTTTGTCGCCCTCATCGGCAACGATTCGACGTGGAACGCCGAATATCAGATTCAGTTGCGGACATATGGCGAGGCGCGCGTCCACGGTTGCGAACTCGCGCCCGGTGCGGCTTATGAAAAGGTGGTCGCGGCACTCGGCGGTCATGGCGAGCGGGTGACGAGCGCCGCCGATCTGATGCCAGCGCTGACGCGTGCGATGGCCTCGGGAAAACCCGCGTGTGTGAATGTGATGATCGAGCGCCATGCCGCGCCCACTGTGACGCGCGCGAATGACTAACGGCATGAGCACACTCAAAGTCAAAATCTGGCGCGGCGCCGAAACCGGCGCGTATCAGGAATACGAAGTCCCGCGTCAGGAAAGTCAGACCGTGCTGGACGTGGTGACGTATGTGCAGCGCCGGCTTGATCCGTCGCTGGCGTATCGCTTTGCCTGCCGCGTCGGCGTGTGCGGCTCGTGCGCGATGTCGGTCAACGGCGTGTCGCGCTGGACGTGCCGCACGCATGTGTCCAAGGTCGCTGCGGATGGAGAGCTGGAAATCGCGCCATTGCGCAATCTGCCGGTGATCCGCGATCTGGCGACGGACATGAGCGAATTTTTCGACAAATGGGCGAAGGCGCGCGGGCGTTTTACCGGCGCCACCACGCGCAAAGACGCATTCGCACAGGTAAAGCCCGAATCGAAACAACGCAAGGCGGTGGATGCCGCCATCGAGTGCATCGGCTGTGGCGTGTGTTACAGCTCATGCGAAGTGGTGACGTGGAAGCCGGATTACCTCGGGCCTGCCGCTTTGTCGCGTGCGTGGACGCTCGCCAACGACGTACGTGACGTGGCGCAAAAAGAACGGCTGGCGGCCGTGGCGGGCGACGCGGGTTGCCACGCGTGTCACACGCATTTGAATTGCACCGAGCGCTGCCCGAAAGGCATATCGCCAACGGCCGGCATCGCGGGCTTGAAGCGCGCGATATTGAGCGCGACGTTGAAAGGCGAGCTGTAGCCGAATGAACACGCGTTCACAGGTGCTGCTGTGGGGCGCACAGCGTGCGAGCGCCATGCTGCTGGCGGTGTGCGTGATCGTGCACCTAATCACCATCATTTACGCCGTGCGCAACGGCCTGTCGGCGGGGGAAATTCTCGGCCGTACGCGCGGCAGCGTGGCGTGGGGTTTGTTTTACGCGGTGTTCGTGGCGGCGGTGGCGGTGCATGCGCCGATTGGCGTGCGTAATATTTTGGCCGAGTTCGGTTGGCGCGGGCGTGGCGTGGATGTGTTGATGCTGGTGCTGGCACTGACGCTGGTGATGTGGGGATTGCGCGCGGTTTGGGCTGTGGTGTCGTAAATGAATGCCTCAAGTTGCGCAGTGACAGCTATACCAACACCGTCGTCCCCTTTCTTTTCAGCGTACGGCTGAACATGAAAAACGACGCCCGCTCCCGTAACCACCCAGCCTACTGGGCGTTCCTAGTACACCGCATTTCCGGCGTAGCGCTCACGCTGTTCCTGCCGCTGCACTTCTGGGCGCTGGGCAACGCGCTGCATGGCGAGGCGAAACTGGAAACCTTTTTGCGCTGGAGCGACCAGCCGCTGGTGAAGTGCGCCGAAGTGGCGCTGGTGCTGCTGCTGGCCGCGCACATGGCGGGCGGACTGCGTTTGCTGATGCTGGAATTCATGGATTGGCCGCGCGTCGGCGACAGCGAAAAAACGTTACTGGCGTGTGCGGCGGGCGCAAGCGCTGCGGTGGGATTACTGTTCTTGCTGAATCTGCTTTGAGCGTGTGGCGATTGCCCATTGCCGCACGCCAGCACATCGGGTATGGTGCAAAGACGCTCACGAAACGATGGTAAATTTATGTTTAAAAACAAATACTTACGAAGCCTGATTCTGGCAGCGTTGCCGCTGGGCGCTGCGCTAGTGACGCCGCTGGCACAGGCGCAGAACTATCCTGCGAAGTCGGTGCGCATCATCGTGCCGTTCGCGCCGGGTGGCGCCACCGATATCGTCACGCGATTGATTGCGCAACGGCTCAACGACAGTTGGGGCCAGACCATGGTGGTGGATAACCGCGGCGGCGCGGGCGGCAATATCGGCGGCGAGCTGGCGGCGAAATCGCCAGCCGACGGGTACACGCTGTTTATGACCAGTGGTTCCATCGTCACTGCCAATCAGCATATTTATCGCAAGATGCCGTTCGATCCGGAGAAGGATCTGGCCGCGGTCACCGGCGCGGCCAGCGGCCCGCAGCTGATCGCGGTGCATCCCACGCTGCCGACGAAGTCGCTGAAGGACTTTATCGCCATGGCCAAGGCCAAACCCAAGTTTTTCAGTTTCGGCTCGGCGGGCTTCTCCACGCAAACGCATTTGTCGGGTGAAAATTTCATGCACGCCGCCGGCATGGACGCCGTGCACATCCCCTACAAGGGCGAGGGCCCGGCCCTGGTTGATCTGGTGGCGGGTCAGATTATTTTTGCGACGCCCAACATGGCCGCCGCCATCGGCTTCGTGCAGCAGGGCAAATTGCGGGCACTGGCCGTCACCAGCAAAGAGCGCACCAAACAGTTGCCCGACGTGCCTGCGGTGGCGGAGACCATTCCCGGTTTTGAGAACATCGGTTGGTTCGGGCTGATGGCGCCCGCCGGTACACCGCAAGCGGTAATCCGCAAGGTACACGAAGACGTGACCAAATCGCTGCAATCGGCGGACTTCATCGCGCGTCTCGCACAACTGGGCATGGTGCCGTATCTAAAGGATCCGCAAGCCTTTGCGCGAACGATCAAGACGGAATCGGCGCATTGGGCGCGAATAGCCAAGGCGCGCAATCTGGTGGTGCAGTGATGCAGGTTGATCTTCAGCAGGTCGAGGAAGCAGCGAAGGAAATTTACATCCGTGCGCTGAAGCTGCTGCCGCCCGATATCAAGGAAGGCTTCAGGCGCCTTGATGCTGCCGAGTCGCACCCCACCGGCAAGGCCATTCTCGGCACCATGATGACCAACATTCGCGTGGCCGAGGCCAACACCAATTTGCTGTGTCAGGATACCGGCATCCCGATTTACAACGTGGTCATTGGTAGCGGTGTCGACATCGATGGCTACGCGTTAAAGCAGGCGATCATCGAGGGTTGCAAGCGCGCCACCACCGAGCATCCGCTGCGTTCCAGCGTTGTGCATCCCACCACGCGGCAAAACGAACACACCTCGTGCGGCCGTGGCGTGCCGGTGATCAATATTGATTTTTCCAATAAAAACAATGAGTTATCTATTGAGATGATTCCCAAGGGGTCAGGCTCGGAATTCAACTCGTGGCTGAAAATGGCGCTGCCTGCTGATGGCATCGACGCCATCAAAACCTTTGTGATCGATTGCGTGCTGGAGGCCGGCGGCAAAACCTGCCCACCGACTATCGTTGGCGTGGGTGTCGGCGGCACAGCGGATTTGTGCGTGCATCTGTCGAAAGTGGCGGCAACCCGCGCGCTTGGCACCGCGTGTGCCGACCCGGAAGGTGCGAAGCTCGAAAAGGAACTGAGTGCCGTGGTGAATAAACTCGGCGTCGGCCCGCAGGGGTTGGGCGGCGATTCGACGTCGTTCGCCGTGCATATCGAAACGGCGGCTACGCATATCACGCTGAACCCGGTAGCGGTGAACATGCAGTGTCATTCCGCGCGGCGCTCGCGGGCGACTTTTACGCCACAGGGACTGAGTTACGGATTCTGATCATGGCCCATTACGAATTCGACATGCCGGTGACAGAACAACAGATGCGCCAGGTGCGCGTCAACGACACCGTCACGCTCAACGGCACGCTCTATGGCATCCGCGATGCCACGCAAATTCACATGTTCGATCACGGCCGTAAAACGCGCTTTGATCTGAACGGCCATGCGGTGGTGCACACCGCGCCCAACGTCAAATGGGTGGGCGAAACGAAGGGCCAGCCGTCGGGCTATGAACCGATCTGCATCGGCACCACCACCAGCGCGCGTATGGAACGCTTTACGCGCCCGCTGATGGAGCAATGCGGCGTGCGCATCATCATCGGCAAGGGCGGGCTGTTCGCGGCGTCACAAGCAGCGTTCAAGGACATTGGCGGAATTTATCTGGCCATCGTCGGCGGTGCGGCGGCGCTGGAAACCACGTGGATCGAACAGATTGAAGACGTTGATCTTGATGATCTGAACCCCGAATCGCTATGGAAGTTTCGCATCAAGGGCTTTGGGCCACTGCTGGTCGCGATGGACTCGCATGGCGGGAATTTGTATACCGAGGTGAACAAGGCGGCGCGGGATAATCGGGCTGAGGTGCTGGCGGCGCTGGGTGTTAAAAGTTCTTGAACCGTGGTTGCGTCTATAGAAACACAGGTTTATCCCAGTCACGTCGTACCCGCGAAAGCGGGAACCCATAACACAGCAGCCTACGGCACAGGGTTATGGATTCCCGCTTTCGCGGGAATGACAACTGCGGTTATCTATCTGTTCTTGTCAGTGTTGATTCGTGGCTAAAAGCCTTCAATGAAAACCACAAAAACCGACATCCTAATCTTGGGCTCCGGCGGCGCCGGCCTCTTCGCCGCGCTCCATGCCCATCAGCACAACCCCAATCTCTCGATCACCGTTGCGGTGAAGGGGCTGCTCGGCAAATCCGGCTGCACGCGCATGGTGCAGGGCGGCTACAACGTGGCGCTGGCCAAAGAGGATTCGGTCGAGCGGCATTTCATGGACACCATCGAGGGCGGCAAGTGGTTGCCCGATCAGGATCTGGCGTGGACGCTGGTGGAAACTGCTGTTGAACGCATCCACGAACTGGAGAACGAACTCGGTTGTTTTTTCGACCGCAATCCCGACGGCACGATTCACCAAAAAGCCTTCGCCGGTCAGACGTTTGACCGCACGGTGCACAAGGGGGATTTGACGGGCATTGAGATCATCAACCGACTCGCCGAGCAAGTGTGGTCGCGTGGCATTCATCGGCTGGAAGAACACCGCGCGGTGGAGTTCATCAAGAACAAGGCGAATGACGCGATTGCCGGCGTGTTGATGATCGACATTCGCAGCGGCGAGTTTGTTTTTGTGCAGGCGCAGGCGGTGTTGCTCGCCACGGGCGGCGGGCCGACGATGTACAAATATCACACGCCGTCGGGCGACAAAACCTGCGACGGCATGGCGATGGCGCTGCGCGCGGGACTGCCGCTGCGCGACATGGAAATGGTGCAGTTTCATCCGACCGGATTGATTGCCGGGCCGGATACGCGCATCACCGGCACCATTATCGAAGAAGGCTTGCGCGGCGCGGGCGGCTATTTGTTGAACGGCAACAAAGAGCGCTTCATGCATCTGTACGATCCACGCAACGAACGCGCCACGCGTGACATCGTGTCGCGCGGCATGGACACCGAAATGCGCGAAGGCCGCGTCACCCGGAACGGTGGCCTGTATATCACCATGGCGCATCTGGATTCGAAAATGGTCCGCAAGGAATTCAAAGGCATGGTCGAGCGCTGCGCTGACTGCGGCTTTGATCTGGTGTCGGGCCTGGTGGAGGTGGTGCCGACCGCGCATTACATGATGGGGGGTGTGGAGTTCAAGGTGGATTGCGCCACACACCTGCACGGCCTCTTTTGCGCAGGCGAAGATTCCGGCGGTGTGCACGGCGCCAATCGTCTCGGCGGCAATGGTGTCGCAAACTCTACCGTGTTCGGTGGCATCGCAGGTGATGTCATGCCCGGTTGGGTGAAGGCGCATGGCGCGTATCAGGAGCCGGATCAAAACGCCATGGAGGCGGCGGTGGCGCGCTGCCGCGCGCCCTTCGCAAAACCTGCCGGTTCGATGGTGGACATACGCGAAAAGCTTTACAACCATATGTGGGACGACGTGGGCATCGTGCGTGATGCCGCATCGCTCAAGCGCTCCACCGGCGTGCTGGACGAACTCGAAGCGCAACTCGATGCCACCGGTGTCGATGGCAGCAATCTTGCGTTCAATCTGACGTGGCACGACTGGTTGAACCTGAAGAATCTGATTCTGGTATCGAAATCCATACGCTATGCGGCCGAAGCGCGCGAAGATTCACGTGGCGCGCATTTCCGCACGGATTTTCCGGATGTGCGTGATCTGGAAAATTCCCGTTTCACCAGCGTATCGTGGCGGGAAGGGCGCTTTGATTGCGCAACCAAGCCGGTGCTGTTTACGCGCGTCAAACCGGGGCAATCGCTGATCAAATGATGCGTGCCGGCGTTTAAAAAATATTCAATAAAAACAAATAGTTACAATCATGCCGCAATTGCCTGTTGCCAGACTCACTGAACTCACTGCGCGTGCCTTAAAGCGCGCCGGCGCGTCGAAAATCATGGCGCAGACTACGGCGCAAGCGCTGGTAGCCGCCGAAGCCGATGGTTTGGGCGGGCACGGTCTGTCGCGCGTGGCGCTGTATTGCCAGCACCTGAAAGAGGGGCGCGCCAACGGCAAGGCCAAGCCGAAAATACTCAAACGCAAAGGTGCGACGGCGTTGATTGATGCCGGTGGCGGCCTTGCGTTTCGCGCGTGCGCGCTGGCGGTGAACGAAGCCGCCAAGCGCGCAGCCCGCTACGGTGTGAGCTTCGTGGGCGTCACCAACAGTCATCACATGGGTGCGGTGGCGTATCACTTGGCGCCGATTGCGCAAGCGGGCATGGTGGGCCTCGCGTTTACCAACTCGCCTTCGGCAATCAATGCGTGGGGCGGCAAGCGCGCTTTTTTTGGCACTAATCCGGTGGCTGCCGTGTTTCCGCGCAAGTATGCTGAACCGGTGGTGATTGACATGTCGCTCACTGAAGTCACGCGCGGCAAAGTCATGGTGTATGCCAAGGAAGGCCGGCCCATTCCACCGGGCTGGGCCTACGATAAAGACGGCAACCCCACCACCGATGCCAAAGCGGCACTGACCGGCAGCCTCAGCGCCATCGGCGGCGCGAAGGGTGCTACGCTGGCGCTGATGGTGGAAGTGCTGTGCGTCGCACTCACCGGGGCGGCCTTCAGCTTCGAGAATGACAGCTACTTCGAGCCCGGGAATAAGCCGCGCATTGGCCATGCCATCCTCGCCATTGATCCCGGTGCGCTGGCGGGCAGTGAAGCGTATTTCTCGCGGCTTGAGGTGATGATCGAAAGCATGCTGCGTGATGAAGGCGTACGCCTGCCCGGGGCGCGGCGGCAGCAGCAGACCGCTGCGGCGCGCGCGCAAGGCATTACGCTGGGCGATCAGCAGTTGACGGAATTGCTGTGGTTGGCTGGGGTAAAAATACTTTAAAAACAAATACATACAGAATTTCCTGCCATGACCGGCATCATTCGCGTCGCAGCTGTCGGCGTCAATCACTGGCATGCGCTTTACGACGCGGCGTATCTGCTGATGCTAAAGGCCATGCCCGAGGTCGAAATCGTCGCGCTGCAGGATGATGACGAAGCGCGGGCGCGTGAGCGTGTCGAGAAACTTGCGCTTCCCCAGGCGCCAAAGGTCTACACCGATTACCGCCGCATGTTCGACGAAACAAAGCCTGACTTCGTGCTCGCGCTCGGCAAGCCCACCGACATGGCGGCCACGGCGCACTACCTGCTCGACCACGGCTTCCCGTTTGTGATGGAAAAGCCCATGGGCTACAACGCAGAAGAAGTGCGTGGCATCGCCGATAAAGCGCGCGCGGTCAAAGGTTTCGCGTCGGTATCACTGCCGTATCGTTATCACCCGCAGACGGTGATGGCGCAACAACTCATCGCCGAAGGCCGCCTTGGCACGATTTCGCATATCCACATCCGCCAGATGCGCCCCACCTCAGCGCGATACGCTGCGTGGGGCGCGCCGTGGATGCTCGATCCGAAAATCGCCAATGGCGGCTGCCTGCGCAACCTCGGGCCGCACGGGCTGGACGTATTCATGCTGCTGACGGGCTGCGATGCCGAAGTCACCGGCGCGCAATTCAGCAACCGCGCGCTCGGGCAGCCGGTGGAAGATTACGCCGCAGTGATGCTGCGCGCTGCCAATGGTATTAATGGCGTCACCGGCATCGTTGAAGTGAGCAACCTGCATCCGAACATGGGCGGGCTGGCACAGTTCAGCGTGTCTGGCGACAGGGGCTTGTTTCTGGTGTCTGGCGGCACGGCAACGCTGACCACCGCAGAGGGCGAAACACCCGTGAAGCTCGTGTCCAAAGGCCAAGGCTCGCTGCTCGTGCTGCGTGAAGCCATCACGCGCTGGCGCGAAGGCCGGCCGCCGTTCACCAGTGCTGCGGATTGTTATCGCGTGGTGCGGTTGATTGATGAGGCCTATGCCCGTGGCGCTCATGGCGGCACACGCTAGCGAACGCGAGCAGTTCGCGCGATGATAATCATGCGTATCGTTATTGCCACGCTGTGTGCGCTGTTTGCAGCTTTAACGTGGGGCGCAGAGCCAGCCAACGTGACGGTGACACAGGTTGGCAGCGCCGAACAAATCCCTGCGACACTGCTCACGCCCGAAGGCGCCGGCCCGTTCCCGGCAGTGGTGATGGCGCACGATTGCAGCGGTTTGGGGCCGCGATCCAGTGGCGCGCCGATGCGCTGGGCGCGCGAACTGGTGGCGCAAGGCTATATGGTGATCGTGCCGGACAGTTTCAGCACACGCGGGTTTCCCGATGGCGTGTGCACGGCGGCAACCACCAACCGGCAAAGAGTGAACGGTCACGTACGCGCGCATGATGCTTATGGCGCGCTGGCGTTTTTGCGCGCGCGGCCAGACGTGATCGGCACCCGTGTCGCCGTGATGGGTGGCTCGCACGGGGGCTGGACGACGCTGGCCGCGATGCATGCGCCTTTGCAATCAACTCAACCAACGCAACCACTGCAAACCCGTGACGCACTCGCGCAAGCGAAGCGCGAGCCGTTTGCGGCGGCGGTAGCGCTGTATCCCTCCTGCGCGCCGCGTTATGGCGCATGGTCCACTTCAAAGCCGGGCACGTTTGGGCCTGTGACCGATTACGCCGGCGTGTATCAGGCGCTGGCGCCGCTGTTGATCCTCACCGGCGAAAAGGACGACTGGACGCCCGCCGAGCCGTGCCGCGATCTCGCGCAACGTAGCCGCGCGGCGGGCTATCCGGTGGACATCAAAATTTATCCCGGCGCGCACCATGCATTCGACAGCAACGCGCCGGTGCGTTATGTCGCGCAACGCAACAACGCCAACTCCCCCACGGGCGCGGGCGCCACCACCGGCGGTGATGCGGCTGCATGGGCCGATGCGCGCGAACAGATCGCGGCGTTTCTGGCGCGGCATTTGAAGTCGGCGGTACCGTGATTACAGTTCATAAAATATTGTTTAAAAACAAATAGTTACGTAAATATCATTCTTGTGGCGTACCTAAACTTGTCGCTACACCCACACCGTCGTTCCCGCGCAGAGCTTGTCCTCGAATGCTTTAGTCGGGGACGGGAACCCATAAGCCCGCCACAAGGGGCACGGCGTCATGGCCTCCTGCGTGCGCCGGAACAACGCAAGAACTGGTTTATGCTTCTCGGCAACCCAACGGAGGAGCGCCATGAAAACAAAACATGCTGCCGTGATCACCACCCACGTCAATGCACGCGCCACCACTGGCGGTAAACTGCGGCCCGATTCCGGCACGGCGGCGTTCATCAAAATGCAAAAACGGCCCGTGTATCTGGCAATTAGCGGGCGGACTATGGAGTTTGATGAGAAAGCTGTTTGTGTGGCAGGGTGTAACTGATTGAACGGCGTGAGCGGTGTGTGGGATGTGGTGACGAAGGAAACCGCATTGCTCGCCACACACAATCGTGCAATAGGTTTTGCCCTTCGACAAGCTCAGGTCGGGCTTATTGACGCCCTGCGTTCCTCGCATTAAACCTGATACACCTTCGTCACTCCAGTCGCGATGAAATTACCGAACCGCTATGCGGTAAATTTGGCCTTTGCCATGCTCACCGCCACAGGTCCGGTAACAGCATGGGCCGCCGATGCGCTCGCCGCCCGGGTGAATCAGAGTCTTGAACGGCGCGGGTTGGGCGCGGATGCCTTGCAGGTTATCGACAATCTGGTGCGCCACGAAGGGCCGCCACCCGCCGCCGCGCCGCCGCTGGTGCGTGAGTTGTTGAAGCAGCCGCTGCTTGCGGTGGATGCAGCTGCGCTGTTCAAGCGCAATGTGCCAGAGGCCGTAACGCGGCTGGTAGACGCTGCGGCGATGCAACCGCAGAATCTGGATACCGTGGACATTGTTGATCTGCTGACGCCTTACTGGAATACGCTGGCCGATGCGCAACACACGCTGCGTGCCGCAGCCCCCGGTGGCATTGCTGCGCCAGCCGTCATCGGCTCGCTAAACGGTCGCGCGCCACCGGCGGCTACTTTGCTGGGCGTGATGCAGGCGGTGGATGCGCAACGGCTCGCGCGGGCGAACGCGCAGTTTATTGATGCCACGGCGCGATTCATTGCCGCCTTGCGCGCGGCGGGCCACGTGCGGTTTCCGCAAGCGGTTACGCGGCTTCAGTCGCCGATTGGCGTGGTGGTGATCGGCACTGCCGGTGATGATGTGCATGCGGCGGATGCCGCGCTGATTATTGACCCGGGCGGCAACGACCGCTACACGCGGGCGCTAATCAGCGGCGGCGGGGTGTCGGTGATTATCGATCTCGGCGGCGATGATCGTTACGAGGGAACGGATCTGGTGGTGCACGGCTTTTCGGCCATCGTCGATTTTGCCGGCAACGATCGTTACGTGACGGCTGAAAGTGGACAGGGTGCGGCCATCGCGGGCGTGTCGCTGATTCTGGATATGGCCGGAGACGATGGGTATGAGGCGGGCTATTTTGCGCAGGGCGCAGCGGCGTTTGGGTTGGGTGCGGTGATCGATCTCGCGGGCAATGATCGTTACCAGATACGCACCAGCGGACAGGGCTACGGCATGGCGGGCGGCGTGGGTCTGCTGTGGGATCGCGCGGGTAACGACAGCTACACCGCTGGCGGCTTGCCGGATGCCTATGAGCGCGGCGGCGGCATCAGTTTCGCGCAGGGCGCGGCTTATGGTTACCGCACCAGTCTCGGCGGCGGTATTGGCATTCTGCGGGACGATGCGGGCGATGACCATTACACCGCCGAAATGTTTGCGCAGGGTGTTGGCTATTACTACGGCGTCGGGCTGCTGTGGGATCGCGGCGGCAACGACAAGTATCAGGCCGTGCGTTACGCGCAAGGCAACGGCGTGCACGAGGCCGTCGGCGTGCTGCACGATGAGTCTGGCAACGATGAATATCGTGCGTCGTTCGGCGTGGCGCAGGGTATGGGGCTGGATTTGGCCGTGGGCGTGCTTTACGACGGCGCGGGCGACGACCGCTATCGCGGCGGCACACTGGTGCAGGGCGCGGCAACTTCCAATGGCATCGGCGTGCTGATGGACGGGGGCGGCACGGATCAATGGCACGCTGATGTAGCCACGGGCTGGGGCAGTGCGGATTGGGCGCGCGGCATGCCGACGCTGGGGCTGTTGTTGCGTGATCCGACGCGGGCCGGGTATGCAATCGCTGGAAAGCCGCATGTGCCTGCGCCAGAGAGCGTAAACCTTGGCGGGCCGCTGGCACGCGTGCATGTGCTCTCGCCGGCTTCCCCGGCTGTCGCGACAGGCGCTGCGAACGCTTGCCCGCCGGCCGATGCCACAACGGCGGCGCAAGACACTTCGACGCTCACCATTGCCGGGGCGCTGTCGCGCGCAATGCCGGGATTGGCCGGCGGCAAGCCTGACCCAGCCGCTTACGTGAGGGCGTTGCAGCTGTTGCGCACGCAGTTGCACGCAAGTCTTTTGCAGTTGCCGCGCGATGACTTCAATGTGTTGTGGATGCTCGGTCAGCTGCTGCCGTGTACTGCAAAGCAGGCAGCGGCGAACGATGTCGAAGTTCTGTGGCGCGATATCGAACATATGATCGGCGAGGAAACTGGGCATCCATTTGCGGCGCCGTTGATGTCGGTGTTGCGAGAACGCCTGCCGCCGCATGAACGCTTGCAGCCGCTGTTGCAAAGGCTGGCGAACCATCCTGCCTGTTCGGTGCGTGCGGGTGCGTTGCGGCTGATGGTGCGTGCGGCGGAAGAGGGCCAAGCACGCAGCGCGCTTGAATTGCAGGCAAACGTCGCGTTGAAGGATGACTGCTGGCGCCTGCAACTGGCTGCGCGCGATGTGTTGCGTCAAATCGAGGCGCCGTTTGATGCGCGATGGCTGCCGGTGTTCCTGCGTGATGCAGGGGCCCCATAAGGTGTAAATCCTATCGCGTAACCGGTGTCAGGCCGTTTTCGTGCATGACGCGCGCGGCTTCCGCCGAGCCAAGCCGCCGGATTAACGCTTGCGCCGCATCGCGCTTTTCCGCCGTGAGGCAAGTGCCGATACCTGCGGCGAACAGGCTGTTAAGTTGCAGCGCTTCCGGCAACAGGCCGATGAGATCAACGCCCTTCACGGCCAGAATCTCACTGGCCTGCTGAAAGCCGAGTTCGGCATCACCGCGCAACACCACCTCGCCGACCAGCCCGCTGGCGTTAATGATGGCCTGGGCGTTGACGGCATCGGCAACGCCGAGCCGGGCGATGACTTGGGCCATGTGCAGGCCGCTTTGTCCGGCTTTGGAATACGAAACAGATTTCGCTTCGAGCAGCGCGCGCTTTAGGGCTTCCACCGTGCTGATGTCGGGCTGTGGCGCGCCAGCGCGCACACAAGCGCCGACACCCGCCGTGGCCAGATCGGTGCGCGTGCCGGGTTGAATCTTGCCTTCGGCCGTCAAAGAGTCGATGGCGCTGGCGGTGGCGATGACGAGATCAGCCGTAGCGCCGCCGCGCATGATTTCCAGTGTGTGGTTGGTGGAGCCAAAATCCACCGCCGCCGTGACGCCGCATTCACGCTCGAACGCGGGCAGACTATGCAACAGCACCGTGCGCAGGGCGTTACAGCCGAAAATCTTGAAGGCCGTGCTCACGAAGCGATATCGTAAGTAGTTGTTTTAATTGAGTATTTTATGAGGCTATTTCATGCGCCGCACAGCCTTCAAGCGCTGCGTGTTATCGCCCGCAAGGTGGGTCCAGATGATTCCGTCGCGCACCAGCTTTTGCGTCATCGCGTCCATCATGCCGCCCGGCTTACCGCTGGCGCCGTGCACATCCATGTTCAGCTTGGTCACGCGTTGCAGCACGTCGGAGGCGTAGGCCATCACCAGCACCGGGCTTAACGAACCATGAACCTTGGTGTCCATGTCCCACGCGCAGCGCATCACGTACGAGCGCAGCGCCTCGGTGAGCATGTGCATTTCGTGGATGTTGAGTTGCACCAGTTGATGATCGTAGAGCTTTTTGCCCGCGCGGGTTTCTTTTTTGGCGAACTGCATGGCGTATTCGACGGAGGCATCGCAGATGCCCAAGGCATTCGCAGCAAGTTCAAAATCGCTGAACTCGGCGGCGACACCGCTGCGCACTTTTTGCCCCTTGTGCGGCTCGCCCACTAGGTTGGCGTGCGGCACGCGAGCGTCTTCAAAAATCAATTCCGCGTTTTGATAAAAGCGCCAGCCCGCCTTGTTGAACACCTTGCCGATGCGAAAGCCCGGCGTGCCCAGCGGCACCATGAACACGGTGGTGCCTTCGCGCGCGTTAACGGTGGTGTCCGAGCGCGCGTTGACGAAAAAGAGTTTGCCCACCGAGCCGTTGGCGATGAACGCCTTTTCGCCGTTGAGTATCCACTCATCGCCCTTGCGCTCGGCCTTGACGCGAAAACCCGAGGTCACATCATTCGGCGGATAACGATTGTCGGAACCTGAGTTCGGTTCCGTGCTGGCCGAGCCGATCACATACGTGTCGTCGGCGAGAAACGGTTTCAGGAAACGATCCTTCTGATCCTTGGTGCAGAATTCCGCGATCAGATGGCTCCATTTCCAGTTCTGGCTGAACGCCTTCGACATCGCACTGTCAGCCTTGGCCAGTTCCGCCATCACAATCGCCTGTGTCACAAAATCCGCGCCCACACCGCCCAAATCCTTGGGCACGGCAAAGGTGCGAAAGCCGAGCTTGGAACCCGCCTTGATGATTTCCCAATCCCAAGGCTCGCGCCCGCCTTCAATCTGATCGCGCTTGAGCGAAGCGGGCAACAGCACTTCTTTTGCAAAATGGCGTGCTTCGTTTTGCCATCGGCTTTGTTCTTCGTTTAGGGCGAAATCCATGGGGTGGGTCCTCGGGAATTTGACTTGGAGTCTAGCAAAATTTTTCCTGCGAGGTGCGTTCGCGGGAATCGCGTTGCGCGTAGCGCTGTTCGCATGCATGGAACAACTCCCGCTGGAATACGCCGAACAGCACAACGCGGACTCATGGCTACCGCTGCTGCTCTTGGATCTGGCGGGTTTAATCGTTGGGTGCAATCGCTTATTGCGCCGAGGTGTCTTTCGACGGTTCAGTTCACGCGCGTGCCTGCAACCGGCGGTTACATCTATTGTTTCTCCGCGCCCGTAACTTTAAGCTTGCCCTCGGCTTGCTTTTTGGCCAACGGTTCTACGCGCCTATATACCGAAAGAAGTATCTTGAGCTTCATGACAGAGATACCTTGAACTTTTTGATCGATAAGTTGTTCTTGCGCCGTAGTCAAACCTAGGGCTTTTGCCAGACTTCGCGAGGAGGTTTCGCAGAACGCGATCTGACGTTGTTTGAGGTCGAGATTTTCCTTGGCAAGGTTGATCTTCGACAACTCGTGGTCGACTGACGCCTTCTGAATGCTTCGATACAAATCGTGAACTGATTTGAGTGACTTGCAAACGGTGAAGATGATGGCCGCAACGGTGCCAGAGACAACTAGAAGTTCCGTAAGCTCAATAAAGCCCGGGGACGCGTATTGAATTCGTTGTACCTCGGGTCTGAGTTTCGGCGGGATTTTGTGAAATAACTGATTGAAGAAATTGACGGTGCTGTAACCACCGCGCCATGGAAACTTTCCGTAGATGTAGTCAATTTCCTCTTTTCTTGCGACTGGAAGATCAGGAAGAAGGGAGTACGCAAAGCCATACAGTTGGATGTAGTCTTTCGTAGTGTCAGAGAGCTCTTCCAAGTCCCAGCGACCATCAAGACCGAGGTGGGTTTTCTTCGTTTCAAGTGCCACGTGGATTCTCCGAAAAATCTACCTTGCAATGCCTGTCACTTAACGGACTCGAATACATTATTTGAAGCATGGCATGGAGTCTGCCGAAAGCACAACGCTACGCGTACATTGTCTCCTGTTCAGGAGGCGGGATGGGCTGTATTCATTAACGCCGCATTAGCTGCAAACTAATTTCGCAAGGGAAAAGCGTCAACAATAGCCTTCGCCGCATCCCCAGCTTTCTCCAACCCCGCCACCACATCCGCCAACCGATCCACGTCAGCCGCACTCGCCCCCAACCCAAATTCCAGACACCCGCGCACTTTGGCGCGCATCTCGGCATCGTTCATCGGGTCTTGCGGGCTGCCTTTGATGGTGTCGCGTTTGAGTTCGATGACTTTGCCGGATTTCAGGGTAATTTTGACGCGTGCGGGTTCAATCGCGGTGGGGTCGATGGCGGGGTCGTCCACGACCTTGGTGATGGCCGTGAGTGCGGCGATGCCACTGTCGGTGATGACGGGTTTGCGATAGCTGTGCAGATCAACCTTGCCGTCGGCCAGCGCGCGCGCGAAGCTGTAGGCGGTGTTGAACTGCGCATGCACCACGTCGTTGCGCGCGGGGTCGTACGGCGCGCCGACGGTGAGCCAGTTGACGTTGCCCATGCCGACCTCGATGGCGGCGACCTCCGCTGGTTTCACGCCTTGCTGATGCAATTCGATGCCCATGCCGATGGCCGTGTGGTTGCAGCGGCAGCAGGGGTAGGGCTTGAAGCTATATTCGGCCACGCGCCAATCGCAGCCCAGCCCATCGGTGAGTAACTCCGGTTTCACTTCGTTGCGTTCGTAGAGCGCGAAAAATCCCGCGTTGCCTTCCAGCGTTGCGCGGGTGCTGCTCAAGCCGTCGGCGGCCAGGAACGCGCCCAACACGGCATTGCGCGCGGCGAAGCCCGGCCCCAGCCGCTTGGATATCGCGCCATCGCGCATGCTTTGCGCCGAGCCGCTGGCCTGGTGATACGCCATGCCCAGCGCGTGAGCGATGCCTGCGGCGTCGAGCTTGAGCATCTTGCCCGCGGCTACCCCCGCCGCAACGGTGCCGAAAATCATGGTCGGATGCCAGCCTTTGCCGAGGCTGTTGTAACAGGCAAGGCCCAGCCGTGCGTGCAGTTCCGCACCGATGGCGTAGGCCAGCATGAAATCCTTGCCGCTGACCGGTGTGCCCGTCGCGGACAAATCTTCCGCCGTGGCGAGCAAAGCGGGCAACACCACCGCACTGGTATGCACACGCGCGGGGTCGTGCTGATCGTCAAAATCCAGTGCGTGCGCGGCGGCGCCGTTGGCCATCGCGGCGGTGGGCGGCGAATAGCGGCGCTTGCCGACGAGGCCTGTGGCACTGCCGGTTTGTTCCCAGCGTGCGAGGCGCGCGTTCAATTCAGGGATGCCCGGCGCGTTGGCCGCACCGCCGATCACGCCGAGCGTGTCGAGGATCAGTGCCTTGACGCTGCGCACTACCGGTGCAGGCAGCAGGTCGTACGACCAGCCTGCGATGGTTGCGCACAGCGCGTGGCTGTAGCCGTCGGGCAGGGGGAAGGATTTTGCGGCGAAAAGGTCTTTGACGTTGGCGGCGGCGGGGCTGGTCATATTGTGATTCTCCGGCGAAGTATTGAACTCAAACGCTATCACAAACTCTTGGATCACGCGCTGGCGTGCTATTCTTGAATCAATTTTCATTCACGACCGCGAACAAAAACGTGAGCAAGATTTTCGTAGGCATAGACACCGGTGGCACCTTTACCGATCTGGTGGCTGCCGATCTCCACAGCGGGCGCTATTACTATCACAAGGTGCCCACCACCACTGGCGATCCGGCGCGCGGCATCCTCGACGGCATTGCCGAGCTGCTGGATCAAAACAGCCTTCCGCGCAAGGACGTCGCGTTTCTGGTGCTCGGCACCACGCTCGCCACCAACGCTGTGCTGGAAGGCAAATGGGCCGCCACCGGTGTGATTACCACCGCCGGGTTCCGTGACGTGCTGGAGCTTGCGCGCCAGCGCCGGCCGCATTATTTCAATCTCGACATTCCCAAACCGATGCCGCCCGCCGCGCGCGATTGCCGGCTGGAGGTAAGCGAGCGTGTGGCGCAGGACGGAACCGTGGTCACGCCGCTGGTGGAAGACGACGTGCGGCGCGCGGTTGAGGTGCTTAAGGCGAAAAAGGTGGAAGCTGTGGCGATTTGTTTCATGCACGCGTACGCCAACGCCGATCACGAAGAACGCGCGCGTGCGCTGGTGCAATCGCTGTGGCCGGAGATTTATTTGTGCACGTCGAGCGAAGTGCTCGGCGAGTTTCGCGAGTTCGAGCGGTTTTCCACGGCTGCGGTCAATGCCAGCCTGATGCCGATCATGGATCGCACCATGTCGCAGTTTGAGCGCGGCGTGGCGGACCTTGGCATACGCCACATGCCGCGCGTGATGCAATCCAACGGCGGCGCGGTGTCACCGGGCGCGGTGCGCAAGATGCCGGTGAATACGTTTTTTTCCGGGCCGGCAGGCGGGGTCATCGGCACGGTGGGCTTGGGCCGACAGTTGAAGGCACCGGACCTGATCGCATTTGACATGGGCGGCACCTCGACCGATGTGTGTTTGATACGCGATGGCGAACCGGCCAAAAAAAGCGAGCGCCAGATGGGCGGCTTTCCGGTGCGTACGCGTTCACTGGATATCCACACCATCGGCGCGGGCGGCGGTTCGATTGCGTGGATCGACGCGGGTGGGCTGCTCAAGGTCGGCCCGCAAAGTGCGGGGGCTTATCCGGGGCCGGCGGCGTATGGACGCGGGGGCGCAGCGGCCACTGTCACCGACGCGAACGTGGTGCTGGGCCGCCTGAGCCCCAAATCGCTGCTCGGCGGGCGCATGGCCATGCATCCCGACAAAGCGCGTGCGGCGATTGACGGTCTGGCGAAGTCGCTGGGCGTGGACGCCATCAAGGCTGCCGCCGGCGTGATTGAAATCATAAACGTCAACATGATGGGGGCGGTACGCGTGATCTCGGTCGAGCAGGGCGAAGACCCGCGTGATTTCGCACTGGTGGCCTTCGGCGGTGCGGGGCCGCTGCATGCGGCGGATGTGGCTTTGAACATGTGCATGAAGCGCGTGTTGGTGCCGCCAAGGCCCGGTTTGCTGTCTGCCATCGGCTTGTTGCATGCCGATGTGCGCGGTGACTTCAGTCTGACACGGCTGTTGCGTGCCGAATCGAAAAACCTGAAAGCGTTCAATGCGGGTTTTGCCGACCTGAAAAAGCGGGGTGCGGAATGGTTGCGCGCGGAAGGTAAGAACGATGGCGAAAGCAAGGCGAAGTTCGAGTGGTCTGTTGATCTGCGTTACTTTGGCCAAAACTTTGAGCTGATCATGCCGCTGGCGCGCGAGCGGTTGGCTGCGCAAAGCCTTTTGCATTTGACCAGTACCTTTCACAAGCGGCACAAAGCGTTTTACGGCTACGACATGCCATCGCAGCCGGTGGAAATTGTCAATCTGCGGCTGGTGGTCGCTGCCGCCCGCAAGGCACCGGCTGCTGCGCAAGCCATCAAAAAAAGTGAATTAAAACAATTACTTACAGAGCGACGCCGTGTGTGGTTTGCGCAAACGGGATTCGTACAGACGCCGGTATATGAACGCGATCAGCTGCCGCCGGGATGGCGCGCCACAGGCCCCGCGATAATCGAACAAATGGATGCGACGACCGTGGTGCCGCCCAGGGCAGGCATACACAACGACGCGCTGGGGTACTTGCATCTGTCGCTCGACGGCGTGAAGGCGGTGAAAAAATGAAACAAAAAATCGATCCCATCAAATCCGAAGTCATCGCGCGGTTTTTGCTGGCCACCGCCGAGGAAATGGGCGCGACGCTGATGCGCACTGCGTTCTCACCGAATATCAAGGAGCGCGCGGATTGCTCGACGGCAATTTTTGATGCGCAGGGCGAGGTGATCGCGCTGGCGCAGCGCGTACCCATCCATCTGGGTTCGATGGTGGGCGCGGTGGCGGAAATCCTCAAACGTTTTCCGGCGAAGGATATTCGCCCCGGCGACATGTTTACCGCCAACGATCCGTACAACGGCGGGGGCACGCACCTGCCGGACATCAACGTGATCGCGCCGGTATTCATCGGCAAAAAAATCGTGGCCTTTGTCGCCAATATCGCGCATCACGCCGACGTGGGCGGCATGGTGCCGGGCTCCGAGGCGGCGGTGTGCAAATCGATTTTTCAGGAAGGCATTCGCATTCCGCCGGTGCGCATCATGCGCGCGGGCGTGGTGAACCGCGACGTTGTCGACATTATATTATTGAATTCACGCACGCCTGATGAACGCGTGGGCGATCTTAACGCGCAGTTTGCAGCCAACACCGTGGGCGCGCGCAGCGTGCTGCAATTGTTCGACCGTTACGGTGTTGCGGAAACTCAGGCGGCGATAGCGGGTTATCTGGATTTCACCGAAAAACGTTTTCGTGCTGCCATCAACAAATTGCCGCGCGGGTGTTACGAGGCTGTCGATTATCTCGACGGCAACGTCGAAGGTGAAACTTGCGCCATCAAACTCGCGCTGACCATTGCCCCTGGTTACAAGGCCCGCATGGATTTTGATTTCACCGGCTCGGGCAGGCAGCTGGAGACCGCGCGCAATATTCCCTATCGTGCGTTGCTCGCCACCGTCTACACCGTGGCCAAGGCGCTGCTCGATCCCGAGGTGCCGGCCAATGCCGGTTACTACCGCACGCTGAACATCCACGCGCCGGAGGGTTGCGTAGTGGGGCCGGTGCCACCGGCGGCGATTGGCTGCCGGTCGATTTCTGCCAGCGTGCTCGGCGATGTTATTGCCAGCGCGCTGTCGCAGGCGATGCCGGACAAGGCGCTGGCCGGCAGCGGGCCGCATCATCTGTTCGTGCTGTCGGGCACCGACCCGCGCACCGGCGTGTATTTTGTCGATTACGAAACGGTGGCGGGCGGCATGGGCGCCCGCGCGCATCGTGACGGGGTGGATGGCGTGCGCGTGCATGCGTCGGGTTCGTCGAATCTGCCGAGCGAGGCGCTGGAGCATGCGTACCCGTTTCGCGTCGAGCGCTACGCGCTGTGGGATGAATCGTCAGGGCCGGGACAGTATCGCGGCGGTGCCGGTGTGGTGCGCGATTACCGCGTGCTCGCCGACGACATTGTGGTGAGTCTGTCGTCCGAACGGCAGCATGTGGCGTCCAGCGGCATGGCGGGTGGCGCGTCGGGGGCGTGCGGCGCATTTGTGCTGAACCCCGGTACACCGCAACAGCAGAAACTGCCCGCTGCTGCTGCTGATGTGCCGCTGCCGCGCGGCAGCGTACTGCGCATCATGACGCCGGGCGGCGCGGGTTACGGCAATGCCAGACAGCGCACGGACACCGCCGTGGAAAAGGATGTTGTCGAAGGGCGGATTTCGGCGGATTATTCTTCGCGAACTTACCTAGAAGGAGGCAGGACATGAACAAACCCACGGCAGATTTCGAGGTGATTACCGCATTTCGAGAGGACTTCCCCGCGCTGAAAGACTATGCCTACATGGACGTGGCGGCGCGCGGTGTGCCCTCGGCCACCACGCGCGCGGTGCTTTACGCGCACATGGATGCCCGCACCGAAAACGGCGGCGACAAGGAGGCCATGTTTGCCACCATCGAGAGCGCGCGCGGACGCTTTGCCGAGTTGATCAACGCACAGGCCGACGAGGTGACCTTCACCAAGAACATCTCCGAAGGCCTCAACATGGTGGCCACGGGGCTGAACCTCAAGGCGGGCGACAACGTGATCGTGTGTGCCGATCTGGAGCATCCGAACAATGTGTACGCGTGGCTGAATCTGCAACGCGACGGCGTCGAAGTGCGCATGGTCAAGGCGGTTAACAACGCGATGCCAGTGGACGCCATGATCGCACGCATCGATGAACGCACGCGCTGTGTGACGGCATCCACTGTCAGTTTCGCACCCGGGTTTCGCACCGATGTCGACAGGCTCGGCACAGCGTGCTGTGAACGCGGCGTATGTTTTCTGGTGGATGCCGCGCAGTCCGCAGGCATACTGCACACCGACGTGCTGGCCTCGAAGATCGATGCGCTCACCACCTCCACCCAAAAAGGGTTGCTTGCCGACTACGGCATGGGCTTTCTGTACGTGCGGCGTGCGTGGGCGGAGAAAATGCAGCCCGCGTACCTGGCGCGCTTTGGCGTCGATTTGGGGGATGCGCACGAGGCGTCGTTGGGTGACCTGAGTTTCAAATATGCGCAAGGCGCGCGGCGTTTTGATCTGGGCAACTACAACTTTGGCAACGCGGCGATGGTCGATGCCTCGCTAAAACAAATTCTCGAAATTGGCACCCGCCGTATCGAGGCCCATGTGTGCAAGCTTTCACACGCGCTGGCACAAGGCTTTGTCGACATGGGCGTGCCTGTGGCGGGCGGCAAACCGGGGCCGCACCTCGCGGGCATCGTCACTGTCGGTACGATGAGCGCCAACCACTACGGCACCGAGGATGAACGCTTCGACAAGCTCTACAAGCATCTCGGCGAGAACAAGGTCAGGCTGTCGATACGGCGTGGCTTGCTGCGGTTTTCATTGCATGCGTATAACAACATGGCGGATGTAGAGCGGGTATTGGGGCTGAGCCGGAAGTTCTTAGGGTAAATTTTGTAAGTATGTGATTTAATTGATGAATTTTATAGACCCCGTCAGCGGTACGCATTATTCCACCGGCACACCGCGCTGGTGCTCCGACAGCGGTGGCTATCTCAATCTGTCGCAGGGCGCGGGCCTCAAACGCGCAGACATTGATAACTCGCGGCACTCGGTGTGGCGTTACGCCAAGGCCATAGCAGTCGACGACAAACACGCGGTGACCATGGGTGAGGGCTGGACCCCTTTGACCTGCGGCGACTGGAACGGCGTGTCGGTACTGTTCAAGCTCGAATTCATGATGCCCACCGGCTCGTTCAAGGATCGCGGCATGACGGTGATGGTGAGTTACCTCAAGAGCCGGGGCATTAGCGAGGTGCTGGAGGATTCATCGGGCAATGCCGGTGCATCGTTGTCAGCGTACGCGGCGGCTGCCGGTATGCGCTGCCGCATACTGGTGCCGGAAACCGCGTCGTATCCGAAGATCGCGCAGATCGCCGCCTGCGGCGCCGATGTCGTCACCATACGCGGCACGCGGCAGGATGTCGCCGAAGCGGCAATACGCCTGTCGAGTGAAATCTTCTATGCCAGCCATAACTGGGTTCCGTTTTTCGCCGAAGGCACGAAAACGCTGGCGTATGAACTGTGGGAGCAGCTCGGCTTCAAGGTGCCCGACAACGTGGTGGTGCCGCTGGGTTACGGCAGCAACGTCGCCGGCTGCGAGCGTGGCTTTGGTGAGCTGCTGCGCAATGGCGAAATCACCAAAATGCCGCGTATCTTCGGCGTGCAGGCGGCGAATTGCGCGCCTTACTACAACGCGTACCAGGCTGGCGTCGATCATCTGGTGCCCACGACGGTGACGCCGACCATCGCCGAAGGCATCGCTTCATCCAAACCCACGCGTGTGGTGGAAGCGTTGAAAGCTGTGCGGAATTCCGGCGGCAGCATCGTCGCGGTGAGCGAAGACGAAATCATCGCCGCGCTGGGGGCGCTTGCGCGCAAAGGCTATTATGTCGAGCCGACTTCTGCGGCGGCGGCGGCGGGCCTCACCCAGTTGCTCGCGAGTGGGGCGATCAAACCGGATGAATCGACCGTGCTGGTGCTGACAGGAACCGGATTGAAGGCTTCGGAAAAGATTGGTGAATTGTTGAAGCTGAAGGCGCGGGAGATGTAGTGCGTACGTTGTTACCGCAAGCCCGGAATCCGCCCTTTAAGACCCCGCATCATTTTCTGCATCCCGCCCTTCGCCATCATTTTCATCATTTTCTGCGTTTGCTCAAACTGTTTGAGCAATTGATTCACTTCCTGCACGGTCACGCCTGCGCCCGCAGCGATACGGCGTTTACGCGAGGCTTTTAGCAGATCGGGATAGGTGCGTTCCTTCGGCGTCATGGAGTTGATGATGCCTTCGATACGGCGGATGTGTTTGTCGTCAACCTGCGGTGCGCCTTGGGCCATTTGCGCCAGATTGCCGGGAAGTTTGTCCATTAGTGCTGATACGCCGCCCATTTTTTTCATCTGGCCGATTTGCTGTTTGAAATCCTCCAGATCGAAGCCTTTGCCGGTCTTGAATTTTTTGGCGAGCTTTTCGGCGTCGGCGATATCGACGGTTTTTTGCACGTCCTCGATCAGCGATAGCACGTC
>SXGR01172462.1_pt1 | contig 28316 bp, 24 predicted proteins | sample 3174711 | NCBI WGS metagenome assembly SXGR01 (sample SAMN11356860, study PRJNA531348) | freshwater metagenome | isolation source: freshwater sample F1-60 | place: China: Fuxian Lake, Yuxi | collected 2017-12-25
AAAATCACGGGCAAGGAAGGCGAAAGTTTTTCCGGGCCGGCGCGCGTGTACGACCAGGAGGAGGCCATGCTCGGCGCGCTGGAGCGGCACGAGATACAAAAGCCATTTTGTTGACCGTGGACTGGTGAAGCCTCCGTTTTTCGTTCAGTCGGTCTTTGGCATCCTGGGTGGAATCGGTCCGCACCCGGAAGATGTGTCCCACATGCGCCGCACCGCTGACCGGTTGTTTGGCAATAGTTATCTCTGGAGCGTGCTTGGCGCTGGCAAGTCCCAAATGGCTATCGCTGCCCAGTCGCTCACCCTGGGCGGCAACGTTCGGGTCGGCCTGGAGGATTCGCTCTGGGCGGGCCCCGGACAACTGGCGCTTAAAAACGCCGAACAGGTGACCCTTGCGAGAAAACTCATTGAAGGGCTGGGATTGTCGGTTGCCTCACCCGACGAAGCTCGCCAGATGCTGCAACTGAAGGGCAAGTCCGGCGTCGCCATCTGAGCGCGCAGCCCCGCGGCGCGTTCGCAGCGGGGCTTGCCTGCTCATGCCGTCAGGCCTTGCCGTGCTTGGTAATCAAGGCCTTGGCAGTTTCGAGCAGTTTCTTGCCATCGACGCCGCGCTTGCTGATATCGGCCACCCATTCATCGTCAACCTGGCTCGAGCGCTTCACAAACTCTGCAGCATCCGCCTGTGTGATCTGATAGATGGTGTTGCCACGATCGGCCGCCGATTTTCGGCCGGGGACATCGTTTTCCTGCTGAATTCGGCCAAGCCAGGCCGAGGTGTTGATGCCGGAGTTGTCGTCAATCACCTTCTTCAGATCAGGCGGCAGCGACTGATACTTGGCTGGGTTCATCGCCATAACAAACGTGGCCGTGTAAAGCGCAGCCCCATCCGACGGAAACTCGCTATGAAATTTTGTGAGCTCATGCACCCGTACTGATGGGACCACCTCCCAGGGAATGGCGCACCCGTTGATTGTGCCCTTGCTGAGCGCATCGGGAATGGCGGGCAAGGGCATCCCAACCGGCGTTGCACCCAGCGAAGCCAGCAGCTTGGTGATCTGCCGGGTGGCCCCCCGAATCTTGAGACCCCGCAAATCCGCAGGGGTGCGGATCTGTCGATCAGTGGTGTGGAACATGCCGGGCCCATGAACATGAAGCGCGATCAGCTTCACTTCCTTGAATTCATCAGGCGTCATGGTGTGAACATATTCCCAGTAAGCCTTCGAGGTAGCCTCGGCTCTGTTCATCATGAACGGCAGTTCGAAGACTTCGACCCGCGGGAAACGTCCGGCGGTCCAGCCAGGCAGGGTCCAGACCACATCAACCACGCCATCCCGGACCTGATCGTAGAGTTGCCCAGGCGCGCCGCCCAGTTGCATGGCGGGGTAGGCCTCGAACTTGATTCGCCCACCCGACTCTTTCTCCACTTTCTCCATCCAGGGCTTGTGCATGCTGAGAAACACGGCCGACTGAGGCGGCATAAAGGTGTGAAATTTTAGTGTGATCGGCTGTTGGGCCCGAACATGTACTGCAGGCGAACCCGCTGCAATGGCGGCTACCGAAGCCTTGAGTATCGAACGACGATCATTCATCACCTGTCTCCTTGTTTGTTCATCCGACAAATTTCACCAGCCATAACGATAACCCAGGGAAAAATAGCAAAAGCAAGGTACGAATCACGTCGCTCGCCAGAAACGGTATCACCCCGCGATAGCTCTCGCCTATGGGAACCGATGCGCCCCGGCCCTTGACAATGCCGTTCACTACGTAAACATTAAGCCCGACCGGCGGCGCAAGCAGCCCGAACCCGACGGTCATGAGCACCATGATGCCAAACCAGATCGCGGTGTACTCGCGGCTCAGACCGAAGTCGAGACTGGTGACGAGCGGGAAAAATATCGGGATGGTGAGAAGAATCATGGAGAGTTCGTCCATCACCGCGCCCAGCACCACATAGAACAACAAAATCGCAGCCACCACAGCCACAGGTGGAAGTCCCCACCCTCCAACCAGTTGGGCCAGTTGGGCAGGAACCTGGGTGAGCGCGAGCGCTGAGTTCATCAGGTCGGCACCAAGAAAAATCAGGAAAATCATCGCTGCGCTTTCCGCGGTCTGATAGAAACACTCTGCGAAGTGGCGGAGCGTCATTTCGCCGCGAGCGACGGCCGCGAGAAACGTTGCGAACGCGCCCACGGCTGCGCCTTCGGTCGGCGTGAAAATCCCGCCATAGATCCCACCAAATACGATCAGGAAAATCAAGGCGATCGGGCCGATACCTTTTGCTGCACCCAGAGGGTTGGTGCTGGCGACCTGGTCGTTCGCGGGTGCGTGGCCGGGAACAAAGCGCACATAAAGACCGATCGCGACTATATAGCCCAGCATGGCGATGATGCCTGGCACCATGGCCGCTGCAAACAGCTTGGCGATGTTCTGCTCGGTCAGGATGGCGTAGATCACCAGAGGCACCGAAGGCGGAATCAGAATGCCGAGCGTGCCGCCTGCAGCCAGTGTTCCCGTTGCAAGGCGACCCGAATAACCATGGCGCCGCATCTCGTCATAGGCAACATGGGTGATGGTGGCCGCAGTGGCGACCGATGATCCACAGATCGCTCCAAACCCGGCACTGGCCAGCACGGCACCCATGGCGAGCCCTCCCCGCAGACGCCCCATCACAGCGGCAGCAAACTCGAACAAAGCCTTGCTGATCCCACCCTGCGTGGCGAAATGCCCCATGAGGATAAAAAGAGGAATGACCGACAGGTCATAGCTCGCGAATCGCGAAAATGCCTGACCGTTGAGGAAATTAGCCAGGGGCAACCAACCCGCCTGCATGACATAGCCGACTGCGCCGGCAACGAACATGGTGATCGCGATCGGGACCCGTATCGCCATCAGCGCGAGCATGATCGCGAAAATGAGGATCGCGAGTCCGATCGGGGTCACGCTGTGTCCTTCGCGGGTTGGGGACGCTCAGCCGCCCCGTCCGACCCACCGAAGCCGGCGAGCCCCTGAACCAGCGCAATCAAGGTTGTGAGTGCGAGCGCCGGCACCATCAGGAGATAAACCAACCACTCGGGAAAGCCCAGCATCATCGAACCCGACCCGGTGTTCCACGCATTGAGCCCGCCGAGCATCGTGCGCCAGGTCATGAACGCTAGAACCAGCCCCAGGAGCAACGCGCCGGCCCGATCCATAGCATCGCGACTGCGCGGCGACGCCTTCACCGTAAAGAAGTCCACGATGATGTTGCCCCGACGAAGCTGACACCAAGGCATGAACAGCGCAACGGCTGCGCCCGCCGAAAATGCAGCCAGCTCAAAGTCGCCGTTGATCGCCGACCCAAACACGCTTCGACCTATGACACTCGTAACAGTGAGCGCGGTGATACAAACAAGCAGTAACCCCGCGAGGATCGCGCAAGCTCTGGCAAGTTTCGAAAGGACTTTCATTGCGCGAGTTGTCAGATACTGAGCGTTCCGACGCTTGCGCCGCCGCAGACATAAAGTGTCTGACCGGTGACGAACCCCGCTTCGTCATCAACGAAGAATTCGACTGCGCGCGCGATATCGCCCGCCTCACCCAGCCGTTTCACCGGAATCGAGGCGGCGATTGCGTTCTCGCGTGCGCTTCCCGGTTCGACCACCGCATGAAACATTTCAGTTCGGATCGGCCCGGGGGCGATCGCATTCACGGTGATACCGTCGGCCGCGAGTTCGAGAGCCCAGGTTCGTGCGAGTCCGAGAAGCGCCGCCTTGGTGGCGGAATAATGCGTCCGACCGGGCAGGCCCAACGCAGCGCGCGACGAGATCAGCACAATACGGCCAAGCCCGCGTGCACGCATGGCAGGTAGTACCGCCTGACCAAGCGTGATGGCGGCCCCGACGTGCAGTTCGGTAAGTTCGTCAAACTGCTCGACGCGCGCATTCTCAAGCCGCGACTCGCGTACGACACCTGCGTTGTGAACAAAGATTCCAATATCGCTGCGTATTGCAATCTCGGTGGCAAGCCGCGCGGTGACCTCGCGCTGGCTCAGATCGACCACCCGGCTTTGAAGCAACGGATGATCGATCGGACACGGTGCCAGCGCAACCGACACGACCGGATGGCCGCGCGCGAGCAGCCGCCTCACCACGTCCAGCCCGATGCCGGTGCTGCCCCCCGTGACCAGCGCCGCCGCGCGCGCGCTCAACACCGCGACTCCTCGACCAGCGCGAGCACGCGAAGCGGGCTGCCACTACCGTTCTGAATCTTCAGCGGTGCACTGAGAATGACCGACCCGGTGGGCGGCAGTTGATCGAGATTGCACAAACACTGCAGGCCATAGCGACCCGTGCCATGCATCAGGTAGTGACAGGGATACGGCGGCCGAAGATGAAACCCCTGCCCCGCATCGGTTCCGATCGCCTCGGAACCGAATCCGAGCACGTCGCGCTCCTCAATCATGAAACGAACCGCTTCGGCGCTGGGGCCAGGCGTGTGCTGCCCCGTCTCGTCGTAGTTTTGGTAGTCCGCGGGATTGCGCCGCTTCGACCAGTCGGTTCGCATGAGTAGCCATGCGCCCGCCGGGATTCGACCGTGACGGGCCTCAAATTGCACAATATCGTCGACTGTGAGCAGGTAGTCGGAATCAAGAGCGACCTGCTCGTGGCAATCAATGACTACCGCTGGGGCAACGAAATGCGAAACCGGGACTGTATCCACCGAGTTGTTGGCAAGTTCACGGCCCGAGATCCAGTGAATCGGCGCATCGAAGTGGGTACCGGTATGTTCACCGCAGGAAAAATTGTTCCAATACCATCCCGGACCGCGCTCATCGTAGCGGGAGATCTCCTCGATGCGGAAAGGCCAGCATTGCCCCATCTCCGGCGGCAGCGAAATTTGCGGAAACTCAGGTGACAAAGTTTGAGTGAGGTCGATAACCCGAACCGTCGTACTGGCCAGAGCGGTAACGAGCGCCGCCAGCACCCCGCCCGGCTTGGCGATGGTGCTCATGATTGCGCTCCGCCAAGCGCCAGTTCCCGCTCAAGCACCTTGGGGTTTTCGCGCCAGCGTTCAAGCCACTCCTGAGCGACCTCGCCCGGGTAGACATCTTCGACGCCGTCTCGAAGCGCTTTAACAATGGCCGACGCAACCGCAGCAGGCGTAAGTTTGGGCGGTGGCATGGTCTGGTTCCACTCATCATCGATCGGCCCGGGGAACAGGTTGATCACGCGAATCCCCGCCTGACGCATTTCAGCGCGCAGACACTGCGCGAGTGAGAGCGCAGCCGCCTTGGACGCCGAGAAGGTACCGTGTGGGGGGAAGTTGCTTAGCGCATAAATCGAAAGCAGATTGACCCATGCCGTGGCACTTGTGGGCCCGTCGGCTGCACGCGCTTTCAGTGCGCCCCCGAATGCCTGAGCGAGGCGTAGCAATCCGAAATAGTTGACTTCCATTTCGTCGCGCGCCGCATCGGTACCAGGACGTGAACCGATTCCGAACGGCCGGTGAACCTCGGCATTGCTGATCACGATATCGACCTTGCCGCCGAGTTCACCGCCCAGCGTCTGCACTGATCTGCTGTCGGTGACATCGAGCGGTACGGCGCTCACCTGGGGCAGTGCCAGCAACTCATCAAAGCCCGCAGGCTTTTTCCATGGCTCAGCAACGCCAACCCAAACAATATCGGCCCCTGCCTTCACCATGGCACGGGCGACCGCCTGCCCGACCGGGCCCTTGCCGTCAGTGATCAACACCTTGCGAAATTTTGGGTCGCTGGTCATGTCGCGCAGTACCGGGTCATCAGCCATATGGAGAATCTCCTGCTCGGGAAAGGCAATCAGCACGGCCTGCCCGGAGCGATCAAGCCGGGCGCCCACCCTCACGCGACAGGGGGCCTCGGCAACATCGCCATGTAAGTGAACGATCAAAGTGGGCCCCGCGTCGAGCTTGACCATGCCGATCCGCCAGGGCAGCCGTTCGCGAAAATAGAGATCATTGCTGTGGCAAAGAATGGTCACGGCAAGCAGTTCGCCTTCACCGGTCTGCTCACGCCAGCGAATCTCGGGCGACAGGCAGCCCGCGCAGGCCTCCCGCGGCGGGTATTGAACGTTCGCACAGCGCTCGCAGACCTGGAGCATGAGGCGACCTTCAGCCGCAGCCGCCGTCATACCGAGTGCCACCCGCCCACGCGCGGAGGGCGGCAGATTCATCACCCGCGTGCGCAGGATCGGATTCTTGCGCCTGGGGCGCATCATCGGCATGGACATCACGCACTCCCGAGCAGCACGGCACCGGTACAGAGACAGCGGTCATAGGTGACCATGCCGAACCCGGTCACCAGACCCAGCCGTGCATCCGCTATAGAACGATCGCCAGCCTCACCGCTCAGCTGCCGCAGCGATTCAGTGACACCAATGAAGCCGCCCGCCGCGCCCGCCTGGCCCGCTGACAGCTGCCCCCCGCTGGTGTTGTTGGGAAAATCGCCTACGCAGCGCAGATCATGCGAATCAACGAAAGCTGGCGCCTCGCCTTTGCCGCAGAAGCCGAGGTCCTCGAACTGAATCATGACGATGACCGGGTAGTCGTCATAGGTCTGGATAAAGTCCACCTGGTCGGGCCGTACGCCCGCCTGCGCCCACAGGTCGTCCCGATCGACGACCCAGCCACCGCGCTCCATCACTGGATCGTCGGCGAAGGCATTGTGTCGCTCGATCGATCCACGCAAGACCGCATAGCGAAGCCCCTGCGACCGGGCACGCGCCTCGCTCATCACGAGAAACGCCTCGCCCCCTGCGCAGGGCATCACACAGTCGTAGAGATGCACGGGATCAGAGATCGGCCGCGCTGCCATGTAATCCTCAAGTGAAAGCGCCTGCCTGTGAAACACCGCGCCCGGATTGAGGTTTGCGTTAAAACGCTGACTGACCGCAACTTTCCCGAAGTGTTCGCGGCGCGCTCCGTACTTGCGCATGTAGTGAGCGGTAATCATCGCGAACACCGAATTGGGGCCGCCCGCGCCATAGGGGTAGCTCGCATCGCGCGCAAAATAGCTGAACCCACCGAGCATCATGCGAAAGGAATCGACATGATTGGTGTCACCCGCCACACAGGCCACCACGTCTGCGTCTCCGGTCTGCACTGCACGCGCGGCACGTCGCAGTGCCATCACGCCGGAAGCGCCGCCATTCGGCAGAAAATCGAGCCATCTTGGGGACACGCCAAGGTGCTGGGTGATGCCCACCGCGGTATCGGGTCCCAGCGAAAAACTGCTGACGGTGAGGCCGTCGATTTCGTCTTTCGCGATGCCAGATTCCCGGACCAGCGCTTCGAGCGCCTGCCCGATAAACCAGTGGGCGCCGTGGGTGGAATAGCGCCGGTACGGAACCGTGACGGGTACCGCAACCGCCACCCCTTCATAGGACATCCGTCTCCGGGTCATGGATCAGGCCTGGCGCTTCTTGAGCGATCGGGTATCGACACAGTACGCGGTTCCAGGCAGTCGCGCAGCCAAGGCTTTCAGTTCTCCGCGCTGCACCTTCTGAGAGGCGGTAAGCGGCAGCGCGTCGACAAACGCGACATAGCCTGGCGCTTTGAAATATGCGAGTCGCTCTAGGCACCACTGCACCAGCGAGTGAGCGGCCTGCTCACGAGCCGCGGCATCAGCGGGCGGCGCCGCGGCAATGACACAAGCCAGCACTTCATCACCGCGCACCGGGTCGGGGGCAGCAGCCACCGCCACGGCACGAACGAGCGGATGCTGGAGCAGCACGCTTTCCACCTCAACCGCTGCGATGTTCTCGCCGCTTCGTCGAATCACGTTCTTGCGTCGATCGATGAAATGATAGAGCCCATTGGTATCGCGCGAGACCATATCGCCGGTATGAAACCAGCCGCCCGCCCAGGCCTCGTCGGTGGCCTGAGCGTCTTTAAGGTAGCCCAGGTAGAACCCATCACGCGAATCGGCACCGCGATGCCGCACCAACAGCTCACCCGGTTCGTCAACCGCAGCGTCGAAACCATGATCGGCCACGATCCGCACCTCGACCTCCGGATTGTTGGGTCCGAAGCAATTGGTTCCGACGGCGCGCGGTTCGCGGTGCGCAATCAGCACCGCGCCGGCGCCGGTCTCAGTCATTGACCAGCCCTCAACCAGCGGAAAGCCAAACCGTCGTTCGAAAGGCTCATGCAGGCTTCGGTTCACCCCCGCGCCAAACCCGAACCGAACCGAATGATCACGATCGGCCTGCGACTCGGACGCTTTCATCAGCATGGCAGGCATCACGCCCAGGTAATGGATGACCGTAGCGCGGAACTCACGAACAGCGGCCCACCACCCATCGGGATGAAACCGATCGACCAGGCTGATGCAACCGCCCGTCACGATCATGGTCACCACTGAGAATGCCATTGCATTCATGTGATTGACCGGAAGCGGCGTGATCATGCGCTCGCAGCCTACGCGCAGCGACACATGCCCGTCGAGCTCCGCATACCACTGCGCGGCGAGGAGGTAGTAGCGGTTACTGAGCATGCAGCCCTTGGGCCGACCGGTGGTGCCGGATGTGTAAAGCAGACCGCACTCGGTATGCAGCCCAGGCATGTCGTGGGTGAAAGGTGGCGGCGTGGCGCAGCGCGGCGGCAGATCATCAGGCCCGATGACTGCGAGCCGACAGTTCGCCGACTGTGCGGCGGCAGCAAGCAGCGCATGGCGTGATGGCGTTGCAATGACAAGCCCAATACCCGAGTGCTCGATGAGATACTCGAGCTCGGCCGAGCGCAGCTCGCTGCTGATCGGCACCACGGATGCACCCATCCCGTTCAAAGCCAGCCAATGCAGCAAGAACGTCGGCCGGTTATCGAGCATCAGGCCCACGCGATGCCCATGCCCATAGCCCGCCGAAACATAGGCCTGCCGCAGGCGGGCGATTTCCGCTTGGGCAGCGCCGTAGGTGATGACACACGGCGACATGCCGTAGGCCGCCGCAGTATTGCTCAACACCTGAATGAAGGGGTGATCAGGCCAGCGGGCCGCAGCCAGTGCGAGTGCCTGCGCAACGGTTTGCGCTGCGTGCGGGCTCGCAGGCTCACCCGGCTGAGCGCAGGTAACTGGGGCGTCGGGTGTAAAGGAATTCAACGGAGCCTCACATGAATAGACTGATGTTACCGAAGGCAGCATCGCCGTTAACGAGGTCGATACGCTTCAATCGTATTCGAAGCCTGTCGCCCGCGGCCACCAGGTGGTGCGTAGCCCACCCTGCAAAGAGGGTCTGCCGATCAAGGCGGGTTTCAACGTAGTGAAACGCGGTTCGGAGCCGAAACTCGCCCCGCGCTTCATCCATACTTTCCACACGAGGCGTTTGCAAAAGATGATGGCAACGCGAACGCGGTTGCTCGGAGTATGTTCGCGCCCCCGACAAGCGCTCGACGCGGATACGAAGCAGCAGCTTGTCCTCATACATGAGTGAATTGTGAAGAAGCGGATCGGTTTGCCCCGGTGCAATTGGCATCCAGTAGCGCGCATCCTCCGAAAAGAGATCAAGCCAATCGCCAAAACGCCCCTCGTCGAGTATCTGCGCTTCGTCGAGAACGAATTCAGTCAGACGCTGAATGATGCCGGTCATGATGCGGCCTCCTCCCTGACGGACATGAAGCGAAGCCAGGCCCGGAACTGGTTACGCATCTGCGCCTCGCTTGTGCCGCGCACCACCTCGGTAGGAGACACACCCTCGCCGGGCTGAAACAGACGCCCGAGGTTGACCCATTCGCGTAACCCCGATTGAAGCCCCTGCTGCGCACGCTCGTAGACCTCCAGGTCGTCGTGGCCAACGATCGAGCCCGGTGAATTGATTAGCCGGTTATACATGCAGGTTCGTTCAAGAAGCAGGTCGGGCGCCCCCACCAGGCGGAAGGTCCAACTCTCAACCAGGGTACGGTCTGCCGCCAGGGGCTTGAATACGCGCAGGGTCTGAATCGGTCCCTTCACCATGATGTTCGGGAAATACATCGTGTTATGCCTGACTTCGCCCAGGATTCGGGCGGTTCGCGCTTCACCGTAGGCAGCCACCATGGCTTCCTGATAGCCGGGAATAGCCGAGTAAGCCGCGTGGATGGAATCGCTAACACCGGTGTGACCATGGCCATTCGGCCAGATCCGGATACCCATATTGTCGAAGAACTTGTAGGTACCCACGAACGGCGCGAACTGCTCAACCGCCATGGGCTTGGGCGTGCCCTCGGGGTGCTCGCCCCAGACGCGTACGGTAGTTCCAGCCGAGGACTCATGGGCCACCATCGGGTGGCACGCATCGGTTTGGTTCTCGGCGAGCATCTTCCAGTTGCAGGGATGCATATACCGAAGCATGCCGCCGGTTACCTCGAGTCGACCCGCTGGCGCCCGGTCGACCATATTGTCGAGCGTGGAGAGCGACTCACCGAAGTAGTCGTGAAATGTGACGCCCTCGCGGCTCAGGCGGCAAAAGACAAACCCGCGATACACCGCTACAGCCCCGGCGCGGCCCAGCCCCAACCGTGCCTCAGTGGCCTCGAAACCGGTGCCGTCATAGCCGTCTCGCAACGGAATGTTCTGCAGTGCGCCATCGGTGCTGTAGGTCCAGGCGTGGTAGGGGCACCGAATAAAGCGGCCAAAATTTCCCGATCCTTCGCTCACCAGACGCACGCCCTTGTGCGCGCAGCGATTGATCAGCACCGAGACGCCCTCGTCGGCTTGCCGAACCATCACGACTGGCTCGGCCCCCACGCTCGTCGTGAAATAGTCGCCGACATTGGGAATCTGGCTGTCGTGCCCCACGAACACCCAGGTCGACCGAAACAGCCGGGACATTTCGAGGGCGAAAATCTCCGGATCGGTATACACAGCCCGGTGAACCTCATTGTCGCGAACCAACGCGCGCAGGGCGGCGCGTGTCCATCGCGTAGCTGAGCTGATCATTCCCCCTCCCGCTCCTGCTTGAGATCAAATATAGAACTCTACCGCCGGCAGCGCCTCGCCAGCATGGAGTAAGTCCACCCGCTTGAGCACGATCAGAAACCCTGACGTCACTCGACGCAAGCGATGGTGGGCCACGCCCGGCAGCGTCACCGTCCGGCCTGCGCGAAGTTCGGTATACAGAAACGGGGTACGCAGGTTAAAACTGCCCCCCGGGAGATCAGCCTCAATCACCTCCGGCGTCTGCAGCAGATGGTGGCAACGTCCGGCGGGCTGCTGGGAATGCGCATGAGCGCTACGCAAGCGCTCAATGTGAACCCGCCTCAACATGCGATTGTCATAAAGATGCGAGGCCTCCAGGCGTGGATCCTGGACTGCAGGAGAGGCCGGCAGCCAGTAAATTCCGTCGTCGGCAAAGAGCGCATCCCACTCATCCAGCCGCTGTTCATCGAGCAGCTGCGCCTCGCGCACCACCACAGACTGAAGCAGGCGTGCAAGATCGGGGGACACCCCTTGCTCACTCATGGCCCGCGCCCTGGGGCGGCTGGCCCACGATCCGACATCAGCTGCACCCACGCCGCATATTGGTTGCGGAGCAGCGCCTCATCCACTCCGCCGACATCACGCGGCGGCGCACCGTCCGCCCCGCTTTCCTGGCGATGCAGGCTCACCCAAGGGTTGGGACCGGCGGCGAGATTTGTCTGAATATGCTCGAACAGATGCAAATCATCGTGCGCCACCAATGAGAGCGGCGAAAACACCTGGCGGTTGTAGAGCAATGCACTTTCAAGCAGCGCTTCGGGGGCGCCTTCCGGCTGAAACGCCCAGGCTTCAATGATCGTGCGGTTGTACGCGAGCGGCCGCAGCACGCGCATCACCTGGGGCGCCCCCTTGAGGGCCATGGTGGGATAAAAAACGACGTTCTGTGGCGAAAAGGCCAGCACGCGCTTGGCGCGCTCCTCGCCATGGGCTTTGCGAAGGGACTGGCCATAATCACCCAGTGCGCTGTACGAGGTGTGCAGACTCTGATAAGTGCCCAGCACGCTGTGGCCCCCAGGCAGGACACGACCGCCCATTTTCTCGAAAAAGGTGTAGCCAGAACCGAAGGGAAGCAGCTGACGCATGGCCAGTGGCGCCTCGAGCCCTTCCGTCGGATTTCCCCAAACGGCTCGTGCCGAGAGCGTGGCCGACGCGTGTGTCGTGACCGGGTGGACCGAGTCGTTGACATTTTCGAGATAGATTTTCCAATTGGCTTGAATTTCGGTGCGCAACACCCCACCCGCCAACCGTAACCGGCCAACGGGCGAACGGTCCGCGATCAGGTCCAGCGCTTCGATGAGTTCTCCCGTCGACTGGCAGAAATCCTGTCCGTCGCTCTCGGCCCGGGCAAAGACGAACCCGCGATGAACGGCCACCTCACCCCAGTGAGTCAGACCGCGTGCCGCCTCGCTCTCGGCGAACGCCGTGCCCTCGTAGCCCTCGCGAAGCGGCATCCCCAACAGGCCGCCATCGGTCGCATAGGTCCAGCCGTGGTACGGACATCGCAGAACCCGCGCAATGCGCCCGGCAGGCGCGCTCACCACCGGCGCCCCCTTGTGTGCACACCGGTTATGAAGCACCACGACGCTGGCGTCCTCACGCCTCAGCATCAGCACAGGTTCGCCTGCTAGTGCGCAGGTAATGAAGTCACCCGCGAGCGGAATCTGACTGTCATGCCCGACGAAGAGCCAGGCGCGCCGGAATAGCCTGGTGCGCTCGAGCGCGAACACTTCGGCGCTCAGATAGAGATCGCGATGGACCTGATCGCCCCTGACGAGGTCGGCGACGGCCGGCCCTCCCCTCATTTGCCGAGCAGCACGGCTGGAAGCCAGGTAGCGATCGGCGGAAACACCCAGACCAGACCGATCATCAAAAGCCCCATGATCACGTAGGGGGTGACGGCAGCAAAAATTTCAGTCGTGGGGATCGAGGCAGGAGCCACGCTGCGCATGGTGAAGAGCAGCATACCGAACGGCGGCGTGAGCAGCCCCAGTTGCATGCAGATCAGGTACAGCACCCCCCACCAGAGCGGATCCCATCCATAAAACTGGACCAGCGGCATGAAAAAAGGCAGCGTGATCAGCATCATGCTCACCTGGTCGAGAAAGCAACCAAGAACCAACAGAATTGCCAGCATCCCGGCGAGCACGCCCCAAGGCGCAATGGCTGCATCACGCACCAGCGCGACCAGCCCGTTGGTTGCCCCGGAAAACGACAGGATCTGCGAAAACGTGGTCGCGCCGATGATGATGAAGAGAATGACGCCCGAGATGGCCGCCGTGCCGGTCAGTGCCCTGGCAAGAGATTGAAGGGTAAGCACCCGATAGAGAAGCGCCACGACCACCGTGGCCAGCGCGCCGATGGCTGCGCTCTCGGTGGGCGTGGCCCAACCCGCCGACATAGCCGCGATCACCAGCACGAAGATCAGCACCAGCGGCGTGACATTGATCACCAGCGGGCCCCAGCGCGACCAGCCCTGATGCTCCTCGCGGGTGAAGCTTGGCGCAAGCGACGGATCGCGGCGAACGCTTAGCAGGATCCAGCCCAGAAACATGGCGGCAAGACAGATGCCGGGCACTACCCCAGCAATCAGAAGACCAGAGATGGAGATACTCGCCAGACTGCCCAGAAGCACCGTAATGGCCGACGGCGGAATCAGCATATCCACCCCACCGATCGCCATGATGGGCCCCATGGCCATACGCGGGTGATAGCCGCGGCGCAGCATCTCTGGAAGGAGCAGACTGCCAAGGAGCGCTGTGGTAGCGATGGTCGACCCCGAAATCGCCGAGAACACGGTCCCCGCCACGATCGCCACCACGCTCAACCGGGCCGGCACGCCTCGAATCGCACGATCGAATCCGTCGATTGCCCGTACCGCGAGCCCGGTATGAAAAAGCACCTCGCCCATCAGGATGAAAAAAGGGATAGGTGTGAGCGAAAAATTGGTGATGGAGGCCACGCCGTTCCGGACCGACTGCATCAGTCCTGCCTCACCCCCCAGGAACACGACGGCGCCGACAATATTGATGCCGAGAAACGCAATGCCTGCGGGTAGCCCCGCGAGGAGCAGCACAGTCAGTACTCCGAAGAGCAGCAGAAGTCCCTGCCACCAGATCATGCGGCCGCTCCCTGGTCGGACACCAGGCCCTGGGGATGGAGAACCCGCCGACCGCACTCCAGCGCGAGGAGCGAAAACCCAATTGGGAAAGGAACGTAGAGCCACCACTCGGGAAAGACCAGCGCCTTGAGCACCACACTCCCTGCGGCCCGACTATCAAGGACCGTCAGCGTGCCGTACCAGGTCAGCACCAGGCTCACGACGAGCCCCAGCGACGACGCCAGCCGATCGAGCCGGCGCTGACCCGCTGGAGACAGTAAGGCCCCCAGCAGATCCAGCCGCACGTGCTGGTTACGCCACATGAGCCAGGGGGCCGCGGCGAGCGTCGCAAGCGGCAGCGCGTACTCGGTGACCTCGTTGATCCAGGGCAGCGATCGAAGACCGAGATTGCGAGAGAGCACATCGAAGCACACCAGGACGGTGATCGCACCGAACGTGCTCGCCGATATGGCACCGCACGCCCGCATCAGCAAGGCATACACGCAGCGCTCTCCTGAGCCCGAAATATCAGGGCGCCATCAGCTGACGCAGCTTCGGTCCATGCTGTGGGCTCGTGGCAATCACCCCCGCCCACCCGGCGTCCAGTGACAGTTGCAGAAATTTATTCGCCTCGGCCTCCGGCAGTCGGATGACCTCGATACCGGCATCAGCCTGCCGCTTGATTTCGGCGGGCCCCGCCTTGGTCGCCATATCGGCGTTGAGGCTTTCCAGCCACACGCCCTGTTTCTCGAGGAAGGCTTTCTGCGCGGCATTCAGTGCATTCCAGCTCTTGGCGCTGAAGATCACGCCCAATTCGACATTGTAGAAGCCGGGGTCGAGGCGATACCGGGTTTTTTCGTGCCAGCCCAGGTCGAAAATACCCAGAAGCGGCCAGCCGTAGCCGTCGACCACCCCACGGTCGAGCGCGGTGTAGACCTCTCCGGGCGCAACCTGCATGACCGACGCGCCCAGTCGCGTGAAAAATTCGCGATAGATGGGGGCGATCCGGATCTTGAGCCCGCTCAGGTCAGCCTTGTCGATCCGCTTGTTGAGGTAGATGTGATAAGGCACGCCGTCACCGGTACGGGCGAAGTAATAGAGGCCCTTTTCCATCATCAGCTTATTCAGAAACTCAACCGTGCCATTGCGGCGCATTTCCGCCCAGGGAACCGACGCATAGTTCACCGACAGCGACTCCGGTGACACACTGGCAATGAACGAAGTGGTTGTGTTGGAAAGGTCGACCACGCCATTTCGGAGCGCTGCGCCCTGCTCCATGGTGGGGATGGCCTTGGGCCCCCCCAGATAGTTGATTTGGACCAGTCCTTTCCCTTCCTGGTTAACCTTTTCAACGAAGCGCTCGAAATTTCGCGCGTAGGTCGTACCTTCCTGAAATGCGTTCACCGCCCGCAGCGTCACCTGCTGGGCCGAGGCGGGAAAGACGGCGGACAGCAGCAGTGCAGCGGCAGCCAGGCCAAACTTGTAGCAACGAATCATTGGGGCATCCTCCGGGGTTGGTGTCGTGAGCGGCTCGCCTGCCGTCTGCCGTTCTCAGGAAATTGTGTCACGGGATGCGGGTCGGAAGCCACCCGCATGTCGAAGCATGCCCAGGGTACGGGACAATACGTCCTGCCGATACGCTGCGACATCACGCCCCGAGTAGTCGTAAAAGCCTCGGCCGCTCTTCAGCCCCAGCGTACCGTCGGCGATCATCTGACCGATCACCTTGGGCGCGCGGTAGCGCTCGGCGCTGACCGAGGCCGACATCTCGCGGCTCGCATGATGAAGAATGTCGGCACCGCCAAAGTCGATGAACTCCACGACGCCAATGGCGGCGAACCGGAGCCCCATGCCGAATCGGGTTGCGCGGTCGATTTCCTCAGGGGTGGCCGCACCCTCTTCGATCATGCGCGCAGCCTCATTCATCACCAGCGCCTGCAGGCGCGGCACGATATAGCCCGGCGTTGCCCCACACACCACCGGAATCTTGCCGATTGATTCCATCAGCGAGCGCGCACGAGCCAGAGCGTCCGGGGCGGTACCAGGATGAACCGATAATTCCACCACCGGGATCAGATACGCTGGATTCAGCCAGTGAATATTCAGAAAGCGTTCCGGATTGGGTACCAGCGGCGCCAGTTCGGTCACCAGAATGCTGCTGGTGGTCGAGGTGAGAATCGCGTCGCGGGTGCACGCCGCTGCCAGGATCGAAAAAGCCTCGCGCTTGGCTTCAATCGTCTCGGGAACCCCCTCGAAAACCAGCAGCGCGGCAGCCAGTGCGTCGTGTGCAGCGTCGGCGAAGACGCATTCAATTCTGGCAAGCAGCACCGACACCTGATCGGCTTCGAGTGCTCCAAGACCCACCAGCGCGGCGAGACTCGCACGAAGCTCGGCTTCAATCTCGCCTGCCAGCCGATCCCGGTCGGCTGGCGAACGTAGTTTGAGATCAATCAGGCTGACACGATATCCAGCCCAAGCGAAGGCGAGCGCAATACTCCGTCCCATACGCCCGGCGCCAGCCGCCGCAAAACGTGGACGACTGGCAACGGTCATGACTGGGCCCCCTCTTCAAGCAATTTCGCCAGTGCCTCCTGGCTGCAGTCCGCGAGGCCCAGCGCCTCGAAACTTCGGGCACCCACGCGCAAATCGCGACCCAGCCAGCCACCCGCAATCGCGAGCAGGCCGTGCGACACCGGCGCATCAACCCTCGCCCACCGCGCAACCGATGCGAGAAGCGACAGGCCCAGTTCAACATCCTCGGTGACATAGCGGTGAGTAGTCAGGTTGATGTGTTCGCGCCAGTCGCCCGATTTCTGAAGCTTACGATGCGCGTCGCCATACATCCACCGATCACTGCTGTAGTGGTCGGCAAGCGGATAGTGGGGCGCCGGATAGCCCAGCGCCTCGCGTATCGCGATTCGCTCGGCATCAAGTCGATCGGTCACCGCGCGAACCGCGGGCTGGGTGCCCTCGGAGTGGATATCCCAGCGGGCATGATGCTGGAGCGGGGCGGCATTCATCACCACCAGCGGCGGATGGATGATCGGCCCCGCGTTCATGAGCGCCCCTGAAAGTGCGTTGCCACAGCCATGAACACTGGGGAATGCCTTGCGGATCACGGCGAGCGCTCGCGCAGCCTCAGCGAAAGGAAAGACGCTGGTCGGAAGACGAACCGCCCGAACCGTGACATTGACCTCGTGCGCCCCGTGAAGCCGGGCGAGATAGGGCAAGGTCCCGGTCTCCGCCCAGGCGACCTGGGCCCGGCTGCCCGTCTCCGCCACCCATCGGCTCATCAGGTAGCTTCCGAAAGTGCCAGGTGCTAGGAACACCACCTGACCGTCAGCCAGATACGGCGCGGCCGATATCGCGATGTCGCGCTGAGCCGTCGCGGGGGTCGGCAGCACGATCAGTTCGGCACCCCGAACCGCGTCGCCGATATCCTCACAGATCCGGTGAAGCGACACCCGCCTGTCTCCGGCAGCATCTTTAAGCAGAATCCCCTTGGCTTCCCGAAGCGCCCACAACGCCGCCCGGTCGCGTCGCCAAAACCGCACCTGATGGCCTTGCTCCGACAGGTCGGCCGCCGCCGCGTGGCAGCCATGACCGCCCCCAAGAATCGCGATCTCCATGAGCAATGATCCTCTGACCCTGCTGCTGCGCCGGCACGCCCGGCACAGGATGGCGGCGAACCTTACGGACCCACTGCCGTGGTGTCAACCCGCGACACCCGCGACACCGCACCCGCGACACCACACCCTCGCTGAATGGGCTCCGCGACTATAATCCGTCCGTTCCATGACCCCCGTACCTGCCGCCCCACCGGAGTCGCTCTCGTGCATCGTTCCGTGCAAGAACGAGCGGGTCAACCTTGCGCGCCTGCTCCCCTTGCTCGCCGATACGCTCACGCGATGCGCTGAACGCTGCGAAATCCTGGTCGTCGATGACGGCAGCAGCGACGACACTGCCGCCTGGGTCGAGAGCCAGATCGACGCCGGTACTGTTCCCGGGTTGGTCCTTCTCAAACTGTCGCGAAATTTTGGCAAGGAGGCCGCGCTCACGGCTGGCCTCACCCACGCACTCGGCGAGGTGGTCGTCATGATCGATGCCGACCTTCAACATCCGCCCGCCATGATCGAAACCTTCGTCGACCATTGGCGCAGGGGCGCCGAAATGGTCTACGCAGTCCGCGAAGACCGAAGCGGCGAAAGCGGGTTCAAGCGAGCAGGAACTGGCATTTTTTACCGCCTTCTGAATGCCGCCGACCGGTTCGAAGTGCCGCCCGGTGCGGGCGACTTCCGCCTCATGGATCGGAGGGTGGTCGATGCCCTCCTTGCCATGCCTGAGCGCAACCGGTTTTTGAAGGGGCTCTACGCATGGGTGGGATTTCGAACCATAGCCCTGCCTTACACCCCGGAAGACCGCACCGTTGGCGTGACGCGCTTTGGAGCGCTCGATCTGATCCGCCTGTCGCTCGACGGCCTGACCGCATTCACCAAATGGCCGCTTCGGGCAGTCAGCCTTGCGGGACTTCTGCTTGCCATTCCTGCGCTGCTTTACGGCATCCTGCTCATCGCCAGCTATGTTCTATTTGGCAATGACGTCTCCGGCTGGACCACCATCGTCGTGGGCCTCATGCTGTTCTCGGGCATTCAGCTTTTTTCACTTGGCGTGGTGGGTGAGTACGTTGGGCGGATCTTTGAAGAGGTCAAGTCCCGGCCCCTTTTCGTGGTGTCGGCACGAACCGGCCGCGGGCTGGAGCCCCCCGCCCAATGAACGCCGGGCCACTGCGCACCGACAGCGAGGCGCTTCGCACGGCATTCAAGCTTGCTCTCCTGGCCTTTGCACTGACTTCATGCACCGCGTGGCTGCGGCCACTGCTTCTTCCCGACGAGGGCCGCTATGCCGGGGTAGCCTGGGAAATGCTGCGGTCGGGTGACTGGCTCACCCCCACGCTGAACGGCCTGCCGTATTTCCACAAGCCGCCACTTTTTTACTGGATCACCGCAAGTTCGCTTGCCGGTTTCGGGCTGACCGAGTGGGCCGCCCGCGTGGCGCCCGCCATCGGCTTTTCGCTGGCTGTGGCGGGCCCCTACTGGCTGGTGCGACGCTGGCTCGGCCCAGGCCCGGCAAGCATTGCCGCGCTGGCCCTGCTCGCCCAGCCCCTCGCGCTGGTGGCCGGTCAATACGCCAACCTCGACATGCTGGTGGCCGGACTGATCACGCTCTCGATCGTCGCGCTCGCCCACGCAACGCTGCTGATGGACAGCAACCCGCGCGCGGGTCGCCCAGCGCTCCGAGTGGCATGGATCGCCGCTGCACTCGGCATCCTTGCCAAAGGGCTGATCGGTATCGTCATCCCGATGGGTGTCATCGGTGGTTGGCTTCTTTTATCCGGACGCTGGCGCACCATTATTCGAATCGTCACCCATTGTCCGGAAGGCCCGGTGGTGTTCGTGCTGATCGCAGCCCCCTGGTTCCTGCTCGTGGAGGGTATTCACCCAGGCTTTCTCGACTATTTTTTTGTCTACCAGCACTTCACACGATTTGCCGCCGGGGGCTTTAACAACCAGCAGCCTGTATGGTTCTACCCCGCGGTGCTCGGCTTGTTTTTTCTTCCCTGGCTCGTATGGATCGCTCGCCGCGCGCTCGGTGAGCGCCTCCCGGCTGGTCCCGAGCGCGACCTTGCGCTTGTCTGCTGGATCTGGGTTGCCGCAGTCATCCTGTTGTTCTCAATCCCTCGCTCAAAGCTGTTGGGCTATGTGCTTCCCGCGGTACCGCCACTTGCGCTTCTGGCTGCGGCGGGCCTGCGCGTGCGAGGCAATCCTGGTCGTATCGCAATTCGGTTCTGGAAGGGAGCCGCCGCGTTGGGCATCGTTGCTAGTCTAGCCGCCGTGATCGTGATCGCCTATCGACCGACGCCATCGAGCCGCGACCTGTCACGATGGATTGGAGCCCACTCGCAACCTGGCGACGCAGTCTTCATGCTCAACCGCTTCGATTTTGACGCCGGCCTCTACGCCCGACTGCAGGCGCCGATCCGCGTGGTCGACCGCTGGAACGACGAGGCGTTCGTTCTAAGCCGCGATAACTGGCGCAAAGAACTGGCTGACGCGCGACGGTTCAACCCTGTCCTTGCCGAGCAGATCCTCATCACGCCCGAGCGACTGCTCGCAAGCCTGTGCGCCCAGCCGCGCAGTTGGATCATTGGTTTTGCGCAGGCCGATGCGAACCATCAGGCGCTGGCGACTTCCGAGCGCGTGCGTGAATGGCGCGGGTCGACCCTCTGGCGGTTTGATTCGTCACGCCCGGAATCAAACGTGCTTTGCGAGAGCGTGCCGAGATGACGCCACCCCCTCACGCGCTGAACGCGCCGCAGCGGCGGATCTGCATCGCGGCCGATGACTTTGGTCTGCACGCAGGCATCGATTCCGCCGTCCTGGAGCTTGCCGAAGCGCGAAGCATTCAGGCCCTGGGCTGCATGACAGGCGGACCGAGTTGGCCCGTATCGGCCAAGGCGCTTAAGATTCGCACGTCGCTGCAATCCGACATCGGGCTGCATTTCGACCTGACCGAACGCCCCCTGAACCGGGCACCGCAGGCGCTGCGATCACTGATCCTGGAGTCCTATACCTGGCGGCTTGACCTGCGTTCGGTCCGGGCGGAACTCCGCCTTCAGCTCAATACGTTCGAAGCCGCGCTAGGCCGCGCGCCTGCCTACATCGACGGTCATCAGCACGTTCATCAGCTTCCGGGCGTTCGAGCGGAACTCCTCGATGAACTCGCCGGCCGCTATCGCTCGAGCCAGCAACCCTGGCTGCGCTGTACCGTGCCTGCGCGGAGCCGGGTCATCGGCGCACAGGCAGTTCATCCGCTGGGCTCGCTGCCCGCCACACTGCCAGCAGGCGCCAGGCTCAAGGCAGCAATCATCGCGGGACTGGGCGGCTATGCGATGAGGCGCGACGCAGCACGGCAGGGGGTACGAATGAACGCCACGCTCATGGGTGTGTACGGTTTCAATGCTCAGGCCAGCGCCTACCAGACGCTTCTGGAAGGCTGGTTAGCCCACGCTACCGACGGATCGGTCCTCATGTGCCATCCGTCACACACGGCTGAGGCGGGCGATTCCATTGGCCCCGCGCGACTCATCGAATACCAGGTCCTGGCGAGCGGTGCTCTCCAGACGCTTCTAACCCGATTGGGCATCGAGGCCCAACCCATGCGGGTCATTCTCGGCCTTGATGACCTGCCGCGCCACGCGCAGCCCATCGCTGAGGACGACCTTTCCGAAGAGCGCGGGGCCAACCCGCACTGACCCCCGTGCATAACGAGGCTTATCGTGACCGACCGCAAACCGCCCGCTCCGAACCAAGTAACGCCCGGCGCCACCGACGAGTCGCCCTCAGGCATGCGCAGGGGTCTGACCAGTTATGGTGACGCCGGCTTTTCATTGTTTCTCAGGAAAGCATTCATCAAGGGCGCGGGCTACACCGACGACGCCCTGTCGCGGCCCGTAATCGGCATCACCGACACGGCAAGCGGCTATAACCCGTGCCACGGCAATATGACTCAGCTGATCGAAGCCGTGCAGCGCGGCATCCTGCTCGCGGGGGGGCTTCCAGTGCGCTTTCCTACCATCTCGGTCCATGAAAGCTTCGCCTTTCCCACCAGCATGTATCTGCGTAACCTCATGGCGATCGATACCGAGGAAATGATCAGGGCGCAGCCCATGGATGCAGTGGTACTGATCGGGGGCTGCGACAAGACTGTTCCGGCGCAGCTGATGGGCGCAGCCTCGGCCGATATTCCCGCCATTTCGCTGGTCACCGGCTCGATGCTAACCGGCTCGCACCGAGGGCAGACGGTCGGGGCATGCACCGACTGCCGGCGATACTGGGCACGGTACCGCGCCGAAGAAATCGACGACCAGGAGATCGCCGCGGTCAATGACCAGTTGGTCCCGAGCGTGGGAACCTGCTCGGTGATGGGAACCGCCAGTACGATGGCCTGCGTGGTCGAGGCGCTCGGCATGAGCGTGCCAGGTGCGGCCACCCCTCCTGCGGTCACCGCCGACCGGATGCGGGCGGCTGAGCTCACCGGCTTGCAGGCGGTCCGGCTGACCGCCAGTCGCCTCACCCCGCGACAGATCCTCACCGAAGACGCCTTTCACAATGCTTTTCGGGTGCTGCTGTCGATCGGCGGCTCCACCAATGGCATCGTACATCTGGCAGCGCTCGCAGGTCGGGTGGGCTTTCGCTTCGACCTCGACGCACTCGACCGCATGTCGCGCGACACCCCGGTGCTGCTCGACCTGAAGCCTTCAGGCGAGCACTACATGGAGCACTTTCACGCTGCGGGTGGCATGGCGACACTGCTTCGAGAACTGCGCCCGCTCTTGAGGCTGAACGCGCTCACCGTCACCGGACGTACCCTCGGCGAAGAACTTGACGCAGCCGCGCCGTCGTTTCCGCAGCAAACCGTTCGTAACCGGGACACACCCATTTACCCCGAGGGCGGCATCGCTGTGTTGCGAGGTAATCTTGCCCCCGATGGGGCCATCATCAAACAATCAGCCGCCTCCGCTGCGTTGATGGAGCACGAAGGCCGCGCGTTCGTTTTCGAGGATGCTGCCGACCTCGCAGCCCGCGTTGACCGGGATGATCTCGACGTTCATCCGGGCGATGTGCTGGTCTTGCGCAATATCGGCCCAAAAGGCGCGCCAGGCATGCCGGAGGCGGGCGCGTTTCCGATTCCGCGCAAGCTGCTGCGGCAAGGCGTGAAAGACGCGGTTCGAATCTCTGACGGGCGAATGAGTGGAACGGCCTTCGGCACCGTCGTGCTGCATGTCACGCCGGAGTCGGCGGTGGGCGGTCCGCTGTCGCTGGCGCGTACCGGCGATCGGATTCGGCTCTCGGTTGCAAAGCGATCACTCGAACTCCTTGTCAGTGCCGAGGAACTCGCGCAACGCGCTGCTGGGCGAAGGCAAACCGTACCCACCGCCCCTCGCGGCTACCGGCAACTTTTTCTGAAAACCGTTACCCAGGCCGACCAAGGGGTGGATTTCGACTTCCTCGCCGACCCGCAGTCGCGCGGCGCAGTACCGCGTGTTTAGGCGCGTTTGACCTGAGAGATCGGGCGCGATGCGATCAACTCCAGGCGCTCTGCCGCAAGCGAACCAACCATCCCTTTTTGCCGGGTCGGGCGATGCGGTGGATCGGGCCTGGCCGCCTCCACGAAGATCAAGTTCACTCTGGCTCGGTGTCCCGATGAGTGCGTGCACCACCGCGAGCAGGCCGTCAAGCCTCGCCGCATACCCTCGCGATGGTCAAAATCGAACCGCCGGCGGACCACGAACTTGCGCCACCCGCCATGCGGGCCTGCTTGGCGGCCAGGCGATAGGCGCCTGCAGTTCTGATAGCTGATTCGTTGAGTCGTCCAGAATACCCTTGCGGCAACTCATCAGGAGGCCCGCCATGATCGATCGAATTGACCATCTCGTTCTGACCACGTCACATGCCGAGCGCTGTATCGACTTTTATGTTCGGGTCCTGCGGATGACGCTTGAGCGCTTTCGTAGCGGCACGCCACCGGTGGATCGAATGGCTTTCCGCTTCGGTTGGCAGAAAATCAACCTGCATGTGAAAGGCGCTGAATTCGAACCACGGGCGCATTTGCCTGTTCCAGGATCGATCGATGTCTGCCTGATCGCCGACTGTCCGCTTGAAAAAGTGATCGAGCATCTGCACACAGTGCAGTGGCCCATCATAGAAGGGCCGGTGCAACGAACAGGCGCAAGTGGCCCGATTCGGTCGATCTACCTGCGCGACCCCGACCTCAACCTGATCGAGATCAGCGAATATCTTTAGCCGGATACGCTGGCATAGGCTGCACGCGCCTCACAGCTCAACCAGATCCGCCACCTCTGGGTGGCGCCGCGTCCAGGCCCGAACGTAGGAGCAGCTCGGACGAACCCTGAGCGCATGACGGCGCGCGTGCTCGAACACGGCCAAGACCAGTTTCGAGGCAAGGCCCCGCCCTTCCAGGGCCGGCGGCACTTCGGTGTGATGGACATTCATCACGGCGCCATCAAGACGGTAGTCGGCTCGGCAGAGCCCGCCCTCCATTCTCAGTTCGAACCGGCCCGCCTGGGCATTGTGTGTCACCCCATCAACCATGATCCCTGGACTCCCAGACCTTGAACGCGCGCACGTCGATGCGGACAATCGTATTCGTCAACCCACCAGTAGCGCGACAGCATGTGCGGAGATTCCCTCACTGCGCCCCTCGAAACCCAGGCGCTCGGTGGTGCGCGCCTTCACGTTGATCTGTCCGACCTCGACACCAATCGCCCGGGCAAGACGTGCATTCATTTCATCAATATGCGGGGCCATTCTGGGCGCCTGGGCAACAATGGTGGCATCCACGTTTCCAACCGAATAACCTGCCTCCCTCACCCGCCGCGCGGCCTCTGCGAGCAGAACCAGGCTGTCAGCACCCGCAAAGCGGGCATCGGTATCCGGAAAGTGGCGACCAATGTCGCCAAGACCGGCCGCCCCCAACAGCGCATCGGTCACCGCATGCGCCAGCACATCGGCATCAGAGTGGCCCAGCAGGCCGCGCTCAAACGCGATCTCCACCCCCCCCAGCACCAGCCGGCGACCTGGCACCAGCGCGTGCACATCGAAGCCTTGTCCGATTCGAAACCCCATGGTCAGTCTCCGAGCAGTCTGCGCATCAGATCGAGGTCGTCAGGCGTGGTGACCTTGAAGTTCATGCGGTCTCCCTCAACCAAACGTACCGGCTCCCCTGCAGCCTCCATCGCCGATGCCTCGTCGGTGACCTCGGGAAATCGGGCGAGCGCCCGAGCGAGCGCCCCCAGTCGGAACATTTGAGGCGTCTGGGCGAGCCACAGACCTTGCCGATCAACGGTGGCAGCGACCCTCTCCCCGGGTATCGCGGGTACTTCAGGATGCGCGCGCTTGACCGTATCGGCGACCGGCAATGCGAGCAGCCCGCCGCCGGAGCAACCAGCTACCGTGGTCTTCAACCGCTCAAGCGCGGCCGGCGACACTGCGGGACGCGCCGCATCATGCACCAGGACCCAATCGTTCAGGCGGGCGCTGATCGAACCAAGCAGGTAATTCACCCCGGCAAGCACGCTGTCTCGGCGCGTAGCTCCCCCACGGGCCAGCACATGGACCCGGGTCTGCCCAGCAAACAGGCGAGCCGCCTGAGGGTCACCGGGCGCAGCAACCACCACCACCTGCTCGATCCAGCGTGCGCACGACAACGCAGCGACCGAGCGCTCGATCATCGTCTGGCCGCCAAGCAACAGATATTGCTTGGGCACCTGGGCACCCAGGCGCGAGCCCGTTCCCCCAGCGGGTACCACCGCCCAGTAGCGTTCTCTGTCGTCCAGCATGGTCATTCACACGTAAAGCTAAAATTCTACGCTTGAACCCTTTGAACCTTCCCCCAACTCACCGGTCTGTCGCACCCGCTGCCCTGCCCGCGCCGCCCCGCACTGGTCATATCTCGTCGCTACCCGCCTGTCATGGGTCGTCTGACGCGGCCCTGATTGCCGCACTCGCCACGCGCGAAGCCGCACACGGTCGGACACTGCTTTTGGTGACAGGCTCGGCTGCGGATGCCCCCAGGCTACGTGACGAACTCGCGTGGTTTGCGCCAGCCCTACGGATCGCCTTGCTACCCGACTGGGAAACACTTCCGTGGGACGCGTTCTCGCCCCACGACGATCTGATCTCCGAACGATTGTCCACACTTCATTCGCTATCGGCGGGCACCCTTGACGTGGTGGTGACCGCTGCGACCACGGCCCTGCACCGGCTCGCCCCGGCCTCCTTTGTCGCCGCCCGGACCTTCCGCTTCAGGAAGGGCCAGAAGCTCGATGAAGCGCGCCTACGCACCCAGCTCACTGCCGCGGGGTACAACCATGTCAGCCAGGTCGTTCATCCCGGCGAATACTGTGTCCGCGGCGGCTTGATCGATCTCTATCCAATGGGCTCGACGTTGCCCTTCCGGCTCGACTTGTTCGATGATGAACTCGAATCGATCCGTACGTTTGACCCCGACACCCAGCGCAGCCTCTACGCCACTCAGGAGGTACGCCTCCTGCCCGGGCGGGAGTTCCCGGTCGACGACGAGGCGCGCAACGCTTTTCGGGCACGCTGGCGCGAACGCTTTGAAGGCGATCCGTCGCGAAGCCCCATCTACCGTGACATCGCCAACGGCGTACTGGCGCCAGGCATCGAATACTGGATGCCGCTCTTTCACGGCACCATGGCCTCTGTCTTCGATTATCTGCGCGACAACTCGCTTGTGCTCACGCATGGCGATGTCGAGCAGGCAGCCGCGCGCTTTCTGCTCGATGCCGGCCAACGGCACCGCTTTCTCGCGCACGACCCGGAGCGACCACTGCTCTCGCCAGCCGAACTTTTCATCACGGTTGACGATTTTTTCGCACTCGCCCGAAGGCTTGGGCGCTGGACAATGCCCCGCATCACGAGCGGACCGTCGCCATTTGGAGAAGGGGCTGTCACCACCGTCGAAACGAACCCCGCCACCGGCAGCCCGAACCCTCCCCACGACTGCTATGCAGCCCCCCTGCCCCACCTGGAGGTCAGCCGCCGCGCCGAGCGTCCGCTCGGACGTCTGGTGGACTGGCTGGATAGCGCCCAGGGACGTACGCTGATTGTCGCCGAGTCGCCTGGCCGCCGCGAAACCATCGCCGAGCTCCTCCAACAGGAGGGCATCGATGCGCCGGTCGTTGACAGCTGGCAGCAGTTCATCGAAAAGACGCTCGCCTCAGCATTGGTGGTTGGGCCGCTGCACGAAGGCTTTTCGCTCGCCGACGGCACTTTTTCGGTCATCACTGAAGGCGAACTCTTCGCAGGCACAGCAAGACGCTCCAGGCGCGGGCGACGCGAAAGCGCAACAAATGTCGACGCGCTGATCCGCGATCTCGCCGAAGTGAAGATCGGCGACCCGGTGGTGCATGTTCAGCATGGCATCGGCCGCTACCAGGGCTTGCTCACCATGGATCTGGGCGATGGCCCCACCGAATTTCTGCATCTGGTGTACGCGGGTGAAGCAACGCTCTACGTGCCAGTTGCGCAGCTGCATGTAATCGGCCGCTACAGCGGCGCCGCACCGGAAGACGCACCGCTTCACCAGCTGGGCTCTGGCCAATGGGAAAAGGCACGGGCACGGGCCGCTCGCCATGCCCGCGACGCCGCAGCGGAGCTCCTTGATCTCTATGCCCGCCGGGCGGCGCGCACCGGTCACGCTTTCGGCTTTGCTGCACGCGACTACGAGGCCTTCGCCGAAGGCTTTGGTTTTGAGGAAACGCCCGATCAGCTGGCAGCGATTCATGCCGTCGTGCAGGACCTGATCGCTGCGCGTCCCATGGATCGACTGGTCTGCGGAGACGTGGGCTTTGGAAAAACCGAGGTTGCGCTCCGGGCGACCTTCATTGCTGCCGCTGATGGCCGGCAGGTGGCGGTGCTGTGTCCGACCACGCTTCTTGCGGAACAGCACTTCCGCACCTTCTCCGACCGGTTTGCCGACTTCCCGGTGCGACTGACCGAACTCTCAAGGTTTCGTTCTGCCGCTGAAACCCGCGAGGCCATAGAGAAGATCAACCGCGGTGAAATCGACATCGTGATCGGCACGCATAAGCTCCTGTCGGCCAACGTCAAATTCCGAAATCTTGGTCTGGTCATCATCGACGAAGAACATCGGTTCGGCGTCCGCCAGAAGGAGACGCTCAAAGCGCTGCGGGCCGAGGTCGACATACTCACCCTCACCGCCACACCCATCCCGCGGACCCTTGCGATGAGCCTGGAAGGCATCCGCGACTTTTCTGTCATTGCCACTGCACCGCAGAAGCGCCTCGCCATCCGTACCTTCGTTCGCCGGGAGTCCGACGCCACCACCCGCGAGGCACTGCTACGCGAACTGAAACGCGGCGGCCAGGCCTATTTTCTCCACAATGAAGTTGACACGATCAACAACCGCCGTACCCGGCTGGAGGAGCTGATGCCCGAAGCTCGCGTCCAGGTGGCCCACGGGCAGATGCCCGAGCGCGAACTCGAACGCGTCATGCGCGATTTTCACCAGCAGCGTTTCAACGTGCTGCTCTGCACGACCATCATTGAAACCGGCATCGATGTGCCCAGTGCGAACACCATCGTGATCCATCGCGCCGATCGCTTCGGCCTCGCCCAGCTCCATCAGCTG
>SXGR01167188.1_pt1 | contig 28286 bp, 18 predicted proteins | sample 3174711 | NCBI WGS metagenome assembly SXGR01 (sample SAMN11356860, study PRJNA531348) | freshwater metagenome | isolation source: freshwater sample F1-60 | place: China: Fuxian Lake, Yuxi | collected 2017-12-25
CCGTGCCGAGGCCGACTGTGGCGTAGGCCGCGGCGATCGCGGCGCCGGTGCCGCCCGACGATCCTGCCGGGGTCCGCAACAGGTCGTGGGGGTTGCGGGTCGGTCCGCCGAGTGAGCTGATGGCTGCGCCCGAGGCAAACTCCGACATGTTGAGCTTGGCGAGAACAATCGCGCCGGCGTCGCGCAGCTTCTTCACGAGGAAGGCGTCGTCTGGCGGAAGGGAGCCTTCGAGCAGGACCGAGCCGCCGGTCGTCGGGAGGTCGGCCGTGTCGTAGTTGTCCTTGAGCACGACGGGAATGCCGTGGAGCGGCGAGCGCGGGCCCTTCGCCTTGCGTTCGGCGTCCAGGGCCCGCGCGGTCTCGAGGGCCTTGGGGTTGAGCGCGATGACGGCACGCAATGCCGGTCCCTGCCGGTCGTACGCCTGAATGCGCGAGAGGTGGCGTTGCACCAACTGTTCGGAGGTCAACGTCCCGGCCGCGAAGGCGGCGCCCAGGTCCGCGATGGTCGCCGAGTCGAGGTCAACCGCCCTCTGGGCTCCAACCGGTACCAGCGCGCCGAGAATCACCCCGATCGACAGGAGCCCGCGTAAGGTCATCACCGGCACATTATGCGCCAGGGAGGGTGCGGTCAGGGCCTGATTGTCTGCGAATGTCACCAAAAGTCATCTCTCATGGGTTCATCCATCTGGCCCCGAGATTGGGTATATAGTCGGAGCAGATACGAAAGCTAGGAAGCCGAGCCAGCTAATGGCTTGGCGCCTGGCTCAGCGGGAGTGTTGGAATGAAGAGCTTCGGTTCCATCACCCTGGGCACAGCGGCCGTGTGCCTCGGGCTCGTAGGTGCACTCGCGGGACAGCAGCCTGCCCCGAAGCCAGTGCCATCGGTCTTAGCGCCTGCCGTGGCGGACAAACCTAAAGGTTTGTTCCCACAGGTGGCGCTGTCAGCCTCGGCGACCTCGCACGAGGAACAGAACGCGCTCGTGAAGCGCTACTGCGCTGGTTGCCACAGCGATCGTGGCAAGGCGGGCAACCTCACGCTCGCGTCGTTTGACATCGCGAAGGTCGGCCACGACTCCGACGTGGCCGAGCGGATGATTCGCAAGATGCAGGCGAGCATGATGCCGCCGCCGGGCATGCCGCGTCCGGAGCCGGCCGCCTATCAGAAACTGATCACCTCGCTCGAGACCACGGTTGACACCTACGCCAGGGCCAACCCCAATCCCGGCGGGCGCACCTTTCAGCGCTTGAATCGCCCCGAGTACACTCGTGCCGTCAAGGAACTGCTCGCTCTGGATATCGACGCCGGCAACTGGCTACCGAACGACACCATGAGCGCGAATTTCGACAACATCGCCGACGAACAGGCGCTGTCGCCGACGCTGCTCGAGTCGTACCTGAACGGCGCCGCCGACATCAGCCGCATGGCGGTGGGCGACAAGGACGCGCCGTCGATCGACACCACCTACACCAACCCGAGCTACATGTCCCAGCACCCGTGGGATCACGTCGAGGGCGCCCCCTACGGCACCCGCGGCGGCATGGTCATCAACCACGTGTTCCCGGCTGACGGCGAGTACACCTTCGGGATGACCTTCAACTCGGGCGAGAACACACGGTTTGAGGACATCGACCTGTCGATTGATGGCCAGCGCCTGGCGCTGGTCGAGTACGAGTTGGTCAACATTGCCGGCGCTGATGGCCGCGGCCAGACGCCCCTGCGCACCGAGCCCTTCCTGGTGCGGGCCGGGCAGCACAAGGTGGCGGCCGCGTTTGTCCGCAAGATTGACGGCCCCTACGAAGACCTGATCCGGCCTCACGACTGGTCTTATGCCGGCGGCGGCTCGGGCGGCAGCGGCATCACCACCCTGCCCCACATGCGCGACGTCGTGATTAGTGGACCGATGAAGACCACCGGCATCTCGACCACCGCAAGCCGCCAGAAGATTTTCACCTGCCGGCCAACCTCGACGACCGACGAGGTTCCGTGCGCGCGCAAGATCGTGACGCACCTTGGCACCACGGCGTATCGCCGTCCCGTGACGGCCGCTGAAGTCGATCGGCTGATGCCGTTCTACGAGACCGCCGCGGCCACGGGTGGCTTTGAAATGGGCGTGCGTGGCGCGCTCGAAGCGATTCTCGCCAGTCCGCACTTCATCTTCCGCCTTGAACGCGCGCCGACCGATGCGCGCAGCGGCGGTACCTACCGCGTTGCCGATGTCGACCTGGCGTCGCGCCTGTCGTTCTTCCTCTGGGGCCTGCCGCCAGACAAGGACCTGATCGACGCCGCGGCGCGCCGCGAGTTGTCGACGGCCGCCGGCCTCGACAAGTACGCCCGCCGCATGCTGGCCGACCCGCGCTCGGAAGCGCTGGCCAGCCGCTTTGCCGCCCAGTGGCTACGGCTGCAGGATGTCGAAAAGGTGCATCCCGACCCCAACTTCTACCCGAACTTCGACGAGAACCTCGCCGCCGCGATGCGCACCGAGACCCGGATGTTCTTCAACAGCCTGGTCAAGGAAGACCGCAGCGTGCTGGATCTGCTGACGGCTGACTACACCTACCTCAACGAGCGGTTGGCGCGTCACTACGGCTACCGCGGCGTGGTCGGCAACCAGTTCCGACGCTTCGATTATCCCGATGCCTCGCGCCGTGGCGTACTCGGCCAGGGCAGCGTGCTGGTGCAGACGTCGCTGGCCAACCGCACCTCACCGGTGCTGCGTGGCAAGTGGGTGATGGAAGTGCTGCTCGGCACCCCGCCACCGCCGCCACCGCCCAACATTCCTGCGCTCGAAGAAGCCGGCGAGGCGAAGGAAGGCCGCCTGCTGACGACGCGCGAGAAGATGGAAATCCATCGCCAGAACCCGACCTGCAATTCGTGCCACCGGTTCATGGATCCGATTGGCCTGGCGCTCGACAACTTCGACGTGACGGCCAAGTGGCGGGTGCGCGAAAACGGCATGCCGCTCGACACCGCCGGCGATTTCTATGACGGCACTAAGGTCACCTCGCTGTCGGAACTGACGACCGCGCTGACCAAGCGGCCGACGCCGCTGGTGCGCAACTTCACCGAGAACCTGATGGCCTATGCCCTCGGCCGGCGCGTCGAGCCCTACGACCAGCCGACGGTGCGCGCGATTGCCCGTGCCGCCGAGTCCACAAACTACAAAGTATCTTCGTTTGTCCTGGGGGTCGTGAAGAGCGATGCCTTCAGGATGAAGCGGGTAGAGACCGAAGTCACCACGACCGAAACCAAGGCAGGGAGATAACGATGTCGTACCTCACTGGTAAGCAGATGCCGCGTCGCACGTTCATTCGGGGAGCCATGGGCGCTGCGGTGGCGCTGCCGTTCCTGGATGCCATGGTCGCCGCCAGGGGCATGGGTGCCGCGCCCGCAGCGGCCGATCGCACCCGCCTGATCTGCATCGAAGAGGTCCACGGCCTGGCCGGCTGTAACAAGTGGGGTGCCACCAAGCACCTGTTCGCGCCCGAGGCGGTGGGTCAGGACTTCACGATGGCGGCCGACAGCGCGCTCAGCTCGCTCGAGCCGTATCGCGACTACCTGACCATTGTCAGCAACACCGACGTCCGGATGGCCGAGGCGTTTACCGCCCCGGAAATCGGCGGCGACCACTTCCGCTCGAGCGCGGTGTTCCTGACCCAGGCGCACCCCAAGCAGACGCAGGGCTCGGACATCTGGGCCGGCACCTCGTTCGACCAGCTCTACGCCCAGCAGTTCGGCCAGGGCACGCCGCTGCCGTCGATGCAGTTCTGCATCGAGAACCTCGACCAGGCCGGCGGCTGCACCTACAACTACTCATGCGCCTACACCGACTCGATCAGCTGGGCGTCGCCCAACGAGCCGCTGCCGATGATTCGCGATCCGCGGGTCGCCTTCGACATGCTGTTCGGCACCGGCGGCTCGCCGGCCGACCGCGTCGCCCGCCGGCAGTCGCGCCGCAGCATCCTCGACTGGATCCAGGGTGAAGTGGCGACGGTGCGCAAGGAACTCGGCACCGGCGACAAGACCCGGCTCGACCGCTACCTGAACAACGTCCGCGAGATCGAACGCCGCATCCAGGCGATTGAAGCGCGCAACACCAGCGGCGAACATCGCGAGTTGCCGGAAGCGCCGGCCGGGGTGCCCGACTCGTTCTCGGAACACATGAAGCTGATGTTCGACCTGCAGGTCCTGGCGCTCGAGACCGACATGACGCGCATCATCTCGTTCAAGACCGGCCGCGACTCGCAGAACCGCGTCTTCCCCGAGAGCGGCTCGCTGCAGCCGTTCCACCCGGCGTCGCACCACGGCGACCGCGAAGACCGGATCCTGGAGTTCAACAAGATCTGCAAGTACCGCGTCAGCCAGGTGACCTACCTGCTCGACAAGCTCAAGGAGTCGATGGACGGCGACCAGAGCCTGCTCGAGAAGTCGATGATCGTGTGGGGCTCACCGATGGCCGACCCGAACGTGCACAATCACCGCCGCTGTCCGCTGATCGTCCTTGGCCACGCCAACGGCGCGTTGAAGGGCAACCTCCACATCAAGGCCGCGGCCGACACGCCGATGGCCAACGCGTTCCTGACCATGGGCCACGCGCTTGGCATGGAGATGGATCACTTCGGCGACAGCACGGGTGAACTCTCGCTCACCCAGGCGCTGCCGCAGACCGCCGCGCTTTAGCAACAGCCCGGGATCCGGGATCCGGGGTCCGGGAAATTCGTGCCAGGAGGGCGGCACTTTACGTGCCGCCTTGTTCGTTCAGGGAGAGCCGAATGAAGCGTCACGTTTCCATTAATCTGATTGTCGCGCTGGTGCTGACGGCCGCGCTTGGCGCGCAGCAGCAGGTCTCGCCGGTCGCCGATGCGGCGATGCGCGGCGACAAGGCCGCGGTTCGCGAGTTGCTCAAGCAGGGCGCCGATGTCAACGGCGCGCAGGGCGACGGCATGAGCGCGTTGCACTGGGCCGCCGAACGTGGCGACGCCGAGCTGGCCGACATGCTGATCTATGCCGGCGCCAACATCGCCGCCGTGACCCGCATCGGGCAATACACGCCGCTGCATCTCGCCGGCAAGTCGGGCAGCGTGCCGCTGGCCAAGGCGCTGCTCAAGGCCGGCGCCGACGTCAACGCCCGCTCGACCACCAGCGGCGTGACGGCACTGCATATGGCCGCGTCGGCCGGCAGCGCCGACGTCATCAACCTGCTCGTCGATGCCAGGGCCGACGTCAACGCGAAAGAAGCCGAAGCCGGCCAGACCCCGCTGATTTTCGCCGCCGCCCTCAACCGCGTCGCCGCCATCAAGGCCCTCATCGCGCGCGGCGCCGACGCAGCGATCACCACCAAGGTCATCGACGTCCCCAAGTTCAGCGCCCTCGACCGCGCCGCCGCGGATCGTCAGCGCAAGGTGCTCGCCACATTTGTTGGTAAGGATCAGGAAGGCAACGCGTCGCCGAGCCAGATGCAGTCAGCCATCCAGGCCGGCCGCGAGATCGTGCGCTCGGGCAAGATTCCGCCGCCCGATCCGGCCGACGCCAACAACCCGCGCCAGAATTTCAATCCTGATGAGATCAACCCGCCGGTCGCGACCAAGGGCGGCATGACCGCGCTGTTGCACACCGCGCGCCAGGGCTACATCGAAGCCGCCGAAGCATTGCTCGATGGCGGCGCGAAGATCGATCAGCAGAATGCCGGCGATGGCACCACGGCGCTGCTGACCGCGATCATCAACGGCCAGTTCGACCTGGCGATGGTGCTGCTCAAGCGCAGCGCCAACACCAACCTGATTGCCAGCAACAACGGCGTCTCGCCGCTGTGGGCCGCCGCGAACGTGCCCTGGCAACCGCGCACGCGCTTTCCGCAGCCGCAGGAGATGGAGCTGCAGAAGGCGACCTATCTCGACGTGATGCAGGCGCTGCTTGACAAGGGTGCCGACCCGAACCACCGCATTGGCTCGCACCCGTGGTACCTGGTCTACACCGGCTGCGGCAACCGCAACTGCGGCCTGGCCGACACTTCGGGCTCGACTGCTTTCTGGCGCGCCGCCTACGGCGTCGACGTGATGGCCATGAAGCTGCTGGTCGCCTACGGCGCCGACCCGAACATTCCGACTACGGCGCCGCGCCAGCAGATTCGCCGCGGCGGCGACTTCCCGGGCGGCGGACAGCCGCAGGGCGCCGGCGGCGCGATCATGCCGACCGCCGACAAGGACATGCGCAAGTACGACGCACCGGTGATTGCCTATGGCGGTCCGGGCGCGTTCGCGATCCACGCCGCGACCGGGGTGGAGTACGGCGAAGGCTTTGCCGGCAACGCCCATCGTCACGCCCCCGAAGCCTGGCTGGCGGCGGCCGAGTACCTGGTTGAAGAACTGGGCGCCGACGTCAATCACCGCGACAACGACGGCTACACACCACTTCACCACGCCGCCGCCCGCGGTGACAACGAGATGATCATGTACCTCGTCAGCAAGGGCGCCGACGTGACGGCGGTCGCGCGCAGCGGCCAGACCACCGCCGACATGGCCAACGGTCCGGTGCAGCGGCTGTCGGCCATCCCGGAGACCATCGCGTTGCTGATGAAGCTCGGCTCGAAAAACAACAACCGCTGCGTCACCTGTTAAAGGATCCCCCCAATGAGCGAGATGAACCGTCGTGACGTGATCAAGACCGGGTTGGCCATGGCGGCGCTGGGCGCGGCGAGCAACTTTGACTGGGTGCTGCCGGCGCTGGCGCAGGGCGAAACGGTGATGCGGTTCACCGAGTTCCCGCCCACCTTCAATCCGGCCCCGGCGGTCGATCGACGCCTGTTCGACACCCACACGCTGAGCGGCGCCTTCACGCCACCCGATCAGTTCTTCACCACGCAGCACTACGGCCATCCCGAAATCGATCAGGCCGCGTATCGCCTGAAGGTCGGCGGCCTCGTCAAGACGCCGAAGGCGTTGACCATCGACGAGCTGCGCAAGATGGGCAGCACCGAGCTCGTCGCCGGCTTCGAATGTTCCGGCAATCGTCGTCCGGTGCAGGGCCTGGTCGGCAACGGCCGCTGGACCGGCGTGCCGCTCAAGACCGTGCTGGAAAGTGCCGGCCTCAATCCCGATGCGCGCGAGATTGTGTTCTTCGGCGCCGACCGTGGCAAGGAGACCGTCAACTTCCGCGGCACCAACTTCGATGTTGAGCAGCAGTACGGCCGCAGCATCCAGCGCGACCGTGCGTTGTCGCCCGAGCCGTTCCTGGCCTTCGCCTTGAACGGTGCGCCACTGACCAAGCACCAGGGCGCGCCGCTGCGCTTGCTCATGCCGGGCTGGTACGGCGCTCCCAACGTCAAGTGGCTGTCGGAAATCGTCGCACAGGCGGATCCTTATCTCGGCAAGTTCCAGGCGAACTGGTATCGCACGCTCAAGGGCGAGATGATCAACGGCGAGATGAAGTGGGTCGAGAGCGCGATCACCCACCTGCAGCTCAAGTCGTTCGTCGCCCGCGTCACCAAGAACGGCAACGCTCACAAGATCACGTCGATTGTGCTGAACGACGGCACTGCGATCAAATCAGTCGAGGTAAAGATCGACGACGGCCCATGGCAGATGGCGACCGCCGACCCCTCGACGACGGCGAAGTATGGGTGGAAGCTCTACAACTACACCTGGAACGGCGCCAGCGCCGGCGAGCACACCGTGATGTCGCGGGTCACCGATGCCACCGGCAAGGTGCAGCCGACCGAAGCCGAGCTCGCGAACAAGAAGACCTTCCTCGAAGACAACTCGCAGCATCCGCGCAAGGTGATGATTTCCTAGGACCCGACGCGTCACCATCCGCCACGGAGTGATCCCATGACGTGCATTAACGGCCGTCTCGTTCGCTCGTCGTACGTGTCGGTCTTGGTTGTCGCCGCGCTGGTTCTGGGCGCCTGCAAGCCGGCGCCGGCAACACCGACACCGGCGTCGACTGGCGCGGAGATCCTGTGGGACAAATACGGCGTCCCGCACATCTTCGCGCCCGATCATCCGAGCCTGTTTCAGGCCTATGGCTACGCCCAGATGGAGGCCCACAGCGAGCTGCTGATTCGCCTCTACGCGCAGGCGCGCGGCCGCGGTGCCGAGTTCTACGGCGAGCAATATCTCAATTCCGACCGCTGGGTGCGCACTAACGGCCTGCCAGCGACGGCGAAGCAGTGGGCGGCGGGGCAGAGTCCGGAATTCGCTTTGCTCATCGCCGCCTTTGCCAAAGGCTTGAACGCGTGGGCAGAGGAGCACAAGGCCGAGATCAGCGCCGCAGCCAACGGCGTGCTACCGATCACGGTCGAGGACGTCTATGCGCACGGCCTGCGCGTCATCCACTACGACTGGGTCGTGAGCCCGCGCCGACTCGAAACCCGGCTGGCGCGCTGGGAACAGGACGTACACGGGTCGAACGAATGGGCCATCGCCCCGGCCCGCTCGGCCACTGGCAAGGCGCTGCTGATGAGCAACTCGCACCTGCAGTGGGGCGATATCCACACTTACTTCGAGGTGCAGCTTACCGCGCCCGGCGTCACCTCCTACGGCGCCGTATGGGTCGGCTTCCCGGTGCTGCGCCAGTGTTTCACCGAGTACGTCGGTTGGACGCAGACCACCAACAATCCCTCGCAATCAGACCTCTACAAGCTGGTCCTGAAAGACGGCGGCTACCTGCTCGACGGCCAGGTCAGGCAGTTCGACACCCATACCGAGACCATCAAGGTGCGGCAGTCCGACGGCACGACCAAGGACGAGATGCTGACCGTGAGGCGCAGCGAGCACGGGCCGGTGGTGGCCGAACGCGGCGGCGCGCCGATCGCGATGCGCGTGGCCGCCCTGGACCGCCCCAGGATGTTCGAGCAGTTCTGGCGCATGGGCCTGGCGAAGAACTTCACCGAGTGGGACGCGGCCATGCGCATGCACCAACTACCGCTCTTCCACACCGCCTACGCCGACCGCGATGGCCACATCGCCTACGTCTACAACGCGACGCTGTGGAAGCACCCGACCGGCGACTACCGCTTCTGGCAGGGCGTGGTGCCCGGCGACAAGTCGGAGCTCATCGGCACCGAGATCGTGCCCTACGACGAGATTCCAAAGGTGCTCGACCCGCCGCAGGGCTGGGTGCAGAACTCGAACGACATGCCCTGGACCTCCACGTATCCGATGACCCTCGACCCGGCCAGGTTCGCCGCCGGGTTCGCCGCGCCGCAGGGCATCACGCAGCGCGCGCAGCGCGGCATCCGCATTCTCAGCACGATGCCCGAGAAGATCACCTTCGAGGACGTGAAGCAGGGCAAGCTGTCGACGCGAGTCGAGACGGCTGACCAGTTCGTGGACGAGATCGTGGCCACCGCCAAGGCTCGTGGGACCGCGCGCGCCAAGCGCGCCGCCGACGTGCTGGCCAAGTGGGACCGTCAGGCTGAAGTGGACAGCGACGGCATGCTGCTGTTCTACAAGTTCATGACGGCTGCCGGGCCGGCGTTTGGTGACATCGGCGGCTTCAAGGTAGCCACAGACGACGCGCGTCCGCTCGAGACGCCGCGCGGCTTCAAGGACCCAATTAAAGCGATGGCCGCGCTCGACCGGGTGGCTGGCGAAGTCGAAAAAGAATATGGGTCGTTGGCGGTGAAGTGGGGCGACGTGATGCGCTTCCGCCGCGGCAACACCGACCTTCCCGGCAACGGCGCGCCGTCGCAGCTCGGGGCCATTCGCACGATCGGCGTCAGCCCGTTCAAGGACGGCAAGGTCGAGGCAGTGCAGGGCGACACGTTCTATGCGGTTATCGAGTACTCGGTGCCGCAGCGCGCCGAGGTGCTGCTCAACTACGGCAACTGGTCGAAGAAGGGCTCCAAGCACATCGACGATCAGTTACCGCTCGCCTCGCGCAAGGAAATGCGGCCGATGTGGCGTACGAAGGCGGAGATCGAGGCGAACCTCGAGAGCCGAAAAGTGTTTTAAAGGCGTCGTCGAAGTTGCAGTCCAAGGGCGCAGCTTCAAGTCCGAAGCCAACTCACGCCGGACCTCTCGCCCGGGTGGCGGCAGAACCAGCGGCCCGTAACAGACCCCGTCAAGCGTACTGCGCAACATCACAACATTGTGATGTTACGGTATCCACGTAGGATCGTTCAGCGGCCGAGCTTCTCGCTACGGTGCCGGCTTGGGCGCCTTGCCGAACACCTCGACGATGGTCGCGGTGACGGCGCCGGTATTCTTGAAGGTGTGCATGGCACCGCCCTTCAGGTCGATGACATCACCGGCTTTCACGTCGACTGGCGGCTGACCCTCGATCGTCAACACGAGTTGGCCGGTGAGCAATGTGAACACATGGTAGCTGGCATCCGCGTGGTTGTGCATTCGGCGGACGGCGCCCGGCTCTGCCCAATCGCGCAGCACGCGGAAGTCGGGCCGGTCCATCACCACCATCGATGAAATGCCGGGGTCGCCGGCCACGGCCCGGCCCTTCTCGGGCCCGCCAATAGCCTGCTCCCCCTTCGCCCAAGCTACGGGGGACAAGGTTGCGACGCATGACACAAACACCGCGAGCAGACTGAATTGATTGGCGTTCATGCGCTCTATACTACCGTTCGGCATGGCGGCGGGAGAGGTTGTTTACGAGCTGGGGTCCGGTGACGGCCGCATTCCCATCATCGCCGCGCAGAAGTACGGCGCGCGCCGAGGGGCAGACGAGGCTGACATTTTGTTGTGGAGGGTTCCGAAATGACCACCGCCGCGCGCACCCTCGAAATGCGAGGCACGCTCGAAGCCGCCTTCGCTGATGTCCTGACCCCCGCGGCTATTGCCGCGCTCGAGCACCTCGCGCACTTCGATCGCGATCGCAAGGACCTGATGGCAGCGCGCATCGCGCGTCGCCACGACCGAGCCATCAATCGACAGCGGATCACGTTTCTCGATTCAGAGGCGCGCATTGGCCGCACGACGATGACGGTGCGTGAGGCACGCAACGGACAATTCACTGGCAGCGAGATCCCAGCCGACCTGCAACGCCAATGGATTCAAGGCACCGGTCCGGCAGCCCGGCCGCATGCGCCGGCCGAAGTCAGCATCCGCAACGTCGCCTACGCGCTGTTGTCCGGTGCCGATGGCTGGATGTTCGACGGCGAAGACGCACTCGGCCAGGTGTCGACGATGTCGCTGGAGAACCAGCGGAACCTGAAGCTGGCGATTCACGACGATCCGATTTTTCTGACGACCGCCGAACAGGTGGCCGGCGAGATGAACCAGTGGTCGGCCGGCTTCTTCAAGCGGCCGATCGTCACCGACTGGCGCCAGCAATTGCGCTTCACCACCAAGATCTTCCGCGCCCGCGGCCTCCATCTCGACGACCGCCAGGTACGTCTGACGAGCGGCGAAGGGTTCTCAGCGTCGATCGTCGATGCGACGTTGTATGTCGTCAACAACTTCCAGCGGCTCCGCGACAACGGTTCGTCGGTGGTGTTGTACCTGCCAAAGATCCAGACGGCGGAAGAAGCGGCGCTGTGGAGCGACATTCTGTCGGCGCTCGAAGATCACCTTGGGATGAAGCCCGGCACGATCAAGGCCTACGTCCTGGTGGAGCAGGTCGAGGCCTGCTTCCAGTTGATGGAGATCCGCGCGGCACTCGGGCTGCACTTTGTTGGCTTCAATACTGGCCGGTGGGATTACATCAACAGCGTGTCAGATGCGGTGGCGTGGGACGAGGCCTTTGTCAACCCCAACATCGACGCCATCACCATGACCTACGGCTACATGTGCCAGTACGAGGACCGGGTGCGCCGCGCGGTCAACACGCCCGATCGGGCGGGACGATGTGCGCTGTGGCAAGGCGGTATGGAGCCGAACATTCCCGTCGGGTCAGCGGCCGGCGTCGCGGCCGGCATGAAGCGCGCGCTGGGCGGAGCCGAGCGCGAACAGCGCGAGGGCGCCAGCGGCAAATGGGTCGCCCACTGGAAGATGGTCCACATCGTCCGGTCAGTCTGGGAGAAAGCTGGTGACGCCAACCAGATGGGCCGTGCGTTCCCGCGGCTGACCTATACCGACGCCGATGCGGCCGGCTTGACGCAACTGGAACCCGCGCCGCGAACCATTCGTGGCGCCCGCGATCTGATCAGCGTTGCCATTCAGTACGGCAACGCCTTTGGACAGGGTCTACAGGCCGCTGCGCTGAAGCCCGCTGACTTTTTCGGCGATGACGATGTGCTGTATTTGATGGAAGACATGGCGACGGGCGAGATTCGCCTGAGCATTTTGTGGGAGTGGCGCCACAAGCAAGCCGTGATCACTGACGGCGAACATGCCGGTGAGGTGTTCACGGCCGAGCTCTGCGACCGCCTGATCGATGAGGAGTACGCCAAGCTGCTCGCGGCCGCGAATCGCGACGTGCACGAAGTGTCGAAAACGACGACGCTGCCGATTGCGCGAGAGATGGTCGCGACCTACGTCATGGATACCGGAAAGTTGCCGTGGTACATCGACCTGCTGAACATCAATCTCGGCAACCACGATCTCGTTGAGGCCAAGCGGCGCATAGGGCTACTGAGGGACGCGTTTGCCAGTGATGGGACACGGATCACGGCCAATCTCGATTTTGGCCGCGGATAAGACCGCCATTGATTTGAGACGGACCAACCATGAAACAGCTCCAACTACTTGTCGCCATGTTCACCGTCGTCGCGTCTGCCGCGCCGGCGATCGCGCAGCCGCCGGCCGCTCCGCGTCCCGTGCCGACAAGTGCGTGGGCCCCCAAGCTGGTCAAGACGCCGGGCTATGTTCCGCCCCAGAAGCCGTGGGTCAAGCTCGCGGATCTCAAGACCAGGCACAAGGGCCAGGCCAGCTGGCACGAGCTGCTCGTTGATGATGGCCGGCTCACCGCGGAGTACTTCTACGCGGCGCCGGGCACGAAAATGGAGCCGCGTTTTCATCCCGACACCCGCGAGTGGTTCGCCGTGGTCGAAGGTGAAGTGCGGGTGGAGATTGAAGGCCAGGCGCCGATCACTGCGACGCGTGGGTCGCTCGTCAACATTCCACGCCAGACCATCTACTCCATCGAGACGGTCGGTACCGTTGCGAGCCTGCGGTTCGTGGTCAACGTTGCGCACGCCAAGACGCTGTTTCCGCAAGCGGCGCCGCCGCCAGCGCCGGCCGCAGGCACCGCCTGGGTGCCCGTGACGATCAATCGGACCCCGGCCCGCTACGACGAGTTCAACCAGCCGCATCTGAACATTCACCAGGAGGCTGCGAAGAACGAGAAGTATGCGGGTGGACGCTTCGTCCGCGACGATAAGTCAGAAATGCTGGTGCTGTACGGCCACGAGAAGAACATGCCGCCGCTCGATTCGTTGGACAAGGGGCACTTCCACGCCGAGAGCGCGGAGTTCTGGCTGGTGTTCACCGGACAGATCCGCTACGCCTTTGAAGGGCAGCAGCCGTTTGTCGCGAGCGAAGGAGATGTGGTGTACGTGCCCGCCAGCACGTGGCATGCCACGCGCTACACGGGCCCGGACCCATCGTGCCGCCTGTCGATCACCGAATATGTCGGCAACGCGCTGTTGCTCGAACCGCGCAAGCCGCAGTGATGCCGCTTGAAGGCGCGATTTGTGTAAGATCCTTGTTATGAAGAATCTGACGATTGCTGCGGCCTTCGCCGTGATGGCGAGCGTGGCTCCTGGTATCGCCCTGGCCCAGGGCGGGGTTGACCCGCGGCCCCCAAACAATCCTGAGCAGAAGCCCGCGCTGGCGAGCCAGACCGACGCGCCGGAAATGAAGTCGACTGTTGCGTTCGAGGTCGTGACCGTGGCCGAGGGCCTGCAGAATCCCTGGAGCCTGGCGTTCCTGCCCGGCGGCAAGATGCTCGTGACTGAACGCCCCGGCCGCTTGCGCGTGGTTGGTGCCGACGGCAAGCTGTCGGCTGCGGTGACGGGCCTGCCGGCCGTAGACGCGCGTGGCCAGGGCGGCCTGCTCGACGTCGTGGTCGACCCGGCTTTCGCCAGGAACAACCTGATCTACTGGAGCTTCGCCGAGCCTAAGGAAGGCCAGCCCGGCGTGAACAACACGGCGGTTGCGCGTGGCAAGTTCGTGGACGATGCCGTGGCGCCGCGCGTCGATGACGTGCAGGTGATTTACCACCAGCGACCGTCGCTGAACTCGCCGCTGCACTTTGGCAGCCGACTGGTGTTCGGCCGCGACGGCACCCTGTTCGTGACGCAGGGCGATCGGTCGATCACCGAAGGCCGGATGCAGGCGCAGAAGCTGGACAGCGGCCTCGGCAAGCTGGTGCGCATCAACACCGACGGTTCGATTCCGAAAGACAACCCGTTTGTCGGCAAGGACGGCGTGTTGCCGGAGATCTGGTCGTTTGGCCATCGTAACATCCAGGCGGCGGCGCTACACCCGACGACTGGTGAGTTGTGGACCAGTGAGCACGGCACACGCGGCGGCGACGAGATCAACATCGCCCGCAAGGGCAAGGACTACGGCTGGCCGACCATCGCGTATGGTATTGAATACCGCGGCGGCCCCATCACCGGCGGCATCACGCAGCAGGCCGGCATGGAACAGCCGCTGTACTACTGGGATCCGATCATCGGGCCGAGCGGCATGATCTTCTACACCGGCACGCTGTTTCCGGCCTGGAAGGGCAACCTGTTCATTGGCGCCCACGGCACCAACGACCTGGTCCGCCTGGTGCTCGATGGCGAGAAGGTGATTGGCGAGGAGCGGTTGCTCAAGGACCTGCAGCCCAAGCCGGAACGCATCCGCGACGTCCGGCAGGGTCCTGATGGTGCGATCTACATGGTGACCAACAGCGCCACCGGGCGCATGATCAAGCTCGTTCCGAAATAGGAAACAGGGGTTCAGGAGTTCAGGAGACGATGCTCCTGGCTTCCTCAACTCCTGTCGAGACGACCGCCGGTTCCCTGTCCCGACTAAAATGTCTGACGCGCCACCCATTCCCGGTAGAGCGAGTCGCTCGCGACGTAGCGGCTGCCTTCCTTCATGACGATGTCCTGCCGCACCAGCGCGGCGAGCGCCGCTTGCACGGTGGACGCGCCAGGCAGCCGGTGCCGCATCCGGACGTCCGCCGACAGCAGCTCGCGGCCGTCCTCGAGCACCAGCGCGCGCAGCACCGCGCGCTGCGGCAGCGTGAGGCGCAGCCAGGACTCTTCGCAGATGGTGTGTTGCTCGCCGAGTAAGCGCGTCAGTGTGGCATGCAGGTCGGCGAGCCCCACGGTCTTGCGACCGGCGGCCTTGATGTCGTCCCAGGTCTCGTGGGCCAGGCGCTGCACGTCGTACGGCACATTGGCGGCGAGGTCGACAATGGCGGCGCCGAGGCCTTCCTCCGGTCGCATGCCGCTGGCGACGAAACGGCCGTCCAGGAAATCGGCAAACAGGGCCTCGTCGATCTTTTCCAGCCGCATGACCGGCCCGGCCTTGTAGAACGGCCGCCGCGGGCCCAGCATTCGTTCCATCAGCGACGGCTCCGAGCCGGCGAACACGTAACCAACGGCGCGTTGATCCTGCACGGCCGCCCGCAGGGCATGCTCGACGCTGCCGCCGTTGAACGAGGCGATGGCCTGGAACTCGTCGAGCGCGATCGCCAGGCGTTGCTTGCGGGCGGCGGCGATTCGTCCGGGCAGCGCGAACACCTCGGTGGCCAGACGCGCGGTGTCGCGCGTGGTCCGGACCGACGGGAACGCCAGCGCGAAGCGCGACTGGCCCACCGCATCGGTGTCGAACCGAAGTTCGGGCCGCACCACCTGCAGCAGCTCGCCGGCCCACCGGCGCAGGCGGCTGGCCGGGGTGTCGGCGGCGATCAATGCCTGGGCGTAGGATTCAAGGAAGCCGACGTACGAACTGGACGCCGCGACCGTCACCTCGACGGTCAGGATCTTCTGCCTGGCGAGGCCACGCAGCACATCGCGAATCAGCGACGACTTGCCGTAGCGGCGCGGTGAGATCAGGAACACCTTCTGGCCGGCGGCCAGGTCGCGGGTCAGCCGCTGGCGTTCGCCCTCGCGGTCGGCGAAGGCGCCGGCCCCGACGAGCTCGCCGTAGATGAACGGGTTGTCAGGCTCCATTACGTCATTATACGTAATGGTTACGCAAAACGACGTAATATGAGCCGACCGCGCCCTGCTGCGGTGGCTCGCCACCGGCCTGCAGGGCGGCACCGCGGCCGGGAGTTGACACCAATCAATTAAATGAACGACCATTAATTTTTATGGCTCGCCCCAAGAACGCCGACGGACAACGCACCCGCCTGGCGATTCTCGACGCCGCGCTCGACCTGTTCGCCGACAAGGGTTTTTTCGGCACCAGCCTGCGCGACGTCGCCAAGGCGGTCGGCGTGCGCGAGAGCGCCCTCTACAACTACTTCACCGGCAAGGACGCGCTGTTCGGCGCCCTGCTCGAAGCCCACCAGACCACCAAGTCGGAACGGCTGACCGTTTTTGCCGAGGGCCCGATCACCGACGGCCGCGCCCTGCTCGAGCAGCTGGCGATCACCACGCTGGAGGGGTTTGTGGAACCCCGGGAACAAAAGCTGTTCCGCATCCTGATGTCGGATGGCGTGCGCATGGCCAAGCTCGGTCGCTTCAACCTCTACGAGCGCATGACCAGTTGCCGCGTCAGCCTGGCCGCGATCCTGGGCCGCCTGACGCGCGAGGGCTGGCTGCGCCGCGCCGACTCGCGCCTGCAGGGCATGGCCTTCATGAGCCCGCTGGTGACCTGGCGGCAATTGCATGCCATTGATGCCGACCTGCCGATGATCAAGAATCCGCGCCTGTTCGCCAGGCAACATGTCGGCTTGTTCTTGCAGGGCGCCGCGGCTTCGTCCGTGCGGCGGCCCGCGCCCGGTCGCCCGCGCGCCCGGGCCTCGAAAACCTCACCGCGCGCGACCAAGTCCCGGCGTCCGTCGCAGTAACCCTGAAGGAGCGTCGCCCGTGTTTCGTCGAAATTTTTGCCTCACCCTCTTAGCTGCCGTGCTTGCGGTCGCGTGCGACGGTGCCGGCGCTGATGCCCCGGCCTCGCCCGCTGATGCCGCGGTGATCACCGTCTCGATTGTCGAGGTGGTGGAGCAGCCAATCAAGCGCTTCATCCGCGTCAGCGGCACCCTCACCGCACAGGAGGAGGCTGAGGTCGCCGCCGAAGTGGCCGGCCGGGTGGTCGCGACCCCGGTGGAGCGTGGCAGCCGCGTCAGCACCAGCGACAGCCTCGTGAGACTGGCGGCGACTGAGGGTGAAGCGCAGACGATTGAAGCGCAGGCCAACGCCGCGCAGATTGAAGCCAGGCTCGGCATGGCCAGCGGCGCCGTGTTTGCCGTGGAGAATGTGCCCGAGGTGGCCAGCGCTCGCGCTAATGTGCAACTCGCGCGCAGCGAGTTCGAACGGGCGCGCACGCTGCACGCGCAGAAGCTGCTGTCGCAGTCGGAGTTTGACCAAAGCAGTGCCAAGACCGAAGCCGCCGAACGCCAGTACGACATGGCCAGGAACACCGCGGCGCAGCAGTATCAATCGCTGCTCGCCGCTCGCGCCCGCGTGACCCTGGCGCAGAAGGCGTTGTCCGACACCACCGTCCGCGCCCCCTTTGTCGGCGTCGTCGGAGAACGCTTCGTCTCGGTCGGCGACTACGTCACCCGCGGCACCAAGGTCGCCACGGTCATGCGAGTCGATCCCCTTCGCGTCGAGCTGACCGTGCCGGAGCAGTTTGTCTCGGTGGTCGCGACTGGCCGCGCCGTGACGTTCGAGGTCGATGCCTACCCCGGTGAAACGTTCGTGGGCCAGGTCCGCTTCGTGTCGCCGTCGGTGGTCGCCTCGACCCGGGCGCTGACGCTCGAAGCGATCGTCCCGAACAGCGCCAATCGCCTGAAGCCCGGCTTCTTTGCCACGGCGCAAATCGAACAGGCCAGCATGCTGCCGGGGCTGCTGGTCCCGGCGACAGCGGTTCGCACGGTGTCGGGCACCGCCCGCGTGTTCGTGGTGAATGGCGACCGTGTGGAAGAACGCGTGGTCATGGTCGGCCAGGCCGTGGGCGAGCGCGTGGAGATCACCAGCGGCCTGACGGCCGGCGAGCGCGTGGTCGGCAGCGGCGTCGACCGCATCGTTGACGGCGTCCGCGTCGTGATGAGGTAAGCCATGCAGTGGCTCGCAGAGATTTGTGTCCGTCGACCGGTATTCGCCTGGGTGCTGGTGCTGTCCCTGACCGTGGTCGGGCTGTTTGCCTTTGGCCGGCTGGGCGTCGACCGCTTTCCCAACATCGACATTCCGACCATTTCGATCACCACGCGGCTACCCGGTGCCGCGCCCGAGCAGATCGAGACTGAGGTCACCGACAAGATCGAAGAGGCGGTCAATACCATCAGCAATATCGACACCCTGAGCTCGACCTCGTCCGAGGGCATCTCTCAGGTGGTCGTCTCCTTCACGCTCGACAAGAACGCCGACATTGCCGCCCAGGAGGTGCGCGACCGCATCAATCGCGTCTTGCCGCTGCTGCCGCGGACGGTGCTGCAGCCGACCGTGGAGAAACTCGACTTCACCGCCTCGCCGGTGATCACGGTCGCCGTGACCGCCGCCAAGCCGGTGCGCGACATCACCGAGTTTGCCGACAAGGTGCTGCGCCGACGCTTGGAAAGTTCCGACGGCGTTGGCCAGGTCGTGGTCATCGGCGGGCGCAGCCGTCAGCTCAACCTCTGGCTCGATACGGCGTTGCTGCGCGCGCAGCGGCTGTCGGTCAACGACGTGGCCCGCGCGCTGCAGTCGCAGAACGCCGACATCCCCGGCGGTCGCATGGATCAGGGCGCGCAATCGGTGACGCTGCGCACGCGCGGCCGCCTGGAAACGGTCGACGCCTTTGGCGACGTGGTGTTGCGCGAGAGTGACGGCCACCCGGTCCGCTTGCGCGACGTCGCGCGGATCGAAGACGGCATGGCCGAGCCGCGCACCCAGGCCAGCGTCAACAGCGAAGCGACCGTGCTGCTGCAAATTCGCAAGCAGTCGGGCACCAACACGGTGCAGGTTGCCAACAACGTCAAGCAGCGCCTCGCCGACCTGCAGGGCATTCTCCCCGCCGGCTACCAGTTGCGCATCGTCCGCGACGAAGCGCAGTTCATCGAGGCGTCGATCGCCAGCGTGCAGGAACATTTAATCGTCGGCTCGATTCTCGCCGCGATCGTGGTGTTCCTGTTCCTTGGCAACCTGCGCTCGACCATTATCGCGGCGGTCTCCATTCCGACCTCAATCATCGCGACCTTCGCGCTGGTCTGGTACATGGGCTTCACGCTCAACATGCTGACGATGCTGGCGTTGACACTGTCGGTGGGCATCGTCATTGACGATGCGATCGTGGTGTTGGAGAACATCTTCCGGTTCATCGAAGAGAAGGGGATGCCGCCCATGCAGGCGGCGGTCGAGGCGACCAGGGAAATCGGTCTGGCTGTGATGGCGACCACGTTCTCGCTGGTCGCGATCTTCGCGCCGGTGGGTTTCATGAGCGGCATGGTCGGCAAGTTCATGCAGAGCTTTGGACTGACCATGGCGTTTGCGGTGCTGGTCTCGCTGTTTGTCAGCTTCACGCTGACGCCGATGATGTCGGCGTACTGGCTCAAGCCGCAGCCGAAAGGCGCGCACACCGACTCGAAGCACAACCGGCTGTTCGATCCGCTCGATCGTGGTTACACGCACCTGCTCAATTGGGCGATGGCGCACCGGGGCCTGGTCGCGATCGGCGCCGTACTGGTGCTGCTGTCGAGCGTGCCGCTGTTCAGGTTCACGGCCGTCAACTTCACACCCGAGGACGACCAGTCGCAGTTCGATGTCACCATGCGCGCGCCCGAAGGCACCAGCCTGGCGTCGATGGAACTGCTGGCCAACCGCATGAGCACGGCGGTGCGTGCCATTCCTGAAGTGGAGTTCACCCTGGCGACGGTGGCGGGCGATGCCGCCGGCAGCTTGAACACCGCGAGCATGCTGGTCCGCCTGCAGCCGATCGAAGACCGCGACCGCGACCAGTTCGCGGTGATGGCGCAGGTGCGCAACGAGATCCTGCCGCTCTTTGCGAAGGCCGGAGTCCGGACCGCCGTGCAGCAGGGCGGTGGTCCCGGCGGCGGCGGTGGCGGCATCCAGTTCATGGTGCAGGGTCCCGACCTGAAGCAGCTTGAACTCTACAGCGAGGCCCTGCGCGAGAAGGCGCTGGCGATTCCCGGCCTGGTTGACGTCGACACCACGCTCAACGCCGGCAAACCGGAAGTGTCGGTCTATCTCGATCGCCCGAAGGCCGCCGACCTTGGCGTGTCAATCGCCGACGCCGCTGACGCGATTCGGCTGCTGGTGGCCGGTGACCAAGTGACGACGTTCAATGACGCCGGCGAGCAGTACGAAGTGCACCTGCGCGCGGAAGAAGCCAATCGCAGCACGACCGACGCCATCGCCGGCTTGCCGGTGCCGTCATCGCGTCTGGGTATTGTCAGCCTCGACAACATCGCGTCGTTCAAGCGCGGCGACTCGCCGGCCACTATCAACCGAGTAGGGCGCCTGCGACAAGTGACGCTCAGGGCCAATCTGCTGCCGGGCACATCTCAAGGTGCGGCGCAAGAGCAGATCGCCGCCGCCGCGGCCGAGCTGAATATCGGCCCGGAGTACCGTGCCGACTTCGCCGGTCAGTCCCGAGAACTGAATCGAACCGCCACCGCGTTTCTCACGGCGATCGCCCTGTCGTTCATCTTCATGTACCTGATCCTGGCCGCGCAGTTCGAGTCGTGGCTGCATCCGGTGACCATCCTGCTGTCGTTGCCGCTGACGCTGCCGTTCGCGTTGCTGTCGCTGATCATCACGCAGCAGTCGCTGAACATCTTCTCGGGCCTGGGCTTGCTGGTGCTGTTCGGGGTCGTGAAGAAGAACTCGATTCTGCAGATCGATCACGCCAACCAGTTGAAAGAGACCGGCATGAACAGCCACGACGCGGTGGTGCAGGCGAGCCGCGATCGACTGCGGCCGATCCTGATGACGACGCTGGCGTTTGTGGCGGGCATGGTCCCGCTGGTGGTGTCGCAAGGCGTCGGTGCCGCCACCAACCACGCCATCGGCTGGGTCGTGATTGGTGGCCAGACCATGGTGCTGCTGGTCACGCTGCTGGTGACGCCGGTGGCCTATTCGCTGTTCGACGAGGTCCAGGGCGCGCAGGTCTTCGGGCGTAGCCGGGCGTGGCTGAGAGGCAGGCGTCCGGCGCACAACCCGGTCACACCGCGGTAACGTCGCTTGTGTGACCCGGTCTAGTCAATCATCAGCAGCTTGCCGCGTCCGCCGCGGCTGGCCTGTCCGCCCTTGCGGCCTGCGCTGCGCGCCTCTTCGACGGACCATTCACGGGCGGTGCCCTTGGCGTGGGCCGCGCGACCGCCCTTGCTGGCAAGCTCTCGCTGTTTCTCGACGGTCATCGCGGCGAAACCGCGGCGGGCTTTTCGATTCTCGAACATGGTGGCTCCTTGGTTGACTGACGTTGACCCATCGGTCGATTCACCGCAGACTCACGAAGCGGGCGCCTGGTTCGCGCGCCGCCCTCTCGCGATCGTGTTCGCAGTCCCGCCAGCGGACGGCGAAGGGCAGCGCCCGAAGACGCAGCTCAGCAGGCGCCTCAGTTCCGCGTCTCTGGGGCTCGTCCGGCTCGGTCGTTCGAGGCTGGCGCACGATTGGGGTGCCCGTGCGGTGGCCATGGCTGCTGCTCTTCTTGTCGATACGGTAGAGGAACAACTGACACATAGACCAATAGGTAATCGCGTGGAGCGAAGTAGAAAATAGTTATGGGTCAAGGGTGCTGCTTCTTGACCAAGCCCTCGCGCGCCGCCGCGGTGATCGCCAACACGCCGGGGTGCTTCAACCGTCGCTCGGCCGAGATGGCGTAGTAGTGTTCGCGCACCGAACGGGTCGGGCCGATGGGGCGCACGGCGTAGATGCGGCCAATGTCCTCAGCAATCACGAGGTCGAGCGCATGCAGCACCAGCTGCGACACCAGTTGTTCGACGCTGTCGTCACGGCAGACGAGGTGCAGAGGCGCGGCCAGCGTAGCCGGCGAACGCCACACTGATGCCCTATCTCGGGACTCCGGCCCCGAAGTAGGCGGGCGTCTGACTACTGCCCCTTGTGGCTGGCGACTTGAGCCCGGATTTGGGCCACGGCAACCTTGACCTTCAGATCCTGCTGCACCTTGCCCAGCTCCGCCCTGCCGTTTCGCGGGTCGCCGTCGACGCCCTTCGCCGAGTCCTTCCCGGCAATCTTGTCCTTGCGGACCCATTCGGGCTTCACATACAGGATCGCCGAGGTGTCCTCCACGCCCGCATGGCCTTCCCCGGTCACCTTGTGGTCCTTCAGGTACTGGGAAAATTCGTCACGCGACTTGAAGTACAGATCGTCGCAGTAGAACACCCGCGCGCCGGAGGGTTTCAACCTCGCATCGAGCGTGGCGGCGGTCTGCTTCAGCACATCCTGTCCGCCGCCATGGTCACCAATCAGGATGATGTCCCGGAAGCCGGCAGTCGCGGCGCCCAGCACGAGGTCCCGCAAGACCATGCCGTAGGTTTCGCTGGTGATTCCGCTGGTTCCGGGGAACGCAAACTGGCCTTCTTTTTTCGACGGGTCGCCCGCGGGTGAATACGGCAGCACCGGATAGACGAGCGCATTGCCGAGTTCCTTCGCAATGCGCTCCGAGACTTGGCGCGCCACGGCGTTGTGTTTGCCAAACGCCAGATGAGGGCCATTCTGTTCCGCGCCACCGGTGTAGATGAGCGCGGTGGTCTTGCCGGCCTTGAGCGCCGCGGCCACTTCTTCCCAGGTCAGATCCTCGATAAACAGCGAATTGGCTTGGGCCTGGGCGACATGCGGAACAGCCAAGAGGACCAGCAACGCAGCAAGCGACACATGTTTGACCATAGTGCGGGGCAGTATAGCAGCGGCCGGTAGACGGTCAATAGCGTGAGCAGCACCTACAAGTACTACGTCGCCGACAAGCTGATTAGCGAAGAGTGCGGGCGGTGCTGACGGTTGGATATGATGACCGGCATGACACTACCGACCACGCTCACCTCGTCGCGCCGTCTCCGGACCACGCTCGCAGCCGCCGCACTGGTCACTGGCGTCGCGGCCACGGTGGGCCAGGCGTCACAGCCGTCGACATCCTTCGACCTGGTGCTCTCCGGCGGGCGAGTCATGGATCCCGCGTCCGGGCTAAACGCCGTGCGGCACGTCGGCATTCGCGGTGCCCGGATCGCCGCCATCAGTACCACGCCGCTGCCGGGTGCGACCACGGTTGATGTCTCGGGGCTGGTGGTCGCACCGGGCTTCATCGACCCGCACGCCCATGCGCAGACGCTTGAAGGCAATCAGTTCCAGGCGCGCGACGGGGTGACCACGGCGCTCGAGCTCGAGAGCGGCGCCATGCCGATGAACGACTGGTACCGCTCGCGCGAGGGCCAGGCGCTGCTCAATTACGGCGCCACGGTCGGGCACATCTATTCGCGAATTGCGATCATGCACGAGAAGCGGACGTGGGACGAGATTCGGGCCACGCGGCAATCGACGGCGGATCCCGCGCCGGACTGGGCATACCGGCCGGCCGAATCGTCCGAAGTTGAGGGCATGATCGTGCGGCTCGATCGCGGCCTCGCCGACGGCGCGTTGGGAATCGGCATGGGGCCGGCCTACACTCCGGCGGCCGGGCGCGACGAGCTGCTGCGGGTCTTTGAGCTCGCGGCGAGCCGCAAGGCGCTGGCGTTCATCCACATGCGATCGGCCGGAGAGGTGGAACCGGGGGGCAGCATCGATGCCCTCCAGGAGGTGCTGGCCAACGTGGCCGCCACCGGCGCGTCGGTCCATATCGTGCACATCGGGAGCAACGGACTACGGCAGACGCCGCGGCTGCTGTCGATGATCGACGGAGCCCGCGCTCGGGGCCTCGACGTGACGACGGAGGTGTATCCATACACGGCCGCGTCCACGTATCTGCAATCGGCGCTCTTCGAGCCCGGCTGGCAGCAGCGTTTCGCCATCGGTTTCAACGACGTGCAATGGGCTGCGACCGGCGAACGCCTCACCGAAGGCAGTTTTTCCCGCTATCGCAAGCAGGGCGGGCTCGTGGTGATCCACATGATTCCCGAAGCGTCGGTGCGCGCGGCGCTGTCGCATCCCGGCGTGATGGTAGGCAGCGACGGTGTGCCCCTCACCAACGGCGGCGGCCATCCGCGCGGGGTGGGCACCTATGCGCGCGTGCTCGGCCGCTACGTTCGAGAAGAGAAAGTGCTCGACCTGATGACCGCGCTCCGCAAGATCAGCCTCATGGTGGCTGAGCGTCTGGAGCCGTTTGTCCCGGCGATGCGCTCGAAGGGACGGATCGCCGTGGGCGCCGACGCCGACGTGACCGTCTTCGACGCCGCCACCGTGATCGATCGTGCCACCTACGAAAAGCCGGCGCAGTTCTCCGAGGGTATTCGCCACGTCATCGTCGGCGGCACGTTCGTGGTCCGCGACGAGCAGCTCGTTCCGGGCGTGACACCCGGCCGCGCGGTCCGCGTGGCCCGTTAGTGCCGAACGATCGGTCAAGATGTCCTTCTGGATCACGGCCAAGTAGGGCCGCCCCGAGTGGCGACGGCTCGGCTGCCGCGCGGCAACCTGGCCGGCTTGCCGTTCCCTGACGCCGATCGCGCGCTCATCGCCCTTTTATGCAGGGTCCGGATTTAGCCGGGCGGTATTCTACAACGAGGTCCGGCTGGCACTCCCGCCCACACCCCACAGTCCGTGTCCCTCACTTAATTCCAAGCGGTCGCAGTTGCTTCCAGCGCTCGATGAATGCGACGGCGGCGTTGACCGATGCCTCGGTCTCGTCACGTCCGCGCTCGGCGGAGGCGGCCTTGACGTCGAGCGCGCTCCACACGCCCGTCTCGGTCATGTCCTTCGTCGAGGTGCCCTTCCCCGTCGAGGTGGCCTTGAGCGCTTCGGCAAGGAACACGCGCGTCGCGGTGGGATCGCCGGCCACCACCTCCGGCAACATCTTCTGCAGATGCGGGAGCAGCGTCAGCGGCGCGGTGCGGGCCACGCTCATGTTCACCAGGTTGGGCGTCAGGTACAGCGACCGCGAGGTCTCGCTCACGCCGCCGTGCCGGTCGAACCCCGGCGCGCCCTGCCGGGTCGTGCGCGTCCGGAACGGCTGGGCGGCGTCGTCGAGTTCCACGGCAATCCCGCCCGTCTCCTGGTTGATGCGATCGACGACATACTGCGAGATGCTGGCATTGCCGCCGTGGCTGTTCAGAATCAGGAACCGCTTGAAGCCGTGCGCCAGCAGGCTTTGCGCCGCCTGGAAGAAGACCAGCTGGATGGTCTCGGCCGGCAGCGTGATCGTGCCGGGAAACGCCATGTGATACGGCGAGTTGCCGGGAAACAGAATCGGTGCCACCAGCACATCGGTCTTCTGCGCAATCAGCTTGGCGCGTTCGAGGCCGCTCAGAAAGTCGGTGCCGATCGGGCCGTGCAGGCCGTGCTGCTCGAGCGACGCCACCGGCAGAATCACCATGTCGGTGCGCGTCAACAGGTCGGCGACTTCGGGTGAGGTCATGTGCGGCAGGTAGTTCTTGACCTTCTGCTCGTGCCACAGCGGATTCGCGGGTGCGGCTGCGGGCGTCTGCGCCAACAACGTCGAGGCTGACAAGACGCACACCACCACAACCGCCGCATTGACTCGCTTCATGAAGAACTCCTGCCTCTCGGGTGGGTGAGCCGACGCCTACTTGCTGCGTACGGCGGTCATCGTAATCTCAAGCCGCGCGCCGCGCGCCAACTGTGTCACGGCTACGGTTGAACGCGTGGGATAGGCGCCGTTCGGAAAGTACGAGGTATAGATCGCGTTGAACCTGGCGAAGTCGGCCATGTCGGCCAGGTAGATTGTGACGGCGACGACGTCAGCGAGCGACATGTCAGCGGCGGCCAGCACGGTCTGGACGTTGGTCATGATCTGCTTCATCTCGGGCTCGAGGCCGCCGGGCACCAACTGGCCCGAGACCGGGTCACCACCCGTGCTGCCCGACAAGTACAGCGTGTCGCCCACCAGAATGCCCGGCACGAGCGGCGACGGTGTGGGCTTGTAGCCGGCGGGCTGAATCACGCGTCGAACCGGCGCTGGACTGCGGGTCTGCTGGCCCGCGGCGCCGCCGAAGTAGAGGACGTTGGGCGCCTCGGATCGCGCCACGGCGATGTCGAGCCGGCCATCCTTGTCGACATCACCAATCGCCAGTCCATACGCCGTGCCCTTGGCGTCGCCGAACAGCACCGGCGTGTAACGGCGGCCCGAGCCGTCGTTGAAGAACACGGCCGGCCGCGCTTCGATATAGCCGACGACGATGTCGGTCTTGCTGTCGCCATCGAGGTCGCCCAGCGCGAGCGCATACGGCGCCTTGTCGCCCAAACCAATCGGCACGGCCGCCGACAGCTGATTGGCGGTCTCGCCGAAGTAGACCGCCACGCCGGTCTTCTCGTCGATGGTGACCAGGTCCTGCCGGCCATCGCCGTTCAGATCGGCTGCGGCCGACATGCGGATGTTCGCATCCACAGGGCCGAACGGCACGCGAGCCGCGCCCGCGAACGTGCCCTTGCCACCGTTGACGTAGACATGACTCTGCCCACCGTCGCGGTGCGGCACGATCAGGTCCACCCGGCCATCACCGGTAACATCGGCGGCCGTGATCGTGGTGGCCGATTCGGTGGCGAACTTCTCGCACGCCGCCTCGAACTGGCCGCGGCCCTTGCCGAAGCAGATGTAGCTGGCACCCGGCCGCTCGCCGGTGCGATTGGCAACCACGATGTCGGCGAAGCCATCGGCATTGAGATCCACCACGGTGGCGTTGCGCGTCGGCCACTCGGCCGAGCCATACGTGGACCCGGTACGGAAGTGGCCGGTGCCGTCGTTCAGGTAGACGAGCTTGGGATCGGGCCGGTCGTTGCTGATCACGACATCCAGATCGCCATCGGCGTCGAGATCGACGAGGTGGCCGGAATACGACCGGTCGGATGCGGTCCCCAAATCGTGAGCCGTCGGAAATCCGCCGCGGCCGTCGCCGAGCAACACGCGGTCGACCAGCGGCCAGTGGCGGCCCTTGGCAAGCACGAGGTCGGGGTTGCCGTCGCCGTTGACGTCGCCAATGCTGACGTTGGCCGAGGTCTCGGAGGTCGACTCGAGCAGCACCGTCCGCTCGTACTGCGGCAGCGCCGCCGCAGCCGGCGCCGGCGGTCGCGGCGTGCCGCCATCGAAGTAATCGACAATCTCGCGCGCCGCGCGGCCCATGCGGTCCTCGGCCTCGCCGTACGACCCGGTAATGCCGTTGACGAAGAACGAGATGATCACCGTGCCGGAGCGCGCCGACACCAGGCCGACATCGTTGGCGATCACGCCGCTGTCGCCGGTCTTATGCGCCACCGGTACGGCGAGGAAGTGTGGCAGGCGGCGGCTGCCGGCCTGCTGCCGGCTCATGATCGTCTTCATGGCGGTGGCGCTCGCCTTCGACGTCAGCGTGCCGCGTTCAACGGCCTCGAGCAACCGGCCGGTCTCGCGCGGCGTCATATCACCCAGCCAGTAAGCGCGGTCTTGCACCGTCAGACGGTTGCGATGCCCAGCCAATGTGCGGCGATTCACCGGATCTCGGACCAGCTCGACCCACTTCGCTCGCGGTCCCGTAAAGAGGTCCGCATAGAGAGCAAACAGCGCGCTGTCCTGCGACGCATATTGCAGCCCCGTCGTTTCTTCGGGCGTCAGGTTCGCGAACTCGGGATTGATGAGCGTCAGCAGCTTCTTGCGGTACTCGTGGCCGCGGCCCACCATCTGCGTGTGCGTGAACCCCGAGGCCGTGAGCCATTTGTTCAACGCCTCGACGCCGCCAATCTTCTGCACCATCAGATCGGTGGCGGTGTTGTCGCTGGTGATCACCATCTCGGTAATCAGGTCGCGGTAGGTCGGGTTCAGGCCGAGGTCGTGATACTGCAGCACGCCGCTGCCGTCACGCAGGTCGGCGCGGCCGATGGTCACGCGTGCGTTCAGGTCGAGCGTCTTCGCATCGACTAACTGGAACGCGCGGATCATGATCGCGAGCTTGATGACGCTGGCGCTGCTGAACGATTCGTCGCCGCGCACGGCGGCGTCCTCGCCGGTGCCCAAGTGCTTGACGTAGAGGCCGGTGCGGGCCGGGAAACCCGCCAGGTGCGACTCGAGCAGCTGCGTGAGGCCGGTGACTTTAGGTGGCGTCTGCGCGGACAGGGCGGCGGCCAACGGCAGC
>SXGR01145951.1_pt1 | contig 28269 bp, 21 predicted proteins | sample 3174711 | NCBI WGS metagenome assembly SXGR01 (sample SAMN11356860, study PRJNA531348) | freshwater metagenome | isolation source: freshwater sample F1-60 | place: China: Fuxian Lake, Yuxi | collected 2017-12-25
CATGATGTTGCCCTTGTGCACCAAGGTGACGCTCTTTCGCTGGTAGCGCAGGGCGTGTTCGATCGCGGCGCGCACCAGCCGCTCGGTCCCTTCGCGGCTGACCGGCTTGATGCCGATGCCGCTCGTGGCGGGGAAGCGGATCTTGTTCACGCCCATCTCGGTCTGGAGAAACCGGATGACCTTCTGCGCCTCGGGGCTCTCGGCGGACCACTCGATGCCCGCGTAGATGTCCTCGGTGTTCTCGCGATAGATCACCATGTCGACGGCGCCCGGATCCTTCACGGGCGACGGCACGCCGCGGTACCAGCGCACCGGGCGCAGGCACACGTAGAGGTCGAGCAGCTGGCGCAGGGCGACGTTCAGCGAGCGGATGCCCTTGCCGACCGGCGTCGTGAGCGGTCCCTTGATGCCGACGAGGTGCTCGCGGAAAGACTCGACCGTCGCTTGCGGCAGCCAGTCCCCGGTCTCCCTGAAGGCCTTCTCGCCGGCGAGGACCTCGCGCCAGGCGATCTTTCGGTCGCCGCCGTAGGCCTTCTCGACCGCAGCGTCCATGATGCGAACGCTGGCTCGCCAGATGTCCGGCCCGGTGCCATCACCCTCGATGAACGGGATGATCGGATGGTTCGGCACCGAGAGCGTGCCCGACGTCGACATCGTGATGGGAGTGCCTGCGCTCGACATGGCGCGAGGCCGTAACAAGGATCCGAAGCGCGGGCAACTCCGCCGGAACGGTGCCGGCGGAACGGCTTCAGTCGGCGTCAGTCGTCGTCGCCGTCCTTGTCGTCCTCGTCGTCGCCCTCGTCCTCGTCGAGATCGTCGTCCGCGTCGTCGTCCGCGTCCTCGTCCTCGTCCTCGTCGTCCTTGTCGTCCTCGTCCTCGTCGTCGCTCTCGCTGGCGCCGGCGCTCGACGGAAATTTCACGTCGATGCCGTTGTCGCGGAGCTGCGTCTCGAGCAGCTCGAGCAGCTCGTCGACGTCGTCGCCACTCCACTCATCGAGGATTTCGTCGAGGAGCGACGCGAAATCTTCGCCGCCGATGATCTGCTCGATCGCCTCGACCTGATCATCGGAGAACGCCTCGAGGATGTCCTCCTTGAGCGCGTCGGTGTCGCCCTCGTCGATCGCATCCGCTGCCGATTGTCGGATCGCCTTCACGGCGCGCTTGTCGAGATTAATCTCCATCATATGCAACCCGTTCGAGGCCCCCTCGATACGAGGCGACGCCGTCGCCGTCAAGTTACGTGTGCGTGTCGCGGTACGCGCGCGGCAGGCGCAGCCGCAGCGACCGTGACGCTGCTCGCAACGGCAGGTGCCGGTGCCGAAGCCGAAGCGCGCGCGCGGCCGAAGCCACCGCCGCTCTACGTCGAGTACGCGAGCTACGGCGCCGCCTTCAGCGCTGACATGCTCGCGCATCCAGGCGCAGGTTGTCCGAAGACGATGCCATGCATCTACGGCGGTGGCGGCGGGCTCGCGCTGCGTGGAGGGTTTCATTGGCCGAGCCCGTGGTACCTGGGCGGCGCATATCAGGTGGCGACCACCGACTCGGCCAACCTGTATCGGCTGGCCACGCTTCAGCAGCTGCGCGTCGAGATCCGCTACTCGCTCGACATGGGCTTTCGCACGGTGCCCTACGCGACGTGGGGACTCGGCGGCGTCGTCTACGGCGACGAGTGGGGCGTCGAGACGGGCGGGGGGAGCGCGTTCGCTGGCGGTGGGCTCGAGTTCCAGCTCTCGCGGGTCGCGCTGTTGGGCGTGGGCGCGCGCTACCAGCCGACGGTGTTCGCAGGCTTCGTCGACACGGCGGGCTTCGACCGGCCGCCGGGCGTCGCGCACTTCGTCGCCCTCGAGCTCGAGCTCCAGATCCGCACCGAGGTCTCGGGAAGGTAACGTTGGCGCAATGCGGCTCGCGCGGGGCGCGGACCATTCTCCCGGCGACCGCTGACCTTCGGCCTGGTAAGCAGCGGAATTTCTTGACGCCCCGTGACGTGCGCGCTCACCTCGGGGCCCGTGGTTTTTTGTGAAAGTTGCGGCGCCCACAACGACGACAAACTGACATTTTGTCGTGAATGTGGAGAGCGGCTGCCGAAGGCGCGGACCGTGCCCCGCACGCCGGCCACCGGGAGCTCGCTCCCGACGGAGCGCTCGACGATTCAGGGGTCGGCGCCAGCGGAGCCGCTGGTCAAGAAGCGGGACGAGCTGACGATCGACGCGGACGCCATCGTACCGTCGGCCCGTCGTTCGCGCCCCTCGGCTCCGCCGCTGTTCCTCGCCCGCTCGAAGGCAACGTCGCGACCGGTCGCGCAGCCGGCGATTCATTCGGGACGAAACGAGGGTGTTCAGGGCGAGCTCTCGCTGCGCGGCGAGGCGCCGGACCGCGCCGTGCGCGCGGAGTCGGAGCCCCCGAGCGAGCGAGCCGACTCCGTCCCGCTCGAGCCACGCGCGGCGGTCGTGGACCGCGCCCGCTGCGACGGCTGCGGCGTGCTCAGTCCGGCGGAGTTTCGCTTCTGCGTAGGCTGTGGCGCGGCGCGACCGCAGGACGGTGCGCCCGTGCGTCCGGCGCGCGACGGCGGCGGCGTCCTCAAGGGCCGACGGTCCGCGCGACCGCCGCGCGTAACGTTCGAGCGCGAGCCCGCCCTGACGCCGCAGCGCGTAGTCACCATCGACGAGAGCGCGCCGCCCGAGCCGGTGACCACGATTTGCGCGCGCTGCAACGGTACGTGCGCCGCGGACGAAGCCTATTGCAAGTACTGCGGGTCGTCGCTGCGGAATCCGGCCAAGCCCGAGACTCGCGCTGAGCCGACCGTTGCCCCCCCGGGAAGAGACCGCGGCCTGCGCGAACCCGCACGCAAGCCGGTCGCAGCGCCGGTCGCAGCGCCGGTCGCAGCGCCGGTCGCAGCGCCGGTCGCAGCGCCGGTCGTCGCGCCCGTCGTCGCACCCGTCGTCGCACCCGCCATTGCACCGATCGTCGAGCCGCGCCCACGACGAATCACGCCGCAGCGCGCCGCTTGGGCCGTGCCGGAACGCGACGAGCCCACCGGGAGGCTGGTCATCATCGTCGAGGACGGCAGCGAGGGCACGGTCGTCGAGCTGCGCGGGCGACAGCTCGACATCGGCAGCGCCGAGGGCGACGTCGTCCTCGCGGACGATCGCTACCTGTCGCCGCGCCACGCCCGATTTTTCCGCGAAAACGATGCATGGCACCTGCGCGACCTCGACTCGCTCAACGGCGTGTACGTGAGGCTCAAGAAGCCGGTCCAGGTGCAGAATAGGGACCTGATGCTCGTCGGGCTCGAGGTGTTGGAATTTCAGGCAGTGCAGCACGCCGAGCAAGGGCTCGGTCACGCACTGGAGCGGGGCGTGCTGCTGTTCGGCTCGCCGGCGTCGCCCACGCGAGCGCGGCTGTGCCAGCGCACCGTCGAGGGGATCACGCGCGACGTGTACCATCTGCACGGAGCCGAGACGATTCTCGGACGCGAGAACGGCGATATCGTGTTCACCTCGGATCCGTTCATGTCGCGCAGGCACGCATCGATCACCTGGGACGCAGCACGCGAGGCGTACGTTCTCGCCGATCTGAACTCGTCGAACGGGACTTTTCTCGCGGTTCGCGACGACGTCCGGCTCGAGCACGGCGATCAGATCCGCATCGGCCAGCATCTGTTTCGTTTCGACGTGCCGGCGACCGCGCGTGGGGGGCGTTAGCAACGCAAGTCGGATGACCGGAATCGCATCGGAAAACCCGCCAGCCAACCCCCAGACGGCGGCTGACGTTGGTGGGGAGCAACACGGCCACGGCGGCGACGTCGAGGTGCACGTCGCGCTCCCGTCGCCAGCGGACGCTGCGCCGGGCGACGGCGTGAGCGCGGGCCTCGACGAGAGCGCCGGCGAAGGCGTGAGCGCGGGCCTCGACGAGAGCGCAAGCAACGGCGTCGCAGACCAAGCGCCCGACGCGTCGGCAAGCCTCCCGATCGCGCCGCTCCCGATCGAAGTGCGGCTGTTCGGCCGCACCGACGTCGGGCAGGTGCGCGAACACAATGAGGACAATTTCCTCATCGCCGATCTCGACAAGAGCGTTCGCATCGCGGGCGAAGGCGAGCAGATCCTCAAGGTGGGCGCCGGCGGCCTCGTGCTCGCGGTGTGCGACGGCATGGGCGGCGCCGCGGCCGGCGAGGTCGCAAGCCAGCTCGCGACCGACGTCGTGTACGAACGGATGCAGGGCGCCGCCGGCCACCAGGTGCGCGATCGCCTCGCGGTGGACCTCATCCGCGCGCTCGAGGACGCGGGGATGAGGATCCTCGCGGAGGCCAACAAGAACCGCGCGTGCCGGGGGATGGGCACGACCGCGACGGTCGCCGCCTTGGTCGACGACCACCTCTTGCTCGGACAGGTCGGCGACAGTCGCGCGTACGTCCTTCGTGGCGATCGGCTCGTGCAGGTCACACGCGACCAGTCGCTCGTCAATCAGCTCATCGAGGCGGGACAGCTCTCGGAAGAAGACGCCGAGAACTTCGAGCACAGCAACATCATCCTCCAGGCGCTCGGGACGGCCGACACGGTGCAGGTCGATCTCACCTACGTGCAGCTGCGGCGCGGCGACGTCTTGATGATGTGCTCGGACGGGCTGAGCGGCATGCTGCGCGACGCCGAAATCCGAGAGACGCTGCTCGAGGTGGAGAGCCCACAAGAGGCGTGCCGCGTGCTGATCGCCGATGCCAACCGCGCCGGTGGCCACGACAACATCACCGTCATCACCGCGGTCTTCGACGGAGAAGCGCTGAGCGAAGCGACGGAGAGCGACCGGCTCGCACTCAAGTACCTGAAGTACGCATTGCCCGAGCCCGCGCAGGGCCGCCGCGACTCGCGCGAGCTCGGCGTACGCCGACGGCGCAACGACGAGTCCCCGACGATCGAGATCGTGGGGGAATACGAGCTCGACGCCGACGTCTCGATCGAGGATCTGCTCACCGCGCGCAGCAAGGGGCCGGGCGATGCGACACCGACGTCGCGGCTGCTCATGGCGGTGCTCGTGCTCGCCCTTCTGGCCGTCGGCTGGTTCATGCTCAAGAAGTGAAGTATGGGGCGGGGAACTCCGAGCCAATGACGGCCTCGGCGGCCCTTCGTCGTGACGGGCGCCCGTGCTCCTCTCCATCGCAATTCGCCGCCTCCTCTGGGCAATCCCGAGCACGCTCGGGATCACGCTGATCGCGTTTCTCGCGCTGGCGCAGCTACCCGCGTCAAGGACGAGCGCGAACACCGCGCGCGAGAGCGAGGCGCGGAGCCTTCCGCTTTTTTTCAACCCGGATCCCGAGGATTTGCGAGTGCGCGTGAAGCGCGCGACGGACGCGCTGCTCGGTTCGAGCGAGGGGAGCGCGGAAGAGGAGGCGGCGCGACAGAGCCTCGTGGCGCTGGGCGGCGCGGCTCTTCCGTTGCTCCTGCCGGCCCTCGACGCACTGACCCCGCAAGCTCGCAGCCGCGTCGCGTCGGCGCTTTTGGGGCTCGCCGAGCGGATGCGCCTCCCTGGCTCCGAGCGAGCCCGCGCTCGGAACGAGGCGGTGCGGTTCTGGCTTCAGTTCTGGGAAACTCGCGGCGACGATTTTCGCATCGGCACCGCGCGAAGCCGTGCGCGCCGCCTCGCGCAATACGGCACCGAAGCGCGAATCAAGGAGCTCTTCGAGCTGGACACGTTCGCGTTGCCCGCGCTCATCGAGCTCCTGCCGCGCAGGGTCTCCGCACACGACCTCGGAGCCGCGCGTTCGCTCGTCGGTGTCCTGGCACATGTAACGGAGCAGGACGATCGCATCGGCGGAACCGCTTCGGTCGACGAGGCGCAGGCATGCCTCGAGCGCTGGCGCGCTTGGTGGATCGACGCGCAGCTCGGATTCGTCGCGCTGCGCGGCTACGACCGGATCGGCGCCTCCGCGCTCGAGACTCGCTTCGGGCGGTGGGCGGTGCGTGCCATCGCCGTCGACGTGCTCAGCGAGGAGGCGCGACGCCAGCGTATCGACGGGCTCGCCGGCCCCGCTCGCGGGACGGTCACGCTCCTCGCCCTCGGCTGGCTCTTGTCGAGCGCGGGCGCGCTGGCCCTCGGCGGATGGCGGGCGATGCGGCGCGGCTCCAAGCTCGAACGAGCCGCAGCCTCCCTGACGCTCGCGCCTTACGCGGCGACGCTCGTCGTCACAGGTGCAGTGCTCGTTGCGTTGGGGACACCGCTCGTCGGGCCTACCGTGGCAGCGAGCGTCGCGCTCGCGCTCTGTCTCTTGCCGCGCGGCGCCGGAAGCCTCACGACGGCGATCGGGAGCGCGCTCGGAGAAGAGAGCGCGGCCGCGGCGATCGCGCGCGGACGGAGCAGGCTCGGGGCGGCACGGGTCCACGGCATGCGCGCGGCGGCCGTGCAGCACGTGGCAGCGAGCACGCTCGCGCTGCCGACCGCGCTCTCGGCGTGCTTCGTGCTCGAGCGGCTCTTCGGCCTCGACGGCCTCGGCACGCCGCTCGTCGACGCCGTGACACGCGGTGACGTGGGGCTTCCCATGGCGCTGCTCATCGCGACCGCCGCGTACTCGACGCTCGCAACGGCTGCGGCGGATGTGGCGGCGTGCTTGCTGGATCCGCGGCTCCTCCCCGCCCTCACGCGCGTCGGGAGGCGCGTATGAATCACGCCGAGCGCGCGCGCGTCCGCCTCGCCGGATCGCGACCCGCGCGGCTCGCGGCTCTCTGGCTCGCGTGCATCGCCTTCGTCGCGCTCTTCGCGGAGCTCTTCGCGTCCGAAGCTCCGATCGTCGCCATCGGGCCGCGCGGCGCGAGCGCATTCGCCGCGGTCACGAGCGCGGCCGAGTATGCGACGCTCTCGCGGGACGCCGTCCTTGCGCGGCACGCGCGGGATTTCGCGGTATGGCCCGTCTGGAAGAGCGGGCCACAGCGACGCTCGGAGGTCGGACCCGACGCGCCGCCGTCGGTGGTGCACCCGCTCGGCACCGACACCCATGGGCGTGACGTCCTCGCCATCGTGGTTCATGGCGCGCGAGGCGTCACGGGTCCGCTGCTCGTCGGCCTCTTCTTCGCGACGGCGCTCGGCGTGGCGCTCGGCACGGTCGCTGGCACGCGGGGGGGCGTCTTCGAGGCGCTCGTCTTGCGGTGCGCCGAGCTTTGCGCGGCGGTGCCGACGGTGCTCGTGGCGGCCGTCGTCGCGGCGCTCGCCCCGCATCGAACCGGAACGGCGCTCGTGGTCGCGATCGCCCTCGTGCGCTGGGCCGAGGTCGCGCGGGTCGTGCGCTACGAGAGCATCCGGCTCGCGACCTCGAACGTCGGCATGGCGGCGCGCGCGCTTGGATGCACGGAGCTGCAGATCGCCCGGCGGCACCTCTTGCCGCGTGTGCTCCCAGCGCTCGTCGTCGAGACGGCGGGCGCGCTGCCGGCGCTCGTCTGGACGGAAGCCGCGGTCTCGTTTCTCGGGATCGACGTCTCTGCCTCCTGGGGCTCGCTCATCGCCGATGCCTTCACGCGTGGCGGCTCTACGTCGGGTGCGGCGTGCGCGGTCGTGCTCGTGATCCTCACCGCCAGCGCCGCGACGCTCCTCGCCGAGAGCGTGCGCGATGCTCTCTCACCGAAGCGGTGACGCCACTCGAACGCGTGACTAAGGTGGGATCGATGGACCGCGTCTCCGATGTCTTTCGCCAAGCAATGACCGTCGCGAAGGACGACATCGACCGGCTCGGCCACGCCTCGAACGTGGCCTACGTGCGCTGGATCCAAGATCTCGCGCGCGCCCACTCGGAGCACGTGGGGCTCGGTCTCGACGCATACGTCGCGCTCGGCGCGGTCTTCGTCGTGCGCCGCCACGAGATCGACTACCTGCGATCGGCGCTCGAGGGGAACGTCCTCGAGCTCGAGACCTGGATCGAGCAATGGTCGGCGGCGACCAGCGTGCGCCGCACGCGCATCCTTCGCGACGGCGAGGAGGTCGCTCGCGCCACGACCACCTGGGCGCTCGTCAGCGCCGACGCGGGCCGCCCACGCCGGATCCCGAGCGAAGTGCGCGACGCCTTCCTCGCGCAGCGCAATGCGGCGCAAGAGTGACGGCCGAGCGATGACAGGCCGAGCGATGACAGGCCGAGCCGTCGGGGCGGGGATCCCGCCGTTCATCAAGTGGGTCGGCGGCAAGCGCGGTCTCGTCGAGCAGCTCCTTCCGCACCTGCCGAAGCAGTTCGGCCGCTTCCACGAGCCGTTCGCCGGTGGCGCCGCGCTGTTCTTCACGCTGAGGCCGAAGCGCGCGAGCCTCTCGGACGAGAACGAGCGTCTGGTGCGGAGCTACGTCGGGCTGCGCGACGACACGGACGAGGTCATCCGCCTCTTGAAGACGTACCCGCACGATCGCGCCTTCTTCGAAGCACAGCGCGCGCGCGACATCGACGCCGAGAGCGACGCGGAGGTGGCAGCGTGGTTCATTTACCTCAACAAAACCGGCTTCAACGGGCTCTATCGGGTCAACAGCAAGAATCGCTTCAACGTGCCGTTCGGCCGCTACGCGAAACCGAACATCTGTGACGTGCCCACGTTGCGCGCGTGTGCCGCGGCGCTCTCTGGCGTGCGCATCGAGCGCTGCGATTTCGAGCGAGCCGCGCGTCGCGCAAAAACCGGCGACCTCGTCTACTTCGATCCGCCGTACGTGCCGCTCTCGGCGACGTCGTCCTTCACGAGCTACACCTCCGGGCGCTTCGACCTCGACGCCCACGCGCGCCTCCGCGACACGGCGCTCGCCCTCGCGGAGCGCGGCGTCCATGTCCTCTTGTCGAACTCGTCCTCGGACGTCGTCCGCGACCTCTATGCGTCGCGCTTCGACCTCGTCTCCGTCAACGCGCGCCGCGCGATCAACTCGAAGGGCGACGGACGCCGCGCGATCCCCGAGCTCTTGATCCGCTCACGCACGTATTGAGCAGCAGCCGCGAGCCCGTGTCGCATCGGCGTGGAGGGACGCCGCGACCCTCGGGCGTCGAGCACCCGCCACCCGCGCGCGCGGTCGACATCGGAGCCGAGCGCAACTATGGAAGCGCGATGCCGCTCCCCGTCGTCAGTGAGCAAGACTTCGAGTCCAAGGTGCTGCGCAGCGAGCTCCCGGTGCTCGTGGATTTTTTCGCGGAGTGGTGCGCGCCCTGCAAGCAGATGAACCCCGAGCTCGACGCGCTGAGCCACGAGCTTCAGGGCAAGGCGGAGCTCGTCAAGGTGGACATCGACAAGTCGCCTCGCATCGCGTCGATGTTGCGCATCCAATCGGTGCCGACGTACGTCGCGTTCTTTCAGGGGCGGCCGGTCGGCGCCGAGCGCGGCGTCGTGCCTCGGGCGCGCCTGCGCGAGCTGGTCGAGCCGTTCTTTCCGCGCGCGCAGGGCGCGATTCGCCCGCAAGAGCTGCTGCCGCTGTTGAAGGAGTCCCAGGTCGTCGCCATCGACACGCGCGAGGCCGCCTCGTACGCCCGCGTCCACCTGCCCGGCGCGCGGCACATTCCGCTCGACGAGATCGCGACGCGGCTCGCGGAGCTTCACATGTTCGGCACGCCGGTCCTCTATTGCCGCGCCGGCGACAAGACGAAGGAGCTCGCCGAGAAGCTCGCGAACGATGGCGTGGATCTGCCTTTCCTCGAGGGCGGGCTGCTCGCCTGGGAGGCCGCGTTTCTCCCGCTCGAGAAGCCGTAGTACTGCGAGTCCATCGGTTCCTCGATTGTAATGAATCGAGGCACCAGGGCCGCCCGCTACGGTAGAGCAAGCGTGGGACTGACCGACGGGTCAGGTGCGTCCGCGCAGCCATGTCGCGTGCGCCGCCGCGACCACGAGCCGCAGCGGCACACCGTGCTTCCGCGCCGCCTCCGCGCACGCGTCGAGCTCGGGCTTGCCGTGCACGAGCGACGCCTCGCCCTCCCCGCTCACCTTCACCGGCAGCGGACCGAACTCGGTCTCGACCGTCACGATGCGCCGCGCGAGCTCGCGCCGGTGCACGTCGATGCGCCGCACGCCGAGGCTCGTCGTCTCGCGCAGCAGCACCTCGGCGATGCGGTCGGCCTCTTCGCGCCGCGCGAGCGCGGAGAGCACCAGCGCCGGGCGACCCTTCTTCATGGTGATCGGTTGCGCCCAGGCATCGACGGCGCCCGCTGCGATGAGGGCGGCGATGGCGTGGCCGGCGAGCTCGCCCGTGAGGTCGTCGACGTTCGTTTCCAGGAGGGAGTGCGTGGGCGCGTCGCTCGAGGACTGCGCCGCGCGGCCGTGCACGACGCGAAGCAGATTCGGGCGATCGGGAAAGTCGGCCTTGCCGGCACCGAAGCCCACGCGCTCGACGACGAGGTCGGGCCAGCGCGAGAAGCGCGAGGCCACGGTGGCGACGATGGCCGCGCCCGTGGGAGTCACGAGCTCCGCGTCGAGTTCCACGCCGTATGTGGGCGCTCCGCGCAAGCAGCTCACGGTGGCGGGCGCGGGTAGCGGCAGGATCCCGTGGCGCGCCTTCACGAAGCCGCGGCCCATCGGCAGCGGACTGCACACGACCTCGGCGTCGAGGTACGCGAGCGCGGCGGCGGCGCCGACGATGTCGATGATGGCGTCGACGGCGCCGACCTCGTGAAAGTGCACGTCTTGGAGCGGCATGCGGTGCACGCTGGCCTCCGCCTCGCCGAGACGCCGGAAGATCGCGCGCGCGAGGACGCGCGTCCGCTCGTCGAGCTTTGCGGCGCATAGCATCGCGTCGATTTCGCCGTACGTGCGCTCGGGCTGCGGCGCGTCCACCAGCACGTCGAAGCTCGTCGCGACGATGCCGCTCTTGTGCGCGTGGTCGAGCACGGTGCGGTAGCCCCCGAGCTCGAGACCGGCGAGCGCGGCGCCGAGGACCCCGCGCGGCACGCCAAGATCGAGGAGCGCCGCGATGGTCATGTCGCCGGCAACGCCGCTGAAGCAATCAAAGAACAGGATCCCGCCCGCGCCGCGCGAGAGCCCCGCGCGCGAAGCGTGGTCGTGCCCGTGATCGTGCGCGTGCCCGTGATCGTGCGCGTGCCCGTGATCGTGCGAGTGCCCGTGATCGTGCGAGTGCCCGTGATCGTGCGAGTGCCCGTGATCGTGCGCGTGCCCGCGATCGTGCGAGTGCCCGTGATCGTGCGCGTGCCCGTGATCGTGCCCATGCGAGTGCGCGTGCGAATGTTGGTCCCTGCCGCCCGGGCGGCCGCCCTCATGTCCGTGATCGTGCACGCTATGGCTCGACTCTCTTCCAAAGGATGCGGTGCGCCGCCATGGCAGCACCAAAGCCGTTGTCGACGTTGACGACGGTGACGCCCGCGGCGCAGCTCGTGAGCATCCCGAGGAGCGCCGTGACTCCGCCGAGCGCGGCGCCGTAGCCGACCGACGTGGGGACGGCGATGACCGGCGCGGCGACGAGCCCGCCAAGCACGCTCGGCAGCGCGCCCTCCATCCCGGCGACGGCGATGACGACGCTGGCCGCGTGGAGGACGTCGAGCTTGGCGAGGAGGCGGTGCAGACCCGCGACGCCGACATCGACGACGCGGGTCGACGGAATGCCGAGCGCGTCGAGCGTCTCGAGCGCCTCTTCGACGACGGGCAGATCGCTCGTGCCCGCGCACACGACCGCGACCGGCGCGACGTCGCGGCGCGGCACCGGATGGGCCTCGAGGCGCGCCACCCTCGCCACCTCGCGATAGCGGAGCCCGGGACAGCGGGCCGCGACGAACGCCGCCTTTTCCGCGTCGATGCGGGTCACGAGCGCGTTTTGGCCCTTGCTGTCGAGCTCGGCGACGATGCGCGAAATCTGCTCGGCCGTCTTGCCCTCGCCGTACACGACCTCGGGCGTCCCGAGGCGCAAGGCGCGATGGTGGTCGATGGTCGCGTCGCCGAGCTCGCCGAACGGCAGCGACTTGAGCGCGCCGAGAGCGGCTTCGACATCGAGCTCGCCCGCGCGCACTCGGTCCAATAGCTCGCGCAGCACGGATGGGCTCATGGGCGCTGCTTCATACGACACTCGCCCGAGTCCGTCGAGGCACCGCGCGCGCTGCGCCGGTACAATGGCGCTCGCCGTAGAGCTCGAAGCGGCCAATCGCGTGGCCCACGAAATCACCGTCGCCGCAGCACATCTGCATGTGGCCGGGCGGGCACGGGGGCAGCACGCCGCCGCCGCGGAGCGACTACTCTTCGATCGTGTCGCCGGCAGTGAGATCGTGTCCGGCGAGCCCGGGATAGCTCGGCGCGTAGCGATAGGCGCGGAACACCGAGATGCCACCCATCTTCGGTGGCACCTCGCCCTGGGCGAGCGGCGTCCCGCCCACGATCGGACTCTGATAGCGCCATACCTCGGCGCCAGACACGGTCACCTCCGAGAAGATCCCGCTCGCCCCGTTGCAGATGAGCGTGTTGCCGTTCGCGAGTCGATGCGCCCCCGAGATGTTGGCGGAAAAGAGCGCCTGTTTAGGGGTGTCCTCGTAATGCCAAGTGGGGGCGTCGGGCCCGAAGACGGAGCCGGTCAGCGAATACGCCCCGTCGCCATCGACCGGGGTGACGATCTCTTCCACGCTCGAAAACTTCCCCGACGGGCGCCCGACGCCGTTGTTGAACACGAGGAGATTGCCGGCTCCTGCGAGCCCCGCGGCGATCCACTGCGCGTCGTGTTGACCGAAGAGCTGCTGATCCGTGATGGTGCCGGCTCGGTAGGCGGCCGGGTTGCCCCAGCGATACAGGATCTCGCCACCTTTCCCCTGTTTGCCGCCAGTGCCCGACGCCGCCTCGGACGTGGTGGTGCCGTGATCGAGGATCCAAACTTCGTCGAAGTTGTGCGTGCTCACCACGAGCTGGTCGAGCGTAGCGTTGTAGTGGACGCTGTTGATGTGGGTCCAATCCTCGCTCATGCCGCCGAAGTTGAGATCGACGCGACCGGGGGCGTCGGCCACTGCTCCGTAGTTGGCCTTGGAGGCATCGTGATCTTGAATCAGATGATCCCAAACGTGCCATTCCCACACGACCGTGCCCCCCTCGGTCCCGGTCGGCTGGATCTCGATCAGCGTGTCGGCCCAGAGCTCGTCCTTGAGATTGGCCGGATCGCGCCCGGCCGCGAGCGCTTCGGCAGCCGTCTTCTTCTCCCAGGCGATCATGAGCACGTTGCCATTCGGGAGCACGATGGCGTCGTGGTGCTGTCGATGCTGCGATGTCGCGTATTCGTAGCTCCAGGCCACGGTGCCGTCCCACTTCAAGCGCGCCACACGGCCACCGGCGCCACCGGCCTTGAAGTCGGTGCCACCGACGTTCTCGGTCCGCAGCAGATCGCCGTCCTCGAGGAGATACACCACGTTGCCGGGCGAGGCGCTGCCCGGCCACGAGTGTACCTGGCGACCGCAGTTGTCGATGAGGTAGGTGGTCTTGCTGCTGAGCGGCGCGAACAGCGTGTAGCCGGGCGCGGCCCCAGCGTCGGCGAGCAAGAGACCCACCGTTGCCCCGGTCGTGGGCTGACAGGACGAGCCACCTCCCGAGCCCCCCGGACCGCCGCCCGCTCCGCCCGCGCCGGGGCCTGAGGTGCCTCCCGCGCCGCCAGAGCCCGCGGCCACGGTCGCACTCGAGGTCGCGTCATCTGCCGTCCCACAGGCTTGGAGCGCTGCGAGCATCACGAGTAGAACAACGCCCGCGCGCGAGTCACGCTGGCAAGGTCTCACTGGTTGCCGACCCTCGCTCGACGACGCGACTTTCCGGGAGCCGGATGCCGCCTTCAAGGTCAGCCCAACGCGCACCGGACACATGGTAGCCCACAAGTCTCGCATGGCAGCCAGTATCGCAGCAGCCATGCCCTCGAGGCAACGGTGCAGCACGCGGCGCGCACCTGAACGGTAGCCGCCTTCCATGAGGCCGCCTCCCAGCGCTCGTGCTCGTCGCTGAGCCGTTGGAGGTGCTCACATTTTCGGCGGCCCGGACGGCCCGAGACACTCCTTGGGCAAGCGCGCGGTATAGCGGATGTCGCCCTGCGTCGCGCCGACCATGCACCCCAGGGTATACGGCGCACTCGCCGACCCGTGGTAGTGATAGCCGCGCGCCTCGGTCATGTGGCCGCCGCAGGCATCGACCGCGGGTTCGCCGTCGCTGGTCTCGGGGGCATGCAGTCCAAAGCCGTCGAGCGCGAGCCCGACGAGGGCGCCGTGCCCGTCCTTATCCGCATGAGCAGCGACGTCTTCGCCCTTGCCGAAGACGCACGGCGACACCGTTCGGTACCCGTAGGCGCAGCCGACGCCGAGACTACCTTCGCACTCGTCGGCGTGCTCCTGCGACAAGACGAGATCGTTGCCCTTAGGGTCGAGTGCCGGGAAGAAGGGCACACCGTTGAGCAACAAGCCGTGGGGCTGGCTGGCCGGCCCGAGCGGCGCGGGCGCCGTATCGCACGCGGGCGAGAGCGGCACGAGGAACTCCCAGTCTTGCGCCTGCAGCTTGGCAGTCGCCTTCAGGTAGGGGGGCACGCCCGTCGACTTGACGAGAAAGAACTCGTCGCCGGGCGCGCACTCGACCGTGATGCCATCGGCCCAACTGTAGGCTTGCACCTGCTTGCAGGTCCGCGGCGTCGTCGGACATAGCGGCAGAACGACGACCTCCGGGACAGGCGCTTCCTCTTCACTGCAGCCGGTGGCACATGCCATGAGCGCGACCAAGCCGAGGCTCACTCTCGAGGGCGGCAATACTCTCATGGTGCCTCGAATCGTTGAACGTGACGGCTCACGCGGCGACTGTCCATCATGGCCCGAAGAACTCCTTTAGCGTGTCCGCATTGGGGTCACCGAATGCGCCCTCGTTGTAGAGCGAGACGTGGGCCCCCTCGACGGCGCGCGCGATCGAAGCGAAGAAGTCGTAGGCGGGCTGATCGGCGCCGGTTCCGTCGTAGACACCCGCGGCGAGCTCGAAGGCAAACTGGTTGGCCGTCCACGACGCGAGGGAGCCATCGTACTGCGCCGCATACGAGGACTCTACCGTGTTGGCGGCGGTCATCATGAGCACGCCGAGCAGCGGATCGCCGGGCGTCGTGCCATCGCTGTTGCAGCCAAGCTCGATGCCGCCATCGAACACGCTTCCGAACACGCCGCTGTAGCAAGCCTCGACGGCAACCAGCACGCGCCGGTAGCGCTCGGCGTCTTGCATCTCGCACAGCGCCGCTCGCAACGAGGCGGGTGACACCGTCGATTTGGTGCCGCCGGAGAGGCCCTCGGAAACGCTCGAGGCACCGACTGGAATGCCCTTCTTGCCCCCGTGCCCGCTGAAGAACACATAGACGCTCGAGCCGCTCGTGCTCTCGAGTACCTTCGGCGTATCGTCGGTCACTTCACCCTTCAGAATCGACAGGATGTCGCCGGCGTTGACGTTCTCGAGCAGATAATCGTACTCGACGTCCGTGTAGAGGTTTGGCCCGCCGGCAGTATTGCGCACCGTGCCCGGCGCCTTGTTTTGGGGTGCCTGCGCGAGGTCGTCGGCGCCGATGAGAATGATGTGATCTCTGGGGATCCCAAGAGTGAGCAGCGCCTGAAATTGCCGCAAGCCGTCGGCCTGGTGGCGGTAGTTGTCCCAGCCTGACGAAAAACTCACGATGAGCGCCCAGGCGTCTGTCTTCTTCGCGCTGGGCGTGTAGCCCGGCTCGGTGTCGGGCTCGACGAGCGAGGAATCCGACGGAGCGGCGAGCGCCTTGCTCGCTGTGAGAAACCCGGCCGCGCCGGTGAAGTACGTCTCTTTGCGAACGAGCGCGCCGCGCTCGAAGGCCCAGCGCCCCCAATAGGAGGTGGCCGGATCGGTGTACAGCCCCGAAGTGAAGTCGAGGTCGCCCGACGTCCCGCTCACGTCCGGCCCATCGCCCGCGTCGATCGCCGCAAGCGCCGCGGCAATCCCGGCCTCGTCGTGCCCAGCCGGCGCCCCGCGCGCGTCTACCACGCGGCGCAGCGCATCGTCGAGCGCCTGGCCACCCTGGCCCTCGGACGCCTCGAGTCCGTAGGCGAGCAGCAGCACCGCGTCGAACGAGGTGTTGCCGTTCGGCCCGGCCGAGGTCCGGCCCGACCACTGCCGGTACGCGACGTCGAAATCCGCCCCGTCTTGCCCAACCGTCGAGAAGCCCTCGATTTCCTCGGCATCGGTGCCAGCCTCGTTCCGGAACTGGGTGTAGTCGATGCCGACGTCGGCGAACACGAGCCGCGGGTTCCGCTTCGGGTGGGCCACGCGGTACTTCGCCCAGCCGTGGATCACGCACTCGTTGTGATCCGGCTCGGCGGACGCGACGAAGAGCACGTCGGGGGCGCTTTCGAGCGCGGCCTTCACCGTCTCGTCGCAGCTCACACCCGCCTCGAGCTCCCCGACATGCACGTCGCTGGCGGCATAGCCATACTCCGTCGCGAAAAATCCGAACCACCTGAAGAACGTAGCGCCGTCGACCCCGAGCGTCGTGAGCAGCGCAAGCTTCTTCGCGTGAACGCGCTTTGCGTAATTGGCAAAGAGCTCGCTCTGGCCAATGTCCGATTGCTTCGTTCGCCACACGAAGCCGCCGCCGCCGAAGGCGCGCAGCACCTCGTCCGCGGTCGAGGTGGGCGAGACGATCACCCTGCTCGCGTCGACGTAGTCCTGGGCGATCTGCATGAGCTGGCTGCTCTTGCCGGGGCCGATGGTGGCGACGAGCTCCTCGTCGGCGAACGCCGCAGCGGCGACCTCCTCGAAGTTTTCCTGCGAATAATAGTGGTCGACGAGCTCGAGCGGACGCCCGCCGGCAACGCCGCCGGCCCGATTCACGATATCGACGGCGAACGCATGAGCCCCGCTCGCCTTGGCCTCCTCGGTCGGGGGCTCGGGCATGAGCAAGCCTATCTTGAGCGGCCCGCCGCTCGGCGATTGGGTCTCACCGCCGCCGCAGCCTGCCATCAGGACGCTCAGCAACGCTATCGCGCAGCCACGCCATGGCCCGCAGAGCCACCTCCGCCGTTCACTAGGCACCGCCATCACTCCGCTCCTTCTTGTCGATCTTGCCGCCGTCGTACCGCCCAATCCGTGCCTCCGCTAGTGGCGATTCGCGCACGGCGCCAGCTACCCGTGCCGCGGCCACCCGTGCCGCGCTGCGTCGCCGGCCCAGGGCCAGGGCGGCAAGAAGCGCGAGGGGCGCGCCGCCGCGCAGCCCGAGCGTTCTCCCCGGCGGCTCGGCGAGCGCGCAGGCCTCGGGGCTTGGCGCCACGGGGAGCTCCTGGGGCTCTTCGGCGGCGCGGACGCACTCGCCGGCGACTTGTTCGAACCCTGCGTCGCACAGGCTCACGACGCACATGCCGGTCAGGCACTCGCCCTTGCCGTTGGCCGGATCGCAGCGCTGGCCGCACGCCCCGCAATGGTGCTCGTCGCTCTCGAGCTCGACGCACGCTCCGCTGCAGGCGCTGCATTGAATGCAGCGATAATCACCCGTTTCTTCCACTTTTCCGCAACCGAGCTCCGCAAGCGAGCAGTCGATCGATTCGATGCTGCCGCCGCCACAATAGCGTGCGGTCCCACCCACGCATTCGCCGTGGGCATCGAGGTCGCCACACGGCGCTGGTAAGCAACCGTAACCCGCTTCGCCCCCCTTGTAGCCGCAAGAGCGCCCCAACGCTTCGCAGTCGCGCAGCCGCCAGTAGCCGCCGCGGCACTCGTGGACGACGTCGCCTCCGTCGCCGCTGCAATAGCTCGGATCGGCGACGGCGCAGGGGGAGCTCTTGGGCGGAAGCGATTCGGCGAGCGCGGACTTGAGCCACGCCGCCACGACGTCGGTGCGGATCCCGCGGGCGGGCCCGTCACAATCGGAGAGGCCCGTGCTCAGCGCCGCGATCACGCGGACGGCGGGCGGCTCGGCGAGCCCCGGCGCCGCGTCGAACTTTGCCAGAAACGGCCCGCCCGAGTCGCCCATGCAGACGCTGTGGCCTTTGCTGCCATCGACCCAAACTCCGCTCGCGTCGATTTCGGTCACGGTGTGGACCGCAAAGGTCGGCGCGACCGTCGCCGTGCCGACCCCGCTGCCGGCAAGCTCCGTCCACGCGCCCACCCAGCTGGCATCCAGCGGCTCGGCGTGCAACTCCAGCGGCTCGCAGAACGTGCCATCGTCGTCGGGGTCAGCCGGCGCGATCGGTAAGTCGACAGGATCTAGCCCGAGCGTCGCGACCGCCACGTCGAGCGCTGCATGCGCCGCGACCGCGATGACGGGCGCGGGGTAGGTCCCGCCGGTTTCGTCGGCGAGTACGAAGTCCATGTCCGCGGTGGACTCGCTCGGGCCGAAGCAGTGGGCGGCCGTGAGCACGCGCCGCTCTCCCACCAGGGTGCCGGTGCAATGGCGCTCGCCGTAGAGCTCGAGGCGGCCAATCGCGCGGCGCTGTGCCGCCGACAAGGGAACGTAGCTCGGCGTGGGAGTGCCACCGATGAGCCCGTCGTCCGCCGCGCCGACGCCAGCTTCCGAGCCCGGCGCCGCGGCGCAGGACAACAGCGGCGCGCACCCCAGGACCGCCACGCTCGTGCACCCCAGTTGGCGCAGCAGCGCCGCGCCTCGCCGAGTTGCCAACCGAACCCAGCGAGGCGACTTCAAGGTCCTTGCTCCCAAGATGGCGCAGTAGCGACGGACGCAGGATCGCCAGCTTTCCTGGCGCCCGTCACGAGGGTTGGCGAAGAGAGAGGGGCGAGTCCGCCCCGCCGGCGCGACCGAGCGGCGCGCCCGGACCTCCCGGCGCGCCGCACGAAGGCTCACAACTTGGGGACAAACGTCACGAAGCCGCCACGAGCGGAAACGCTGGAGTTCGTCTCGAGCGCGGCAGTCACCTTTGTCCCGCACACGGTCACTAACGAAATGGGCAAGCAAAGGAACGTACATCCGGTGAGATCTGCGCCGCCCGTGCCGGACCACCCGACCTGCTTCTTCAACCCCGTCACCGTCTTGTATTTCTTACAACCGCCCTTGCCATTACCCTTGGTACATTCTTGCCAGGACGTGGTCTTTTCTTCAAAGTTCACGGCCTTGCCGCTGTCGTCGTAGACAACCAGACGATCGGTCCAGTTCTCGGTTTTTCCGATATATATCACCTCGGCGCAAGCGTACGGCGCCGGGATGGTGTACGTATACTGGTAGGCGCTGTTCACCTTGGAGAGCGAATGACTGGCTGCCACCTCGCTGGGCGCGTTGGCGGAGCTGGCATTGCCGTAGTAGCAGCTATTCGTGCCTGAAGTCTCGGCGTCAACGCACGGAGTCGCCCAACGGACAGCGTCCTCGCTTGGGAAAGCGTTAGCACAAAGCCGCGAGTCACCGGCGGGGAACGAGGCCCCGCTGCGCTCGAACCACAGTCTCCAGGAATCCTCCACCGACTTAAAGTCTGCAATCGTCTGCGAATAGACCTTGTCCCACACCTCGTAGACGCCCAGGTCTGCGCCAAGCTCGGCCACGATCTTCACCGAGCCGCTCGGCCCGGTGACGGTGAGGTTGCCGTAGAAGTCCAGGTCAATGGCGGCGAACAACATGCAGTCGGCGGCTAGGTCAAACGCGAGGGCGGTGGTGACGTCGATCGTCGGCAAGAGACTGACGCTTACGAGCGTGAGGTCGGCCTCGACGCCCCCCCTCGCGCCGGGGATCGCCAGGCCACCGAAGACGGTGAGCCCGAGGCCCACGTACGGTCCCGCCTGGAACTGGGCGCCGTACTTCGGAATGCTCGAGCGCTTGTCCATGATGAAGCTGAAGTTCATCTGCAGGCCACCCGTAATCCCGAGCACCGCTTCGATCACCAACCCTCCTACGTTGGGGATCCCGTAGGTATATCCATACTTGATGCTCGTCGCGCGCTGCTTCTTGCTCGGCGTTTTTTTCGACTTGTCATCGGCCTTCTGGGCGGGCGTCTTGCCGTCCGCCGGGGAGTTGCTGACCGAGGTCGAGAAGACCGGGCAAGCGGTGACATCACCTGCGGTCTCGCAGAGCCCGGGGTCGAACGCGGCGTCGATCACCTTGAGATTGGCGACCGTGAGCTCGAGTTCCGCGTCCCACTTGTCCACGTCCTTGTCTGCGCCCCAGTCGCTGAGCACGCTGCTCGAGACCAGGGTGAACGGCGCCTTCAAGATCGTGGCGTCGAGCGAGAAGCCGTTGTCGCTGTGGCTCTTGTATTTCAGGCCCTTGTGCGTGTCGTGCGTGTCGACCGCATGAAACTCGTACCCGGCGCCGAACCACTCGTTGCCGTAGTACGCGTCTTCTTGCACCTTTCGGGTCGCGGTTGGATACGGACCGCTGTCGCCGTAGGACTGGGGCGTCTGCGAGTCAGAATTGGCCTCGTTCGTGTCGCTGGCGGTGGCGTCGGGCACGGCGTCGGGGGCCATGAAGACGACGGCCATCGACGCTTCGTTGTCGGCGGTGTTGTCCTGGTACTCCTCTTGGTCGGTGTACGCCGTCATCACCAGCGACCCCGGGATTTCACCATTGGCATTGAGATCCTGGTTCAGGCTCTCGAGCTCTCGGGTACGGGCCAGGAGCGCCAGATCGAGGGGCGCGAGCTGAAGCCGGTAGATGCCGTCGACGCCCCGGTCGTTGAAGATCGTGGCGCAGCGCTCCACCTCGGAGACCTCTCCGGTCGCCTCGTCATACATGTCCTCGAGCTCGCAGCTTGGCTCGTACGAGGTGGACGCGACGGGGCCGTCGGGCGCCAGCATCTGGAGCGTGAACGTCCGGTCCGCGTCGTAGGCGTAGGTCGTCTCGCTCGGGGCCGAATCGTAGTCGCCGCCATTCAAATCGAACCAGATGGTGCCGAGATCTTGTCCGGCAGTCTTGATCGCATGGCCCGGCAGCTTCAGCTCGAAGCCCACCGTGACCTCTTCGGTCACGTCCTTGCCTTGGGCGCTGAGGCGGCTGTTGACGGTGAACAGGGCCTGGTCGCCGGTCTGGCTTTCGTCGAGGACACAGCTCGCGTTGTTGACGGCCGCGCTCAAGATCCGCAGGTTCGGCTTGTCGGTGGCGCCGACGATGACCGTCGCGACCGCCTGGACGAGCGCCGCCGAGGTGAGCCGGCTTTCACCCACCGACTCGGCGACTCCTTCCTGGGAGTAATCGATGCTGTAGCTACCGTCGTCGCCCTTCACGACCGGCACCTCGTCGATGGCGAAGAAGAGACCGTAGAGGCCCGAGAGATTCTCGGGCACCGTCGTGTAGTAGGTGACCTCCTGCGAGGCCCCCGGCTCGAGCGCGTCGATGAAGCTATGACCGATGAAGGTGGCGTCGATGTCCGAGCCGTCGGTCATCGCCTCGAGCTGCGCTGCCAGCTCGTCGATCTTCGACGTGACCGGGGCGAGGCCGTAGCGGATCATCACGACGTCGCGCTTGTCAGTGCCCGTGTTGGTGATGGTGAAGGTGCGCTCTTCCATCGTGCCGAACTCGAGCTGCTCCGGCACATCGATGTTCGACAGCTCGTACTCACCGAGCGTGAAGTCATCGACGATGACGTTGCTCGGCGGATCGGCCAGGCAGGTGTTGGTCGCCGCGTCGAGGTGGGTGCCGGCGCCGCAGGTTGGCCCGTCCGAGCCGCAGCCCGGAACAGCGACGGAAAGGGCCAGCGCGGTCAGCGTGACCAAGAATCCCAGAGTTTGGCTCTTTTGGAAGCGTTTCATCGGCTGGCACCTCGGCTGGAGGGGGACACAGAGGGAGAGACGTAGGCGTAGATCGCGCGGCGAACGTTGCGGTCGGTGTGCGCCGCGAGCAGCGCGCGCAGCACCTGTTCGTTCTCGGGGTGGGCCTCCTTGCCTTTGCCGAGTATTTTCACCAGTTGCCTGAGCGTCCGCGAATCGGTCGTCGCCGGCGCGACGCTCCGCGCCCACGCGTGCCGCGCGTCGCTCTCGGGCATCTCGAACGCAACGCGCGCCGCGTCACGCAGCACCTTCACCGAGGACTCGGCCTGATAGCGTTTGGCGAAGGCCTCGAATGCGCCCGCGCCAGGGAAGCGACGGAAGGTCCCGAACGCGCGACTGCGAAGTCGCTCGTCCGCGGAGGCGAAGAACGGCGCGGCGAGCGGCTCGACCAGCCCCTCGTCGCCGACGTTGCTGAGGGCGACGAGCGCGAGCGCCTGGATGCGCACATCGGCGGAAGCAAGGTCGCCCGCGAGCTTGGCGACCACGGCCTTGGTCGTCTCGGGATCGCCCTTCTCGACGTCGCCGAGCGCGCCGAAGGTGTTGAGCGCCATCGACACGTGCAGGCTCGCGGCTCCCGTGGACTTGGCGACGTCTTGCCGAAACGCCCAGACCGCATCGAGCAAGAACGGCTCGGGCAGCTCGACATCCATCAGTCCGATGAGCGCCATCTCGCGCGAGATCGGATCGTAGCTTGCGTTCCGGATCACGTCGGCCAGCACCTTCTGCGCCTCGACGTGGCCGGCGGCGGCGAGCCCCGTCCAGCCGAAGCCGACGTGCTCATCGGTCACCACCGCGTCGAGCGCGCGCGCCAACTTCTCGCTGGCCGCGGGCTGCATGCGCGCGAAGTTCTTGATCAGGCCCAGGCCCTCGACCGGCAGCTTCGCGGTGGCGCGAAACGCGGCGATCGCGCCAGGAGCGTCGAGCCCCGCGAGCTTGGCGGCGTACCGCTCGTGGACGTCGTACATCCGCGCGCGCGCGAAGCTCCGATCGTCGAGCGCGGCCTTCGCCGCGTCGAGCGTCTCGGCGAGCTCTGCTAGCGGCCCGCGCACGCGCGCCGCGGTGAAGACGCCGTCGCGCATCGAGAACTGGGCCTTGCCGACCTTCACGACCACGCGCTCGGTCGTCGTCATCCGCTCGATGGCGCGGTCGGCCTCCGACCACTCGATCTTCGTCTCGGACTTCTCGATGTCGGTGGTGTGTTGACCCGGCAGCTCGGCGCCGGAGTCACCGAGCCCATCGCGAACCACCCGGGTGCGCGTCTTGGAGAGCGCGGCCAGCCCGTCCTTGCTGCCGGCGAGCTGGTAGCGCGCGGCGTAGATGCTGCCACCCTCGCGCTCGTTCGCTTCCCAGCTCGATTTTCCTGCGCTGCCCGCGATGACTTGCAAGGGCTCAACCAGGCCGCGGAGCACGCCGCCAAGAGCCGTGGGGTATTTCTTCACGAAGTCGATCTCGCGCAGCGCCCCGGTGCGATCGAACGTCATCATGAAGGGCGCCTCCATCATCTCCCGGCGCGGATCGGCGTGGCCGTCGAGCGAGTAGGCAACGTCCCGCAGGCGCGCGGCGACGACGAAGCCGGTCTCATCGCTCGCCACGACGCGGGTATGCAGCGTCGCGGAGAGATCGTACGCCGAGCGCAGGCGCCCTGCCTGCGGCGGCAGCGAGCCGGCTGGCTGCGCGTCGCCGGAGGCGCTGTTGGCGCTCATGGTCTTGGCCACCGCGCGCGCGAGCAGACGATTGTCGACCTCGATCGTACCTCGCTGCCGCAGCGCAAAAATGCGCTCGACGCCGACTCGCGCTTCGGGCGCGAACCCGAGCTCACCGCCCGCAGGCGCGAGCTTTGGCGCGTCTCCGGGCGAGCCAGCCCCCGTCTGCGACGCCGGCGCCGGACTGCAAGCAGCCGCGCCCAGCGCCGCCATGAGGAATACGACATTGCCAGTAACGGTTCGTAACACCCGTCGCCCCTTTTCTCGTCGCCCCTGGCGGCCCCACTGCTGAGCACAGGGTTACGGTGCGCCACCGATACCGGTCGCTGCCGCTCCCTGTCAAGCGGGCTCGACGCTCCCGGCGCTTCCCCCCAAAAAAGAGGGTCCGCGGCGATTCACCTCGCTCTCCAATTGCGGGGCCTCCGCGGGGCGTCCGCGATTGACGACCCGCGCGTCGTCGCTCAGGCTGCGCGCGTGGCACGAAAAGACACCGCTCGTGAGCTCGCCGAGCTCGAGGCCCTGGCCGCACGCGTCGTGGAGCGCGCGCTCTCTCGCGGCGTGGATGTCGCCGAGGCGATCGCCCGCTCGGGCTCCGAGCTCTCGACCAAGGTGCGCATGGGAAAGCCCGAGCTCGTCGAAGAGGCGAGCCACCGCGGCATCGGCATGCGCGTCATCAAGCAGGCGCGCGTGGCGCTCACGTCCACGAGCGATCTCAGCGACGCGGGCCTCGAGCGATTCGTGAACGACGCGCTCGAGCTGGTCGAGGTGAGCCAGGAAGATCCGTTCGCGGGGCCCGCGGATCCGGCGGAGATCGCCATGAGCGCGCCCGTCCCCGAGGATCTCTACGATCCGGCGGTCCTCGAGCTCGACGCCGAACAGGCGCTCGCCCTCGCCACGCGCGGCGAGAAGGCCGCGCTCGATTTCGATCCGCGCATCGAGAACAGCGATGGCGCCACCTTCAGTCGCGTCGCCGGCGGCTTCTCGATCGTGCTGTCGGGCGGCTTTCGCGGTGGGTACGCCACCTCGTACGCCTCGCTCGTCGTCGTGCCGATCGCGGTCGACGAGGGCAACAAGAAGCGAAGGGGCCACCACTGGACGGCGCGCCGCCACTTGCGTGAGCTCGACTCGCCGGAGGCCGTCGGCGCCGAGGCCGCGCGCCGCACGCTCCGCAAGCTCGGGGCCCGCAAGGTGCCGACCTGCGAGGCGCCGGTCATCTTCGATCCCGACGCCGCGCGCTCGATCGTGGGCATGCTCGCCGGCTGCGCGATGGGCAGCTCGATCTGGCGCAAGCAGAGCTACCTCGCCGGCCGCATCGGGACCAAGGTGGCGAGCGATCTCGTGACGCTCGTCGACGATCCGTCTCTGCCGCGCGCGCCCGGCTCGCGCCCCTTCGACGGCGAGGGCCTGCTCTCGCGCCGCAACGTCGTCGTCGAGCAGGGCACGCTCAAGACGTATCTCTGCGACAGCTACGGCGCCCGCAAGCTCGGCATGGCCTCGACGGCGAGCGCGGCGCGCGGCTCGAGCGGCGACGTGGGCCCGACCACGACGAACTTCGTCTTGCAGCCGGGCACGACCACGCCCGAAGAGATCCTCCAATCGACCAAGCGCGGCCTCTTCGTCACCGAGATGATGGGCTACGGATTCAATGCCTTGACGGGTGACTTCTCGCGCGGCGCGTCCGGCTTCTGGATCGAGGACGGCAAGCTCGCCTATCCGGTGAGCGAAGTGACGATCAGCCTCAACGCGGACGAAATCTGGAAGCGCGTCGACGCCATCGGCAGCGATCTCGATCTCCGCACCGCCACCGCCTCGCCGACCTTCCGCGTCTCCGCGATGACGATCGCCGGCGCCGCGACGGCTACGTGATCGCCGCCACCACGCGTTCGTGGGGCGCGACTCGCGCATTGCTCGACCCAATGACCCGCGGGTCAGTCCGCCGCGCTCAGGTCCCGTCATTCTCCGCGCCGGGCGTGGCGGCCTCTTCGGCGCTCATCGCGAACACGTCGAGCGCCTTCGGATCGGGGCGGTAGACGCTCCGGCCGGCCTTGGTCTTGACCGCCGCGAAACGCGACACGACCGAGCCCTCGGCGTCGAGCAGCTCGAGCGGCTCGCCCGCGTTCGCGAGACCGCTCTTGCCGAGCTTCGGCACGCGGAGGACGAGCGCGCCCGGTGCCGGCGGCACGTCGTAGGCGCCGTCGCCCAGATAATCTTCTCCGACGACGAGCGCATAGCCGCCCGGCTCGAGCGACGCACTGGGCAGCACCGTCTCTCCGCCAACGTCCTTGATGCGGTAGCCGCCGAGCTCCGCCGCGACGAGGCCGTCGTTGTAGAGCTCGATCCACTCTTGCGCGGGCTCGGGACCGATGGGGTTCGCGAGCACCTCGCTCAAGACGACGTGCGACCGCGGCGCGCTCGTCGTGAGCGGCACCGAGAGCGAGCGCGCGAAGCCCGCCTCGTCGACGAGGGTGATGGCGAGCGTCGTCGTCGACGAGGGGACGAGCGGGTGCACGACGATGTCGCCGCCCGAGGCCGCGAAGATTTCCTCGAGCGCGCCGCCGGGCTCCACGATGCTGAAGAAGAGAGGCGCATCCGGAGTCGTGAGCACCAGCCGATCGTCTGCTACGGCGGCACACGCGGGACCCACCGCGATCGACTCGACCGGGCAGCTCGCAGCGAGCGACGGAAGGAGCGGCTCGGTGCGCTTCGACAAGAGGAGCGGCTCGAGCCGCGCGAGGCTCTCCTCGACGGCGTGCGCGAGGCCGATCGCCCCAGGCTTGCGAACGAGGAGCGGCGGCAGGAGCTCGCCCTTGTAGAGCGGCGGGAGCGCGGCCGACTCGAGGTTCACGCAGCGGGTCGCGAGCTCGCCCGGCGCGACACCGCGCTGCAACACGGCCGGCACACCGCGCGGCACGAGGGTGACCGCCTCGAACAGTTCCGGCAGCGGGGCCTCTCCGCACCAGATCGCCTGCGCGCCGCTCGCGGAGCGCCCTCCCGGCGGCCACGCATGGGTCAGGGTCGGAACCGCGTCGGCGTCGTCGATGGTGACATTCACCGCGAACGGCGGCGCGACGCTGGCGAGTGTGTACGTGGCCCCCGGCGCCAAGAGGACCGTCGGCGCGACGATCGCCTCGTCGTCGGAGTTTCGCCACGCGAGGACGTCGACCCGTCGCTCTTCGAGCGTGTGCGGGATGCGCGCGTCGCCGAGACCGGCAAGCTGCCCCGCGCTCAGCTCGCCCTCGAACAGCAAAAGCCCGCCGGCGTCGAGCGGCTCGAGCCCGGCGGCTGCATCGCGGCGTACGCGCAGGCGCAGCGCCCGCGGCGCACGAGCGAGATGGCCATGGGGAAGGACGGTGACGGAATACGGGGCGCGATCCTCGGCGGGCTCGGCCACCTCCGGTTCGCCGAATGACTCCGGCTCGGGCAGCCCTGGCGTGCATGCAGCGAGCAAGAAGAGGATGGGCACGAGGCGCGACATGGGGCTCATGATCGATCATCGCCACGACGCGCGATCGATCCCGGATCTCGGCACCACGCGATGCAGCTGCAGCGAGATTTGCGGCCCCAGCGAGCTCTGCGGCCGCGGCGAGATTTGCGATCGCAGCGAGGACTGCGGCCTTGGCCACGCGGGTTGCACACCGACGACATGAACCTCAACACCGCGATTGCTGCCGCGCGGCCCGCCGCCCTATCCTGCCGCGCGTGACTCCCGACGAGGTTCGCGCGCTCCGCAAGCGGCTGCGCTGCACGATGCAGGAGCTCGCCAACACGCTCGGTGTGCCGGCCGGGACGGTCATCGCGTGGGAGGACGAGCGCGAGTTCCCGACCAAACGGTACCTCGAGCAGATGGCGGCGCTCGACGCGCGCGGCCCCGAGGCGGTGATTCGCCGGCGCAAGGCCACGGTTCCAACGCCGTCACCAACGGAGTTGCCTCGGACTCAGCGCCGAGACTCGCCGATGGCAATGCTCGCCGAGCCGGAGCTGTGGCGGCTCGTCCGCAAGCTCGCCGCGCACCCGGAGCTGTTTCGCCAGGTCGCGAGCCTCGCCGAGCCGTTCGGCGATCCCGCCGACGACGCGAAGTAGCCCGCGCCCGACGTGCAGCGTGCCCTGTGAGCGCGACACCTGTGAGCGCGACACCTGTAAGCGCGGCCGCGGCGCGTCGTTCTCGCCCTCATGCTGCGTAGGAAAGTCGCCCTGGTTGCGCTGCTCACCGCCCTCGCGCCCGTCGGCTGTGGCGCGCAAATGCACGAGTCGCTGGCGCCCGCGTCCCCCGGCTACGCGAGCGTCGAGGCAGCGGCCCAGCCGGCCGGCGCCCCGCTGTCGGGCGATCCCGCGGGCCGGATCGACGCGCCCCAGCCGGGAATGCCGGGCTCGGGCGCCGCGAAGGCCAAGGAGGTCGCGTCCGACAAGACCAAGGGCGACGCCTTCCGCGCGAACGACCTCATCGTCTTCACGGGCACCATCGCGATGCTCGTCGAGGAGGCGGCGATCGCGACCACCATCGACGCCGCGAGCGACGCGGCGGCATCGCTCGGCGGCTACGTCCAGAAGCAGGACGGCCACTCCGTGACGGTGCGCGTCCCGTCGGCTCGCTTCCGCGACGCGATGCGCGAGCTCGAGAAGCTCGGTCAGGTCGAGGATCGAAGCGTCACCGCCCAAGACGTGACCGAAGAGGCGCACGATCTCGAGGTTCGCCTCAAGAGCCTCTTCGCCACCCGCAAGCGACTCGAGGAGTTCTTGCAGCGCGCCAACACCATCGCCGAGGTGCTGTCGGTCGAAGAGCAGCTGGCGCGCGTCTCGACCGAGATCGACCGCATCGAGGGGCGCATGCGCTTCTTGCAGGCGCAAGCGGCGATGTCGACGATCACGCTCGCGCTGCGGCCGATCCCGAGGCCCACGCTCGTCGAACAACCCGCGCCGCCGCCGCCGCC
>SXGR01419640.1_pt1 | contig 28257 bp, 19 predicted proteins | sample 3174711 | NCBI WGS metagenome assembly SXGR01 (sample SAMN11356860, study PRJNA531348) | freshwater metagenome | isolation source: freshwater sample F1-60 | place: China: Fuxian Lake, Yuxi | collected 2017-12-25
GCAGGTGCACGCTTTTTCGTATTTCGCCGCGTAAAGATCGAGGAACCGATCGAAGGCCGCGTTCGCATCGTTCCTCGTCTCCGCCATCCAAATATCGTGCAGCTTTTCCTTGGCCTCTGGTTGCAGCTTCTTGGGCAATTTGTCGACGACGTTCACGGTCTTGTGCACCCAACAACGCTGCGCCCGGCACGAGGGCCAGACTTTTTCCAGCGCCGGCCAAAAACCGAGCGCGCCGTCAGCGGCCGCCAGTTTGGGCGCCACTTTTATGCCCCGGCGTTTAAGATCCTGCAACACGCCCAGCCAGGACAGCTCACTTTCCCGCTCGCCGTCGCTGATCGCGAGCAAGACCTACGTCCCATCCTTGCGTGCGCCGATGACGACCAACACGCACGGCCGCTCGTCGGTCAGCCGCACGTTGCAGTAAATCCCGTCGGCCCAGACGTAGACGATTTTTTCCTGGCGGAGATCGCGCCTCGACCACGCTTGGTATTCGTCCTGCCAGCCGGCGATGAGGCGCACAATCGACGGAGGCGACAATCCGGCCGCATTTGGCCCCAGCAGGGGCGCCAACGCCGCCGGCATCGCGGAGGTCGAAATCCCTGTGAGGTAAAGCACGGGAATCAGGTTTTCCAAACTCGGCACCCGCCGCAGGTAGGGAGGCAAGATCCGGCTGATGAATCGCTCGCCTTTGCGACGGTCATCGACGCGGGGCGTTCGCAACTCAAGCGCTCCGAGCCCGGTTTGCAGATTCCGGCTCGCGCCGTGGCCGTTGCGAACGACCGAATGGCGCCCAGCTTGGTCGCGCGACGCTTGGTTGGCTCGGAGATAATCTTCGACCTCGACTTTCAAGGCGGAGAGCAGCAGCCGGCGAGCGCCGGTACGCAGCGTGCTCTCCAGCTCTGATTGGCAGATTACCGTTGTGAAACGATCCTCTTCATGGAGGATTTCTTTTGTCGGGTTGTAATTAGGCATTTTTTCTTGGTTGGTTTGAGCACCCCAAGGTTGCCATCCCAACCCGCCACCCACAACTTTTGGTCATATCTCCCATGCCAACCTTCCGCTTCCACCCCCTGCTCAGCGCCCTTGCCCTCGGTTGGGTGCTGGCTTGCTCCGGCCGGGCCGCCGACGAGGCCAAGAAGCGTTATGACTTGCCCGCGGGCGAGGCCGCCGCGGCCTTGCAACGCTTCGCGGAAGTCTCCGGTCGCGAGACGTTGTTTGCCGCCGACGCCATCCGCGGCGTGCGCACCGCGGCCCTGCGCGGCGAGTATGCTCCCCAGGAAGCCCTCGACCGGCTGCTCGCCAACACCGGTCTCGCCGCCGCGCCGGATGCGAAGACGGGGGCCTTTGCGGTGACCAAGCAGGGCGCCGCGGAAAAAAACGTCGCGCGCCGCCCGGCCGAGCCCGGTGCACCGGCCGTCGCCGCTCCCAAGGTCGCGCCCCTGGTGAAAATGGACCAGTATGAGGTGCTCGGCTCGCGCATCCGGCGGGCGGAAGTCGACGGACCTTCCCCGGTGTCCACCTACACGATGGACGATATCCGGGCGACGGGGGCGATGAATCTCGCGGATTTCATGCGCACGGTGCCGCAGACATACAACGGGGTCGGCGCCGGCCGCAACTCCACGCCGGACGATCTCAACATCTCCGCCGGACAGCGCACGGAGAACCTGATTCCGATTCCCCCCGCCGCCGGGGTGAGCCCGGTGCTCGGCACCAATGTGCCCGTGCAGACCGGCTCGTCCGGCGTGAGCCTGCGCGGCCTCGGCGCCGGTTCGACGCTCGTACTCGTCGACGGTCGGCGCGTGGCCCAGTCGGGGGAGCGCAACCGCGGCTCCAATTCCGGCCAAGGCTTCGTCGATCTGAACACGATCCCGCTCGGGCTCGTCGAACGCGTGGAAATCATTACCGACGGGGCGTCGGCCCTCTACGGTTCGGATGCGGTCGCCGGCGTCATCAATATCGTGCTGAAAAAATCCTGGGTTGGTACCGAGGTAAACGGCTCTGTTAAGATGACCGCGCACGGCGGCGCGCGGGAACGGCAGACGACCGTCACGACCGGTGTCGCGGGCTTGGGCGGTCGCTTCCGCGGCACGCTGGCGTTTAATTATTACGACCGCGAACCGCTCTTGGCCGCGCAGCGCTCGTTTTCGAAGAATCCCGATTTCCGCACCTCCGTCCAAGGCTACAACGCCACCACGGGCTCGCCGGTGCTGGGCACCGACCAGCGCATTCAATGGGGCTATCCCGCCTCGGTGCCGGCGACGGCGGCCACGGGGTTCGTTTCCATCCCCGGGGTGCGCGTGTTGCTCGCGCCGGCCGGATCTGCCACGACGCCGGCGATCTCGGCGTTTGAACGCCGCACGACCAATGACCCCGGCCAAACCGGCACCGCGATTCTGGCCCAAGGCCAGCGCATCACCAATCCCGCCTCCTTCCTCGAGCTCGTCGCCGCCGCGGAGCGCCGCGGCCTCACGGCCACGGGCTCCTATGAAGTGAGCCAACAGCTCGAAGCCTACGGCACCTACGGGTTCAGCGACTCGCGCGGTTTCGCGAAGACGCTGCCGGTCTACGTGGCCAACGTCCCGGTTGCCGCGGCCAACAACCCCTTCGGCGAGGCGATCCAGTTCGGCATGATGCTGCCGCAGTGGGGGCAGCTCTCGCAGCAGACCAAGACCCAGACGCACAGCATCACTGCGGGCGTGCGTGGGAAGGTCGGCCAGACGTGGCGGTGGGATACGGGCTACCGCTGGCAGGATCAAAAATACCATTCGATCTCGCGCACTTTCAACGCGACGGCGTTCAATGCTCTCGCGAATAACAACGACGCGACCCAGCGCTTCAACCCGTTCATCGATGAGCGGGTGGTGGGCGCGGTGAATCAGGGCGCGTTGCTGGAGCAGACTGCGCTCTACCCCACGGTGGACGGACACTCGCTGCTCGACAGTGTCGATTTCACGGCCAACGGCGACGTCTACCCAATCTGGGGCGGGCCGATTCGTGCGGCGTTCGGCGCGTCCTACGAAAAAGAGGACAGCAAGAACACGGCCGTGGCGTTTGCCGGCTTTCCGGTGGTGGCGACGCCGGCGAGCTATCGGGACAAGCGCATCAGCCGGGCGGCGTTTGGCGAGTTGCAGGTCCCCCTCGTGGGCAAACCGAACCGACTGCCGCTCGTGTATCGGCTCGAGGCTAATTTTGCCGGTCGCTACGAGAGCCGCAGCGATGCGGAAAGCCACGGCGTGCCGAAGTATGGCGCGACCTGGTCGGCGTTCCGGTGGCTGTTGATTCGCGGCAGCTACTCCGAAGGTTACCGTCCGCCGAGCCTCACCGAAGATCGCCGCGTGACGACGAGCTCGACGTCCTCCCTGGCAGATCCGTCGCGGGGCAATCAGTCCTATCTGATGACGGTCGTGAATCGCTCCAATCCGAATTTACAGGCAGAGACCTCAACTAATAAATTCTACGGTGCGGTGTTTGAGCCGCCGTTTGCGAAAGGCCTCTCGCTGCAGGTGAACTATTATCGCACCCAGCAAGAGAATGCGATCCAGTCGACGGCCACCTCCACGCTGTTGAACAATGAGGCGCTGTTTTCTGACAACATTGTGCGCAACGCCCCGACGGCAGCTGACCTTGCGGCCGGTTTCAAAGGCCAGATCAACACGCTCTACGTCCAATACATCAACTACGGCGTGATCCTGAACGAGAGTATCGACTTCGGCGCCGAGTATCGGCTCCCGTGGGAAAGGCTCGGTCGTTGGCGGCTCAGCACCAATGCCGCGAAGACGATAAGGCAATCGCGCCAGCTCACCATCGGCCAGCCGCCGACCAACGATGTCGGCGACACCTATTCCAGCCCGCGCTGGAATATTGTTTCGACGCTCTATTGGAGCAAGGGGCCGTGGACAGCGTCGTCGACGCTGAGTTACTTGAGCGGTTTCCGCTCTGATCGCGCGAGCATTTCATCGAATCCGCTGTCGAATCTTCCCACGATGCGCATGATCGACTTGCGTGGTTCCTACGAATTCAAGGACGGTGTGTGGCGGAAATACGGCCGCGGCCTGCGGGTCGGTGCCGGTATCGCCAACGTCACGGATCAAAATCCACCGTTCACAAATAACATTTATGGTTTCAATGGCGGCGTCTATGGCCGCTGGGCCTTTGGCCGCACGTATGAGTTTTCTTTCTCGCAGCCTTTCTAAGGTACCGCATTGCCTCCAGCCTCCCTTTGATTTTCATGAAAAAAATATCCTCTAATTTTTTCCGCCTCGCTGCGGTCGGCCTGCTGCTCTCAGCCTGTGGCCGGGCGCAGACAGCTGCTCCCGCGGCCGCGCCGGCGAAGGTCGCCGTGCCGTTCCGCGAAGATTTCGCCAGGCTCAAGGCCGGTGAAGTGGTCCCCGATTTTTCCGTGCAAACGATCGCGGGTCAGCCGGCGAAGTTTAGCGATTACGCGGCGGGTAAGATCACGGTGTTTGGTCTCTGGGGCGCGAGCACCGGAGCCGCACCCCAGATCACGGCGCAGTGGGAAAAGCTCTCGAAAAAATATGCGGCGTCGGGCGTCGTTTTTCTCGGCATTGGCGGCTACGGCAGCCGCGAGGAATTTGACCAATGGCGTGCCAAGACGGGCGAACCGATTTCCTTCCCACTGGCCTTCGACCCCCTCGGGAAATATCCGCTGGCGGCCAAGACGCGGGCGGAGATGACCCCCGATGAACTGAAAGCCGAAGTCGCGCGCAATCGGGAGTTTTTCTCTCGGTCGATTTCGCAGCAGCTCGGCGGGGTGATCGCCCCGTATCCGACGACCTTCGTCGTCGATGCCCAGCGCAAGCTCGTGGGTTGGTTCTCCGGTACGCAGCCCACCCACAATACCGCCCTCGGCAATCTGCTGCTGCGCGCCGGGGTGAAGCTCGCTGCGGAAGACATCCCGGAGCGCGTCTACACGCGTGAGGAAAGTAAGATCGCGGCCACGCCGGCACCGGCGGCAACTCCTACGGAAAAAATCGCGGTCGGGGCGGTCGCCCCGGATTTCACGACGATCGATCTGGCCGGCAAACCGGTGAAACTTTCCGACTTTCGCGGCAAAGTGGTGGTGCTCGATTTCTGGGCCACGTGGTGCGGACCGTGCATCGCGTCGATGCCGCACACCAACGATGTGGCCAACCGTTACAAAGATCAGGGTGTCGTCGTCTGGGGCTCCTGCACCAGCGACACGCGCGCGGCGTTTGAGAAATGGGTGAAGGCGAACCAGGAGAAATACTCGGACTTTATTTTCTCGCATGATCCGGCAGAGCGCACGCCGGCCAGCGTCTCGCAGAAGCTCTACGGCGTCACTGGTATCCCCCAGCAATTCGTGATCGACCGCGAGGGCAAGATTGCCGCGCTTGTGAACGGCTACTTGCCGGGCGAAGTGCTCCTCGACGCTGCGCTCGCCAAAGCCGGCATCAAGGTCGACCCCGCCATTCTCGCCAAGGCGGTCGTCGACCAGCAGAAGCGCGACGTCCTCAAATAGGCCCGCGTCTTCGCGGGGGAAGTGCGTGTGCGGTCTGCCTCAGTAGACGTCGAGGTCCTGGCCGATGACGACTTTTCCGCTGTAGCCGGCGGTGACTTCGCGCAAGACCTGTTCGGGCGGCTGGCCGGAGAGAACGAGGTGATGGAGCACGAGGAGCTTGGGTTTGGCCTCGCGGGCGATGCGCGCGACGTCGCTCGATGAGGTGTGAAACGCGGCGTGATATTTTTGCCACGGCAGGGCGCGGGTCTTGAGGCCGACTTCGGAGTAGGCTTCGTGCACGAGCACATCCACGCCGCGAGCTTGCTCGATCATCTCCTGGGTGAACGTGGTGTCGCCGGAGATCACGATGGTGCGGTCGGCGGTTTCGAAACGATAGCCGAAAGCGTGTTTCCACGTGCCATGCGGGACGGCGAACGCCTTTACGGTTACGTTGGCATCGCGGTAGACCACTCCCGCGGTGATCTCGTGGACGTTGACGCGCCAGCCGGTTTTGTTGGACGGCTCGCCACCGTCGAGGCGCATCTCGATGTCCTCCTGCCAGGCGGCGCGGAGGTGGTCGGTCATCGTACGCAGACCGGGAGGGCCGTAGGCCTCGAGCGGCGCCGTGCGCTCCAAGACCCACGGTGAAAAAACCAGATCGGGGTAACCGAGCGTGTGATCCGAATGGAGGTGGGTGAAGAAAATATGTCTCAGCGCGGGCATGGGGAGTTTGGCGGCGGCGGCGCGGCGGACGATGCCTGGCCCGGAGTCGACGAGGTAAACGGCGCCGCTCACGACGATGGCGGTGGCAGGGCCGGAGCGGGCGGGTTCGGCGTTGGGCGTACCCGTGCCGAGCAGGATGACTTGCGTGCCTGACTTGGTGGGTTCCGCGGAGAACGCGGGTGCGGCGGTGAACGCGGACGCCAAGGCGACGAGCGTGATGGCGAAGTGGAGGAAGACTTTCATGAGGCGGAATATGGGCTGGTTTTTGGCGCGGGTGCAATGAGCCGGTGGCTGCGCCGAACGGCCGCACGCGCGTTGACCGTAGTGCGATCGACTGTTGGGCTGCGCACATCTCGCCCCTTTTTGCATGATCATACGCCGCCTCGTGTCGCTCGGTTTTGTTCGTCTCGCCGCGGTGTTCATGTGCGTGCTCGCTTTGCTTGTGGGCTGTGCGGGTCCGACGGGCGCTCCCTCCGCGGCGGATGGGCGCGAGGTGGCATCTATCGTTGCTGCCGTGCCGGACGCACGGCCGGTGGATCCCGCCCGGGCGCAGAACGTGTTTGTGATGTTGTCCGGCGGGGTAAGTCCGAGCGCCAACAACTACTCGCAGTATTTGCAGGCCAAAGCCGTCACGACGTTTCTGGAGCGCAACTACCCGCTCGACACGGTCTGGACATTTTTCGGAGCGGGCAACGTGGAGGGTCAGCCGCTGTTTCTCGGCGACGTGCGGCGGAGTCAGGAACGCGACGGCCGGATCTTGAATACTTGGCTGCCCGGGGCGATCAGCCGCAACCGGCCGGCTAAACGGGAGATCGTTTTGCGCGCTTTCCGCGAAGAAATCCTGCCACGGGTGCGTGATGGCGGCACGGTCTATTTGTTCGTCGGCGACCACGGGTCCCAGCGCGGCACCGGTGACCGTGAGAGTATCATCGACCTGTGGACCTTGGCGCGCGATGCCACGAACGAACGCGGTTGGAAGACCGAGCGCGGCGAAGTGCTCGGGGTGTCCGATCTGCGCAAGGTGCTCGCCGAGGGTTTGGGTCGGGGGCGCGTGGTCTTCTGCATGACGCAGTGCCACAGCGGTGGTTTTCACCATCTCGCGGTGCCGCGGGAGCTGACGGCGAATCCGCGCTGGTTTACGCGGGTGCCCGGTTGGTGGAAACCGGCGGCAGCCAAGGGCGCACCGGCCGACGTGCGCGCGGCGGGCTTTACGGCCACAGATGAACGCAACCTCGCCGCTGGCTGCGACCCGAACCCTGATCCAGATACGTGGGAGGGCTACGAACGGTTCCTGCCGGAAAACTTATTGGGGCTAGATCTTTTTACGCTGCAGCCGGCTGGTCAGCGGCGCGGGTCGTTCTATGAAGCGCATATCGAGGCGACCCTCGTCGACCAAACCATCGACAAGCCGTATGCGACCTCCGAGCAATACCTCGAACGCTGGGCGGATTTGATTGAGACCCGGCTTGTGCAGGAAGCTAATCTGACCGATGCGACGAGACGGCAAGTGGTCGCGTATCAGCGAGCGGTGGACGGCGCTTCCCTGTGGTCGGATGATCGAGGTTTTCGCGAACGGCAGGAGATGTTCGCGCGGTTTACGCAGCGGATGACCATGCAGAATCCGGCGGCCAAAGACCTGCTTTTGACTGGCGACCGTCAGCAGCTGGAAACGGCCATTGCTTCAACGGGACGCGGCGGGCGAGCGCCGGGTCAACCAGTCCCTGTGGTGCGGCCCGCGGCGGCGCAAGTCCTACCGGCGCCCACGTCGGCGCCTACACCTGCGCCGGTGCCAAGTGAGGGCCGCGGCAGGGGGCGAAACACGCCGTCGCCGGAAGTGCTAAAGCTGTGGAACGACGTCTTGCGCCCGGCATGGAAGACGGCGGTGCTTGCGGACCACGTTGCTGAGTTGCCGGCGGGCGCGCGGGAGTTTGAAAAATACCTCTTGGCGCAGGAAGCGAAGGGTAAAGATTTTCTGTTTGGTAACGCGCGGCAGCTGGCGGACGAAGTCTACTGGCAATCGGGTTACGCAGATCCGTCGAAACTCGATCGAACCAAGGCGGAGGCGGTGGTGCGTTGGGGCTCGGAACGGAGGAGCCAGATCCTCGCGTGGGCCAAGGCGTCCGATGAGCCGACCGTGCGCGCGGCGGCCGAGGAAATCACGAAGCGTCAACCCGCGCGGCGGGCCGGGGCGGCTCAGGACGCGGCGAGAACGTCGCAAACCACCCCTGAATCGACTCGTCCCTTGAGCCGAAAGACGGCGGCGGAGCGCGTGCTGTTCTACCGCCGGACGCTGGCGGCGTGGGCCTTCTTGCTCGCGTTGGATGAGCGCCCGGCGCTGGCGCGGATCGCGGAATTGACGGCGCTCGAGCGCACGCCCTTGCCGCCGCCGATGAAATAGGTGGGGCGACGGCGGCCGTGGAGCGTGACTCGATCATGAAATTGAAAAAGATTTCTTTAGCAGGTTTTCCGGGTTCGAGTGTTGAGAGAGTGAGCCCCGTCGAGTGACGGCCCGATCGCTGCAACGTGTCATCGCAAAATTCAGATTCCGCCCGCTGGTTCGCCGAGGAGGTGCTGCCGCACGAACCTGCGCTGCGCACGTGGTTGCGCGGGCGGTTTCTGGCGGTGACGGACGTGGACGATCTCGTGCAGGAAGCCTACGCGCGGCTCATGCGGGCTCATGCGACAGGGCCGGTCGCGTGCCCGCGTGCCTTTCTCTTTTTGACGGTGCGGAATCTCGCGTTGAATCACCTGCGTCACCAGCGCATCGAACGGCCGGAGGGTGCAGCTGAGATCGACGCCTTGTCGGTCGCGGATGAGCGGGTCGGCGCGCCCGAAGCGCTCGCGCAAGCGGAAGATTTCCAGGTGTTGATCCGCGCGATCCAGGCGCTGCCCGAACGCTGCCGGCAGATCGTGACGCTGCGAAAAATCTACGGTCTGTCGCAAAAGGAAGTCGCGGAGCAGCTCGGGCTCTCCGAGCACACGGTCGAAGCGCAAGGCGGCATCGGTCTGCGCAAGTGCATCGAGTATTTCCGCCGTCACGGCTACGGTCCGAGGTCCCGTCCATGAACCGCCCGTCCCAAAATCCGCGCTCGCGCGAGGAAATCGCCACGGCCGCCGCCCAGTGGGTGCTGCGGCGCGACCGCGGTCTCACCGCCGCCGAGCAGGATGAGTTTTCGCAGTGGCTCGCCGCCGACCCGCGGCACGGCGAGGCGCTCGCAGAGCACCGCTGGGGCTGGGATGAATTGGACCGATTGACCGGCCTTCAGACGTCGCTCGGTGCGGTGCCAGACCCGGATTTGTTCGCGCCGCCGGCCCGCGTTCGGGTCAGCCGCCGATCATGGGTGGAGGGGATGTTTGCACTCGGAGCGGCGGCGGCGCTCGTATTCGTGTGGCTAAACTACCGCACGGAAAAAACGGCACCGATCACGGCTGCTGACTTCGCATTGGCCGCGCCGTGCGAGCGACGCACCTTGGGCGACGGTTCGATTGTGGCTTTAAACCGCGGTGCGGTCGTCGAGATCGCGGAAACGGCATTTGAGCGGCGCGTCATCCTTGTGCGGGGCGAGGCGAGTTTCACGGTCGCGAAGGATCCGACGCGGCCCTTTATCGTCAGCGTCGGTGGCGTGGAGGTGCGGGCGGTCGGCACGGCGTTCAATGTCAGGCGCGACACCGCGGATGTAGAGGTGATTGTCACCGAAGGCACCGTGCAAGTGAGTCCCCCAGCGGGGTCGGCTGCCGCAGCACCGTTTATAAAGGCGAGCCAACGCGTGGTCGTGCCGATCGAGAAGACCGTTGTGGGCACGCCGTCGTCCGTGACGACTCTTGCGCAGGATGCCCTTGAGGCTCGGCTCGCGTGGTATCCGCAACTGCTCGACTTCACCGATGCACCGCTCGCCGATATCGTGGCGGCATTTAACCGGCGCAATCCGGTGCGGATCGTCGTCGCGGACGCTGCACTCGCGAAGATGCGGCTGAGCGCCACGTTTCGCTCGGACAATGTGGATGGCTTCGTGCGCCTCATGGAAGCCAACTTCGCGATCAAGGCCGAGTGGCGTGACTCGCGCGAGATCGCGCTGCGGCGCGGCCGCTGAGTTTTCTTTAGCGGAAACCGCCGCTTCGCGGTTTGTAGTCATAGAACCCCAATGCACCTCATGACGCCCCATCACCGCCCGACACTCGGCTTGTATCGGCAAATCCGATTTTTGTTGTTGCTGCCTTTGTTCGTGCTCGCCGCAGCCGGAGCTGAGCCCAAACGGCTGTTCGATCTTCCCGCTGGGCGGGCTGCCCAGACACTTAAACAATTTGCCACCCAAGCCGGCCGCGAAATTGTATTTTCGACGGAGGTGATAGGTGAGGTGCGCACGCCAACGGTGCGCGGTGAACTCACGCCGAATGACGCCTTGCTGGCTTTGCTGGCCGGCACGGGCCTCGTCGCCGGGCAGGATGCGCGAACCGGAGCGATCGCCATTCGAAAGGACGCCGACCCAAACGCGGTTCGGGCGGCTCCGGTCGACCGGCCGGCCCGCCCCAACGCCGCTCCGACTGATCCCCAGGTTTCCGGGGAAACGATCGAGCTATCGCCGTTCGTGGTCGATACGAAGAAGGACGTCGGTTTCGTCGCGACGACTTCCTTGGCTGGCGGCCGACTGGCGGGCGAACTGAAGGACACGCCAGCCGCTTATTCTGTCCTCACGCGTGAGTTCATCGATGCCCTCGGGTTGACCGAGTTGTCCGAGGCGAGCCGCTGGGCGCCGAACACTACGCTGATCAACGATGACGGACGGCAGGAAATGTTTGGCAACACCACGGCCTTTGCGTTTCGCGGGGTGAGTGGAAGCACGCAGCGGAATTTTTTCCCGTTCGCGGTCAACTACGACAGCTACAACCTCGATCGCTTCGACTACGCGCGCGGTCCGAATTCGATTTTGTTTGGGCAGGGAAGTTTTGGCGGATCCGCGAACGTCGTGACCAAGCGGGCCCAAACGGGGAAATCTCTCACCGAATTGCGCCTGAGCTACGGCTCGTGGAACAATGAACGGGCGACGGTCGATGTGAACCGGCCGTTCGCCGGTGGCCGGGCTGCGGTCCGTGTGAATGTCGTCCACGTCGACCGCGACGGTTGGCGGGATCGCGAAATGGAGCGCAAGCGCGCCGGACATTTTTCCGCCACCTACCAGCCCTTCAAAAATACCCAGATCAGCATCGAGGCGGAGCGCGGCCAGATTCAGCGGAATACTCCGACGACGTGGATCAATGACAGTCTCTCGGGCTGGGATGGCAGGACGGCATTCTCCGCGCTGACGGCAACTTTGCCAGCCAATGCCGCGGCGATCGGCATCGCCCGCAACGGCTCGACCACCGCGCAATACCTCGTCTACGCGCCGAGCACCGGACTGGGTGGGATCGTCAATTTCGCAAATACGATGCGCTCCACGACCAACGGCTCGAATATACTCGGTGTCCCCGTGGTCGGACCTTCGCTGAATATCGCCGCTCTTCCGTTGTTCGAAACCATCGGGTTGCCGGAAAACCGATTCGCCAACGCCATCGCCGGGTCCGCGTTCAGGCCCCAACCGCGCACTTTCAATACTTCTCCGGATGCCGTGGGCTTCGAGCAAAACTACAAAATCTATTCCGCGTTTTTGAATCAGCAGATCGGCCGGCATTTCTTCTTCGAACTCGCCGGCAATTACAGTTGGGACAAGCGCGCGCGGGAGTATCCGGCGGTCCGCGGACTGGTCGATACCTACCTGGATTTGCAGCGCAATTTGCCGACGGGGGCGCCCAACCCGGAGTTTCTGCAGCCCTACAACGAGTCGCCTTGGACCCGCGCCAACGAGGGCGCCTCGAACTACCATGTCCGCACGGCCTTCGCCGGAGTTTTCAACAACACGCGCTGGGGCGATTTCACTTTCAACGTCTACGGCGGCCAGAGCTGGATTCTGCCCGAAAGCCGTTTCTACAACATGGCGCTGAAGCGCAATGCGGACGCGACGCAGTGGCCGAGCGACACGTTTCGTTACCGTTACTATTGGGACCAAACCAACCGGCCGCTCAACGATCTGAGCGGCACCGTGCCGGTCGTCGATCCCATCACCGGCGTGACTACGCCGACTGCGGTTGGCTGGGTGCTCGACACCACACGCAACACGAACGGCGCCCAAGGTGAACGCACCCTCAAATACGCGCAGTCTGCCGTGAGCGCCAAACTCTGGCAGGGCCGCATCAACCTGCTCGGGGCGATGCGGCGCGACGTCTATTCTGCGTTGCAGAAAAACATGCTCGCTCGGCGTGATTTTCCGGGCGCGTGGGACGGATTCACTCGCTACTATCTGCCGGCGGCTCCTGCCGACTACTTCAAGTTGCAATACGTGCCCAAGAGCACGACGGGAGTCGTCACGGGCCCGCTGCAATCGGCGGATGTGCGTCCACGCGACGCGGCCGGTCTGCCCTTGGCTCAATACGCCGGAGATCGCTTCCGCGATGACAGCAACACTCCGAAGCTGAAGGGAGCGGCGACCACGACGTCGGCCGGTGCCGTGGTGCATCTCACGTCTTGGCTCAGCGTTTTCGGCAATTACTCGGAGTCCTTCAATCCTCCGAACGGCGGCGCGCGGATCACCGGCGAACAGCTCGACGCTCAACGTTCGCGCGGCCGCGACTACGGCGTTCGTTTCAATCTGCTCAACGGACGTTTCTACGCCTCGCTCGGCACCTACGACAGCAAAGAGAGCAATCAGGCGGTGGATACCGGCGGCGGGCTGGGGCAGGCCTTCGGTTTGCCGCAAAGCATCAATCAAATCTTACAGGCCCGCGTGGCCGGCAATCCGGCGACCGGTGCCCAACCGGACAATAGCACGGGCGGCCGGAATATCCGCGGCATGATCAATGTCCCCACCACCTATCTCGACACGCGCGACCGTAAGAACAGTGGTTACGAGGTGGAGGCCGTGGCCAACCTCACTCAATCTTGGCGACTCACCTTCAATGCCGCCGCTCCGCGCGCGGTGCAGACGAACGCATATGCCGGCACTCGCGCCTACCTCGCAAAGAATGATGCTGTGCTGCGCCAGATCGTGAACGACGCAGGAGTGCTAATCGACGCGAACAATTTTGCGACCGTGAACACCGCCATCCCGGTCAACTTTCGTTCACCTGACGCGGACGCCGCCGCCCGCTTCTGGAACGGCCTCTATTCGATGACGCTGAACATGGTCACCGGCGCCCAGAAGATTTCCCGTCTGAACGAATTTCAGGCGAATGTGTTTTCCGACTACACCGTGCGCGAGGGCCGCTTCAAAGGATTTAAGTTTGGTGGCGGACTGAACTATCGCGGCCGGGAAGTGATCGGCTATCGCGGGGCCGATACGATCGTCGATCCTGCCGATCCCACCCGGACCAGGGCGATCCCTGATCCGCAGGTGAGTGCCTACACCCCGTTCTACGCCGATCCCCACTACCTTGTGGTGGGAACGCTGGGGTATCGTTTCAAACTTACGCGCACGCTCTCGGTCATGGTGGATCTCCGCGTCAACAATCTCCTCGACTGGTCGAAGCCGCTCCATTGGGGCACCACGCAACGGCCGCCCGGCGGGGACATCACGACGCCGGCCCGCGTCACCACCCCGACGCTCTACTCGTGGGTGACACCGCGCAGCTACACGCTAAGCACATCAGTAAATTTCTGAGCAACTTTCTCCCATGAAACACCCCCTTACCCGACGTCAGTTTCTCGCCACCGCCGCGTCGCTGCCGATCGCGGCGTCGGTCCCTTTCTCCACTGCGAGTGCCGCATCCGCGCCCGCGTTGGAGCCCATCAAACGCACGGGCGGCCCCTATCTCAAACCCGCGCTCAACATTTACTCGTTTCTCGAAGCGCTGAACGAAAACAAAAAAGACACCGCCAAAGGCATCGACCTCTTTGGCGTCTGCGATTTCTGCGCGCGGCTGAATATCGAGGCGATGGACGTGACGGGATATTTCTTCCCAGAGTATCCGAAGGTCCCGACCGATGCGTTTGTGTCCCGCCTCAAGCGCTATGCTCATGCCCGCGGCGTCGTCATCAACGGCACTGGCATCCGGAATGATTTCTCTGTCGCGGACAAAGCCGTGCGCGCCGCTGGCGTGCAGCTGACGAAGGACTGGATCGAGGCGGCCGCGCGACTCGGCGCGACCGTCATCCGCGTCTTCGCCGGACCACAGAGCCCGATCAAAGACTGGCGCGTCGCGGCCGGTGGCACGAAGCGGGACGACGTTGAAAAATGGATGGCCGATGACCTGCGGGCTTGTGCGGACTACGGGGAGAAATTCGGCGTGATCGTGGGCGTCCAGAACCACGGGGATTTTATCAACACTGGCGCTGAGCACGTCAGCCTCCTCCGGCGCGTCGGTCACCCGTGTTGCGGCGCGCTCGTGGACACCGGGAAATTCATCACCGCCGATCCCTATGCGGATATCGCGCTGATTACGCCCCACGCTGTCGGCTGGCAGATCAAGGAAACCATGGGCAGCGATCTCAAATCGCCGCGTGCCGACTTCAAACGCCTGATGAAAATCATCGCCGCTGGCGGCTACCGGGGATTCGTGCCGATCGAAACCCTCTCGATGGGTCGCAAGGACTACAACCCCGCCGCCGAGGTGGAAATGGTATTGAAGGGTATGCGTGAAGGGATCGCCGCGCTCGCCTAGCCGCGCAAGCAGCCACTAAATGCGGCGCTCGCTGTCACTTTCTCGCTTCCTTCGGGCCACGCTCCTCGGACTTTGCGCGCACTCGATGATCGTGGCGCAGGCCTTGGGTGTGGAATCGACTGGGGCCACTCCGGTGCCGCCGCGCGTCCTCGGGCTCTCGCACGTGGCGGTGAAGGCGACCGACTACGAGGGGTCGGTGGCGTTCTACCGTGATTTCCTCGGATTCGCTGAGCAGGGCCGGCTCTTCGATCTCAAAAACGGCCGGCGCCAGCTGGTGTTTCTCAAGATCAGCGACACGCAATCGATCGAGGTATTCGATGCAGCCAATGTCACGCAGGTGGCCGGTAACCTTTACCAGATCGCCCTACAGATTGAGGACGCCGCCGCAATGCGGCTCCATCTTTTGAAGCACGGTTTCAAGATGCCGCCGAAGGTTCCGCTTGGGCAGATGCTCAACGCGAACTTCATGGTGCGTGATCCCAACGACTACATCATCGAGATGGTGCAATACCTGCCGGAAGGCCGCATGGTTTTGGATCGCGGGAAATTCCTGTCTGCTACGCGCATTTCCGATCGGCTGGTCGCTGCGGGCGTCGCGACCACCAAGCTTCCGGAGACGCTGCGTTTCTATGGAGAGATCTTCGGGTTTCCGCAGGACCCAATGCGTGTGGGGCGCGCCGCGGGCGAGCCGCCCCGGCGCTTTCGGGTGGGCGCGAACGGCGACTATGTGGACGTGCTCGTCGCGCCAAAAGACGAAACGCCGTTCTTCCGGCTTGAGGTGCGCGATCTCGATCAAGCCAGGGCCCAACTGGAACGTTCTCCGTATTTTCCGACCTATGGCCGTCCGGTCGCAATTCGGTCTGGTCCGTTGCTCCCCCGCGCCATCCACCTATGGGACCCCGAAGGTATTCGCGTAGAATTGGTCGAGCCTGAGACGGCCACTCCCTCTGGCTCTCCGAGTCCCTATGCGCCGCCTACCCGCACGCGTTGACGCGCTTTTGTTGCCGCCGATTCGTATGGCGCGAAGCGGAGTCGTGGCCGTTTTGCTTTGGGTCGCCGCCGCGCACGCTGCGCCCTTCGAGGTTCCGCTGCACCTCCGTCCCCACGTCCGCGTGCCGGTGCCCGCGCCCCGAATTTTCGCCGAAGCCGTGCGCCCCGTTCATCCCCGTCTGATCCTCACCACACAGCGCCAAACGGAGATCAATCACCTGCGGGCGAACTCACCGCACGCGCAGGCTTGGTATCGCACCGTCGCTGCTAATGCCGCACTCTACGAGCGAACCGCGCCTATCGCCTACGTGCCGGAAAAGCCCGGCGAACGCGCCCAGGTGATTCCCATGCTCCACCCGGGGCGGGCGCTCATCGACCGCATTTTTACTCTGGGGCTCGTGGCGGTGCTCGACCGCGACGAACCGATGATGTCGCGGCTTCGGCGCGAAGTAATGCATGTCCTCGACGCCTGGCCCGACTGGCAATACGGCCTCGCCCGCTACGAAATCGCGGCGGGCGTGGCGATGGCCTACGACTGGCTTTACGACCGCTGGACGGCGGAGGAACGCGCCCGAATCAGTGCCGCGTTGCGCCGCTTCGCGCTCGAGCCTTTCGCCGCCGAGTTTGCGGGCTTCTCCAAACCGACCGAGCGTAATGCCGGCATCGTGCGCAACAACGTCAACTTCGTGTGCAACGCCGGTGCCTCCGTCGCCGCGCTCGCGGTAATCGACGAGTATCCGGAGCTGGCCGGCGATGTGCTGGCCAAAGCGTTTGCGCTGATCCAAGTGGCGCTCCCTGGATTCGGCGAGGATGGAGCGTGGGAAGAAGGCGTGGGCTATTGGAAGTTTGGCGTGCGCCACCTCGTGCAGTATCTCGCCTGCATGGACAGCGCGGGCGGCACGGACTTTGGGCTCGTCACAACGCGCCGGTTTCCGGGTGTCGCCCGCACCGGCCTCTTCCCGCTCGCCATGACTTCGCCCATCGGGCGGACCTTCAATTTCGCCGACGACGCCGGCGGTAACTTCAGCAGCGCCACGCTCCTGTGGCTCGGTGCGACCTTTGATCTGCCGCTCGCTGTGGCCCATGAGGAGAACGCTCCCGTCGAGCCGGTGCGCGACGCCGCCGTCAGCGGCGCAGGCAGTGAAATCGCACGCGATGTGGTGCAACGGCTTCTTTACTATCGGCCGTCGCCTCCGCGTTCGGTGACGCCTCCGCAGCCGTTGGACCTGATTTACCGCGACGCGGGAGCCGTTACATTGCGCTCCTCGTGGACCGATCCGCAGGCTACCTTTGTTGGCATCAAGGCCGGCAGCGCCGCAGGCAACCGCCACGCCCACCTCGATGCCGGCACGGTGATCATCGACGCACTCGGCGAGCGTTGGCTGACCGAAATCGGCCGCGGTCCCTACGTCACGCGCTACTTCAATCAGGATCGCTATCTTTACTTCCAGGCCCGCACTGAGGGACACAATACGCTGCTCGTCGCTCCGGAAAAAAACCGCGGGGGCAACCAGAAGGTTTCCGGTAAAACGATTATCATCGGTCTGCCCTCTTCAGCTGACGAGGCCGCGGGTCGCATTGATTTGACCGGCGTCTATCCGGCTGCGAGCCGCGTCGTGCGCACCGTCCGGCTGTTCGCGGAACGCCGCCGCGTCGGCCTGAACGACGAAATCGAGTTATCCGAACCCGAAAGTGTGCGATGGCACGCCTACACGGCTGCGCCCATCGTGCTGCCGAGTGCCGACGGCCGCTCGCTCACCCTGAAACATCGGGGTAACAAAGATCCGCGGGCGGGGAAACGCGCCGTGCTCACGATCGTATCACCGGACCCGTCGCAGCGCTTCATCATCGAACCAGCGGCGCCGCTACCCGGATCGGAAGCGATCAATCCTGATGTGCTCGTGGGTCTTTCGCGCCTCGCCATCGTCAGCGGCGCGGCGCGTTCGCACCGCATCGTGGTCGAGTTTACGCCGGTGAGCGACGAGCCGTAGCTCTGCTTACCTCCTGATGCTCTCGCGGTTCGTGGTGGCGGGGCGTCTGGCTATCTCGGGGCGTCGTTGTGCGGCGTGGCCACTAGCGTGCTCGCGGACAGGTTTTGGTGGGATGGCATGTTGTGGTTCTATGCCGGCTCGGCGGTGAACGGGGCGGCGTTGCTGGTGACGACGTGGGGCGCGCGGACGCCCGAGCGGTGAGGTGTGAAAGGCGGAGTGCTTACGACGCCGGCGGCTCCGCGAAGAGTTTCGTGGAGTAGGAGCGCTCGGCGCGGTCGCAGAGGATGGTGACGACCTTGGGAGATTATCAGGGGAATTTTGGCAGGAGGCCGACGCAAACCGGGACTTGCGGGCGACGTGTTTTGGGGCAGCCCTGTTGCCATGACTCGCGAAGAACTGCTCCAGCGTATCTGGATCGACCCCGGCCGTTGCAGCGGCCAGCCGTGCATTCGTGGGCATCGGATTTGGGTTTCGCTGATCCTTGATTTGCTCGCGGCGGGCGAATCGGTGGAGACCATTTTGGAGGACTATCCCGGCATTTCACGGGAGGACGTGCAGGCCTGTATCGCCTATGGTTCGGAGATGGCGCGCGAACGGTTTGTCGAAATTCCGCTCGAGCCGGCTGGCGCGTGAAACTCAAGCTGGATGAGAATCTGGGCGAGCGCGGCCGGCAGGCGCTCTGTGCCGCCGGCCATGATGTTTGCACCGTTGTCGTGCAAAAGCTGGAAGGCGCCACCGATGCGGAGTTGTTGCGCCGCTGCGCGGCGGAGCAGCGTGCGCTGGTGACGCTGGACATGGATTTCGCCAATCCGTTGGTTTATCCGCCCGAGTGCCACGCGGGGGTTGCCTTCTTGCGGCTGCCGCGCGAGCCCAAGCGCGCGCATCTCGATCACGTCATCGCCACGTTGGCGGAGGCGCTCCGCCGGCAATCGCTGCAAGGGGAGCTCTGGATTGTCGAAGCCGGACGCATCCGCATCCACCTACAAGAGGGCTGACCGAATCACGGCGCCGGAGGCTCCGCGAAGAGCTTGGTCGAGTAGTAACGCTCGGCGCGGTCGCAGAGGATGGTGACGACCTTGGCCGTGGGCGGGAGTTCGCTGGCGGTGCGGAGGGCGGCGGTGATGTTGGCGCCGCTCGACGTGCCGACGAGGAGGCCGAATTCGCGGCTCAAGCGACGCGTCATCGCGAGGGCGTCGGCACTGGAGACTTTGACGACGCCGTCGATTTTCGCATCGCGAAGGAGCGGTGGGACGTAGCCGCCGGCGACGCCTTCGATGAAATGGCAGCAGGGCATTTCGCCAGAGAGCATAGCGGCCTCCGCGGGTTCCATCGCGAGGACGCGGGTGGCGGCGCGCGCGGCTTGGAGGGCGCGACCGCAACCGGTAAGGGTGCCGCCGGTGCCGTAGCCGGAGACGAAAGCGTCGGCGGGTCCGCCGAGCTGCGCGAGGATTTCGGGGCCGGTGGCGAGTTCGTGATCAAGCGCGTTGAGCGGATTCTCGAATTGGCGCGGGAGAAAGATGCGCGGGTCTTGGGCGGCGAGCTCAAGGGTGAGCTCGATGCCGGTGGCGTAGCCGCGGTTCGCGGCGAAGAGCTGCACCTCGCCACCGAGTTGGCGGATGAGATGGCGGCGTTCTACGCTCGCTGATTCGCTCATGAGAATTTTGACGCGATAGCCTTTGGCGGCACCGACCATGGCGAGGGAGATGCCAGTATTGCCGCTCGTGCATTCGAGGATGATCGAGTCGGGGCGAAGGAGACCGCGCTCCTCGGCGTCCTCGATGATGGCGAGGGCCAGGCGGTCTTTGATGGAGCCGCTGGGGTTGAGGAACTCGGCCTTGGCGTAGAGAGTGCGGCCGGTTTCGGGAAAATGCAGCAGCAGGAGCGGCGTGCGGCCGATGAGGGCGAGGACGGGCGGGCGGGGGCGGGGACTGGTTGGGTGCACGGATTGGGGAGAGGGGTGTCTTCTAGCCGACGCTGTGGTTAAGCGCAAACTGGACTCTCGGAATACTTCAGGCCGCCGGGCGCCGTGTGCCGGATTCAGCATCGTCCGATGGCGGTTTATAGAAGCACCGAGGTTTGGGTTGGTGGAGCGTCCAATTTTTGGGATAGGAAGGAGGCGAGAAGGGTGCGTTCGCAGGGGCCGCTTGCGTCGCGTGGGACAGATTGCACGATGAGGAGCGATGAACATACGCAGTTTTGGTCGCACGGGACGCAGCGTTGGTGAAGTTGGCTTGGGCACCTGGCAGCTCGGGGCGGGGTGGGGCGATGTGAGTGAGGAGGCGGCGTTGGCGACGTTGCGCGCGGCGTGGAAGGCGGGGACGACACTCTTCGACACGGCGGATGTATATGGGATGGGGCGGGCGGAGACGCTGATCGGGAAATTTTTTACGGAAACGCCGGCGGCACGCGGGAAAATTTACATCGCCACGAAGCTCGGGCGGTTTTCGCCCCCGGGCTGGCCAGAGAATTTCTCGCGCGATGGGATTCGCACGCACACCGAGGCGTCGTTGCGACGCCTGGGCGTCGAGGCGCTTGATCTCACGCAGTTGCACTGTGTGCCCTTCGCGGTGCTGAAGCAGGGCGAAGTGTTCGAGCATCTGCGCGAGCTGAAACGCGAGGGAAAGATTCGAGATTTCGGCGTGAGCGTGGAGTCGATGGAAGAGGCGGATTTTTGCGTGCGCACGGCAGGGGTGGCGGCGTTGCAGATCATTTTTTCGATTTTCCGGCAGAAACCGATTCACACGCTGTTTGCCGAGGCGAAGGCACGGCAAGTGGCGCTGCTGGTGCGGTTGCCGCTCGCGAGCGGATTGCTCGGCGGAAAGATGACCCAGGGCATGACGTTTCCCGCGAATGATCATCGAAATTTCAACTGCGACGGACAGCAGTTCAACGTGGGCGAGACGTTTGCGGGATTGCCGTTCGAAAAAGGTGTGGAGCTCGCGGCTGCGCTGAAGACGTTCGTGCCGGCGGGAATGAGCATGAGCGAGCTGGCGTTGCGGTGGTGTCTCGATTTCGACGCGGTCAGCGTGATCATCCCGGGTGCGCGGAACCAGGAGCAGGCACGGGCCAATGCCCGGGCTTCTTCCCTTACGCCACTCGGATCTGCGCTACATGCGCGGCTGGCGGAGTTTTACGCACGCGAGGTGGCGGCGCATATTCGCGGGCCGTATTGAGGTGTTGCGGTGCCATCATGGTGCCACGCTGGTCGGGGCCTTTCGTTGACACCTTTTCGCCGGCCGCACGTCTTGGCAGCTTCTTTTCCATGAGTCTGCGCCTCCTCCCGCTCTCCACGATCCTTTGCTGCTGCGTAACGCCCCTGCTCGCCCAGCGCGGCGACCGCGGCGGCGAGGTGCAGGCTCCGCCGCCGGCGCATATCAAGATTCCGCCCGCGCCGATTTTGACGGCGGAACAGGCGCTGCAGACGTTTACGGTGCCGAAGGGTTTTCGCGTCGAGCTCGTAGCGGCGGACCCGCTCGTGGGTGACCCGATTGCGATGCAGTTCGCGCCGGATGGAAAACTCTGGGTAGTGGAGATGCGCGGCTACATGAACGACGTCGATGGGAAGGGCGAAGATCAGCCGCTCGGCATGATCGCGGTGCTTGAAGATACGGACGGCGATGGCCGCATGGACAAACGCACGGTGTTTGCGCAGGGGCTTGTGATGCCGCGCGCGTTGTCGCTTATCGACGACGGCGTTTTGGTCGCGGAGCCGCCGCGCCTGTGGTTCATGCGCGACACGGACGGCGACGGTAGGGCGGACGCGAAGACAGAGATTGCGCAGGATTACGCCAAGCAGACGAATCCGGAGCACGACTCGAACGGTCTCGGGTGGATGATGGACAATTGGATCTACTCGGCGAACCACACGGTGCGGTTTCGTTACGAAGGCGCGGGGAAGTTTACGCGCGGCGGCACGATCACGCGTGGTCAATGGGGCATCACGCAGGACGACGTGGGACGCATCTTCTACAACAGCAACAGTGATCCCCTGCGCATCGACGCGATCCCGTCAGCGTATATGAAGCGCAATCCGGATTTCTCCGCGACGGGCACAAACGTGAAAGTGACGCCGGCGCGCCTGCCGACGTTTCCCGGCCGCGTGACGACCGGAATCAATCGCGGCTACAAAACTCTCGATCAGGCCGGGAAAATGACGTCGGTAACTGCGGCGTGTGGTCCGGTGATTTATCGCGGCGGGTTGTTTCCGGCGGAATTTCGCGGCGATGCCTTTATTGCGGAGCCGTCAGGCAATCTGATCAAGCGAATCAAGCTCACGGAGAAGGACGGGGCCGTCACGGGGACCAACGCCTACGAGGGGAGCGAGTTTCTCACGTCGGCGGACGAGCGGTTCCGGCCGGTGAATCTGTTCAACGGGCCGGACGGGGCGCTCTACGTTGTCGATTTTTATCGCGGTATTTTGCAGCACCGCACCTACGTCACGAGTTACCTGCGCAAGCAGATCGAGGAGCGCAAACTCGCCGACGGCATCGGGCTCGGCCGGATCTGGCGCATTGTGCCGGACGGGGCCCCGAAGGCGAATTTCAAGTCCGGCCTCGCCGGCGCGACGACCGCGCAGCTCGTGGAAAAACTCGGCGATCTGAGCGGGTGGGTGCGCGACACCGCGCAGCGCCTGCTCGTCGAAAAACGCGATCCAGCTGCCGTGGTGAGTTTGAGGACGATGGCGATGACGGCGGCGAATCCGTTGGCGCGCGTGCATGCGCTCTGGACGTTGGAGGGAGTGGGTGGGCTCGACAGAGCGACGGTGCTGGCCGCGCTGGCGGCACAAGATGCGCGGGTGTGTGCAGCGGCGATTCGTGTGGCGGAGAAATTGCTCAAACCGACATTGGACGCGGAGATTGTCGCGAAGTTGGTATCGCTCGCAGTGCGGCCTGAACTGGCGGTGCGCCTGCAACTGGCGTTATCCTTGGGCGAGGCGAAGACGCCCGCGGCGGATGCGGCGCTGCGGGCGCTGCTCATCGCGGCGGGCGAGCAGCCGTATCTCGTCGATGCGGTGGTGAGCGGGCTGGCGAGGCGTGAGGCGGAGTTTGTGGAGGCTATCGTGCGCGAGGCGAAAGCCGGCGGCGTGGCGGTAAAAAATGCGGTGATCGCCGCGACGGTCGGCGCGTTGAGGGCGAATGATACCGCGCGGCTCGGTCGCGTGCTGGCGGTGGCGGCCGACTCGACGGCACCCGCGTGGGCCCGCACGGCAGTGCTCGACGGAGTGGACCGGGCGATGCCGCGGCTGTTTGATGGCAAGGCGGTCCCGGCGATGCTGTCGGCGGAACCGAAACCGCTGGTGGCGCTTGCGGCCCAAGGTGGCAGCCCCGAGTCCGAGCGTGCGACCAAGCTCCTCGCGTCGCTAGGCTGGCCGGGCAAGTCCGGCATGGCGGCGGTCGCGGAGGTGAAGCTCGCCCCGGCGGACCAAGTGCGTTTCGACAAGGGCAAGGCGCAATTCGCGGCGTTGTGTGCGGCGTGCCATCAACCCGAAGGGCAAGGGCTCGCGGGGCTCGCGCCGTCGCTGGTGTATTCGCGCTGGGTGCTCGCGGACGAGCGCATCCTTGCGAGCATCGTGCTCCACGGTAAAGCCAGCGATAATCTAGTGATGCCGACCCTGAAGGCTGCGCTCGACGACGAGGCGATCGCGAATGTGCTGACGTTTGTCCGCAATTCGTGGGGTCATGCCGCCGGGGTCGTGACAACGGAGACGATCGCGCGCGTGCGGGTGACGTCGGCGACTCGTGAGGAGCCGTGGAACGACGCGGATTTGGCCGAGCTCTCGCAAACGATGGGTGGCGCACGGCGCAACCGGGGTGCCCGGGGAGGCCTGGGAGCAACTGGTGCGCCTGGGGGGCCGGTTCCCAAGGCTCCGTGAGCGATTTTTTCTGAAGACAACAACGCGCCTGACGAACGTCGGCGCGTTTTTTTGTGGGCGGAAAACGGGGCGGGCTACTCGGGCAACGGTTTGCCCTTGGTCTCCGGAGCGAGCCAGATCACGACCATGCCAACGAGATAGACCAACGTGATGATCGCGCCGGCCTTCGCGTAGCTGCCGTCGAACATCCCCATCAGTGCCGACATTTGCAGAGCACCGGCGGCCGCGAGGATCCGACCGGCATTGTAAGAAAGGCCCTGACCGGTCGCGCGCACCCGGGTGGGAAACAGCTCGGGGAGATAGAGCGGGAAAAATCCATAGAAGGATGCCGTCAGCGCGCCGACGACAAACACCATGGTGAGGAAGGCCGGTCCGTAACTGTGGAAACCGCGGAACAAGATGGCGCAGGTGACGAGCGATCCGAGGCAGAGCAGAAAGAACATTGTGCGGCGTCGGACAAAACCACCGATCCAAGCGCCGGCCAAACAACCGACGACGGCGCCGATGCCGGATGCCAAGCCGGTCCAGCCCTTGGCCGAGGGGTCGGCGGCGCCGGCCATTTTGTCGGCCCAGAGCGGGAGCCATTGTACGGAGCCCCACGTACCGATGAGTGCGACGGAGGTCAGCGCGGTCGCGATCAAGGTGGTGCGCCACAACTGCGGACCGAAAATTTCCTGCAGGGGGCGGATCTTGGTCGGGCTGGCTTTGACGGCGGCTTGCCATTTTTCCGACTCGGGCACGAAGAGACGGAAACCAAACGTCAACAGTGCGGGGGCCGCCCCGATCAGGGCGACCCAGCGCCATGAGTCGATGGTGACTTTGAAGAAGATCGCGAAGACCGCGATGAGCGCGAAGCCGACATTGGCGGCGGCGCCGATAATGCCGGCCATGAGCGGACGGTGTTTCTCCGGCCAGACTTCCATGACCAGGGCGATGCCGAGCGACCACTCGCCGCCCATACCGAGGGCGGCGATAAACCGCACGACGCAGAGGTGCCAAGGCTCTTGCGCAAAATAGATCAATCCGGTGAACAAAGAGTAGACGAGGATACTCGCCGCCATGGCGCGCACGCGGCCGATTCTGTCGCCGAGCCAGCCGAAGACCACGCCGCCGCCGGCGGCACCAATGAGAAACGCCGCCGTCGCGTAGCCCATCCATTGGGCCACGAAGGCGTCGCTCAAAGCCAAGCCTTGGGCTTGCTGCATCTGCATCAAGGCGGGGCGCGCGATCAACGGGAAGAGGCCCATTTCCATACCGTCGAACATCCAGCCGAGGAAGGCGGCGATGAGGACGGCGGCGAGGCGCTTTTTGTCAGACGGAGTAATGGCAGTGTCGGGGTTGGGGAGCGTCATGGGGAGGAGGGCGTAAGAAGGACGAGCGCGTGGTTGTTTGTCGAGCGGGCGAAGAGAAAAACCGCAGATTTTTCTGGGGGAGGGATGCCGGCTGCAGAAGGCGTCAGAGCGCCTCAAGCTTCACGGTGGCCGGTTGCGCGTAGCCGTTCCAGTAGGCGTCGAGGTGGACGCGATCGGGCTCGCCGTCGGCGACGATGAAACGGAAGCGGGCGACATAGGGTGTGCCGGGTTCAATTTTGAATTCACCGAGAATCTGGGGGACGAAGCTGAAGTAGGGCATATTCGGGTGTAAACGCACGGGCTGAGGGGAGCGGAAATTGTCGGGGTGGCCGAGGGTGGCCGTGCCGGCAAACGCGCCCTCCTTCAGCGGGCCGCCAACGAAGCACCAGCGGGCGCGGGAATTGTTGCCCTTGATTCTGTCGGTAATGCCCTCGGAGGTGAGGTAGCGGGCGGCGTCGCCGGGACCGTTCCATGCGCCGGCAGCGCGGAAGCCAAAACCGCCGTAATGATGCTCCGGAAGAATGAGCGGATCGGCGGTGGCGCAGGTCTGCGTGGTGACGAGGTCGAACATGCGCACCGGGCGCGAGGCGCCGCCGACATCGTAGACGGTGACCTGCCACGTTTCGTTGAGCGCCGTGACGGGCGTCGGGGCGGAAAGATCGACCATCTTCAGGCGCGCGGTGAATCCGCCGTGCACCGGGCCGTTCCACGTGCGGTCGAGAGCGACTAATTCTTCGGCGCCGGTTTTCCCCTGCATGTTCCAGAAGTCAGGCGAACGGCCCTGGAAACTCGTCTTTGTCCAAGGCGTCCAGATACCGTGATGGTGGGGGTGATTCGACGGATAGTCGTCGGTGACGACGTGGCCGAAGGGAGAGAAGACCGGGTGGATATAACCGGCGCGAACGATCTCGGGCTTGATGTCGGCGCGGGGCACGACGTCACGTGCCAAGCGGTAATAGAGGACGGGCTGGCCGGCGACGCTGAGCTTGAGGTCGCCGCGATCGGGCGCGACGACGACGCCCTCGCGGGGTCCGCTCGCTCCCGCGGCGAGAGTGAATGTGAGAGACTCGCGAGCCTTCTGCGACGGAACGATGAAGCGCATGAAGCCATCGGGATCCGTTTGCAGGGCGAGGGAGCGCCCGCTGACGTTGCGGAGGACGGGGGACTTCGGCGCGTCGGCCGGGAGTTTGAACGCGATGACCTGGCCCGCGCGGTCGACGTCCGATGGAGCGAGAATCAGGCGGAAGTTTTTCGCGGCAACCGGCCACACGAACGTGGTGAGACTGAGCGCGGCGACGAGGAGGCGGGATAAGGGGCGCATAAAAAGGGAAAGCGAGCCGAGAAAGTCACACGGAATCGCGGCGAGCAAGCTCGGGCGCCAAACCCGCGCGCGGCAACGATATCGCGGCAACGTGATCGCCCGCGACCACGCGATCCCCCGGCTGATCGTGCCGGCGTCGCGTGATCCTGAGCTCTTTCCGAGAGACCTCATCAGAAGCGGGACGATCGGCTCCAGGTGCGTTCTGGGACTCGGACCGGAAAAAGTCGGCGGATGGTTGGAAACGGGCGATGGAGCGGAATGAGAAGCGGAACAAATCGGGTTTTATGAATCGAATTAAAAATCAATTAATCGTCACTCATGGCGATATAAGTTTATTTAAAGTTATAAATCGCCTTTTATGACGAATAATAATTTATTAATTAATCGCCATAAAAGACGAATAGTATTGAAATTAATGAACACATCGTCATATTAGATGGGTGATGAGAATTGGGAAAGAAACCACCGATGAGGCCGTTTTGGGTGAACTTGGCCGGCGGCTGGCGCAGGTGCGATTGGGTAAGAATCTGACGCAGGCTCAGCTTGCGGCGAAGGCGGGGGTGTCGAAACGCACGGTCGAGCGGCTGGAAGTGGGGGGAGTGGCGCCACAGTTGTCGGGGTTTCTGAGGATCTGTCGGGGGCTGGATTTGCTGGAGCGCTTCGAGCTCCTCTTGCCCGAACCGGTGCCGAGCCCGATGGCGCAGCTCAAACTCGGCGGCAAGCAACGGCGCCGGGCTTCGTCGGTGGCGCGCGCGCCGATGCCAACCGCAGCCACCTACCCTGAACTCGGCGTCGGCGCCGGCAGTGGTCGCGTCGCGGAGGATGCGCCCACGGCGTGGCGGTGGGGGGATGAGCCCTGAGCACGCTCGCCGAAGTGAAGTTGTGGGGCCGGACCATCGGGGCGGTGTCGCTGCAGGCTGGAAACGCGTATGCGGCGTTTGAATACGATCCGGCGTTTGTGCAGAGCGGCATCCACGTTGCGCCGCTGATGATGCCGCTCCGGGAAGGGGTGCACGTATTTCCCGAACTGCCACGCGCGACGTTTCACGGCTTGCCGGGGATGCTGGCGGATTCATTGCCCGATCGATTTGGCAATGCGCTGATTGATGCCTGGCTCGCGACGCAAGGCCGCACGCCGGGGAGCTTCAACGCCGTGGAGCGTCTGGGCTACACGGGGACGCGCGGGATGGGTGCGTTGGAATTTTTGCCCCCGATCGGGCCGCGGCCACAACGGGCCACGGGAGTGGCGATTGATGCGCTCGTGCGGCTGGCGGCGGAGGTGCTCGATGAACGGACGGAGTTGAAATCGCCGTTGGTGGATGCAGACCGGGCGGCGGCGCTGGGGGATCTATTGCGGGTCGGCACCTCGGCGGGCGGGGCGCAGGCGAAGGCGGTGATTGCCTGGAACCGGGTGACGAACGAAGTGCGCTCGGGGCCGATTGAGGCGGGATCGGGGTTCGACGATTGGTTGCTAAAATTTGACGGCGTATCGGGAAACAAGGACAAGGAGAGGGCAGACCCGAAAGGCGACGGCGTGATCGAGTATGCGTATTCGCTGATGGCGCGGGCCGCAGGGATCACGATGAGCGAGTGCCGGCTCTTGGAGGAAAACGGGCGGCGGCATTTCATGACGCGGCGCTTTGATCGACTTGATGGCGGGGCGAAGTTGCACCTGCAGTCGCTCGGGGCGATGGCGCATTTTGATTTCAACCACGCCGGGGCGCAGGCTTACGAGCAGGCACTGCTGGTGATCCGCCGGCTCGGGCTGCCGATGGCGGCGACGGAGGAGCAATTTCGCCGCATGGCTTTCAATATCGTGGCGCGCAACCAGGACGACC
>SXGR01396787.1_pt1 | contig 28250 bp, 23 predicted proteins | sample 3174711 | NCBI WGS metagenome assembly SXGR01 (sample SAMN11356860, study PRJNA531348) | freshwater metagenome | isolation source: freshwater sample F1-60 | place: China: Fuxian Lake, Yuxi | collected 2017-12-25
CCTGCCGAGCGCCTTGCACTTGATGTCCCAGAGCGCTATGTCGATGCCGCTCAGGACGGTCGTCGGGAAGCCGCGCGACCCCAGGTAGGTGTAGCGCCGGTAGATTTTGTGCCACAGCCGTTCGATGTCGGCCGGGTCCTCGCCGATCAGTGCCTCGCGGACCGCGTTGACTCCAGCGGCTGTGAGCAGCGACGTGTTGCGCGGGACGTTGGACGATTCACCCCAGCCCGAAATGCCTTCGTCGGTGTCGACAACAACGAACGTCCACTGCCACTCGGAGAGACCTGCGTCCCTTCTGGCTCTGTCCTGTCCGAGGTCAGGGACGACTACATAAGCGCGTACGTCTGTGATCTTCATCGGGGCTCCTTTGCGGTTGTATCAGGTAGTAATCAACGAGGGAATCGATGACAGTTGAGTTATTTACCCGTCCGCTTTCGGGAAGATGCGCCTTGCGGCAGCGTGCCGCCCTGCGACTTCCACCCGGCGCTGATGCGAGCCGACACTTCTGCAAGGTCAAGGTCGTACCCGAGACCCGGCTTGCCGTTCAAGGTTACGCAGCCGTCATGGAAATTCAGCTTCGTCGTGAGGAACCGCTGGTACGACGGGATCGCGCCCATGGAATGTTCCAGGCGGTAGAAGTTCGGGATGCTCATAGACACATGCGCGCCGGCGACGACCTGGAACGGCCCCATCGCGTTGTGCGGCGACACCGGCACGTAGTACGCCTCGGCAAGGCTCGCGATCTTCTTCAACTCGCTGATGCCACCCGTCCAAACGACATCCGGCATGATGTAGTCCGCCAGTCGGCCCTGGAGTACCGGTACAAAGTCGTAGCGCGTGAAGAGCCGCTCACCGACGCAAATGCGCGCCCGCGTGTGTTCGCGCACCTGACGCAGCGCGTCGAAGCTCTCGGGCGGGCAGGGCTCCTCGAACCACTCGATCTTTGACCGGTCGTACAGGTTGTTCGCCAGCCTGATCGCAGTCCCGACGTTGTAGTGGCCGTGCGCGTCGATCAGTATCTCGTGGTGCGGGCCGACGGCTTCACGTACCGCCGACACGATGTCGTAGCCGACGTGTTCGCCCTCGTCCGAAATCTGCCCGTCTACATATCTCGTGTGATAGGGCCGCATCTCGAGGAACGGGTCGAGTTTGAGTGCATCGTGCCCGGCCTTCAGGACGACCGTTTTCGCGGCCTTCGCATACTGCTCCGGCGTGGTGCAACCGACGAACCACCCGTTGGCGTACAGGCGCACGTCGTCACGGAACTTGCCGCCAAGCAAGTCGTATACGGGCCTGCCCACCGCCTTGCCTTTGATGTCCCACAGCGCGATGTCTATGCCGGAGATCGCCGTCGTCGGCAGGCCGCGGGCTCCCAGGTAGCTGTACCGGCGGTAGAGCTTGTGCCAGAGACGCTCAATGTCGGCCGGGTCCTCGCCGATAAGCGCCTCACGGCAGGCGAGCACGGCGCGTGCAACCAGGAAGCTGCCGCCGCCGGGGTCGGTGGTGCATTCCCCGAAGCCCGTGACGCCTTCGTCGGTGTTGATCTCGACAAACGTCCACTCGCGGTGCTCAGGGTTGGACCTTGCGCTTCCTATGAGTGGCAGGTTGGGGTCTACTACATATGCGCGGACATCTGTGATCTTCACGTGCGTTGCCCCATCTGGCGCGCATAGTACGTCAGTCCTGTCGCGGACTAACGGCGTGCGTGCTGCGGCGGGATTCTACGCCTGTTCTACGGCAGCCGGTACAGGCGTAGGCGATCGCGCAGCGAAAATATATTGGTGCACTGTTCAGCGCTACCGTCCGGCAAAAGAGATTCCAAGGTCGATCGGCCAATCGCACCGCCACGCACCCCATCCAAGGCTGGGCGATTTCTCGCCGTGGCCTCTCCACAAAACTAACCCGGCGTTGGTTACTCTTGTGGAAACACGTGGTCACACGGCGGTAACAGAATCGTGTGACCCTTTGAGATATTCGCGAGCGTTATCGCCGCGCCTAGACCGGAGTACCTCGACATGAAGCGGACCATCCTCGCGGTGATGATTGCACTCGCCGCCACAACCCTGGCTTTGGCAGGCTGCTCCAGCGGCGACGGTGCCGCGGCGCCAACCCCTGACCCGCTCCTCGCAGGCCAGTGGGAGTATGCCGGCTATCAGGTCGACGGCTCGGATGTCTCGGTCTTCGTCCGCCTCTTTGGTCTCGCCGACGTTAGCGCCACGCTCGACGACAGTGTCCAGCCGTTCAAGGTTACCGGCGGTGACAGGGTCGGTATTCAAACGGTCCTGTTTTCAGAGATCGCGCCTGGCCGTCATTCTCTGCGAATATCCGACACAGGCGGAACGCAACACATCCGCGATGTCTGGGTACCTCCAGCAACCGTCTTAGATGTCGCCGCGGAAGGCCGTGTCAAGCTCAAGTCTGGCGACGGCTTCCGCGTCAAAGGTACGGACCTGATCGTGCTGTTTACCGGAGTATTCGGCGACTCCCGGTGTCCGACCGATGTCGTGTGTGTGCAGGCCGGCGACGTGACGCTGATCATGTCCGGCTACCTTCCGGACAAGCCAGTGATCGAAACGGCATTTACCGTGGTCGCAGGGACCCAGGGCAGCGGACTCATAAGTGGCTACCGCGTCGCTGTGCACGACGTGACACCGACGCGTACGTCGGGCACACAGCCGGACTTTTCGACATACGAAGTCGAAGTGTCTTACACGCACGAGCCCCAGCCAGGCCAGTCGCATTAGCGTCTCGTAGCGAGGGTGCCTGGGCTGCCTAACGCCTCACCCTGAAACTCTCTCCAGCAAGTGGAGAGAGGATGAACGCCCCCACCCAAGATTCCTCGTCGCTTCGGCTCGCTCGGAATGACACTGAGCCGCGCTTATTGCGTCCGACACCAGCCCTCAGTGGCCACGGTTCTGCCGCCGTGTGACCTCGGTGTTCATACGTTATTCCTACGTCCGTCTCACGACGTTCTCGCAGCCGCCTGTTTGACTGGTCTCTGAGGTAGAATGCCCGACCCAGTGGGCTGTCACAGTGGAGCAGCCCGGGCGAGACCGTAGCGCGAGCTGGCGAAGCGAGGGTGGAGAGAGATGGCGAACATCCTGGTGGTGGATAGAGACGCAGGCACACGCGACGGCCTGCAGCGCTTGTTGGCGCGGGCCGGGCACGACGTCGTCACGACGCCGTTTGGCCGCGTGGCCCTGCGGTTGGACTCGAACACGCCGTTCGAACTGGTGCTTATCGGACGGAAGCTTCCGGATATGGACGGCTTCAGGTTGCTCAGGCAGTACGTCGAGCGGCCACTGACGGCAAGCGTCCCCGTGATAATGCTGCTGCCAGCGGACACCGCCGAAGACCCGTCCATGGCAAACGCGCTCGGGGCATGGGACACGCTCCAATGCCCGCCTGTCGCAGTGGAGGTCCTCTATAAGGTGGGCAGGGCGATAGATGAGTCCGCAGACAACTGGCAGGAGTGGGCTGAAGGGATTTCCGAAGAGGCAGAAACCCGCGACGACAACAGTTGAACTCGTCTCGTAATTCCCTCCACCTCTCAGGGTGAGGGTCAGGGTAGGAGTCGCCAGCGCGGGAGCAGCGTGTAGGTCGTGAATACGAGGTGGAGAGCTATTTTGCGGCCCTTCTCCACCCGCCGCATGAGCCGTCCTGGTGCAGCAATCGAGCCGGAAGCACCAGGACGGCTCAATACTTTAAGTCACCGCGGCACGATCGGGAGTACGACCCGTGAAGCCCGTCCTGCATCCATGTAGACGGTGTTAGTTGCCGTCACAGCGTGGGTGTGGCGGCCCAATGGCTCGCCAGTGTTCGGGTTAACGTCGAAGCGCGGAAAGTTCGACGAGGCGATGTCGAGCCGCAACCGGTGACCCGTCTTGAACAGGTTCGACACTGGCGACAGCTTTATTGTGACCTCGCATACCTCGCCGGGCGTCATGAGGGCTTCGTGGTCGAACCCATCGCGGAAACGCGCCCGCAATATCGAGTCGCACAGCGGCAAATGGAACCCGACTGGCCACTCCTCAGACGCCGGATAGATATCGAGCAGCTTCGCGGTGAAGTCCGTGTCCGTCGCCGTCGACGACACCCACAGGCGCACCTCGATAGGCCCCGTCACCTCCATGTCGTGTTCCAGCGGCTCGGTCTGAAAGACGAGCACGTCGGCCCTCTCGGACAGCAGCCGGTACGGCGGCTTGCACCCCAGCAACTCGGGCCGCTCCAGCTGGTGCATCGGGCCGTCCGGGACGACCGACCTCATGCGGGCGCGCGGAGGCACGTACGACGGGTTCAGTCCGTCCGGCACTTTCACCCACTCGTACATGCCTGTGACGTTTGCGCCTATGCTCGGGACCGGGTGGTCGGGGTCGTGCGTCCACGATGCTGCCGGGTCCTTGCTTCGTGGTTTCTCCTCAGTTAACCCGCCGTCAGATCGCAGATAGTAGGTCGAGGAGACAGCGTGGGCCAGCGGCCACGCTGTCACGTTGCGCCAGTAGCCGCCGTGGTCTATCACCGGCGCGCCCGAAACTCGCTTGCCGGTCGGTCGCCCCGACCCGCCGCCCATGACGAACATCCGCGCCGGCGGCTCATCGTCCACGCCGTTCGCGGCCCCCTTCAGCCAACGGTCGAACCATCGCAGGCGCAGGTCGTTGTACGCCACATCGCCCCAGAACGCGTCGGGGCCAAAGTCGACCTCGCCCACATTCGTCGCGCCGCGACCGCGCATGGTGACGTGGTTCCATGGCCCGACTATCAGCCGCACCGGCGACTTCCGGCTCGGTCTTTGGATCTGAGCACCCTGAGCCTGCCTGTCCTGAACCCGGCCGAAGGGTCGAAGGGGCGAACGCACGGACATCTGCGCACTCAGCGCCGCGAACTGTTCCGTGTACTCGGCCACAAACGGGTCGTACCAGCCCCCGGACAGCATGGTTGGCACATCAGCGAACCTGTCCCATGCCTCTTGCTGGTACATCGCCTCCATCTTCCACCAGTCGTTGAACACCCCGTCGTAGTAGTAGTGGAACAGAACCTCTTCCAGGTGTGGGACGGTCGCGATCGGCGTGTGGCCCGGCTTGAACGGCATCTTCAGCAGCCAGTCGCGCAGGTTCTCCGCGCCCTCTTCGATCCGACGCCGCGCCGCAGGGTCGTTCCGCAGTTCATGTGCGTCCCAGCCGTGCAGGAACAGCGCGCCGAACATGTGCAGGGCCATCGCGCCGCCCTGACGCGCCTCCCAGTCGAACGCCGACGTCGGTGCGACGTCTACCCACAGCGCGGACAGGTGCGGTGGACGCTCCAGCGCAGCGACGTTCTGCACGATGCCGCCGTGCGACGACCCGACCATCCCGATCTTGCCGTCAGACCATGGTTGAGCCGCGACCCACTCGATGGTGTCGTACCCGTCGCGCCCCTCGTTAACGTTGGCCGTGTGGTAGTACTGCCCGGTGCCCTCAGACAGGCCGCGCCCGCGCAGGTCTTGCAGCACGACGGCGTAGCCGCGCGGCACGAAGAAGTTGGCGACTGCGTTGACCCAGATGACGGCGTCCGACTTGTTGTACGACGTGCGCCCGAGGATCGTCGGCCACTTGCCGGGCGCGGGAGAGCCGTCAGGCAGCGCGGGCCGGTAGACATCGGTCGCCAGCCGGACGCTGTCGCGCATCGGCGCCATGATGTTGTACGAGGCGGTGGTGAGGTAGGTGGGTGCAGATGTGGTCATCTGGCTATCGGATGGCGTCCCGTCTTGTTTGTGATTTCCTTGGCGACTAATTTGCAATCACCGGCAGCGTCAGCCTCGACGCCCTCAGAGCGTTATGGTAGACGGACTGGTGGGCGACACGTCGCGCAGTCTCGAAGCCAACGCGACCGCCGGTGTTCAGGTTCCGGTCGTAGCGCGGGAAGTTGCTCGACGATATCTCAAGCCTTATCCGGTGGCCCTTCTTGAAGACGTTCGACGTCTCCCACATGTCTATCTTGAACTCGTAAGGCGTGCCCGGATCCATCAATTCTGGCTTGAACGAGCGGTCGTACAGCGCGTCGTATGGCCGCGCACCTCCCATGAAGTCATGGGACTGCCACTTAGCCGCGGCACTGCGGAACCGCGCGCGGCAGATGCCGTCGGTGAGGATGATGGCGCGCCCGTCTGGATGCACGTCGATCAGCGCAGCAGTGAAGTCGGTGTCTACCGCGCTCGACGACGCCCAGAGCGTCATAGAGACAGGCCCTGTGACTTCGAGGTCGTGTTCGAGCGGCGCAGAAGTGTAGATCACCATATCGCCGCGCTCTTCCACCTTCCGCCTGTCCTTCGGGCCGCCAAGGTCGCGCATCTGGTACTGCCCGCCCCAGGTAGGGCAGGGGTTATCGGGGTCGTAGCGGTACCTGTCCGGCGGCTGGTCTGGCCCGGGCTTCTGCAACGACAGGGAGCCGTGCTGACGCTGGCCCTCCAGACCGTCAGGTGTTGCACCGCGCAGGTAGAAGTCGGTCCACTTCGTGCGGGCAAGCGGCCACTCGTTCTCGTGTCGCCATTTATTTGCGCCCATGACAAAGAGCTTGACCGGCGGTTCGTCGTCCATGCCGTTCTTCTTGCCTTTGAGCCGTGCGTCGTACCAGCGCAGGTGCATGTTGACGATGTCGCCCCAGGCGTCAGTGCCCATCACGGCGTCATCGAACTCGCCGTTGGGCCCGAACTGGAACCCTGGCTGAGGGCGTCCCCACGGCGCGACCTGGTGGCTCCACGGCCCTACTATGATTTTGGTCAGCCGCCGCGCGTCGTCAGATCGCGCTTGTGTCTTCCAGCCCCTGAACACCTTGAGGGTCTCGTGCAGCAGGGAGTCGTACCACCCGGTCATGAAGTACGCGGGGGCATCGACATCCCTGTACCGGTGGCGCAACGAATAGCGCGACCACCATTCGCTGTACGCCTCGTGCTCGATCACCCCGCTCAAATACGGACTATCGACAACGCCCTCCCATGCGCCCACGAGCGGCAGGTTGTTCCATACCGCCGCCATTTCGAGCTGGTTCAAGGCCTCTGTCTGCATCGTGCGTCCGGCCATGTTCGCAAAGAAGACCGTGTTCGACCAGGCGATCAGACCGTCGTTGCGGTGGTGGTTGAAGTTGTCCTCCTGCGACGCGATTGGCACCAGCGCCTTGAGGTGCTTTGACCCTGCAGGTGCAGGCGTGGTCTGCGTGAAGCCGGGGTACGAGATGCCAAACGTCGCGACCTGCCCATCGCACCAGGACTGGCTGCCTATCCACTCGTGCGTGTCGTAGCCGTCGTTGACCTCGCAGATGTAGGGGTTCCAGATGCCGTCGGAATCGTGGCGGCCGCGGCAGTCTTGCAGCACGACGGCGTAACCGGCGTTCACAAACCCCGCGACCCACTTGATATAGCGCGGTTCCTTGTTGTGGTAAATCGTCCTGAGTAAGAGCGCTGGATACCGGCCCGGAGCGTTAGGCAGATAGACGTCCGCCGACAGTCCGATGCCGTCGCGCATCGGTACCTTCTGGCAGAGCATCAGGCGAAAAGGTTGGCTTTGGGTAGGCGAGGGGGACACGTTGCTCCATTCAGATCTGGTAGCGCAGGCGGAAAAACTACTACCGAATGTCCTCCAGCACCGCATGCGCGGCGTTGTGGCCCGGTGCCCCAGTCACTTCGCCTCCGGGGTGTGTACCTGCGCCGCACAGGTACAGCCCTTTGATGGGCGTCCGGTAGGACGACCACGCGGGTAGTGGACGGCCGGCGAACAGCTGCTGGGGTAGGAGATCCAGGTGACGGATGTTTCCGTCGGTCATGCCGACGCGCGCCTTGATATCGGCGGGCGTAAATACATCCAATTCTTCGATGCAGTCTCGGATATCGGGCGCATACGGCTCAATCGCCCCGATGACCTGCTGGCCGACCACGTCTTTGATTTCTGCCCACGTCGCGCCTGCCGGATGCGCCGGTTCGAATGTCACCCAGACGGACATCACGTGCTGACCGCTCGGAGCCAGCGTATCGTCCAGAACCGTCGGTATCTGCACCTGCATTACAGGGTGGCGTGTCGGTATGCCGTCCTGCGCATCTCGCCAACTTGCGAGGAAGTTATCGAGGCTGGGGTTGATGCGGATCATCGGCGGTATCCTGCTCGCGTAGTCAGGCCCAAGGAATCTGGAGAAGTCCGGCAGCCGTTTAAGCGATGCGTGGAGCTTCAGCGACGCCGACCGCGTCTTCAGGCGTCGCACCGAGTCGGTGAACGGCGCAGGCAGCGCGCCTTCTGGCACGAGCTGCAGGAATGTGCGCTTGGGGTCAGCGTTTGAAACGACATTTGCAGCCTCGATGACGTCGCCCAAGCCCAGCTTGACGCCGTGGACGGCTCCTCCCTTCGACACGAGCACCTGAGAAACTTCGGCGTCGGTCCTGATTTCGACTCCCGCGGCGACGGCCGATTTCGCCATGGCCTGGGTAATGCCGCCCATTCCGCCTTGCACCAGGCCGTAGTCTTCGTCGGCCGTTAGCAGGCTGACCTTGAAGTAAGCATGCGCTAGCGCGCTGCCCGGTGCGTCCAGCGCACCGTAGTCGCCAGTGCCCACGGCCGCGGCCTTGATCGCGTTGCTCTCGAACATCGAGTCGGCCATGTCCTTGACCGGCACCGTCAGCAGTGTTTCGAGGACGCGCTCGTCTTCCGTGCCGCGGGCATCGGCCATCATCTGGGAGACCGTAGGTGGAGCGCGCAGGAAGTACCGTTTGAGGATTCCGGCCGAGCGTCGCCAGAACCGGTTCCACTCGGGAAACGCCACGGCATCGTGCCTCGATATGCGCGAGATTTCATCAGCAGTCCGACGGTCGTCGTGCCAGGCAAACATGTGGCTGCCATCGGGGAACGGGTACAGCGCGGTCGGGTCGAGTGCTAGGATTTTGAGGCCGTGCTTCCGTAGCTCCAGGTCAGCGATTACCTGTTCGTGGAGCATGTGGCAGATATAGGCGCACGTACCTATGCGCCTGCCCGGGAACAGCTCCTCGGTGACGCAGGCCCCACCGACGATTTCGCGCCGTTCTAGGACGACCACCCGCCGCCCGGCCTTTGCCATGTAAGTTGCGGCAACGAGGCCGTTGTGGCCTGCGCCGATGACTATGCAATCGGCCTGTGTACGCGTCGGCATGTTCAGTGAGTACCACTTCTTCGAGGTGTTGACAGTGAGACGCACATGCTACTTGAGCGCGGCGCAAGAAATACACGGACGCGCTCCAAGGCCGCGCAAGTGTAAATTGCGCGGCCTTGGTTCAGTCAATTTCCGGGCTATGCCTTGATCGGGACCAGTTCGACTACGCGCCAGTCATCAACTGGCGCGTCTGTCGTCGTAGTCGCCGACAACCTCCCGTCCGCCGAGATTGCGGGCAGAGGGAGGACCTTGTCCCACGGCGTCTGTAGCGGCCACGGGAGCGCATAACGTACGGTAATCGACAGTCCGTTGTTCGCCACAGACCACTTGCCGACGACCACCAGTTGTCGTACCGGTACAGGCTGATTGGGCACGGGTGTTGCCAGCACGTCTCCGTAGGAAATTGCTGGTGCAGGGGCGGGAGTAACCGCGTCCGTGGAGTTCGGCCTGAACAGCGCGATCTTGCCAGACGGCGTTTCCAGGTACGGCTGGCCGTTGTCCCAGGCCAGCGTCCCAAGTGCAGCTATCTCACCGGGCAGGATAGGCTGGAACGGAGGCCTTGGACACGCACTGTCCGTACGTATCACCTGCCGTGCGCTCACGGACAGTACCGCCGCACTCAACGCCCACTTGCCCGTGGCGACAACTTCGGGGGTCCCCGAAAGTTCCTTCTCGGCAGCAAGCAAGGGAAGCGAAAGGTATACCGCGCCGCCTGACGTCTTTACGTACCAGCGGTTACCGTCCTGTGCCAGCGTGCCGCGTGCAGCGATTTCACCGGGTTCGACACTCACCGACAGCAGGTTTGTGGCGGCTCCGCTCTCACATGTGACCGGTACGGATAATCTGACCGGCCACGTGCGCAGGGCCCGTGCGGAGAGCGCAAGTGAGGTGGTGCGAACCGACCATACGCCTGTCGCCAGGGCGTCGATGCCCGGCGGAATGAGCTGTTGTGCCGATGATGCGTCGGCTTGGGTCGCGCCTTCGCCAGTCTGAGCGGCCGCCGGAAGTATGAGGCCTATCCTGCCTGAGGGAGTCGACAGGTATGGCAGCCAGTTCTCCCAGACAAGTAGGCCACGGGCCGCGACCTCTCCCTGACGTAGCTCAATGGAATGCGCAGGTACGGGCGTCGGCTTGGGATCAGATCCGGGACAGGGGTACTCAGGAATTGCGACCAGCGTCTGAGGTACAGGCTCGTCAGGCCCAAACACTGCCGAAACCTCTATCGCTCGGAACTTGACATTATTGGTGTAGTCGCTCGCGCGGCCCCAGACCAGAGCCTTCGAGCCAGTGAGTTTGCGGAGCTTTAGCGCTGTCTCGTCTTCGCCGACTTTGAGGATCCACCGATCGCACCCGCGGTTGAGTACGAAGTATCGTCCTTCGGCCTCGCTCAGTTCCACGACACCCAGCCACTGGTACGACTGCCACACATCGCTGACGTGGTCGAGCCGCTGCTCGAAGCCAGGAGGGACCACACCGTTTCCATGAGCGATCCCGGGCTGTTGACTGACATCGTCATCCCCCGCGGCAGGTTTGTCCTCATCATCGGTGGGGAGTGCATGGGCATCGGATGCGACCTCGTCCTTTTCTGACGAGGATGCCGACGCCTGAGGCACACAGGCGGCCATGAGAAGTGCCGTCAGCAGTCCCACCAGAAGAGTCAGCGCCGCCTGCGGCGATACGCCGCGTCGGAGATAGGCCACAGTTGCAGTCGTCATATAGCCTCCAATGCGACGCGTCGTCGCAAGGACTAACACGGCCGGTTGGACCTTACGCATAGCTGAACCGTAGGAGGAGGTCTATAACGGCACTGTTACCGCGACGGCTCGCGGTTGCCTACCTCTGCCTGTAACTAACGACGTATCGGCGATACAAATAGTTCCGGCAGCAGGAGCCATGAGGCTCGACTTGCCCTATCCGGCTCTTTCAGCGCTCGGTTTCTACCCACAGTCTTGTGCCGTCGGTGACGAGCGACACGTCGCCGCGTTCCCTTGTAACCAGTACTCGGTCGTTCCCGACCGCGGCGCGCAGTCGAACGAGGGCTTCGGCGTGAGGGTGCCCATAGGGGTTACGTGTACCCGCCGATACCACTACCAGCTCGGGCGACACGTCGCTCAGGAGCGCCTGACTCGATGACGAGTTGCTTCCGTGGTGAGGCGCGAGCATTGCTGTCGCGCGCAGGTCGGTAGACGCCGCAAGCACTGCCTCGGCCTTCTGTTCTATGTCGGCCGTCAGCAGGACAGTGACATCGCCGTACCGCAGCCTTGTGACTACCGCGCTGTCGTTGTCACTGGCCCCCGGGTAAATAGGGCCGGCCGAAAGCACTTCCAGCACGACACCATCATCCAGCGCGATCACTTCCCCGCCTATCAGCGTCGTCCGGTCCCCGTGAGCGGCAGCCAGATCGGTCCAGTCCCGGTAAACGGCCGTCTCGACTTCGTGTTGCGCGTCCGCCAGTTTCAAGACCTTGTACCGCTCGAGCACGGCGCGGAGTCCACCGACGTGGTCCTAGTCGCCATGCGTTAACAGAACGAGGTCAAGAGACCGGTCCCAGAACGGTAGACGCTCACCGAGAGCGTCTACAGCGCCGGACGGGCCGCGGCCTCCGTCGATCAGCGCCTGCGAGCGGTTCGGGGTCTCGATCAGGATGATGTCTCCGACGGAAGTCTCGAAGAAAGTAATTCGCAGCAGACCGTCCGACCGCGCCGAAATCGCCCCGGCCCAGACGACCGCGGCCAAACGCACCGCTGCGCCTGTGAGCCATGCCGGCGGCTTGAGTATTCGTGAACGCTTGCGAGCACCGCCGCTGCCAGAGGAGGAAGAAGAGACGGCCCGAAGCGCGGTGAGCACCGGCCTTCGCGCGATCATGCCGCACAGGAGCAAGTACGAAGTGGCACTGGCGAGCACGCCCCACGACTGGACCTCGAATGGCCCTGGAGGCAGCCACGCGAAGAACTCCGAAAGGCGGTTCATATATTCACCGCTCACCCACGCCGGCCAGCCCGCCACCTGGCCTGCCAGTGGCCAGACAGCGCTGATTGATGCTGCGAGCGCGCTCGCAGCGATGAGGAACGGGACGATCGGCAACGCAAGGAGTGTCGACAACGTCCCCCAAGTCGCGAATACGCCGAAGTGAAACAGGAACAATGGCGCGGTCGCCAGCGTTGCAGCCGCGCCGGTTGTGATGCCGGTGACCGCGAGCATTTCGAATTGGCCCCGCTCCTCATTCCCGGTGACGCGCTTAAGCGCAGCAGTGCACCAATCAGACAGAATTGGCCCGATGACGACTATCCCGCTCATCGCCGCAAAGCTCAGTTGGAACGAGATAGATGTGAGAGTTTGGGGTGACACGGTGATCATCACGCACGCCGCCAGACCGATCGCTGGCAGCGCACTTCGTTGACGGCCCAAGGCGGTCGCGGCCAGATAGACCGAGAACATCACCGCGGCACGGACCACAGACGGGCCGGCCCCAGCCAGTGCGGAGTAGCCCCAGACCGTCACGAACGGCACTATCAGATACAACTGCCTGCGTCTGCCTATCACCCACGCAGCAACAGACGTGGCCATTACACCTATGAGCGTGATGTGTGCGCCGGAGATGGCGATGATGTGCGCCGTTCCCGCGGCGCGATATGCGTGAGTCGTTTCCTGCGACATGCCACGCCGATCGCCCACCACTAGCGCGGCGGCGAGCGCGCCGGGCTCACCGGCGATGGCCCGTCTTATCGAGCTCGACATCGCCTGTCTGTAACCTGCGATCACGCGTCTCGAGTCGTTGCCCTCCGATTCGCCAGTAAGCGCCACCGCGCCTGTAGAGATAGTGCCGACGAGCAAGCCGTCACGTTCGGCCCGCTTCACGAACTTGCCCTCAGCCACATAACGGTCGCCGTACCTGAAGCCATCGGGCATACGGTCGATACCTGACGCAGGCAGCAACCGGGACGTGTAAATGTCTACTTCGAAGCTGCTCTGAAAATACTCTCCTGCCGCCTGCACGCCGTCGGCCCGCAGCCTGAGCCGAGTGGCGCTCGCGGCGGGCGCAGGGTCTTCGACAAGTACGCCGCTCAGTACGACAGCGTCCCCGTGTTCAGGCACACCCGTCGGCACATTCAGCGCGTCCCACCTGTCTGCCCCGCCGCCAAGTAGTGCCCCAATAACGAACAATGCCCCAACCGGCCCGACCGTCCACGAGGCGACTGACTCGCTTAACGGCCCGATCGCCGCAGCAAAGGTGACGAGCGCAACGGATGCACCCAGGCACCAGAAACCGAGTACGGAGAACTCACCGCCCGGGTAAATGCCGGAACCGAGGGCCGCAGCTACGCCGAGCGCGAATGCCGCGGACCAGGCTGCAAGCCTCATTGTTGGAGGACAAACGGCTGGATCGCTGCGACCGTCGCTGGGCCGATACCCGTGACCTCCAGCAGTTGCGACAGCCTCGTTATGTGTCCCACCGCAGAACGGAATTCGATGATCCTCGCCGCGAGCGCCGGGCCTATCTCCGGCAGCGCGACGAGTTGGTCGGCCGTCGCAACGTTGAGGTCGAGACGCAATTTCGTCGACACGACCGCGTCGATTTGCGACGACGCCTGAGCAACCTGGGCAGGGCCTTCGCCCTCCGGCAACGCGACTGCAGAGGCCGGTTGCGGAGCCGACGGCGCGCCATTGAGTAGGGCCGCGCTCGTGCGCTGCGGCACGAGTATGTGTTCTTCATCGTCTAGTATGCGCGCCATGTTTATCGCGGCAGCGTCGGCACCAGCAAAACCGCCTGCGGTGGCAACGGCGTCGCCTACCCGAGACCCCGGCGGCAAAGCGTAGACGCCCGGCGCCGCCACGGCGCCTGATACTTGGACGACCACCGGAGCGGCGGTCGGAATGATGATCTCGACGCGGTGTGGCGTGGGCTTCGAAACGAGCCAGGAGATGCCGCCCGCTAGCGCGGCGAGCACCGCGAGAATGAACAGGGCATGCGGTGCATATTCGCGGGCGCGGGTAGCACGGCTCAGCTGAGCATTCGCCGGCGCGCTTTCATCGACGTGCTGTGACAGAGTCGGCGCGCCGGATCGTGGCGGATTGTGCTGTGACAAGGACGGCCTCATGCAGCTACCCACCTGTTTCCCACTGAGGCGGGCGCATGATAGCTCACGTTAGCCAACTGTCCTGGGTCGTCGCCTTTGGTCGCGACGGCTCGCTCACCCGGGATGACAGTAGCCCTAATTCCCGGCCCGCACGCCTTTGACTTCGTGCGCCTTGAGGAAGTCGAGGTCGATCTCTATGCCCAGGCCTGGCCTGTCCGCCGACAAATAGAGGTCACCCTTCCGGATGTCGAGCGGGTGGTCGATGAATGCGTTGTAGGCCGATAGGTCGTACCGGCTCGTCTCTAGCTTGTAGAAGTTAGGCACCGTCATCATGACGTGTGCGCCTGCAACCACGTTGACCGGCCCTGAGGCGTCGTGCGGCGACATTGGCACGTAGTAGGCCTCGGCGAGCGTAGAGATCTTCTTCAATTCTGTAATTCCGCCTGTCCAGGTCACGTCTGGCATGACGAAGTCGGCCAGATTGTTCTCGAATACGGGCAGGAACTCGAAGCGGGTGTGCAGGCGTTCGCCGACGCAGATCGGCGCCTGCGAGTTCTCTTTGACCTGCTTCAACGCCTTCCATGACTCGGCAGGGACCGGCTCCTCGAACCAGTGGATGTTCCACTTCGACATCCTGTTCGAGAGGCGGACGGCGGTAGGCACGTTGTAGCAGCCGTGGGCGTCTATGAGGATTTCGACTTTAGGCCCGAGCGCCTCGCGGGTGGCCTCGACGATCTCGTATGCCTGGTACTCGACGTCGGGGTCGATCTCGCCGTCCAAGTACTTCACGCCGCGCCCGCCGTTCGAGCGCATGGGGTCGTATTTGAACGCCTTGTACCCGGCCGCGACGATCTCCTTCGCATCGGCAACGGCCTGTTCGACAGACCGCGGTTCGGGTGGGTGGGTGTATAGCGCGATGCGGTCGCGCACTTCGCCGCCGAGCAGCTTGTAGATGGGCTGTTTGAGGACCTTGCCGCGTATGTCCCAGAGGGCGATGTCTATCGCGCTTATACACGCTGTTGTAGCCCCACGCGTGCCGAGGTACGTCATGCTGCGGAAGATTTTCTGCCAGATCGCCTCGATCTGAGTGGCGTCGTCGCCCTTGATCGACTCACCGACCTCGCGTATGAACGCGGCGATGGCGTTGTTGGCGACCGGACCCGGGTACGTAGTGACCTCGCCCCAGCCCGTCACACCGTCGTCTGTGTCCACCTGGACGAATACGAGGCGGCGCTTGACGACATCGCGCGGCTTTGTGCCGCCGGGCCTGTTGTCCCAGTCGACTTCGACAATCCACGGGCGTACTGACGTGACCTTCATGTATTGCTACTCCCCTGTGCGAAATCTCTACTAGAGGCTGTCCGGACATGCGCCCATGCAACAGTGACACGGATCCTGGAACAAGTTCCGGATGACCATTTCCAGTTGGTCTCTATGTGGTGCGGGCAAACACTATCACTCTGGAGCCGGCACGTGAACGGACGGCGACGCGCTGGCCCAACTGGAGTGCTTCTTCGGAGCGGCGTCTGACGACGATCACGCCGCCTGAATAGATAGCAACCGTGTAATCGGTGAACTCGCCTCGGAACTCGCGAGACACAACTGTGCACGCTGATTCTGATTCCGATGGCGTGATCTCGAGGTCTGCGGGCCGCAGCATCGCAATGACCGAAGCACCCGACGCCGGGAGCGGGCCTTCCGAGGCGTCAGCAGGGAACACGCCGGCATCGGTTAGGACATCCGTGCCCGCCATCCTTCCGGCGATCAGGTCGCACGGTCCGGTGAGCTTTGCGACTGCTGCCGATACCGGTCGTCGGTAAACATCGGCAGGCGTGCCGACCTGCTCTACGAATCCCGGTCCCATTACGGCGATGCGGTCGGCCATCGCCAACGCTTCTTCACGGTCGTGCGTTACTAGTATCGTCGTTGCGCCTGACCGCTTCAGGATGTCACCCACGTCGCGGCGGAGCGTGTCTCGCAGCTCACGGTCCAGGTTGCTGAATGGCTCATCGAGCAGGAGCGCGACCGGGCGTGGCGCAAGCGCGCGTGCAAGGGCCACACGCTGCTGCTGACCACCCGACAGTTCATGCGGGTATCGTTTCTCGAGCCCGGACAGCCCGGAGAGTTCAATCATGGGCATTGCTTTCGAATCCCGCTCGCGGCGGGAAGAGTCTTGAAGTCCGAACGCGACGTTTTCGGCCACGGTTAAGTGAGGGAACAGGGCGTAGTCCTGGAATACGACGCCGACGCGCCGCTGGTCAGGCGCGATGTGTGCGAATAAGGAGCCGACAAGTCGGCCGTTGATACGTACGTAGCCCGATGTGACCCGCTCAAAGCCTGCGATGACGCGCAGTGCGGTGGTCTTGCCTGCCCCGCTGCGGCCAAGGATGCTCATGAATTCGCCTGGCTCAACCTGGAGGTTGAACGCGCCGAGCGCGTGGACGCTGCCGTAACGGACCGTGACGTCCTGCAACTGGACCATACCAGCGTCATGTCCTGCCGGTGGATGTTGAGGGACGTTCGGACGAAAAGGGAAGCGCATCTAGTTCAGGCCCGCTCGACGGCACTATTGATTCTGGCGTCGCCGCCCTTGGCTTCAGTGGGGGCGTAAATGGCGGATGTGTCTGACCGCGCAGACCCGCGCAGCACGAGATACGCGGTAGGTATGCCCGCCGCAAGGATCACGAGCAGGGCCGGCGCAGCAGCTGTTGTGAACTTCGATTCTGAGGCAGACGACCAGATGCTCGTCGCCAGTGTCTGAAACCCGATCGGACTGAGGATCAACGTTGCGGGCAGCTCTTTCATCGCAAGCAAGAACACCATGGTCGCACCCGCCAATAGGCCTGGCGCCACCAGCGGCAACGTCACGGCATAAAGGGCTCGCAGGCGGGTCTTGCCGAGGGCCAGAGCAGCCTCCTCGGTGTGTGGGCTTACCTGCATGAGCGAGGTTGTGAGCGCGCCTACAGCCGCCGGTAGGAACAGGACGCCGTACGCGAAGACGAGCAGTGCAGTCGTCTGATAGAGAGGGAATGCTATGTTTACGCCGAAGAAGACCAGAGATATCGCGACGACTATGCCTGGCAGGCCGAACCCGATGTGTGTCACGCGCTCTACCGTGCGGCTGTATGCGCTCCGGTAGCGGACCGCCAGCAACGCGACCGGTACCGCGGCCGTCGTGGTCGCGATTGCTGCGAGTAGAGCGACGAGCAGAGAATTACCCAGTTGTGCCCAGAGCGACGTTAGCTCCTGTCCGGCGCCTATTCCGCGGGCCAGCCAGTGAAGCAGTATTGCCACCGGCACCAGCAGCCCGGCAACAACGGGCAGCATGACAAACACGAAAGCGGGCCACCTCCAAGCGCCCAATTCGGCGGAACGCGCTGGTCTGATCGCCCCGGCGGAACTCCGGTGGTACGCGGCCTTCCCGCGCGTGAAGTCCTCGCCCGCCAGGAGTGCGATCGCGACGACCACCAACACCATTGCAAGGGAAGCAGCTACCGTGCGATCGAACGCCGAGCCGTACTGGACATATATGGCGGACGTAAATGTCTCGTATCTGAGCAGCGAAACTGCCCCGAACTCGCTCAGTGCATAAAGGGCGGCCAGCAGCACCCCGGCCGCGATGGCGGGGCGGAGCATGGGAAGCGTGACGCGGACGAACGCCCTTACCGCACCATAGCTCATGCTTCGGGCAGCTTCTTCGAGCGCAGGGTCCATACGCCGCAGAGCGCTCCTGACGGTCAGCAGGACGTACGGGTATGTCACCAGGACGACCGTTAGTGTGGCTCCCCATAGCCCGTATATCGATGGGAGCCTGTCGACGCCGATCGGCTCCAATGCGCGTTGCAGCATCCCTCGTGGGCCCAGGACTTCGACCGCAACCATGGCGATCACATAGCTAGGGATGACGAGTGGCAGTACCGCAGCTACCGAGAGCACGCGACGGAAGGGCAGGTCAGTACGTAGTGTCAGCCATGCAGTGGGCACGGCAATTACCACTGAGCACACCGATACCGTGATGACGAGAAGCGCGGAGCGACCAAGTATCTGAGCAGTTCTGGCCCGGAACAGTAGATCCCACGACTCCTCGCCTGCGCTGGCGGTCCGCAGGGCGAGGTATATGACTGGCAGTGATGCCAGGAGGCCCACGGCACCGGCCGCCACCCAGAGCGCGGTCGGGACTCGGTGGTTAGCGCCAACTACGGCTGCGCTGTTTGGTCTATCCGCTTCGGGACCCATATGCGACGTGGACCTCAAGGGCCATAAGCTGTTTCTGTGGCACCGGGTGGATAAATTCCTGAATCTCGGCACAACAGGCGCGGTGGCTGGATAGGGTTATGGGATTGTGCCATCCGATAGCACTTGGAAGTGATGAAGCACGAGCGCTCTGCAAAAACCCGCTACGGGATGGCCCCCGCGTCCCGCAGGAGGGTCTGGGTGCCTTTCACATCTGCTAGGGCCGACAGGTCAATGTCTGGCCTTTTGATCTTGTCGAGGTCAGGCAGGCGGCTCTCCCTGGCTACTCCGTCGACGAGGGGATACTCGAAGACCTCTCTGGCAAAGTAAGACTGGGCCTCAGCGGAAAGCAGGAAGCGGAGCAGTTCGATCGCGTCTGGTTTGTGCAACGATGTAGCCAAGATGCCGGCCCCGGCGACCAGCACGACAGACCCGGGGTCGGAGGCTCGCGTGAAATAGTTGACGGCGTCGAGTTCCGAGCCCTCCTGGGCCGCGATCTCGTATACGTAGTAATGGTTCGTGAATCCGACTTCAATCTCGCCTGACGCGACGGCCTTTACGAGGCTGTTGTTGTCCGCGTAGGTGACAGCGCCATTGGCCCGCATGCCTTTGACCCATGCTGCGGTGCGCTCCTCACCCCAAAGTACGCGCATCGCGGTCACCATAGATTGGAATGATGCGTTCGTAGGCGCCCACCCGACCTTGCCTTTCCACTCGGGGCCTGTGAAGCCTTCGATCGATTCGGGCAGGTTTGCTTCGGTCTGGCTGTCCTTGTTGTAGACGACGACTCGTGCCCGTCCCGTAATGCCGACCCATCTCGCTTCGGCCGAGCGTGCCCACGGCGGTACAGCACCGACTATGTCGTCGGGCAGCGGCCACATGATCTTGCTGAGAGCGCCGAGGTCGCCGGGGTCCTGAGCGAAGAAGATATCGGCCGGGCTCCGGTCGCCCTCCTCAAGGATCGTGGCGGCAATGGCGCTTGTGGAGCCATACTTCACGTTGACCTGAATGCCTGTCGCATCCGTGAACAGCTTGAATACTAGACCGACGAGGGACTCACTACGTCCGGAATAGACGGTCACACGGCGGTCATCGGATGGAAGAGGTGTAGGCGACCCTGGCCGTATCGTTCCGGAAACCGAGCCGCCTAACGAGCCAGTCGGAGTTGCGGTTGCAAACGTGCCAGAGGCGACGCCCGATGAAGGGGCGGCATCGGTACCGCAAGCGGCGAAGAGCAGCGAAAATGCAGCGAGAAGAACCGCCGCCACAGGCGGTCGGAAGCGATGTACACGTCGCAATTAATACTCCTGATCAGTCAATGTCCGAAACTCCGCTCGGTCCATCCGGGATTGCAGACGGGCTTGGATAAGGTCGTGGTAGGACGACTACTGTCGTAATAGCTTCGACTGTGTGTGGAGGTCTGGCCGCACAACGAGACAGAGGCTTCAAACCGTTAATTCCTGACTAACCCGGTACACAATTATGTGGAGAGGGTTGTTACCCGTCAACGGAGTCCGTTCGACGTGACCAGGGCATGTACCCTGCAATCATCCCGCATTCGCAGGGCGAAGGTACGATATCCAGGCGTTGCCTGTTCTAGTCGGCGATGGTTACGCACGGAACCTCGGCGACTGGTGACCACGGGATGTCGCTCGCGCGGGGGCCCGACCGGACGAGGCTGTTGAATGCGACCAGCAGCCTTGACGACGACCGCTCCCACGTGAGCGTTTCCGCGTGTGCGCGGGCAGCGTTGCCCATTTGCCTCCGCAGTCGCGCATTTGCGAGGAGCAGCTCGAGCCGGCTGAGAAACGCGCCCGGGCACCTCCATGCGACGAGGTAGCCCGTCTGACCATCCAGTACGACAGACGGGAGTCCGCCGACTCTTGACGCGACTACCGGTCGTCCACATGCGGATGCTTCGAGGGCAGCGAGCCCGAAGCTTTCGTAGTGCGAAGGCAATACGCAAACGTCGGCGGCGTTGTAGTAGGTCGGCAGATCGGTGTGAGGAACCGAACCGACGAACTGCACCTTGTCGCCCAGCCGGAGTTCTGTTGCGAGGGCCTTGAGCCGCTCAGTCTCGGGGCTGTTGCCGCTTCCGCCAACGATCAGGAGCTTGATGTCTGTGCGGGTCTCGAGTTGAGCAGTGGCGCGCAGGAGGATATCCACTCCTTTCAGGCGTTCCAGCCTGCCAACGTAGAGTAGGACATCCTCGTCGCCGAGGCCGAGCCTATTCCGGCACGCTGCTCGGTCAAGGGGCCTAAACGTTGTCGTATCCACGCCGGGGGGGATGATCGCGACTTTTTCGGGCGCCGCGCCGTAGTAGCTGGCTATCGCATCCCGCTCGTGGGCCGACCATGCCACGATGATGTCTGCATTCTGGGCGACCTTTCGTTCTGACAAGGCCCTCTGCGGTGCATCGCGTTCGCCAGGTCGCGCCCTGCGTTTTGTCTCTGCGAGCGTGTGAAAACTGGTGGCATGAGGCACTTTCCACGCCTTGCGCAGACGTTCTCCAACAAGCCCCGACAACCAGTAGTGGCTGACGACGAGGTCGTAGCTCAGGTTTTCGTCGGACACAATATCGGCGAGGCGCTGGCAAAACTCTGGAAGGAGCTCGTACACGCCTTCTTTCGCAGGCGTGGCGGGCCCTGCGCTCAGGTGGATGACGCGGGCTCCCGGTGCGAGATCGGTGACCTGTTCGTCTTTGGGGTCGTGCCGTCTCGTATAAACGTCTACGATGCAGCCGAGGGCGGAAAGCTGCTTCGCTGTCTCGAGGACATATATGTTCATGCCCCCGGCATCCTTTTCACCGGCCTGGATGTATGGGCAGCCGTGGATGCTTATGACCGCGATCCGCAACCTTTGTGTATGTGTGGCTGTCAACAGGTTATCCCGCTGGCCTTTCCGCTTTGATTCTGTAGAGGACTCGGTCGGTTGCACCCAGGCTGTACTTGTATGGCTCGTTGCCTCGCATGAAGTCGAACACCCGGATGCCTTCTTCGATAGAGGCCTTTATCCCGTATGCGTGGTTCATCAGGCCTACCGAAAACTCTCTAAATTCAGGGTCGTACCCGCTGTTGTACAGGTAGCGTACTCCACCTACGACGAATGACAGGGATGTAGCGACCTTCTTGCCGTCCAATTCGAGGAAGCGGAGCCTGGTCATTCCGGCTTCGGCCAGCGAGCGCGATACGCTACGGAAGAACTGCTCGCGGGTGGCGGTCATGAACTCGGCCTTTTCCGGTGTGCTTTTGCGATGTAGCGACAGGAAGCTGTCGAACTGAGATGCGACATCGTCGGGCGACTTCAGCTCGACATCCTGCACCGCGCCCGCGCTCTCCAGCCTTCGCATCTTGCGCCGCAGTTCGTGCCGGTCCTTCTTGGAAAGCACCTCGAGGTACGCTTCCCACGTGGTCGGGAGTGTCAATCGTGGCGCCACATCTTCGCGCTCTACTTCAACGTGCCACTTCTTTTGCCTCAGGATCTCTGGAACGAGTTCAACCGCGGGTGATGCTTCGGGCAGAGAGAGCAGTTCGATGGTAGTGCAGGCTTGTTCGGCACAGAGTGAAACTACGACTGCAGCCACCTCGACACCGACTGCACCGCCGTCGGACAGGAAGCCGTGGTAGTCGACCAGGTCTGTCCCGCCGAGGAAAGATATCTTAGAGCCAGATTTCGAGAATGCCGCGATCAGCCGGATGTTGCCGTCAGAAGACGTGACTTTCGATAGGCGCAATTCGGAGCCGGCGCCAAAGTGTTCCCACCACGACCGTTGCCATACGAGGGAATCGAAGACCGAGGGCTCGGCGCAGCGAGTGAAGATATCGTCCCATTCGCGAGCTACGAGTTCGAAAGATGTCGGTTCGACTCTACATTGCAACTAAGCGGATTCCTTGCGCGGACAACCAGCTACCGGGCGCGGTAGTCCCAGGGGCGGGGAGTGATGGGCGTTGGTCACTTTGGGCTTAGCAGACCCATTACCGATTCCAGGTCGGGTTCGACGAATTCCATTTTTACCAGCGCACGCTTCTCAGCGGTGCCGGGGTCTTTCAAGCCTGTACCCGTTAAGATGCAGACGATAGTCTTTCCGGTTACGTCTACGCCCAGCTCCTTGAGCCGGAGTAACCCTGCCAGCGAAGCGGCGGACGCTGGTTCGAAAAACAGTCCCTCCTCGCGCGCCAGCTTCAGGTAAGCCTCAATTATCTGTTCGTCGGTCACAGCTTCGATAACTCCGCCGGACTGGTCTCTTGCTGTTGTCGCCTTTGTCCAGCTGGCCGGGTTGCCGATCCTGATAGCCGTTGCGATCGTCTGGGGGCTTGTCACGACTTTGTCGAGCACAATAGGGGCAGCTCCAGCCGCCTGGAACCCCATCATCCGGGGCAGGCGATCAGACTTTCCGGCATTCTTGTATTCGTTGAACCCCATCCAGTAGGCACTGATGTTGCCTGCGTTGCCGACCGGGATGCAGACCATGTCCGGAGCATCGCCAAGCTCATCGATGATTTCGAACGCACCGGTCTTCTGGCCCTGGAGTCGGTAGGGGTTGACGGAGTTGACGAGTTCGATGTCGAGTAGTTCGACAAGGCCGCGGACAGTCGTAAGTGCATCGTCGAACGATCCATTGACGGCGAGGATGCGTGCTCCATATGCCATGGCCTGGGCCAGCTTGCCTATGGCGATTTCGCCCGCGGGTACCAGTACATAGGTCTGTAAGCCGTAGCGTGAGCCGTAGGCCGCAGCGGACGCAGACGTGTTACCAGTAGACGCGCAGATGATGCGTTTGCGCCCTGATTCCAGCGCTTTCGCCACTGCCAGGACCATACCACGGTCCTTGAACGAACCGGTCGGATTACACCCTTCCAGCTTGAAATAGAGGGCCTTGCAACCTAACGCAGGACCTATGTTCCTGGAAAGAACGAGAGGTGTGTCCCCTTCACCCAATGTCACGTGCGGCGTTGCGCCCGTGACGGGAAGGTACTGGCGGTAACGGTCTATGACGCCCTTCATTTGAGCCAACCGCACCTGCCAGGGAGTCGTACCCGGCTAGTCATGTTTTTCATTTGTAGGAATTGTACGGCGCGCCCGAAGCTCGGTATCTCAAGCGGCGTCCGGGTAGTTCTCGACCCTGATTAGGTTGTCGAACGTAGCCACTACGTCCAGACCACGAATGCGCCTCACCGCCTCCTGCATGTTAGCTTCAAGCGCAGGGTGCGTCATTATTACGAGGTCAGCCTCTCTGCGCTTCTCGTCTGAATCCATCTGGAGGACCGACCGGATGCTTATCTGCGTTTCCCCGAGGACGCCCGCTATCCTTGCAAGGACGCCTGCCCTGTCATGGGCTGTGAGTCGCAGGTAATACCGGCAGCGGTAGTCGGCCATGTTGAGGACCTTGATGTGGTCGGGCGCGGCTCCTGCTGCCTCAGCCGCGGCCCCGGTCCGCATTTCGCGGGCGATCTGCAGCACGTTTCCCATCACCGCGCTTGACGTCGGCATTGGCCCTGCGCCGCGCCCTTGGAACCAGAGAGGCCCGGTGAGGTCGCCTTCCACTTCGACTGCGTTCAGCACTCCGTTTACGTTTGCCATTGGTACGTTGCGAGGGACGAATGCAGGATGGACACGAACTATCAGTCCGTCTTGTGCTAACTGAGCAGCGGCTATCAGCTTAATCGTGAAGCCGAGGTCGCGGGCGTATCTGAAATCCTTTGCCTGGACAGCCCGGATGCCTTCGCGGTACACGGACTCGAGTGGGACGCGTGTCTTGAACGCGAGGCGCGCGAGGATCGTGACCTTGAATGCGGCATCGAATGCGTCAACATCGTTCGTGGGATCAGCCTCGGCGTATCCCAGCGCCTGGGCCTCTTTCAGTGCATCTCCGAAGCTGGCTCCGCCCGAGGCCATTTGAGTGAGAATGTAGTTAGTGGTCCCGTTTATTATCGCCCTCAGGCTGAGTATCCGATTGGCCGCGAGGTCACTCGTAAGCGGACCAATGATAGGGATGCCGCCGCCCACGCTCGCCTCGTACAACAGGCGGACGCCGTGCTTTGCAGCGAGCGCGTGAAGCTCATCGCCGCGCTTGCAGAGCAACTCCTTGTTTGCGGTTACTACGTGCTTGCCAGAGGTGAGTGCCTCGGATACCCATTCGAAGGCTGGGTGTTCGCCACCCATGGCTTCGACGACGATCTGGACCGCCGGGTTGCGCAGGACCGACGCAGGGTCTGTCGAGACGGAGCCAGTTGGCAGTCCGACAGGTCTCTTCTTTGTGGGGTCCCGGACTACTGCGCCAAGGAGTTTCAGCCGGTAACCACCACCGCTCTGGCTGCGGTGTGTGATCGCCTCAGCTACTGCCGAGCCTACAACGCCAAGGCCGAGCAGGCCGATGCCGATCTCGTCCTTCGCGCCGGGTGGTACCTGCTGGGGCATTACCGGAGGCCCAGCTGATCGGCTGCGGTCTGCTGTGGCGTAGGCGATGGGAGGATCGACGCCAGGCGGACCTGCCTGTTGACCCAGTTGTAGACATCGCTGTCCAGCGACATCTCCAGCGCTGGGTGACCCTCGAACTCGCGGCCCGAGTATTCGGCGCGGCGAGCGTTTATGAAGTCGTCGAGCGCGACATCGGAGAGCTTCTGGAGAACCGTTGGTGAGATTTCGCGCGCTTCACTCAGTTCTGTAACCACGTAGACGTTGTAGGTCCTGGAATCGGAGTTGTACTGAGGTTCGCTGGGCTCGCCCAACGGCAGGACGCGGGCGCCATCGTCGTTTACATCCCAAAGGAGGTGGTCGATCGACGGTACTACGCCAGCCGGGAACCAGCCGACGTCACCGCCGGTACGCTGGACGTTGGGGTCGGTCGAGAACTGGACTGCGACCTCTTCAGGCGTATCGCCGCCTGCGAGGGCCCGCTGGATCCGTTGCAAGACCTGTGGGTCCGCGCCGGCGAGCACGATCTCATAGACATGGGCCTGAGGCTGTATGCGCGGCACGCTTTCCGAAAGCAGTTCTCTGATCTGCTCCTTGAAAAGGCTTTTCCGAAGGATATCGAGGTAGGCATCACGCGAGAGGCCGACGCGATTGAGGAATTGGAGTTCGGCCTCTTCCAGGTTGATCACAATGTCAGGGTTTGCGCGTTCCTCCGGAGTCAGGTTCGGGAAGCCCAGGATGAGACTGATCTGAGCATCAAGCTCTTCGTCGGTGACTGTGACGCCGAGCGCCGGTGCTGCCCTGTATGCGATCTCGTTGTTCTGCATGATTTCGAGGGCTTCAAATAGCGACGAGCCGACGTCGAACTGCTGTCCGATGTCCTCGGAAAGGCGTTGATTGAAGCGGATGAAGTCGACTACATCACCGAGTGTGTAAACCTTGTCCTCGACGCGCAGGGCCTGCTTCGTCGGTGGGCTGACATAAGTCTGGAAGTAGTCGTATGCGGGTATCGCGGCGATCGCCAGAAGGAGGAGCAAGCCAACGATGACATATGGCTTGGCGCGGCGAGCGCTTTCGCGCTTTTTTCGAATGATTTCGCGCCGACCGGGTCCAGGTTTGTTAATGGCGGAATATTCGTTCGCTTCGGATTGAGGCCTGGCAGCGCTCTCTCGACCGTTGTTTTCTGTTGTCATTGCTGATCCTGGCTGCGACTATCGGTGCGTACCGCGGCGAAGCGTGACAGCCCGGCGTCAAACGAATGCCTCGCTGCCCGTCGCTACGCATTCTCACGAGTGCGCTGGCTGCGGCCCGAAGTGCGCTTAGTTACGCGCCTCTTCTGTTTCTGAAACGTCTTCCGAGTCAACAGCGGATTCATCGACCGCGGCCAGGCTCACTTCTGGTTCGGCGGATTCTACTTCGCCGGCTGGTACTCCGGGGCCACGGACGCCCGTAGAAACAGGGCCGGTCACCCTGAGGTGCAGTGGGGCGTAGGGGAGCATGGCCATGAACCGTGCCCGCTTGATGGCCGCCCGTACAAGCCTCTGGTGCCTGGCGCACGTGCCAGTCCGCTTGCCTGACTCCATCCGAGCCCGATCAGAGATGTACCTGCGAAGCCGGTTGACCGACTTGTAGTCGACGGTGTTTATCTTCTCGACGCAAAACACGCAGGCCTTGCGGCTACGCATGAACCGCTTGGGGCCACCGGCAGGCCGGCCACCAGGCCCTGATGAAGCTCCGCGTGAACCGCCCTGTCCTGAATAACCTGATGTCGTCATTCCTAGATTGGCCCTCTAACTACGGTCCAGACGACAGTTGCGTGCTGTGACCACTTATCTGGTAGCGAGATTAGTCTGGCAGCGCCTCGGGCGCCTACCAGGGCAGTTCTTCTACGTCGTCACCATTCGCCTTGCCGCCTCCGGCTGCGCCAGCGGTCCCGCCGACCCTCCGCCGCGGTGACTGGGCGGGGCGGTCTGCCTGTTCACCAGCCTGCTGCTGAGGCCCGTCACTTTCCGCGTTCTGAGGCTGACCGGCCCGGTCGAGGAATAGCACCCTCGAGTCGGCCACTTCGTTAACCGTCCGTGGAGTCCCGTCGTTGCCTGTGAAGCTGCGGCTACGGAACCTGCCTTCGACAAACACCTTTTTCCCTTTGGTCAGGTACTGGTTGACTGATTCCGCTTGCCTGTCCCAGCACTGGACGGTGAACCATTCGGTCTCTTCCCGCTGCTCACCGCCGCCTTCGCCGCCGCCAAATCGACGGCTCACGGCGAGGCGGAATGACGTTACCGCATTACCGTTCGGTGTATATCTCATTTCCGGGTCGGTCCCGGCGTTTCCGATCAGGAAGATCCTGTTATAGCTCATGCATATTCGTCCGGGCGCAATACAGTCCGCGCACCAATTCCAGGTTCTGGGTTAGCGAACAGGTGCAGGCGCGACAGTTTCGGTGCCAGACTGCGTTTGGGTTGCGGATTGTTCCGGTTGCTCGGGCAGCTCATCGGCGAGGACCATCAGATGCCGAAGGATGGACTGGTCGGCATTCACTGCGTGCTCTATCTCCGGCGCAAGTGCGCCGTCGACCGAAAAGCGCGCCACATAGTAAGCGCCTTCGCGGCGGCCCTTCACAGGGAACGCCATCGTACGGCGACCCCACAATTCGGCCTGTTTTACTTCGCCGCCGCGTGAGGCGACCAGGGCCTTGAATTTATCGATAGAGGCCAACCCATCCGAGTCGGTCGAGTCGCCGCTTAATATCCACATCAGTTCGTAAGAACGCACTTTTTCCCGCCTGCTTTGCCTTAGAGGTGAACCCCGCAATGTTACCACGCGGAGTGGATCTGCGCGCTGACGCGGCACGTGATATCGGACTACTACCTCAGCGGGGCTGACCCGTAGAACGAGACCCGGCATCGACTCGCCAGGCTATGCGGGGTCGGTGACACCGGGGACCGGAAACGACGAGGCAAATTCAGTTACTCGTGCCCTGATGCGGTCCAACAGGTCCGACGAGCCGCCGGACTTCAGAGCTTCCAGGATGAATTCGGCCACCCTGCGCATGTCCTGTTCTGTCATCCCACGAGTTGTAACTGCCGGCGTCCCTATCCGTACACCGCTCGTAACTGCAGGAGGTTCGGGGTCGAACGGGACAGAGTTCTTGTTTACGACGATTCCAGCGGCCTTGAGCGCGTCTTCCGCCTGCTTGCCCGTCATGCCCAGCGGACGGGTGTCTACGAGCATCAGGTGGTTGTCTGTGCCTCCCGAGATTATCCGGAGACCGCCTCCTGCAAGGGATGAGGCGAGTGCCTTAGCGTTCGCAACTACGGCGTGGGCGTAGATTGAGAAGTCCGGGCGTGTGGCCTCGGCGAACGCAACTGCCTTGGCGGC
>SXGR01430322.1_pt1 | contig 28220 bp, 37 predicted proteins | sample 3174711 | NCBI WGS metagenome assembly SXGR01 (sample SAMN11356860, study PRJNA531348) | freshwater metagenome | isolation source: freshwater sample F1-60 | place: China: Fuxian Lake, Yuxi | collected 2017-12-25
CGACGCGCACGCGATCTTCGACCAGATCCCGGCGGGCGCGCTCGAGACCCAGCCGCTGAAGATGGACGTCACGTTCTGGTGCTACAAGTGCGGCGGCATGGCTTCGAGCCGCACGTGCGCGCACACCGACGCCGACCGGCTGCAGGTGTCCGGCACGCAGCTGCGCAAGTGGCTGGGCGAGGGCGCCGCGGTGCCGGCGGAGTTCAGTCGGGCCGAGGTGCTGGAGGTGCTGCGGCAGTACTACGCGGGGCTGGACAAGTAGCCTGCGCGTCTTCCGCCTTTGTCGCGCGATCGTAGTGCGGAGAGGTTGCATATTGTGTACAAATTTGTGTTACAATGTGGAATGCACATTGTGATGCAAATTCCGTGGGAACCCTGAATATCCGGATTGACGATGAGCTCGAGCGCCGCCTGGCGCTTGAGGCCGAGCAGTTCGCGCGGACTCGATCAGAGCTAGTGCGCGATGCCATCGCAGCGTTTCTCGATCAACGGGAGCGGCAACGGTTCCTTAGTGAGATCGCGCGCGCTGCTCGCGTCGATCGCAACGATGCACTGGCGATCGCCGAAGAGTCCCTGATGACGGACAACGAGGCGCTTGAGCGGGCCGAGCTTGCGGTACAGCAGCCGGCAACGCCGTACCGCGTGAAGCGCAAGAAGCGCTAGTGCGACGCGGCGAAATCTGGATCTGCAACCTCAACCCGAATCGGGGCGCCGAGATCGGCAAAGTGCGGCCCGTGCTGATCCTCCAAGCCGACTTCCTGACCGCGCAAGGCGAGCCGACCGTCGTCGTTCTGCCTTTGACGACGCAAGTACGGCCCGCGAAGGAACCGTTGCGCGTGACGATTCGCGCGCGCGACCGGCTCAAGCAAGACAGTCAAGTGGTGACCGAGCAGCCGCGAACCATGGACCGCACGCGGCTTACCGATGGTCCGCTCGCACGGCTAACGGGCGAGGAAATGGCGGCGGTGGAGCGGAGTTTCCGAGCGGTGACGGGGCTGCTCTAAGCCCCGGATTGAGGGGGAAACCAATGCGGTACGAGCGATGGGTGAAGGAGTTCAAGCCGATCAAGAATCCGTTCCGGGATGACGCGGAAATTGACGGCTACGCGTTCTTCACCAGCGGGGAGGAGTACGAATTCGTTCGCCGGCAACCCGGGGACAACGTCTGGACGTTCATCGTCGTCGACAAGCCGCGATCCACGGTTTGGCTGATCGCGAGCGGGTATCACTCGGTGAACCGAATGGGTTACCTCGTTACGGCACGTCCGCTTCCGCCGGGCAAGTACTTGGATGTGGTCTATTAGCGCAGGTCCCTGGTAGATTCCTGCGATGACGGACTCAAAGCGAGGCGGTCGTCGGTGGACGCGGAACGAGGTCCTGAGGGTGCTCGCCTTGTACTGCGTCACTGCGTTCGGTCGCTTTCACAGCCGCAACCCCGATGTCATCGAGTTGGCCCGGGAGTTAGGCCGCACGCCGGGCTCGATCGCGATGAAACTCTCGAATCTCGCGAGCTTGGATCCGAGCGAACGCATACGCGGAATCGCGGGCCTGCCGGGCGCCTCGTCGCTCGACAAACAGGTATGGGATGAGTTCTATGGACACTGGGACTTGTTGGCTGGAGTACTCCCGACGCAGCGGGAAACCAGCGGCGAACGGACGGCAACTGCGCCGAGCGGACCCACGACAAGCCAGCGCGTCGTTATGGCGCGCCGAGGACAAGATTTCTTCCGCCGCGCCGTTCTGGCGGCGTACGCGGGATGCTGCTGCATAACAGGCATCGCTGAGCCCCGGCTGATTCGCGCTTGCCACATCTTGCGATGGGCCGACTCGGAGGAACACCGCCTGAACCCCGCGAACGGACTGTGCCTGAATACGCTGCATGACGCGGCCTACGAGGAAGGGCTGATCGCGCTCGACGATCAACTTCGGCTGCTGGTGTCCCTGCGCCTCGCCAAGAAGATGCCGAATCAGGTCTTTACAGACTGCTTCGGCCGCTACGAGGGGCGGCCGATCGACTCGCCGACGCGCTTTGCGCCAGAAATCGCGCTGGTGCGCGCCCACCGGAAGGAACGATTCAAGCCGAGATAGATCGCATCCTGTCGCGCGAATCTGGTCATCCACGCCACGGCATGACGCCTACGGCTTCTTCGGCGTCTGGTACTCGACTTCCTTCTGCAGCGGCTCCCAGACGGTCTCGAAGCCGACGAATCCCTTCTCGTTGGCGGGCATCTGGCGAGTCGTGAACAAGCGCGACTTGCCGTCGGGTACGTTCGCGGGGGCTGGCTTGTGGTCGCTCATGGGTCACCTTTCCATTAGACAGGTTTCAACAGCGAAGGGTCGATGGCGGCGCCTGCATGGATCGCGCCGCCGGCTCTCGTCTCTTCATCAGTCGCGTCGCGCACAGTGAGGATCTCGAGCGCGAAGACGACCTCCCGGCCGCAAAGCGGATTGTTGCCGTCGACCGTCAGTCTCTCGTCGTCCACCTGCGTCACCAGGAAGCTGCGAGTCTGGCCCCTGTCGTTCTCCATGAGGATCGACATGCCGACCTGACGGTACTCCTCGGGGACGTTCTCGACGTCGTCGGTGAACACCAGCGACTCGTCCCGCGGGCCGAAGATCTGGTTGCCGTCGATCGGCACCTCGATGACTTCGCCGGCGGACTTGCCCTCGAGCGCCATGTGGACCGAAGGGGCGAGGATCTCGTTGTGCCCGTGGACGTAGCCCAGCGGGAACTCGACGCTGGTGAGGACGTGGCCCGTCTTCCTGTCGCTCACCCTGTAGGTCAGCTCGACGAACTTGCCGTCGCAAATGAGATCAGAAGATCGAGGCACCGAAGATCCTCACCTTTCCATCCTCGTAGCCGAGGACCAGCCTGCCGAGCCATTCGCCCGGCTTCTTCGTGCTGCGCTGCCGGTATAGCACCGTCACGTGCTCGCCCCTGCGGATGATGCCGAGCGTGTCGATCTCATCGGACAGGTTCCTTGCCAGCTCGCTGTTGGCGAACTGGTGGCCGGCGGCGACCTGGTCCATGGCGAGCGCGAAGGAACTGGAGAAGTTGCGGACGAACTCGCCGTACTTGCCTTCGTTCGAAGACTTGACGAGGTCGCGCCACAGGGGCCTGGCCATCGTCAGGATCTCCTCATCCGACTTCTCGATGATGTTCAAATGACTATTTCTCGTCCCCGACCAGGTGATACAGGGGCGCCTTCTCCATGGTGTACTCGCCCGTCTTCGGGTCTCGGCGCGAAACCGTCAGCACGTGCCAGTTCGCGTCGTCCACCTTCATGGCGTCGCCGCGGTAGTAGTAGCCCGGCCAGCGGGTCTCCTTGCGGAACAGCGTGTGCTGCGTGACGCACTCGGCGGCGCGATGGCGGTGCTTCAGTTCCCACGCGCGCAGCAGCTCGTGGATGTCCTTGGCGGCGAGGCTCTCGAGGTCCTCCTCCATGACCTTCAGCTTCTTCAGGCCGATGTGCAGGAGTTTCTCGTTGGTCATGTAGCTGACGGTCACGCCGCCGCAGTACTCGTCCATCAGCTTCTGCAGGCGTTCCAGGCCCTGCTTGGGATTGATGTAGTGCGGATTGACGTCGCCCGCGACGATCGCATTGCGGTGCACCCTGTAATGCTCCAGGGGCTTGAAGATCTCCGCCTCGCGGCGGCGGATCTGCTCATCGGAGACGACGATGCCTTCGGCCTTGCCGTCGTCGATGTACTTGCAGGCTGCCTTCGCGGCGAGGCGGCCTTCGGTGAACGACCCCGACGAGAAGGCGTGCGGCGTGCCGCCGACCGCGTCGCCGGCGCCGAACAGGCCTTCGATCGTCGTCATGCGGTTGTAGCCCCAGAAATACTCGGGAGGCGAAAGGTCCTCGGGGCCGGAGCACCAGGCGCCCGAACCGGTCGCATGCGACCCCATGACGTAGGGCTCGGACGTGGTCAGTTCGGGATTCTCGTTCTTGGGATCCACGTCGGTGGCGGCCCACAGGACCGCCTGTCCGACGGTCATGCCGAGGAAGTTCTCCCAGCCTACTTCTTCCAGATGCGGATCCTGGAAGGCGCGCATCGTCACCATGTGGATCGGGCCGCGGCCCGCATTCACCTCGCTGATGATGCAATGGTTGCGCAGGCATGTGGGTATCGGCCGGTGGGTCAGGTGCGACGCTTCCGGATCGAGGTATTCCTTGCCGACCATCTTCTGCAGCTCGGGGAACCACTTCGACTCGTACTCCTCGCCCAGGCAGTTCTGCGTATAGGTCTTCAGGTGCAGGAAGTAGGCGCCGACCGGGCCGTAGCCGTCCTTGAACCTCGCGAGGACGATGCGGTTCTCCATCTGCGTCATCTTGGCGCCGGCATTGATCATGAGGCCGTAGGCCGACGCGGACGACCAGGGCGCATACCAGGTCCGGCCGGAGCCTTCGCCCACCGAACGCGGCTTGAAGATGTTGGAGGCGCCGCCCGCACCGCAGATCACGGTCTTGGACTTGAAGACATGGTAGTTGCCCGTGCGGACGTTGAAGCCGACCGCGCCGGCCACCCGGTTCTCCTTGCCCTCGTCCATCAAGAGGTGCGTCACGCAGATGCGGTTGAACACCTTGTCCGCCGACTTCTTCGCGGCCTCGGCCACGATGGGCTTGTAGGACTCGCCGTGGATCATGATCTGCCACCGGCCTTCGCGCAGGTAGCGCCCGGTCTTCGGGTCCTTCATGATCGGCAGGCCCCACTCCTCGAACTGGTGCACCGTGGAGTCGACGTGGCGGGCCATGTCGAACAGCAGGTCTTCCCGCACCATGCCCATCAGGTCGATGCGCGCGTAGCGGACGTGGTCCTCAGGGTTGTTCTCGCCCCAGCGCGTGCCCATGTAGCAGTTGATCGCGTACAGGCCCTGGGCGACCGCGCCCGAGCGATCGATATTGGCCTTCTCGGCAATGACGATCTTCTTGTCCTGCCCCCAGAACCTCGCCTCCCAGGCGGCGCCGGTGCCGCCAAGGCCCGCGCCGACGACCAGGACGTCGATGCCGTCTTCGATGATCGTATCGTGGGCCATCAGTAGTAGACCCCCATCTTCAGCTTGAGCCCCGCGGACTCGAGCGTACGCAGGCCGCCCTCGTCCATGCGGATGTACTTCGGCTCGCTGTACAGCAGTTCGCTGTCGCGCATTTCCTTGCTGGGGGCGGGAGCATCCGCGAGCTTCGGGATCGCCTGTCCCCAGGGCTTGGTGGTGATGGGCGAGAGGAAGTTCTTTTCGGTGCCGTTGCGGAACTTGATCTTCCAGGCGATCGTGCCTTTCTGCTCGTCGCGGTGGACGCGCACGCTGTGGCCCAGCGGGGCGAAGTCGGCATAGCCGCGCACGTCGATCGCGTGCTGCGGGCAGGCCTTCACGCAGGAGTAGCACTCCCAGCACATGTTCGGCTCGATGTTGTAGGCGCGCCGGTAGGTCTTGTCGATGTGCATGATGTCCGAGGGACAGATGTCGACGCAATGTCCGCATCCGTCGCACCTCGTCATGTAGACGAAGGTAGGCATGAGTTCGCTCCTTGTTCCTAGTAGTGGCGCGGTGCTTCGCGCTTGATGCCCAGCCCCATGTCCATCGGGGCGTCTTTCAACAGTTCCATCGAGTGCCGCTCCCGCTGCGCGGGGTCGTCGCGGGTGATCGTCGGCAGGTTCATGTTCGTGCCGTCGGCCTCGGCAATGCGCTTCTCGAGGGCCGCCGCGGGCTTGAAGAACATGTGCGCGAACTTGGACCAGTAAACGCCGCCGAACAGCACCGTGGTGGCAAGGATGTAGAGGGCGAACGCCACCATGGCGCCGGCCTTGCCGGAGGCCTGCATCCACGCCCACACCAGGCCGAGCGTGACGCTCGCCAGCAGCGAGAGGATGAAGAGGTCGGCTCGCATCACGCGGAACGGCGAACTGCCTTCCGCCGCGACATCGACGCGGATGAAGAACCAGAACCAGTAGCCGCCGGCGCAGACCATCAGCCCGCCGATCCACCACAGTCGCGGCCACAGGTCGCCGGAGCCGGCGCCGCCGAACACCATCACGGCGGAGGAAACCACGTAGAGGATGAATCCATACATGGTGAGCAGGTGGGCGATGCGGCGATTGGTGTTGCAGAACTCGCCCGAAGCGAGGACGTCCACCACCGCGGTCTTCACGGCAATCGACACGGTGTCGACGGGCGCGCCCTTGCCCCTGGTCTTGCGCATGTTGGCGAAGAAGTACTTCGCGCTGCCCTTGTGCAGCATGTCGATCAGGGTCCCGGCAGCGACCAGGACGACCATGAGGACGACATAGCCCTGCATGACGGACGACGGGATTACCGAGCCGATTGCGGCGAACGGGTTGACTGAGAACATCGATGGCCCTCCTTGGACGGCGAGATTGTAAGGGCGCGCATCGCGGTGGCAGCCAAAAAAGGCGCTATGCGTCCATAGAAAACACTTCGAACCGCATCGCAGCGAGGTCGCCGAGCACCCAGGTCGCGGGCGCCGCCAGGCCCGCGACCGTGCCGGGGTTCACCAGCCAGGTCTTGCCGCCGCGGACGTGATCGACCTGCGAAACGGCCGCCATGTGCGAGTGGCCGCAACAGACGAGGTCCCAATCCCCGGTGCAGGCCATTGCGTGGCCGTACTCGGGGTAGTGGACGACGAAGATCCGCTGTCCGCCGAGGGTGAGGCGAGCGTCCGCGCCGTGGTAGTGCAACTGTCCGTTGCTGTCCCGCGCCCAGCGCGACAGCGAAACCGGGTCGCCCAGGTTGTTGCCGTGGATCACGTGCATCGGCAGGCCGGCGGCCAGCGATGCGCGAAGCGTCTGGGTGCCGATGACGTCGCCGCAATGAATGACAGCCTCGGCGCCCTTCGCTGCGGCGGCGCGAACGGCGGCGGCGAGCAGGTCGCCGCGATCATGGCTGTCTGAGACGACGCACAGTTTCACGCGCCCGATCATAGACGATGCGCCGCTCATGGGCGGATCGAAAACACCTGTTCGCCGGCGGCCGCGGCAGCGTGCAGAATAGTGAAACACCATGCGCCCGGCCGCCTCCGTGATCCTGCTCACCACGCTGCTCGGGGCGGGACAGGGCCTGTTCCTCGCGCTCGTCGCGGTGCAACTGCTGGGCACCGCGCCGAAGGCGTTCTTCGTCGGCGGCTCCGCGCTGTCGCTCACGCTGCTGGTGGCGGGGCTGGCCGCGTCCTTCTTCCATCTCGGCCACCCCGAGCGCGCGTGGCGCAGCGCGGTGATGTGGCGCACCTCGTGGCTTTCGCGCGAGGTGATCGTGCTGCCGGCATTCATGGCGGCGGTGTTTGCTTACGCTGCGGCGCACGTGGAGGGCCAGACACCGGCGTCGGCCTGGATCGCGGCAGCCGGGGTCGTGTTGTGCTTCGCGCTCTTTGTCTGCACCGGGATGATCTACGCGTGCTTGAAATTCCTGCAGGAATGGCACACCGCGTGGACGCCAGTGAACTATTTCCTGCTTGGCACCGCGTCCGGCCTCACGCTGGCGGCGCCGCTCGCCGCGGTGACCGCGCCCCAGTGGGCACGCCCGTTCGCGGCGGCCGCGATCGGGTTGGGCGCGCTCGCCTACCTGTGCCGGCTGGCGGCGCTGCGCCGCAACTCGGGCCTGCGTCCGGTGTCCACGTTCGCCACGGCCATCGGCGTGAAGCATCCCGTCATCCGACAGGTCGCGCAGGGCTTCATGGGCGGCTCGTTCAACACGCGCGAGTTTTTCCACGGCCGGCCGCGGGAGACCGTGGTTGCGGTCCGCTGGACGTTCCTGCTGCTGTTGTTCCCCGTGCCCGCGCTGCTGCTCGCGGTCGCAGGAAGTTCGTTCCTGCTGCTCTGCGTGGCATTCGCGCTGCAGTACGCGGGACTGGTCGCCGAGCGCTGGTACTTCTTCGCTGAAGCGAAGCACCCGCAGAACCTTTACTACCAGGCCATGTCGTGAGGTTCGCCGGGTTGCTTCTCGCGTTCTTGCTTGCGCTGCCTGGAGCGGTGCCAGCGCAGGTGGTCAACCCGCACGCCATCGATATCCCGCCGTGGTTCAGCGAGACCTTCCTCGACCTGCGCGAGGACATTGCCGACGCGGCAAAGGACAGCAAGCGCCTGATGCTGTACTTCGGGCAGGACGGCTGCCCGTACTGCACGGCGCTGATGCAGACCAGCTTCCGGCAGCAGGCCATCGTCGACAAGGCGCGGCGCCATTTCGTCGCAGTGGCGTTGAACATGTGGGGCGACCGCGAGGTCACGTGGACCGACGGCAGGACGATGCGCGAGAAGGATTTCGCGCGCTTCCTGAAGGTGCAGTACACGCCGACGCTGTTGTTCTTCGACGAGAAGGGCGCGGTGGTGGCGCGCGTCAACGGCTACTACCCGCCTGCAAGGCTGGCGGCGGCGCTCGACTATGTCGCCGGCCGGATGGAGGCGAAGCTGGCGTTCGCCGAGCACATGAAGGCGGTGCCGCCCGAGGCGGCCGGCGCGAAGCTGAACGAGCAGCCGTTCCTGCTGCCGCCGCCTCATGACCTGCGCCGGGGCAAGGGCGCCAAGCCGCTCGCCGTGCTTTTCGAGACCACCCATTGCGCCGCCTGTGACGAGATGCACCGCGAGGGATTCGCCAGGCCCGAGGTGCGCACGCAGGTAACGAAGTTCGACGTGGTGCGGTTGCACGTCGCCGGCGACGCGATGGTCACGACGCCGGACGGGCGTAGACTGCGCGCCGACGCCTGGGCGCGGGAACTCAAGGTGGCGTACACGCCGACCCTCGTGTTCTTCGGTCCGCGCGGTCGCGAGGCGTTTCGCATCGAGGCGTATGTGAGGCCGTTCCATCTTGCGGGAGCGTTCGCCTACGTGGCCTCAGGCGCCTATGCGAGGGAGCCTTCGTTCCAGCGCTACCTGCAGGCGCACGCGGACGAGTTGAAGCGGGCCGGGCGGCCGGTGGAGATCTGGAAGTAGGGCGCCTGCGCCGGTCTTGACGCCGATCAACCCGGGGATTCCGGCTGCGGGTTTAATGGTGCTGGAGGTGTCCCCCAATGGGATTGCTTGAGTTCGCGCGCGGACCAGCCTTGGTATTCGCGCTGGTGGTGTTCTTCGCCGGCATGGCGTGGCGGCTTTACGGCATTTTTCGGCGGCCGTCGAAGCCGGACCATTCCGCGGCGCGGCGCCAACTCGGCCTGCGCGATGCGGCGGCGGCGATCTGGATCCGCATGTTCCCTCGACGGGAGTATGGGTCACCAAGGCTTGCCTCCACGGTGAATGCGTACGCGTATCACATCGGCCTCCTGCTGGTGGTGGTCGCGTTCGCGCCGCATATCGGCTTCGTCCAGCGTCTGACCGGGCTGCACTGGCCGGCGCTGCCCGACATCGTGACCTACGTGGCGACGGCGGTGGCCATCGTCGGCCTGGTGATCGCGCTGGTGCACCGCCTGACCGACGGCGTGCTGCGGCTGCTGTCGAACTTCGACGACTGGTTCACCTGGTTCGTCGTCATGGCGCCGCTGGTCACCGGCATGGCGCTGATCGAGCGCCAGTACGTGCCCGCGCCGCCGGTGCCGATGACGGTCCCGGTGTCCCCGACGGTCCTGGCGATCCATCTCTTGAGCCTCGAGCTGATGTTGGTGTGGTTCCCGTTCGGCAAGCTGATGCATGCAGTGCTGGCGTTCGTGTCGCGCGGCAGAACCGGCATGGCGTTCGCGCGCAAGGGGGCGGCGCAATGAGCAGCATGGACGCGAAGCATCCGCTCGACTTCGACGCGCCGCGCTTTTCGATACGCAAGCCGGAGACCCGGCACGACCAGCAGGGCGACATGCCGGACGAGACCCGCGTGGCGCGCGCCATGGCCGCTTTCCAGCGCGACATGAGTCCCACCGTGGCGGCGTACCTGGAGTCGTGCATCCATTGCGGGCACTGCGCGGACGCGTGTCATTTCTACATGACCAGCCACGATCCGGTGCACACGCCGGTGTGGACGCTCGAGCCGTTCAAGCAGGCCTACAAGCGCGAGGCGGGGCCGTTCGCGTGGCTGTACCGGACCTTCGACCTGAAGCCGAAGGTGACCGCAGGTGAGTTGCGCGAGTGGCAGGAGTTACTCTACGACACCTGCACGATGTGCGGCCGCTGCAGCATGGTATGCCCGATGGGTATCGACATCGCCTCGCTGGTCGGTCTGGCGAGGCACGCGATGTTCGAGGCGGGCCTGGTGCCGCATGAGCTGCATGCGGTGGCCGAACGCGCGGCGAACGAAGGCAGCCCGCTCGGCGCGACGCCGAAGGTGCTGAAGGAGCGCATCGAGTGGCTGCAGGACGAGCACGAGGTGGAGATTCCGCTCGACCGCGGGAAGGCCGAGGTGCTGGTCACGCTGTCCTCCATAGAAATCATGAAGTATCCGGATTCCATCGTCGCCCTGGCGCGGATCCTGAAGCACGCCGGCACGGACTGGACGCTGAGGTCCGACGGCTACGAGGCGACCAACTTCGGCCTCTTCTCCGGCAATCTGGAATGGCAGAAGGAGATGAGCCTGCGCGTGATCCGGGCCGCGGTGGCCTGCGGCGCGAAGACGCTGGTGCTTCCGGAGTGCGGCCACGCCTATGGCGCGATGCGCTGGCAGGGCGCCAACATGTACGGGGCGCCGCTGCCGTTCGAGGTATTGCACATCACGGAGCTGTTATCGGGATATGTCGCGCAGGGACGCATCCGGCTGAAGCCGATGCAGGGCTCCGTGACGTTCCACGATCCCTGCCAGGTTTCGCGCCGCGGCGGCGCGACGCAGGCGCCGCGCGACGTGCTGGCGGCCCTCGGGACGGAGTTGCGCGAGATGCCGCAGGCCGGCGACAGCAACTGGTGCTGCGGCGGCGGGGGCGGGGTGGTGACGCTGCACCGGGCGGACGAGCATCGCCGCCGGGCATTCACGATCAAGATGAAGCAGGTCGAGGTCGCCGGCGCGGACCGGCTGGTGACCAGTTGCTCGAACTGCCGCCTGACGTTCGACGACAACCAGGCCCATTACAAATGGGACCGCAAGGTCGAGAGCCTGCTGGAGATGGTCGCGGAGCAGCTCGACGCTGCCGCGATGCCTCGCTAGACCCCTGGCGCTACGGTCTCACGTACGCCCAGCCCTGTTGCTGGCGCAGCATGATGTGCACCACGCCCGCATTGACGTACTTGATGCCACCGTACATCTCGCTGCGCGCCACTTTCTGGTTGCGCATCGTGATCTCGCAGGCGAGCAGTCCGATGTTCTTGTCGAGCGCGTCGGCAAGACGGTCGGCGACCTTGGATTCCTGCATCAGCATGGCGAGGCCTGGTCCGTAGGCGACGATCTCGACATCGACGTTCCGCGCACCGAGGTCGGACTGCACGTTGCGGGCGTTGTTCAGCGCGAGATTCCACTTTGCCGGGTCGGCATCGCTGACCTGCAGCACGAGGCGGTGGCGCGCGGCCGGCGCGCCCTGCGGCTGCGCCTGCACCGGGGACAGGGCGACCGCGCCGAAGGCGAGCGCGGCGCAAAGCAGCTGCTTCACGGACATCCGTGACCTGTCGCCTCCGGGTCTAGTCGAACTTGACGCCATAGGCGATGCCAAGGGAATCCTGGGACATCTGGATCTTCTCGGTTGCAGTCGCGCCGGCGATGAAGTTCGAGTACAGGCTCTGGCCGCTGACCGAATTGCGGAACGCGTGCATGTAGGCCATGGTCAACTCCGAGCCGCCGCCGAGGTCGTAGGTGAAGCCGAGCGTGAGGTGGTTCTTCACCACGCCGGGGGCGATGATATTGAATGTGACGTCGCGTGCCTGGATCGGGTTGTCGGTGACGTTCAGCCCGCCGCGCAGCGTCAGGGACTTGCTGTACTGGTATTCGACGCCCAGCTTGAACACGTTGACGTCCGACCAGCCGAATCCACGGCAGTTGTCGCAGCCCAGCGACGCGGTCGTGAATCCGGTTGCCGCGGTGGAGTTGCCGGCGTTGGTGCTCGGGTTGCCTACCGAGCGGATGCTGCCGTAGTTGATGCGCTGGTAGTCGGCGGCGACGGTGAACTTGGGCGTCGCCTTGAACGCGATGCCCACGTTGTAGTTCTCGGGAATGTCGAAGTCGCCTCGCTGCGCGAACAGGTCCTGGTATTTCTCGAAGCGCTTCATGCGCATGCGGCTGGAATACGCGGCGCCGAGGTTGACGCTGTCGCTCAGCTTGCCGAGCCAGCCGACCCGTACGCCCAAGCCGGTGGACCTGTCGTAGCCACGGTTGGTCAGCGCTGGGTTGGCGGGGTTCGGCGTGAAGCCGGTGAAGCCGTGGAGTCCTTCAGCCTTGAATCTCTGGTATCCAAGGAGGGGGGACACGCCGAAAGAATGGTTCGAGCCGACCTTCATCGCCACGGTGGGCGCAACGATCAGCTGCATCATGTCGACGCCCAGCCGGCCGCTGCCGCACAGAAGGTTGAACGGGCCCGCAGCGGCGCCGCCTGGATTAAAGCCGTTCGGCGCGGGCGCGCCGCAGGCATTCAGCGCGGAGGCGGCGATCTGCCCTCCGGGGTAGTTGGTGTTCATGCCGCCGTTTCCGTAGACGGTGACGCCGAGCGCGAGGTTCGGGTTCAGCATCCGGTTGTACGCGAACTCCGGTACGAGAAAGTTGTTGCTGCCGCTGTTCGCGCTGCCGTCCAGGCCGACCATGCCGCCGGTGCTGCCGCTGCGCGAGACATCCCGCTTCGGGCGGAACCAGTCGAGCCCGGCGTCCAGTCGGTTGCCCGCCCAGACCATGCCGGCGGGGTTCACTGCGCCGCCGAACGCGTCGCCCGTCACCGCGGTGGAGGCGCCGCCGCGGCCCTTCGCCTTCATGCCGTAGCCATGTGAGAAATAGCCGTCGGTCGCGTGGACGGCGGCAGGCGTGGCGATTGCCGCGGCGAGGGCGAATCTGGCGAGCTTCATGGGAATCCTCCTGGGGAGAGTCCGTGGGGTGTCTAGATGAACAGGCTGACGTTGGCGTTCTGCGCCATCGGCAGGAAGGTTGCCGCGCCGACGTAGTCCTCGACCTCGGGGATGAAGTCGTCGCGCGTGAAGCCGAAGAGATCCACCGTCATCTGGCAGCCGATCAGTTTCACGCCTGCCTCGACGCTGGCGGCGCGGAGTTCCTCGACCGAGGCGACCCCTTTGCTGGCGATGGTCTGCTTCATCAACGCGGTGGCGAGGGTCTCGAAGCCCGGAACGCCAGCCTGCACGAGGTTGGGGATATTCCAGTTGATCTGCTTGAACCAGTCCGGCCCGAAGGGCATCTTCATCGGCATGCCCGGGTTGCCGAGCGGGCTGACCTTCAGTTCGCCGAGGTCCTTCTTCAGCAGGTTCAGCCCGTAGAAGGTGAAGAACACCGACACCTCCCAGCCCAGCGCGGCGGCGGTGGAGGCGAGGATGAACGGCGGATAGGCCCAGTCGAGTGTCCCCTTGGTGGCAATGATCGTCAGCGACGGCGTCCTCGCCGCCTGTTGTTCGGCCAGCTTCGCCGGAAGGATCGCGTCCAGGCGCTCGGCGATCAGTCGGTCCAGGGTGGCGGTGTCAGGCAGGTTGCTCATCCATGTCCCCATCGGAAATGTGGCTATACTGTCCCCCAGTACTCCAGAAAGCAAGAAACTTTCGTTGTGCATAGCAGCATACAATATTGATCTATATGGAATAACTTTTCCATCTGGTCTTGCAGTGAGCCCGTGAATACGGATACGATGGGGGGTATAGGAGGAGCGTATGCCAGGTCCGCAGATGCACGATCCCAAGGCCAAGCAGGCGATGCTTGGCCGCCTAGCGCGCATAGAGGGGCAGGTACGCGCTGTGCAGCGCATGATCGAGCACGATGAAGAGTGCGAGAACATCGCGCAGCAGCTTTCGGCGGCGCGCAAGGCGCTGGACCGCGCGTTCTACGAAATGGTCGCGTGCATGATCCGTTCCGGCGCGTCGGAGGAAGGCACGGCGCGCGAATCCAGCGGCGAGCAGGTCGCCCAGCTTCTCGCCCGTTACGCCTGAGGAGACCAGATGGCCAAGAAACTGATGATCGTGATGGTGAACACCGACCCGGCGAACCCGTCGGAGCTCGGCGCGCCGTTCTTCCAGGCGAGCGTTGCCGCGGCGATGGAGTACGACGTCGAGGTGGTGCTCACCGGCCGCGCCGGCCAGCTGGCGGTGGCGGGCTACGCCGAGAAGCTGCACGTCAAGGAGGGCTCGCCGAAGACGGTTTACGACTTCATCAAGGATGCCCACGAGGCGGGCGCGAAGTTCAAGGTCTGCGCACCGACGCTCGATCTCTGGGGCGACAAGCTCATTCCCGAGATCGAGGAGACGGTCGGCGGCGCCTACGTCATCGAGCAGGCGATGGACGATGACGTCGTGACCTTCACGTACTAGACTTCCACCATACCTCCACGCGGAAGGACCGGACCATGCAGTTCGACAAGGAACTCGACGCCCGCGGGCTCAACTGCCCGTTGCCCATCCTGCGCGCCAAGAAGGCGCTCACCGACATGACTTCCGGCCAGGTGCTGAAGATCGTCGCCACCGACCCTGGCGCGGTGAAGGACTTCCAGGCGTTCGCGCGCCAGACCGGCAACGAACTGCTGTCGCACGCGGCGTTGGAGAAGGAGTTCACCTTCTTCATGAAGCGCAAGTAGGGCGTCTCCCTCGTGGCGACCTACGCGGAAATGCAGGAAGTCTTCGAGGACATCAAGTCCGACTTCCGCTACGACCACGAGCTGAACGGGTGCCTCAACTGCGGCATCTGCACCGCCACCTGCCCGTCGGCGCATTTCTACGACTACAGCCCGCGCGAGATCGTCCAGCTGCTGTGGACCGAGAACGTCGAGCAGGTCTACGACGCGATGCAGGAGAAGATCTGGGCCTGCGCGCAGTGCATGACCTGCGCGGCGCGCTGCCCGTTCAAGAACTCCCCCGGCGGGCTGGTGTCGATCATGCGCGAGGTCGCGATCAAGCACGGCATGCAGTCGGCGAAGGACGTGCTGCGGCCCTTCGGCCGCGTGATGCTGAAGCTGATCACCACCGGCAACCAGCTCTCGCCCGACATGATCCAGCCGGACCACTTCCCCGACTGGGGCCCGAACATCCAGAAGGTCGAGGGCGACCTGAAGACGATGCGCAAGGCGATCCCGGTGAAGACGCTGCAGACCACCAACACCGCCTGGGAAGTGGCGCTGCGGACGTCGGTCGAGATGTACACCATCTGGGAGGAGACCGGCGTGCTGAAGCAGCTCGAGACCATGGACGAGAACCTCTACGACGTCATCCAGGACTTCATCGAGGACAAGCGAGAGACCTACGAGGAATGGCTCGAGGAGCAGGAGGAGAAAGACGAATGAACGAACTGAGCGGCGGCATCGCGGGCCATGGCGCGTTCTTCCAGCCGACCAACCTCTCGCCGGAGGACGCCGAGAAGGCGACCGCGTGGGTGAAGAAGCAGGTCGACCGGCGGACGCTCGACCTCGGCGAGCGCATGGACGACGTGCGCGACCAGATGTGGCAGCTGGAGAAGGAGGGCGAGATCCTCGTCCACAGGGTTTCAGAGGCGCACCAGCCGCGCATGGCGAAGACCCTTTTCGGCTGGGACAAGAAGATACCCACCATGCAGCTCTGGCACCACAAGAGCTGCGGGCAGTGCGGCAACATCCCCGGCTACCCGGCGTCGCTGCTGTGGACCATGAACCAGCTCGGCTTCGTGCCGGGCCGCGACTACCTCGACGAGACCGACCAGACCTCGTGCACGGCGTGGAACTACCACGGCTCGGGCATCGGCAACGTCGAATCGCTGTCGGCGGTGTTCCTGCGCAACTTCCACCAGGCCTACGTCGCCGGAAAGCGGCTCGGGCACCAGCCCGGGCACTTCTACCCGCTGGTGCACTGCGCGACGTCGTTCGGCAACTACAAGGAGGTGCGCAAGTACCTCATCGAAAACGCGACGCTGCGCGAGCGCGTGAAGAAGATCCTCGGCAAGCTCGGGCGCCTGGTCGACGGCAAGATCGTCATCCCCGAGGAGGTGGTGCACTACTCCGAGTGGGTGCACGTGATGAGGAAGGACATCGCCACGAAGCTGCAGAAGATCGACGTCTCGCGCCTGCGCACCACGGTGCACATGGCCTGCCACTACTCGAAGATGGTGCACGAGGACGCGATCTACGATCCCGAGGTGATGGACGGCAACCGCGCCGCCACCGGCACCGGCATGGCGGTCGCGCTCGGCGCGCAGGTCATCGACTACTCCACGTGGTACGACTGCTGCGGCTTCGGCTTCCGCCACATCATCAGCGAGCGCGAGTTCACGCGCTCGTTCACCATCGACCGCAAGATCAAGGTGGCGCGCGAGGAGGCGAAGGCCGACCTGATGCTCGGCATCGACACCGGCTGCGTGACGACGATGGACAAGAACCAGTGGATCGGCCAGTCGCACCAGCAGAATTATTCGATCCCGATCATGGCCGACATCCAGTTCGCGGCGCTCGCCTGCGGCGCCGACCCCTTCAAGATCGTGCAACTACAGTGGCACGCCAGCCCCTGCGAGGAGGTGGTGGAGAAGATGGGCCTGTCCTGGGGCGACGCGAAGAAGTCCTTCGAGGCCTACCTGCAGGAAGTGAAGGCCGGCCGGATCGAGTATCTCTACGATCCGGCGCTCGCGGCGAGCATGTGATGAGCGACACGATCCTGGTCGTGGGCGGCGGGCCCACGGGACTCTCGGCGGCGCATGGCTGCGCGTCGATCGGCAAGAAGGTGGTGCTGGTGGAGAAGGAGGACCGCCTCGGCGGCGCCCCGATCCTGTCCGGCTATGCGCGGCTGGTGCCTTCCGGCGAATGGGCGAAGGACGCCATCGGTCGCATGGTGAAGCGGGTGGAGGACCATCCGTCGATCGTCGTGCATCGGTCTAGCGGCGTGACCAGGCTCGACGGCGGGCCGGGCGCGTTCACAGCCACGCTCGCCGATGGCAGCGCGGTGCAGGCGGGGGCGGTGATCCTCGGCACCGGCTTCACGCACTTCGACCCGATCAACAAGCCGGAGTGGGGCTTCGGCACCTACGAGGACGTCGTCACCACCACGCAGGTCGAGCAGATGGTGAACGCGGGCAGGATCGCGTGCCCGTCGGACGGGCGCACGCCGGAGCGCGTCGCCATACTCCTCTGCGTCGGTTCGCGCGACCGCCAGATCGGCCGCGAGTGGTGCTCGAAGATCTGCTGCACGGTGTCGACCAACCTGGCGATGGAGATCCGCGAGCTGTCGCCGAAGACGGACGTCTACATCTACTACATGGACATCCGCACCTACGGCCTGTACGAGGACAAGTTCTACTGGCGCGCGCAGGAAGAGCACAACGCCAAGTTCGTCAAGGCGCGCATCGCCGAGGTGACCATCGCCTCGGACGGGAATAGGCTGCTGGTGAAGGGCGAGGACACGCTGGTGAAGCGGCCGATCGTGATCCCGTTCGATCTCGTGGTGCACGCCATCGGCATGGACCCGAACCTGGACAACCCGTCGATCGCGAAGGTGTTCGGCGTGGGCCTGGAGAAGCACGGCTTCATCGAGCGCGGCGAGCAGTACACCAGCACCTTCGCGTCGACGCGGCCGGGAATCTACGCCGGCGGATCGGCGCTGGGTCCGGAGGACATCGACACCTGCATCGCGCATGGCCTGGCAATGGCGATGCGCGCGGCCGGGGACCTGAATGCTCTGGCCGAGAAAAAAGCCGCCTGAGGCGGGGTTGCCGGCCGCAAGGACGCCGGGAACCGGCGTGGCCGCGCCGGCGTCGCTGCCGGTGCCGCTCGACGCCGCGCTCTTCGAGCAGCACCTGTCGGCGTTGATCGCGGCGGCCGAGCCGCGCGGGGGCGTCGACGCATGGCTGGACGCGCTTGGCGAGAAGTCCCGCCGCCTGTCGCTCGCGCTCCGGGAGCGGCGCATCGCCGCGGCCTTCGACCTCGTGTTCTCCGCGCGCCGCCGACTGGGCGCGCTCGCGTCCAGCGTCGTCGTCGAGGCCGCCATCGAGGAACTCGTCGAATCCGGCGGCGATCATCCCGATACCCGCATGACACGGTTCGCGGAGGCGATTCCCGTGCCGCCGGGCGAGACGCTGGAGACGCGGCGCGCGGTGGCGAAGCTGCGCCGCGCCGGGCATGACTTCGCCGCCGAGGTGCTGCACTTCGGCGTGCCGGGCGACCTGCCGCTGATGACGCGCTGGGTATGGGACCGCGCGACCATGACGGGCGCCCTGAGGGAGCTCGTGCGGGGCGCGGACGGCATGCGCGAACTGCCCTTCGAGGCCGACCTCGCCACGCTCGACCTCGCGCGGCGCTGGGTCTTCGAGCGCGTCTCGGACCGCGGCATCTATCGCGACGTGCCGTACTGGGCGGACCTGGTGCTCGCCTCGGCGTACGGCCACTACTTCCGTTCGATGACCGGCGGCGTGCTGGGCGCGGACTTCCAGCGCGCCTCCGATCCGGCGGACACCATCACCGGCCTGCTCGGCATCGACCGGCTGCTGAAGGACTGACCCATGGCGATCCACGCATAGCCGATGGCTATCCACGAAAAGTCCCTCATCGACCCGAAGAACCTGCTCACCACCGAGAAGCTGGTGGTGGACGGCATCGACGTTTCCGGATCGTGGAACACCATGATCCTGCCGCGGACGGTCACCGACTACGACCCGGAATTCCAGAAGAAGATCGCGGCGTTGCCGGGCGGCGAGAACGTGCACCGCTGCTGGCAGTGCGGCTCGTGCACCAATTCCTGCACCATGTACGCGATCAACACCGACTTCAACCCGCGCTACTGGATCTACTGCACCAACCTCGGCCTGCAGTCGGAGATCGTCAGGGACAAGGACATCATCTGGCAGTGCGTGTCGTGCAACAAGTGCACCAATATCTGCCCGAAGGACGTCAAGCCCGAGAGCGTGATGAAGGCGCTGCAGCACTGGCTCGAGGCCGAGGGCCACGTGCAGAAATCGAAGTCGACCCTGTTCGACGAGGAGTTCACGCGCCAGTGCATCGAACGGGGGCGGATCGAGGATTCCGAGGTGATGTTCAAGTTCTTCGGCAAGACCGGCGAGGACGTGAAGGCGCTGCTGCTGCGCGGCTGGCTGCGCACGTTCCTCGAGCGCATGAACAACGTCCCGCTGCTGCGGGAGGGCCGCGTCGGCGCCTTCCTCGCGCGGCTGCCGATCGCGGGACCGCTCAAGATGGGACTGGCGATGGTGTTCAAGCCGCGCACCCGAAGCTGGTCGAAGACCGGCGAAGTGCTCGCCGCGTACGTGGACGAACAGAAAAGGAAAGCCCATGCCCACGGGTAAGAAGGTGGCTTACTACCCCGGTTGCGCGCTCGAAGGCTCGGGCGGACCCTACGACCGCTCGACGCGCGCGGTGGTGAAGGAGTTCGGCCTGCAGATGGAGGACCTGAAGGACTGGAACTGCTGCGGCGCGATGGAAGTGAAGAACGTCCACCCCATGCTGCAGACGTACATGTCATCGAGGAACCTCGCCATCGCCGCCGAGCAGATGGGCATCGACACCGTGATGGCGCCGTGCAACGGCTGCTACCACAATCTGAAGAAGGCCGAGTACGAATGCAGGACGGCCGAGACGCTGGAGACGGTGCAGGGCCTGGCGAAGAAATCCGACGACCCGGTCTACAAGGGCAACGTGCGCACGCTGCACCTGCTCGAATGGCTGATGGAGGAGCTCGGGCCCGAGGGCATCAAGGCTCGGGTGAAGAACTCGCTCAAGGGCGTCAAGATCGCCAACTACTACGGCTGCATGTACACGCGGCCGCGGCAGATCTTCCCCGAGAAGGACAAGGGGCCGGGCTCGGAGTCCACCCACCGGCCGCACTTCATGGACGACCTGCTGGCGGCCGCGGGGGCGGAGAACGTCGATTTCCCGCTGAAGACCGCCTGCTGCGGCGGCGCGCACACGCTGTCGGACTCCGACACCTCGACGCAGCTGGTGCTGAACCTGCTGCAGGCCGCCGAGGACTGCGGCGCCGACGTCATCGCCACCGAGTGCCCGACCTGCCACTCGGGCCTGGAGATGCACCATGTGCGCGCCGAGCTCAAGTTCGGCATCAAGACGAAGCCGAAGATCCTCTATTTCACGCAACTGCTCGGGCTCGCCGCCGGCATGTCGCCGCGCAAGCTGGCGATCCACGAGAACGTCAGCGACTCGATCGACCTGCTGGCCGAGAAGGGCGTGCTCTGAGCGACAAGCCGAAGACGGTGGTCATCGTCATGACCAGCGGGCCCTCGCAGCCCGAGCGCTGCGCGACGCCGTTCTTCATGGCGGCCCTCTTCGCCGCGATGGACGCCGAGGTGACGGTGTACTTCACGATGGAGGGCATCCGGCTGGTGCAGCGCGGCGTCGCGGATACACTCTCGGTGGTGAAGGGCGGCAAGACGGTGATCGAGTTCATGCGCGACGCCAAGGCGGCGGGCGTGACCTTCCGCGCCTGCGCGCCGTCGATGCCCGGGTTCGGCGTGTCCGGCTCGGAGCTGATCCCGGAACTGGACGACGTCTCCAGCGGCGGCGCGCTCGCGGACCTGATCCTGGAGAGCGACAAGGTACTGACTTTCTGAGGGGATGACGATGGCGAACGTGAAGAACTGCAACCTGCCCGACGAACTGCTCTACAACGTCGACAACAACGTCTGGGTGCGCAAGGAGGCCGATGGCACGGTGACCATCGGCATGACGGCCTACGCGTGCGCGCTGGCGGGCGAGGTGGTGGCCTACACGCCGAAGAAGGTCGGCAAGTCGGTCGACCTGAACAAGTCCGCGGCGACGATCGAGTCCGGCAAGTGGGTCGGCCCGGTGAAGACGCCGGTGGCGGGCGAGGTCGTCGCGATCAACGATGCCGTGGCGGGGGCGCCCAAGAGCATCAACGCGGATCCCTACGGCGCGGGCTGGCTGGTCAGGATCAAGCCGGCGAACTGGGACGCAGAGTCGGCGGCGCTGGTCACCGGCGCCGGCGTCGCTGCGGCATTCGAGCAGAAGATGACCACGGATGGGTTCGCGGGCTGCCCGTGAGCCTCAGGGAAGTCATCGACGGCATCGAGGCGCTGGAACCCGGCCGCTTCGACGAGGCATTGCTCGCGGCGTATGCGCGCCGCGGCGTGCCGCGCCGGCCGATCCGCTTCCACACGCCCTCGTTCAAGGCCTATGCGACGAGCGAACTGGCCGGGCGCAAGGGCAGCTGGCCCGCGGTGTCGGTCACCGGCGGCGCCTGCAAGCTGCAGTGCGACCACTGCAAGGCGAAGATCCTCGAGCCGATGATTGCGGCAACCTCGCCGGAGGCGCTGTGGCGCGTGGCGAACGACGCCATCGCCGGCGGCGCGGGCGGCATGCTGCTCTCCGGTGGTTCGAACCACCGCGACGAGGTCGAGTACGGCCCGTTCCTGCCGGTGGTGCGACGGATCAAGGACCAACACCCGGCATTCCGCATCGCCATGCACACCGCGCTCGTCGATCGCGCGATGGCCGACGCGATCCGCGCGGCCGGCGTCGATGCGGCGATGCTGGACATCATCGGTTCGCAGGACACGCTCACGCAGGTCTATCACCTGAAGCGGCCCGTGGCGGACTTCGAAGCTTCGCTCGCGCATCTCTGCGACGCGGGCCTCGACGTCGTGCCGCACATCGTCATCGGACTGCACTACGGTACGCTGCTCGGCGAGTGGCAGGCGCTGGAGATGATCGCGCGCCACCGCGTGAAGGCGCTGGTGCTGGTAGTGGCGATGCCGATCTACGCCGGCGTGCAGCGTCCATTCGGCGTGCCGCCGGGCGCGGAGGTCGGCCGCTTTTTCGCCGATGCCCGCGACGCGATGGGCGACACGCCAGTGCTGCTCGGCTGCGCGCGTCCGGCGGGCCGCGCGAAGATCGAGATCGACGCCTATGCGGTGATGGCGGGGCTGGACGGCATCGCGCATCCAGCCGACGGCATCGTCGAACTTGCGATGCGGTCGGGCCGGGACACCTCGGTCCATTCGGCCTGCTGCTCGATCGGGCTCGACGACGCCGACGCGCCGCGCATCGCACCGGAAGCATTGATCGAGGCCGGACGCCGGACCCGGCGCCACTCGCTGCGCATCCCGCTGGTGGTGGCGAATGCGTGACTGCGACCTGCTGGTCGTCGGCCTCGGTCCCGCCGGATCGCGCGCGGCGACCGAGGCGGCGCGCGCGGGTTTCCAGGTGATCGCGCTGGAGCGCAAGAAGACGGTCGGCATCCCGGTGCAGTGCGCCGAGTTCATTCCGCTGCCGGTGTCCGGCTACGCGAAGTCCGGTGCCCGGGCGCAGCCGGTGTCGGCGATGTCCACGTTCCTGCCGTCCGGCACGAAGGCCGCGCGCGGCTTCGGCGGGCTGATGATCCGCCGCGACAAGTTCGACCAGGCGCTGGCGAAGGAAGCGGAAGCCGCGGGCGCCGTGCTGTGGACGGACACCTCGCTGCGCGCCATCGATCCCGTGGCGCACGTCGCGCAGGCCAGCACCGCCACGGGACTGCGCGACATCCGCTACAAGCTGATGGTGGCGGCGGATGGTCCGCTGTCGCAGGCGGCCGCGTGCCTCGACCTGCCGCGGCTGCGCGTCGTCACCACGCGCCAGTACACCGTGCCGCTGCTGCAACCGCACGACGACACCGACATCTGGCTGTCGCCGGCGTATCCCGGCGGCTACGCGTGGCTGTTCCCCAAGGGCAAGGTGGCGAACCTCGGGCTCGGCATCGACCCGCGCTTCGAGACCGACCTGAAGGCGCCGCTCGATGCGCTGCACGCGACGCTCGTGAAGGCAGGGCGTGTAGGAGACGAGGTGCTGCTGCGCACCGGCGGGCCGATCCCGGTCGGCGGCATGCGCGAGCGGCTGGTCGTAGGCGAGACGCTGTTCGCGGGCGACGCCGCGGGTTTCACGCATCCGGTGTCCGGCGCCGGCATCGCGCAGGCGGTGGCTTCCGGCGAGCGCGCGGGACGCGCGGCGGCGGCGTGGTTCGCCGGCGACGCGGATGCGCTGCGCGACTACGAGGACGAGATGCGCGAGCAGTACGAGGCGTCGCTGGAGCGCGGCCTCGCGGCGCGGCGGCGCATGGAGGCGGCCTGGCGCGCGCGCAGCGCCGAGGATGGCGCGCACCGCGGCGGCTGGATCGCGTTCGACGAATACTATGCAGCAGGCAACGGAGGTGCACGATGAGAGTCCTCGCAGCGGGTGTGCTTTCCGTGATGGCGATCTCCGCATCCGCGCAGGGCGGCGACCCGACGTACACGCTCCGCATGATGACGCCGGAGACGGCGCTGAAGGCTGCGCAGGCGGCGCTGAAGCGCTGCCGCGACAACGGTTTCCAGGCCGCGGTGGCGGTGGTCGACCGCATGGGAGTGACGCAGGTGATGCTGCGCGACCGTTTCGCCGGCCCGCACACGCCGCGCATGGCGATCGACAAGGCGTGGACAGCGGTGAGCTTCCGCACCAACACCACCGCGCTCGCGGAGGCGACGCAACAGGGCCAGCCGCAGAGCGGCATCCGCAACCGGCCGCGCGTTGCCGCGGTGGGCGGCGGCCTGATGGTCGAGGCGGGCGGTTCGCTCCTTGGCGCGATCGGCGTTTCCGGCGCGCCGGGCGGCAAGGAGGACGATGCCTGCGCGGCGGCCGGCATCGCGGCGATCCGCGACGAACTCGAACTGAGGTAAGGCCATGGAATCGATCCCCGCGCAGGGCGCGCCGGTCCGCTTCTATCGCCCGGACTACCGGGTGAAGACGCCGGAGATGCGCTCGCCCGAGTACGTGCAGATGAGCACCGCCGCGGCGATCACGCTCGGCCTGGTCCCCGGGAAGATGCACCGCACCTCGTGCACGCATTGCCTGAACCTGCTGGTCACCTACCCCGAAGGCTGCCGCGCGAACTGCGCGTACTGCGGCCTCGCGCGGCACCGCGAGGAGGCGCGCGACTACGCCGACCGAAATTTCATCCGCGTCGACTGGCCGACCGCGCGCTACGACGAGGTGATCGAGCGCATGAAGGACGGCGGCGACAAGGGCCGCTTCCAGCGCATGTGCATCTCCATGATCACGCACCCGCGCTCGAACGACGACACGTTCGCGTTGCTGGAGCGCTGGACCCGCGAGCTCGCGCACGTGCCGGTGTCGATCCTGTCGAACCCGACCACGCTGGAGCGCGACGACCTGGTGAAGATGAAATCGCTGGGCGCGGACATCTTCACGGTGGCATTGGACGCGGTGACGCCGGAGATCTTCGAGCGCACCCGCGGCAAGGGCGTCGATTCGCCCCACAGCTACGCGAAGTACTGGCGCATCCTGGAGGAAGCTGCCGAGGTGTTCGGGCCGGAGAAGTTCGGCGCGCACCTGATCTGCGGCATGGGCGAGACCGAGCGCGAGATCCTCGAGGTGGCGCAGCGCATCCGCGACCTCGGCGGGCACAACCACATGTTCGCATTCTTCCCCGAGAGCGGTTCGCTGATGGAGGACTGGCCCCCGGTTGACCGCGGCCAATGGCGCCGCGTGCAGCTGGCGAGGTATCTCATCGACTACCGCGGCGTGCGTGTCGGCGCCATGCGGTTCGACGATGCGGGAAGGGTGGCGGACTTTGGCGTTGGCGCCGACACGCTTGCCGCGGAGATCGCGGCCGGAACGCCGTTCCGCACCTCGGGCTGCCCGGGAAAGGACGATGATATCTCGGCGTGCAACCGCCCGTACGGCGATTCGTCGCCGACGGACATCCTGTCGTTCCCGTTCGCGCCGGCGAAGCGCGACGTCGCGAAAATCCGCCGCCAGATGGACGGAGAGGACGTTTCCGCCGGCCTATAATGGGCCGATGGGAGAGCAGGCCGCGAAGATCGCAGTGACGGACGTCGGCGCGCTGAAGAATGCGCTGCGCAAGTACACGCGCGGCCGCAAGCTGACGATTCCCGAATTCAACCAGGCCGCGCGGCTCGCGTGGCTCGGCTGCATTGCGCTGTCGCCGCTGGACCCCGAGGATCCCGATTGCCGGTCGTGGCTGCTGCACCTGCAGCACCCGCAGGGACTCGCCGGCGAGCTGCTCCACCTCGACGAGGCGCTGATGGGCCGCATGCACGTGCTCGATGCGGAGCAGGGCGGGAAGCTGGCGGAGATCCTGCTCGAAGGCGTGGAGGCGCGCGCGCAGGAGCTCGCCGCGCTCGACCGCAGGGACTTCTATCTCGGCAAGTTCATGCGCGCGGACGGCGCCTGATGGCCTGGCCTGCGCGCTGGATGCGGCTGGCGCCGATCGAGGAGGAAGCCGGGCGTCGCGCGATCTACGCCGCGCTCGCGGGCATGCAGGCGGAGACTGCACCGCCCATCCTCGCCTGGGTGCAGGGCGATCCGCGCCACGACTTCGCGCTGATCGTGCCGAAGCGCTTCGCGCCGGGACGCCCGTCGCGCTGGCCTTCGTGGGCGCTGTCGCCCGCGGTCGCCACGTGCCGGCAGTTCGGGCTGCGGGTGTACCTGGACGGCGCGGGCCTGTGGCTGCACGGCCAGCCGTACGCGGACAGCAGCATCGAGGAGGTGGGCGACTGCGCGGTCGCCGCCTCGAGCATGACCATCCCGTTCCCGGTGGAGCGGCATGTCGAGGACCAGTTCAGGCTGCGCATCGAGGCGCAGTACGACTGGGGTTTCGAGACCTCGTGGCCGACCCCGGCCGAGGCGAATGCCATCGCAGAGGCAAGGAGCGAGTTCGCATGGTGAGGAGAAGGAATTTCCTCGCGGGCGCCGCGGCGCTGCTGCCGGTGCTGGCGATCCGCGACGCGCTCGCGGCGGGCGGCGTCGAGAAGGGCGTGGCGCGCGTGCAGGGCGACGCGCGCATCAACGGCGTGCCGGCGAAGGTCGGCATGGACGTCAAGGGCGGCGACGTGGTGAGCACATTCGCCAACGGGCAGATCGTGTTCGTGGTCAACAAGGATGCGTTCCTGGTGCGCGCCAATTCGCGCGTCGAACTCGAGGGCGGTGCCGGCTCCGTGGTGCTGACCGGGCTGCGCCTGGTCACGGGCGCGCTGATGTCGGTTTTCGCCAGCGGCGAGAGGAAGACCGTCCGCTCGACGACGGCGACGATCGGCATCCGGGGCACGGGACTCTACGTGGAGTCCGAAAAGGACAGGTCCTACGTCTGCACCTGCTACGGCGAGACCGAGGTGGTGTCGAACGACGATCCGTCGGCGCGCGAAGTGATCGCCACGACCTACCACGACCAGCCGCGCTACGTGATGGCGAAGGGCGCGCCGCAGATGCTGATGGGCGCGCCGGTGGTGAACCACACCGACGCCGAGCTCATCATGCTCGAGGCGCTGGTGGGCCGCACGCCGCCGTTCGGTTCGGCAGGGCTGAAGTACTAGCCCGTCACGCCTTGCTTGCCGGGATCCCCATCTTCTCGTAGACCGGCCGGATCGCGATCCGGATCGCCGGCAGCTTCAGCCAGTAGGCCAGCGCGGCGAGCAGCGCGCCGCCGCCGCCGATCGCCAGCGTCAGCGGCGGGCCGATGTGTTCCGCGGCCCAGCCGGCGACCAGCGCGCCGATCGGCGACATGCCGAGGAAGGACACCATGTAGATCGCGGCGACGCGCGCTCGCAGGCGGTCCTCGACGATGGTCTGCAGCACCGTGTTGGTCGCGGTCGCGGTGAGCATCATCCCCATGCCGACGAAGTAGATGCACAGCGCGCCCAGCCAGACGGCGCGCGTGAACGTGAAGGCGATCACGGCGATCGAGCAGGTCGCCGCGGCCAGCGGCATCAGCGACAGCAGGCCCCGCACGCTGGGCCGCAGCGCGAGGTACAGCACGCCGCTCACCGCGCCGAGGCCGCCGGCGCCGATCAGGATCCCGAGCGTGCCGGAGTCGCCGTGGAACACTTCCTTGGCGAAGTACGGCGCCAGCGCCTGGTAGGGCGAGGTCAGCAGCGCGAGCGCGGCGACGAGCAGCAGCGCGCAGCGCGTCGGCAGGAAGCCGAAGGCCCAGCGGAAGCCCGCCGAGAACTGCGTGAACCACGCGTCCCTGCTCGCCTCCGGCTTGCGAGGCACGGGGCGGATCACCCACAGCGCGGCGAGCACCGCGCAGTACAGCGCCGCGTTCAGGCCGAAGCCCCAGGTCTCGCCGAACGCGGCGATCACCGCGCCGCCGATCATCGGGCCGACGAAGCGCGCGCTGTTCATCAGCGCCGAGCTGACCGCGATCGCGTTCGGCAGGTCCTCGCGGCCGCCGACCAGCTCGATGATCATCGACTGCCGCGCCGGCCCGTCGAACGCGTTGACCACGCCGATGGTGAAGTTGGAGGCGATCAGGTGCCAGGGCTCGATATGCCCGTAGACCAGCAGCACGAGCATCACCAGCGCCTGCGCCAGGCCGGCGCTCTGAGCGTACGCCAGCACGCGGCGCTTGTTCAGCCGGTCGACCCACACCGCGGCGACAGGCGCGAGCAGCGTGATCGGGATGTACATCGCGAAGGTCGCGAGGCCGAGCAGGAACGCGGAACCGGTGAGCTTGTAGATCAGCCAGCTGGTGGCGATGTTCTGCAGCCAGATGCCGATCTGGGCCAGTCCCTTGCCGACGAAGTAGTAGCGGAAGTCGCGGTGCCGGAATGCGCGCAGGCCGTGCGGCAGGCGCATGCCGGTTCAGGCCCCCGCGGAGAGCTTATCGAGCTGGGGCCGCAGGTTGGCGAGCGTGGCCTCGAAGCCGGCGAGGCGGGCCTTCTCCTGCTCGACCACCTTGGCAGGCGCGCGGTCGACAAAGGACGCGTTGCCGAGCTTGGCGCGGCACTTGACGATCTCGCCCTCGATGCGCGTGACTTCCTTGCCCAGGCGCTCGCGCTCGGCGGCGGGATCGACCTGCACGTGCAGCATCAGGCGCAGGCCGCCGGCGAGGGCGACCGGCGCGTCGGCCTGCGGCAGCGCCGCAACGGCATTCACGGCTTCCAGGCGCGCGAGGAACTGCAGGTATGGCGCCAGCACGCCGAGATCGCCCTCGACGAAGAGCGGCACGCGCAGGCCGGGCTGCAGGCCCATCTCGCCGCGCAGGTTGCGGCAGGCGTCGACGATCTCCTTCAGCCGCGCCATGTCCGCCTCCGCCGCCTCGTCGACCTTCTCCGCCTGCGGCTGCGGGTAGGGCGCGAGCATGATCGTGTCGCCCGCCTTCCCTGCAAGCGGCGCCACCGTCTGCCAGAGTTCCTCGGTGATGAACGGGATCAGCGGGTGCGCGAGGCGCAGCGTCGCCTCCAGC
>SXGR01189188.1_pt1 | contig 28210 bp, 21 predicted proteins | sample 3174711 | NCBI WGS metagenome assembly SXGR01 (sample SAMN11356860, study PRJNA531348) | freshwater metagenome | isolation source: freshwater sample F1-60 | place: China: Fuxian Lake, Yuxi | collected 2017-12-25
CGATCGTCTCTTCAAGCTGGCGACGAAGGAACGTGCCGGTCTTGTCGGCGTCGAGTATCCGCTTGCTGCTGCCCTTGTAGGCCTGCATCTCCTTGACAACGTCGTCGGTGACGCCGGCGGCGCGCAGGCGCTCGCGGAACTGCCTCGAGACCCAGCCGACGATGCGTGGGTTCAGGGCGTGGAGCATCGACGTTGTGTTGACGGCCTTCGTTAGGATGTTGTTGACTTTCCCCTTGCCGATGCTGAGGTCGCCGACAACCTGTGCAATGTCTGCGGCCAGGCTGCGGAGGCCGGAGTCGTCGAACGACGGGTCGATCGCCGAGAACGTGCGGCTGCCAGTGAGCGTCAGCGGGTCCGGACCCGGGTCCGTCTCGACATCCTCCTCACCCCACTTGCCGCCACGGTCCTTCGGCTTGCCCTTACCCGTCTTCCTGGCAGCAGCAGCCGAGGTCGTCGCCTTTGCGTCGGCGACAGCCCTCCTGGCTGAGGCTCCACCGGCCTCGACAGACGAGGCCATGAGCGGGTTGGTCAGTCCCTCGGCAATCATTCGCTCAAGGCCGAGGAGCTCCCTTTCGAGCTCAAGAGACCTGGTCCTGGCGGCGACGTACTTGCGGTCGTCGCTGTCGAGCTTCTTGAGCTTGCCGTCCTTGTCCCGGCGAAGGTCGTTTGCGGCCTTCCGCAAGTCGGCAGCCTCTCGCCTCAGGCCCGCAAGCTCGACCGCCTTCGGGTCGGAGGCGACGGCCATGGCGAGCCTGGCCTCCGCCTTCTTGGCCGCTCGCTCGGCGAGAACGGCGCGCTCGGCCAGGGAACGCACAGCCGTTGGAATGCCGGCCAGTTCACGGTCGGCCGCAATCTTCGTCTCGGCAAGGTCAGCCAGGATGGGGGGCTGGACGGCTGCTCTGGCCTCGTCGGCGGCGTCGATTCGGACGATCGCGTTTTGGAGGGCGGCGTCCACATCGGCGGCCTTCTTCTTTGCCGCAAGCTCCCTGGCTGCCCCGCTCAATGACCAAGCCTTCTTCTCGCCGCGCTCCTTGGCCAGTCCCGCCAGTTCCGGCGGGCTTGACAGTTCTCGACCAAGGGCCTCAGCGTCCCGGCGCGCGATATGAATGCCAACCAGGACGTCCGAGGTGATGGGATTCCCCTTCTTCCAGGCGTTCGCAGCGGCAAGGGCGCGCTCGCGCATCTTCTGCCCGACGCTCTCCATCGCCACGGACTTGTGGGCCAACTCCTCGGCTCGCAGCAGGCGGGCGAGCGCCTTCTTCGACGCTTTCCTCGTCGCATCGTCGGCCGCAGCCAGAGCCTGTGAGAGCCTGGCGCCGGCCGCGATTGAAGTGTGGAACAACTCACGAGCTTGATTGAACCTGCCTTCATGCTCTGGCCCGGCTGCCTTGGCCGCCTCGTCGAGCTTGGCCAGAGCCGTTCGCTCTCGCGCTGACATATCCTCCGCCCGGCCAACAGCGGCCACGCGGGAGTCAATCCTCGGCATCGGCTGGAGATTGGCCTTCTTCGCGGCCTGGCGCTCCGCGTTGTCGGCGGCACGCGCCGCTGCCATCTCGGTTTGAGCCCGGAAGTCAGCGCGCTTGGTGTCGGTAACAGCGACCGCCTCCGGCGACGGCGTAGCCCGCAGGGCCGCTTCGTGATGGCGGCCGAGCTCCGCCTCCATTCCAGGCTTGCGCTTGGCGGCCGAGTACAGGCGGCGAGCTTCGCCAACGGTCTCCTTCGGAGCGTCACTCAGGTCGGTGCGGCGCTTGCTGGCGGCGACGGCGAACTCTAGGTCGGCGCTCGTGGCCGCTCGCTGGTCCATCGAGGCCGAAGAGTGGGCTGCGCGCGAGAAGTCCGACGCCTCCGGGTCGGCGCTGATCTTGCCGTCGCGCCACTCGTTGTGGCGGTAGTTCAGCGGGTAGTTGACCGTGCCACCGTCAATGCCTGCAGCCCGAACCCCTCCAGACCTCACAGCCTCGGCGAGCGGGCCGGACACCGTCTTGACGGCCTGCGACTCGTGCATTGCGTCGACAGCGGCAGCCCTGGCGGCGGCCTCCGCCACCTGGTCGGCCTGCGTGTTCGGGTCCCGAATCTGCCTGGCCACCGCCGCATCGGCCTCGGCGTCATTGAGCGCGATGCCGTGCCTGCGGCTGGCGTCGAACTTGGCAGCCTTGCGAAGCAGCAGGCTGGTCGCCTTGCCGGCAAAGGGAGCGCCTGCGCCCACAAGAAGCGCGCCAGCAGGGCCGATGGCGTCAGAACCGAGGGCGCCAACGGTGGCCGCGCCCCTGGCTGCGCGACCGATGGTGCGCGCCACCTTCTCCGGACCCGACAGGTCAAGGCCGGACGCCGCCGTGTCCAGCGGCTGCGATGCAACCGGCGCCTTCGAGCCTGCCTTCCGAGCCTCAACGGCGACCTCGGCCGGGTCGACGGCGCCGCTGGCGACGGCCTTCCCGAGAAGCTCCCTGTGCCTCGCCGCCTCCGCCGTGTTGACGGGCGCGTCCTTGATGTTGGCCGACCACCGCGAGTCCACGCCGGGGTCCATCAGTTCTGCGGCGACGCCAGCGGCCTTGGCCGCCTTGCCGAGCCCCTTGCCCTTCAGCGCGAACTTGGCTGCGCGCGAGGCTGCGCCAGCGGTCTTGGTCGCGGGAGAGATGTCGAGGACGCGCGTGGGGTCTCGGTACAGGGCCTCGCGAGGAGACGACAGCAGGTAGGCCATGTCGCGAACCGAAGCCTCGCCGACCTCCTCGCCAAACTGCTGGGCGTTGCCGAGCCGCTCCGCGTCCTCGATGGCCCCAGGGAGACCGGTCAGCCCGCTCCACATGCGGGACGTTCCCTCGCGAAGATTCGTGAGGAACGGCTTACTGTCGGCCTCGGCCTCCTGGTCTTCGTAGACCTGCTGCTTCTTCCGCTCTGCAGTCGGGTCCCATTCCCGCAGGTTCTTGCGCGGCGCGTCGTATGTGTCTCTCCCAGACCCTAGATCGACGGAGTCGAGGCCGGTTGCTCGCACCAAGCCGAGTACCGCCCCGAGCGCGGCCTTGGCTGTGCCTTTGGTGAGGGTCTTCGCCCGGACGTCGAGCGACTGCTGCTCAGCGGCCTTGCTGCGAACCAAGCCAATGACCGCCGCGCGAGTCTCTGGCGAGAGGTTGGCGAGGTGAGGGGCCAGCGTCGTTAGCGTTTGACGGACCCGCGCGTCGTAGTCATCAACCCGCGACTCAGGCTTGACCCGCTCGAAGTCGGTGTCCCTTGGCATTATCTGGCCTTCGGCCTTTTGCTTTGGAAGAGGTTGGTGACGTGCGCTTCAGCCTCACGCTGAGGCACGCCTGCTCCCATCAAGTCGTTCACCATCTCGTCGAAAACCAAGCCATTCATTTGCTCCTGCTTTTCAGCAGCCCGGCCGGACAGGCCGCCGAAGCGTACCTCGCCGCCGACGAGTTTTTTGTTGAAGTCCGTGTCGATGCGGCGCTTGGCGATAGTTGTCCTGTCAATAACGGGGGCGGGCGGCCGCGCAGCCGCGGCCTTGGTCGTCGCCAGTCGCTTCCTCTCGCTCTCAGTAGCGGCCCGGCGCTCTCTCGCCGTGGTATCGGCAGAACTGACCGAGCGCCCGGGTCCGGCTCCAGGGCGCGGAGGTTCCGGATCGATCTGAACGCCTGCTGCGGATATGCCCTGCAGCTCATGAAGCCCGGGGAGGTACCCGGTCCTGGCGTAAAAGTCGCGCATCTGGTCCGTGGTCATCCTGACAATGCGGCCGTCTTGCGTCTTGATGTAGGGGTTCGGCTGCTCTCCGCGAGCGTTCGCCTGGCTCAAAGCCGTCTCGAAGTTGGTCTCATCAGCCCGCAAGATTGCCCTTGGCTTCTCCGCATTGCGCCAACTGCGCCTATTCCGGCTGTCGGCGCGACCTTCTGCCTGGGTGGCGAGGGTGCTGCGGTGCAGACTCGGGCGGAACCTGGTCTCCGTCTGAGCCTGCAGGACCTTGTGCTTGTTCAGATCGGGGCGCACGGAGGCGTCAGAAACCTTGATGTCTGCGCTGGCACTATTGGCCCGGAGATCGTCCGGCAGCATGGCCCGGCCTCTCTCCGCCTGGAAGAGGTTGAGGTCCCCTCGGGTTTGGCTAGAGTGAGCCGAGGCTGCCGCTCTGGCCTTGTTGCTTTCCAGCATCGGGTCGATCTCGCCGTACTTCAACAGGGCCCTTCGCGCCTTGTCGAGGTGAGCGCCGGTCGCCATCTCAAAGAGCGTGGATGGGCCAACGTCTGAAAGCCGGGAGTGCCGCGACGCCTCCAGCAGTGCCTTGACCCGGGCCCGGTCGCCACGCTGCGCCGCGTCCTGGAGGGCTGCGGCCGTCTGGGTGAAGGTGCTGAAGCGGTCGCCGTCGGCGGACTTCATGAGGCCAGCCAATTGATTGCGGTCCGGCGCGAAGGCTGCCAAACTCCGTGGTTGGCCTGATTGAGTTGCGATCCCGGCATCATTTTGGGCATTGGCCATAGGCTCCGCCTGCGCCGCCTGCGGAGACGGCATCGGTCGGCCACCGCCTCGCGGCATCGAGAACGTGTTGCCGCCAGCCTCCGGCGCGCTCTGCGCCACCAGGCCACTGCGGAGCGGCCCGCTGCGTTGCTTGGCGAACTTCTCGGTGACGCGAGGGTCGATGGTGTTCTCGTCACCGAGCCTGCGAGCGGCTTCTGCGTCGCTGACCTTACCCTCAAGGCCGCGCTCTGCCTCTGCCATCTGGGCGTGAACGGCCCGCATCCCGTCTTCGTAGCGGGCCTGCGACGGGAAGCGCAGGCCGGACAACGGTCCTGGCATCACCGGCTGACCGCCGGCCAACTTCATCGTCGCGCGGTCTCTGGCCTCTGCTGCATCGTAGTCGTCCGAGCGTGGACCAGCGGCGCCGCCCATGTCGAAGTCGAATCCGCCGACATCGGCTGCCTCGCGCATGGCGGTGTCCATGGTGCCTTTCATGGGGTAGGCCGGGACGTTCCAGTCAAACTCCTGGCCGGCGCGGCCGGACCGTTCCAGCGCGGCCATGCCCATGCGCTCCGGCGTCGGAGCGGCGCGAGCGGACAACGGCTGTGGCGTCTCGGCACGATTGTCGCTTGCGGGCGGCGGGTTTGGATTGGCCGGGCCATTTGCGCCAGCCGCAGAAAATTGGTCTGCTAATGGTTCGAATCGACCCCGCGCAGGCCCCGGCTTACCACGATCGGCCTCGTAGATGGCCTCGTCGAAGTCATCCGTGAGCGTGGTCTGCTTGGAACTGTCGCCCTTGCGGCCAAACAACGGGACAACCTTGTCGGCGAGGCCGTAGGCGTCCTTGGCAAGTCCGGCGACCGCGCCAATCTGGCTCAGGGTGTTGCTCGTCATTTTTTGGTCGCGCAACTGCGTGAGCTGCCTCTCGGCAGCTAGCTCGTCCAGGGCCTTCTGGCGAGCAACGCGCTTGCGGAATCCGCGAGGAAGGAGGTTCGCCGCCATCGTTAGGTCTTCCCTGCCTGGGAGGTTTCTCCGGTGCCGTAGAACTGCTCGTCGTACTGCTTCTTCATCTCGACCAGCGCTTGGCGCAACACCGGGTCGGTGGACTCATTGATCAGCCCTCCCATCTGGGCCTCGTACTGCGCTTCCTCCGCGTCGGTGTTGTATACACCCTCGTACTCATCGAAGATCTTGGCCATGGCAGCCCGGGCCTCGCCCAACTCCGCGCCACGGATGGCCTCCAGCGACCCGCCGGCTTCCTGCATGGCGTCGTAGCCGCCGGTCACGACGCCCTGGAGGTCGCCGGACATGGCGCCGAGTTGCCCTTGGGCGGCCATCATCGTCTTGGCGGCATCCGTCGTCGCGTTGGCGCCGAACTGGGCCGAAGCGAGGCCGCCCTGTAGGCCGGACTGCTGTAGCGCCCCGAGGCCGCCAGCGCCCTGCGACGCCGCCTGCGCGCCGGCCGAACCGAGCGCCTGGGCCCCCTGCGACCTGATGGCTCCGAGTCCGGCCTGCTTGGCTGAGTCAAGCTGCCAGGGCAGGTTTGAAACCAACTGCTGCTGGCCCTGCAGCGCCTGCATGGCGCCCTTGCGGGCGGCGCCGATGCCTCTCTCGAGGTCTTTGAACTGGCCGGCTTTCGCGCCGTAGGCACCGACGGCGCCCTGCCCGACCTGACTGTGAGCCAAGTCGAGATTGTTTGGAGCGGCTGTCGCCATGAAGACCCCCCTTACATCGAAACGGGCCAGTCGTCGCCGACCAACGGCCGCTTCCCGACGATTACCACAAAGTTTCCGCCAACGCCAGCGTACATGTGGTTGGCCGGCGCGGCAGCCAGGTCCGCACCGGTGTCCACGATCTTCCAGCGCACGCAAAGGTGCGTCTCTAGCCCGCGAGTCGCCGATGCGCCACCGCCAATCGAACTGCGGGCCGAACTGCGGGTGGTGCCCCTGGCCGCGTAGACCGGCGTTCCTTGGGCGATGGCGCCACCAAGGACGTTCAACGGGGCCACGCCTCCGGCGCCAACCAGCGGCACCTGAACCACCTCGAACTGGAACTCCTCGTCGGTCATGCGCTGGTTGCTGGCCACGCGGGCGCGGTCGATCGTCACGGCCGGCAGCGCCGAGACCAGGGAGTTCAGGCGAGCGACCTGTTCCCAGTCCACTTGGTCCGACCTGATTCCCGTGTAGAGGCCGACGCCGATGTCGTGGGACAGCGTCGGCGACGTCGGCTTCAAGCCGCGCACAACCTCGCCGAGACCGCCGAACCACGTCGACTGCCCATTCGGGCCTCCGTAGTTCATCACCGCGTAAACGTGGTGGATTTCGATCGGCCAGTTCAGTGGGATGAAGGTCTCGTCCCAGATGTTCCGAAACGGAACTCCGGCGGTGATGTAGGGGTGGTTCGCCACGTTGTGGCCGCCAATCTGGCCGTACTGGCCGAAGTTGCTGAACATCGGCACCACCATCACCATGTAGCCGCTGTCGGCGGTGATGTGGGTGTTGCGCGGACGCCAGCCGTCGGCCGGGAATCCGCCGCGCAAGAGTTGCCGAATCTTCTGGTCGAGCGTGTCGAGGTTGGTCTGGATGCCGTCTGAGGTGTCGCTCTCAATGTTCGAGTTGCCCGCCGGCGCGGAGACCGTCACGGTGTCGGCCAGGGTTGTGCCGACGTGAGACGGCTGGTTCTGCAACTGCGTGCCGTGAGACAGGACTTGCGTTGAGAACTTGAGCGAGACCAACATCGACGGCAGTTCGTAGTTGGTGTTCGAGTCAGAGAAGAGTTGCCCGAGCTCATCGGCAGATACAGCAATCACCAGGGTCTTGTATGGGCTGACAGCCAGGGCCAGGTCCGGCCACACCTGTGGGTTGAACCGCAAGGCCTCGCCGACGAAGGCCTCGGTTGGCAGCATCGCCGAGAACAACTCCACGTCTGGGTCGTGACCGGCGTCGGAGTCGAGCCACAGTGCTGTCTTGGCCAAGATCGAGATCTTGATTGCCGCGTTCGTCGCCGTGTTCTGGGGGTCGGCGCTGGTTGTCGTGTAGAAGCCGGGCTCCGCTCCCTGGTCGAAGGAGATCGACACCTCCTCGAGGACGGGCACCGGATCGCCCGAGAAGATCTGCCCCGATGTGTTCAACTCGTCCTGGGTTGGCATCAGCGGAATCGGAACGGCGAAGTGGCGGGTGTTGTCGTAGCCCGCCGACTTGACCACCGTCACCGCTCCCGGGTCGATCTGCCACAGGTGGTACAGAGACGCCGCCGGGAACCAAACGTCGACCCGGAACGGCACCGTCTGCTTGGCCAAGTTGTCCTTGTTGAGCCCCTTGGCCGACAAGGCTGTGGCCACCGCCTGCAACGGCGTGAAGACGTGCTGCAAGAGCAGTTTGACGCCGCGCGCCATCCGGCTTCGAGTGAAGATGCTCATACCGGCTCCAGCAGGGTGATCGTCTTGCTCCAGTGACCGGCGGTCCAGGGCGCCTCGACCTCCCACGGCGTGCCGTAGGAAGTCCCTGCGGGGTAGCTCGGCAGGATGAGGCCGGCGACGCACCTGGCGTATGGCGGCAGCGGAACGTCGAGCTCAACGTCGATCGACAGGCCGGAGGCGTAGCCGTTGGCGCCAGCCATCACCGGCAGCATATTCGCCGGCGCGGCCGGCAGCGGCAGCAGCGGGTAGATGAGTTGGGCGCTGGCCCGGAACCTCTCGCGCAGCAGCACCAGCGAGGACTTGTCGCGGCGCTCGATCACCGACGGGTTCATCACCAGGACCTCGACACAGATGTCGTTGATGAAGTCGCCAAGGACTGAGCCCTCCGGCGCGACGGCGCCGTACTGCCAATCGTAGGTCTCGTAGGGCTCAACCTGCAGGCAGGTGGCCGAGATGCGGCGCAGCCTCGACCGGTCCTTGGACGACCAACTCGTAGCCCACGCAACATGCTCCTCTGGCGCAAGACCGGGCGCGGAGTAGCCCTTCCATCGGAAGCGGTTGGTGTTCAAGTTCGTTGAGTTGACAATGAAGAACGCCGACGGCGGCGACGCAACCTTCTTGAAGGGGGTGCCGGTAGACGTGGTGTTCGGGTGCCAGTGGGTGTGCAGCGTCCTCTCGACCCACCGGTGCTGGCGGTCTCCGGCGCGCAAGGCGTTGAAGCGGTCGACGACGCTGGCCAGCGCGCGGTCGATGCGATTACCGTCGATCGTAACGCCAGCGCCGAACTGGTCTCTGGTCAGAAGGTGAGGCATTAGACCTCCGAGACCACGGTGACGTTGACGTGGGCGCCTGGCACAAGCTTGACCACGCCAGTCGCGTCCACCGCTGCGGCGACACCCGCGTTGGAGATGGCGCCCGTGGCCGACGTGCTTGCCGGCCCAAGCACTGTACCAGTGAACACGGCGCGACCGCCAGACTCAACAGAAACGAGCGCCCCGCCCGACGTCTGGTTCAGCACCGCTGCGTTGACGGTGGTGCGAGCTGTCGGGCCAACACCAAGACACGGTCCGGATGTCGCCCAGACCGTCAGGCCGCAGAAGACGACGTTGCCGGCCGACACCTGCACCACCGCGCCAGACCTCGCGCCAGACTGCGTCAGCGACGCCATGTAAATGGTGGCGTTGGCGCTCACCACCAACTGCGATGCCGTCGCCCCAGGGACGAACACAACGACCGCGCCGGCCACGTCAACGACCACGCGACCGTGGTCGCCGGGCATCAGGATGACGCCCTTCCCTGGCCGGTTCGAGATGTCAAGCGACTCACCGGCGTTGACAAGGCTCGACGCCAAGCGCGCCAGGAATGCCACGGCATCGTCGCCAGGCCCCGCAACCCTCTCCTCGCTCCCGTTCCGTTTGACGCGCGCAGGAAGGCGGCCGAGCGTCATCGGTTCCACCTTCGGGCCACGCCCACGATCTGACCAACAAGGTCGATAGACCGGATGAGGAGCCGCTGCCCAACTCCACGAATGTGCCCGAAGAACAACATCTGAGCGCCCTCGCCCTTGACGCTGTTGCTCACGTTCAGCGTATCAAGCTGCTCGTCGGCGATGAGTGTGTTGCCGTTGGTGGTGCCGTTGTCGCCCCACTTGGCCACGCCGCCCTCGAACAGATTCTTGGCCAGGGCGGTCGTGATGCCCTCCAGCCGAGCCCGGACGGTTGAGCGCGCCACCACCTCATTGGCCAAGAGGTAGTCGGTGATCTGCCCGGAGAAGTCGCGCCAGTCCGCACCGCTCACCGCGTTCATCAGACCGAACTTGCTGGAGCCGGAAATCGTCGTGCCGTCACCGTGGGACACCATCCCCAGGATGGCCCCGCGCAAGCGCAGCAGCCGCCACTCGGCGTCGCGATCGATCTCGGACGCCGCTTTGTATCCTGTCGAGACGGCCCAGTCGACCGGCTGCGCGGTCGTCCATGTCGTGTCCCTCTCGCCGATCCACCCGGGTTCCCAGGCAAACACGGCCATCTGGTGGACTGCCGCCGTCTGGTCTCGGATGGTCGCCACTGCGACCGAGGACCACACCGTGGTCGAGTCGCCGGCGGGCGGGAGCAGCGGCAACCAGAAGAGCGGGACCTTGCCCTCGCCAGCAGCAATCAGCCACGGCCGGCACGTCCAGGTCTCGACGATGCCTGCGTAGTTGCCGTCGAACCCGGCAACGAGGTCATGCCCGCCGGCCGCCGGAATGCCGGCGTTGTACATCCGAATCTCTGCGCCAGCAGCAGGGGCGGCAAAGCCCCAGCCGTCGCGGCTCTTGTCGCGCTCGGCCGGGAACAGGACGTCGATCACCGAACTGCCGAAGCTCACCGGAGAGAAGAACCACTGCGAGTCGATGGTCATCTCCAGGTTGACGAGATCGACCGCCGTGACGCCCGCCGGCGGGTGCATGTAGACCGGGAACAGAAGCGTGTTCTGGGTGGCGACGGCCACGCCGAGTTTGTCGCCGGTCTTGAGCAGCGTTGGCTTGCCGATGACGAAGGCGCCCTCGTTGGTCTGGTTGAAGGCCTTGAAGTAGCCCACCAGGAGCCGCTGATCCAACTCGGCAGCCGATGTCCGATCGATGGCGCCCCCAACCCCAAGCTCACAGATGACTGCCGCCCCGTCATCGTAAGGGCTGCCGGACACCGGAGTGCCGGAGTACTCCTCCGGGCCGGAAACCAAGAAGAGGCGCCCGGCAGCCCCCGACAGGTGAGGCGCCCGCAGGCGGTTGACCGACTCCACATTGGCAGCCGTCGGCGACGCCTGGGTGTCGGTCGTCCACAGCGACCAGGCTCCGCGCGACAGACACAGGGCGCTCTGGTAGGTCGGCAGCCCGACGAACACCGCGCTGTTGTCGGAGTCGTAAGCCATGTGGATGTTCGGGTCGTCCCAGAGGATGAAGCTGCCTGGCTGACGAAGGGCGAGCGACGTCTCGCCGGCCGCGTTGTAGTAACTCGACAGCGGATTGCTCAGGCCATCGAAGAACAGGCCCTCGAGTTGACTGCCAATCGGAGTGATGTCGGTTCCGCCGTCGAAGGCGTAGATGTTGACCTTGTCCGCCCAGATCAACTGCCGGTCGGCCGACACCCGGGCTTGCGCCCCGAAACACCCGACTGTCGCAGACAACTGTCTAATGTCGGCGTAGTCGAGCAAGCCGTTAGGCGGCAACCGGAGCAGCCACGTCTCGTCCTTGGTCATCGCCACGATGGCGCCAGAAGCCTCGCCGACGGCAACCAGTTCACCCCGGGTCGGCAACGTCACGACGTTCGATGCGCGAATCGACCCAAAGGCGCCGGCGTCAGAGAGGTAGACCGAACGCCCCTGGACGTAGCACGTCATCGCGCCGACCCGACACGCATCGACGGGTGCGGGGACCAGGTCAGAGCCCAGGTAGGCAAAGCCGGCCGAGAGCGCGCCGTCCGACGGCACCACCCGAATCAGGCAGGCGGGCTCGCCTTCCGGACGGTGGCTCGACTGTGGCGCCGACCCGTTCACGGACGAGAGACCCTGGACGCCGAAGTCGCTGGGCATGTAGGCCCAGACGCCAATCTCCTTCGAGCCGAACAGGACCGTGCCGTTCGATGCCTGCGCGAAGAAGGGCCTCGGCGCCTCCATGGCCGTCTGCCACGCCTGCAGGTCCTTGGTCCGGCTGGTCGAGTAGACGGGCTTCCAGAACGCCGGCGGCTGGGCGCTGTCGCCGCGCTGCGACGTCTGTGCATGCAAGGTGAAGTCGTAGGAGCAGCGAAGGTCCGCGTCGTGGACAACCAGGGCGTAGCGCTCGACGGTCGAAGATCGCGGTAGGGTGTCGGCCGAGAAGCCGGACAGACGCCACAGCGACAACACCTGCACCGTGCCGAACGACGTCTCGATCGAGAACGACCCAAGCAGTTCGCGGAGGCCGCCATCGGTCGCGGGGCCGGACTGCGACGACGACACCTTGGCAATCTGCCCGAAGCCCGGCCGGACCTCCCAGCCGTCGAGGCGGCGCCAGACGTTCAGCAGGAACGGACCCTTGTCCACGCGACTCAGGTCCATGCCGCCAGGCATCCCCGAGATTGTCTGGGGCGGCTGCATCACCACCCCCCAAAGAACGTGTCCCTGACCCCGGCTCCGGAGCCGTGGCGGCCGGAGATGTGCGCCCGCAGCGCGCCCTCAAGGGACCGCCTGCGCTCGAAGATGCCAATCGCCGGGTTGCCGTCTCGCTGGGCGTAGTAGTCCGTGTAGGCGATGTAGGCGATCAACTCCTGCAAGTCGTCGGGGACGTCGTCGATGAACTGAGTGTCGGCGACGCCGTCGAGCGCCCAGTTGACCGTGGAGTCCGGGACGTAGTGCAGCCGCAGCGTGCCGGTGTAGGAGTTGGAGAAGTGCAGCGTCGTGTTCCTCAGCGCATAGGTCCCGATGAACTGCAGCGACGCCGTCGTCCACGGGACGATGATGTCTTCGAGTTGGTCCGCCGGCCGCAACCAGCCGACCGACGTGCCGGCGGAGTTGATGACCTCGATGAGCAGCAGCTTCATCAGCCGGGTCGCCGTCGGGCTTGCGCCAAGGACGGTCACCGCGCCAGTTGCCAAGTTGTATGTCGAGCCAGCAACCGTGAGGTCGACAGTGGTCGCATAGAACCAGGAGTCGCTGTCGGTCACCACGCGCCGGAAGGTCTTGTAGGCGCGCTTGAGCGCACTTCGGGCGTCGGCGTCATCGACGAAGGAGATCGTCCCCTCGTCGATGAGCTGGTTGAACAGCGCCCTGACTTCGGTGACGATCATGGCGCCCCCGTCCTGCCGCCCGACTTGAAGGCCACCGCGTCCTGGCTCTTGCTGGAGCCGTTCTCTCTGGTCGCCGGCCCGGCCTGCTGCCCGCGACGCGCGTCAGGCGCGCCAGGCTGGCCGGGGAGCGGGGCCTTGTTGCCGCCGCCACCGCCGCCAGCGTTCGGTCCCCTTGGCGAGCCCATCGGGGGCGAAGGCTGGCCGCCCTGGTTTCCGGCCATCAACTGCGCCCGGGTCATCACCACGTCCTGGTACAGAATCCAGACGTTGTTGAGCGCTTGCAGCGAGTCCGTGGCGTTGCCGATGCTCGCCTCGGGGTCTGGCTCGACACCCTCCATCATCGACTGCTGCTGGGCCATCTGGGCCTGCTCGGCTTCCATCTGGGCCTGCTCCGCGAGCTCCTTCTTGGCCTCGTAGTAGGCCGGGCTCCGGATGAAGTCGCCGAACACACGCTCGACGCTCTCCATGAAGCCTGGGTCCTGGACCCACTCGACGGTGTCGCCGTTGAGCATGGCCTCAAGCAGGCTCCGGCTGTAGTAGTCTTCCTGCACCTTCTTGAACTCGGCGTGCTCGTCGACCTTGAAGGTGAGCTTGTCCAGAATCATCTGGATCGGCAGCCCGTACTGGACCAGCGACAGCAGCTGCTGGTCGCGCGTCTTTCCGTTGGCGGCGAACATCGACCCGGACTCGAAGACCACGTCCGGATGCTCGGCGAGGTTGACGGTCGAGATGGCCCTGGTGATGGTCGACCGCCCAGAGAGACCGGGAACCCTGACCAGGGAGCGCTCGGGCAGGTAGTGCTTCCACAGCACCAGGCACGCCTTGATGGCCGCAGCAAACCCGTCCTGGAACTCGTCCATCGTCATCGCGAGGTTCGCCTCGTCCTGGCCGATGAGGGTCTCCATGCCAATGCCGCTGCTGATGTTCGGCGTCCGCTTGCCCGTGATGGCACTGTGCGTGCCCATCATGTCCTCGACCTTGGCCGCCTGCATCGCCAGGGCGTCCCACAGAGTGGACGATGCCGGCGGGGACGCGCGAAGAACTGGCGCGCTCGCCGAGTCGTTGTAGTAGATCTTCTGCCCAGGCTCGTTGGTCAGCTCCCGCTCGTCGACCATCGCCTGCCGAGGAATCAGCCACTGCGGGCTGGACGTCAGCTTGATGATGGTGAAGAGCAACTCGTCGAGTTGGTTGTAGCGCAACTGCGGAATGATCGCCGGCATGATTTGTGAGATGCCGTAGATTCGGTTCGGAACAGGCGTCCATCGAACGAGCGAGACCGGGTCGCACCCCTCGGGGTAGTCGCCCTCGTAGACCCACTGGTCCTTGTGCCAGACCCCGCAGCGACCGTCCTTGAAGTAGACCCACCACAGTTCGATGCGGCCCTCGGGCTGCTGCAGGTAGGGCTGGGTCGACTCGGCATCTCCGTCGCCGCCGTCGGCGTTGGTGCTGGCGAACAACTCTTTGGCCGCCGGGAAGAGGTGGTAGGCCTCCTCGCGCATCACGAACTTGCGGACGGCCCGCCAACGCGCCAACTCGGGGCGGTAGGCGTAGGGCTCGAACAGAAGGTCGTAGGGCGAGACGAGGTCGACCTCCAGCTTCTCCTTGTCCATGTTCGGCCAGACGTGCAGGCCGAAGTTGCCGCACGGCGACGCCCACTCGACGCCCTTGCGGGCCGCCCACTCCATGTTGGTCTGCAGCCAAGCGGCGCGAGCGGCCAAGTTGGTCGTGACGGCCTGGGCCTCGTTCTCGTAGCTGGAGGTCAGCGAGCGCGCCGTGATGGCCGGCAACTGCGGACGGAAGGCCGCGACAGTGGCCCGGTACGACGGCAGCAGGCGGTTGGTCACCGCCACCACCTTGCCGCGCACCTCGCGCATCCGGTTCGGCTCAAGGTTGAGCCCGTCGGTCACCAAGTCCTGGTTGCCGATGAGGAACGCAAGGCCGTAGTCCCACATCCGGATGTCGGCCTCGCGCAACGAGCGAGCCATCTCCACTTCGCCAGCGAAGTCCATCGGCAGCTTGCGCTGCTCGTAGAGCTCAAGCTCCTCAGGAACCTTGCCCTTGAGCTTGTACTTGTTCGACGGCAGGTTGACGTCGACAGTGTCGTCTGGCTTCCATCCCATCGGCTAGGCCTTCCCTGTCCGCATCAGGTGCAGCGCCCGCGCCCTGGTCATGTTGGCGCCGCCGGAAGCGTCGGGACCCGTCTCCGAGTCGACGACGGAGCCGGCGATGCCGCCGAGGGCAGAGCCGATTGGCGCCCCAAGCTGAGGAGGGGCTCCGGCAAGGGCGCCCAGGCCTGCGCCGATGACTCCGCCCAAGGCCGTGCCCACGGTCTTTCCGGTAGTGCCAGGGCCAGCGCCTTGGAGGCTCTTCATGGCGCCCGGCGTGGCGCCAAGCATTGCGGAACCGTAGCGGCCGGAGGCGAGCCCCGTCGACTCCGTCAGAGCGTCTGCCAGTTGATCGCTCATCAGGGAGTCGTTCATGGGGCTCCTACATCAGAACGGGCGACGCATCGTCCGTTGGGCCGCGCCGGCGAAAGGGGCCGCCGGTGTCGGCCGGCACCTCCACGCGGGTCCTGCGCCGGCCGCTTGGCAGATCTTCCTGCCTCACGCTGTCCGCGTCAACACCAGCGTCGAAGGCGGCCATCTCGGCCTGCACCGACCGGCTCGCCTCGAGCAGCGCCGAGGCCGTCTCCCTCGCTGCAACGAGCAGGAATCGGACGGCCCGGGCGGCGCGACGGCTAGCCAAGGTCGGACTCGGCCAGCTTGGCTACCAACTCCGCCTTGGTCCCACTGGCGGCAAGGCCGCGAGCCTTGGCCAAAGCGCGCAGCTCCGGGAAGGACTTCTCGGAGTACTCGGCACCAAGAGCGGCCACGGCATCCTCGCCCATCGAGACCCCAGAGGGGGCGGAGGGCTTGGTAGCCAGGCGCGTTGTCAACTCCTCACCGAGGGCGGGAGTCGTCCCAAGACCGTCCCCGGCCTGGTCCGCCTTGCGGCTGTTCAGGAAGGAGCTGACATCCACCACCTTGGCCCCGGCCTCGGCCAAGCTGGCAGTCGAGCTCGCGTAAGCCTTGAGGCCAGAAGCTTCCTTGTACAGCCTGCCGTTGCCGTTGGCGTCGATGTCGACGTGGTACCAAGCCGCCTTGTTGGGCGGGATGTAGTGGCCGACCTCTTTGTTGGAAAGGAAGTCGGCGCCGGGATAGACTCCAGGCTTGACGCCCTTGGGCGCGGCGAAAAAAACGTCCTGGAACATGGACCCTCCAAAGAGCCGCCAGTCTCAGCGGCGGAAGACGTTAGTCGACCGGCATGAATTCCAGCACGACCATCGCCGCGTTGTCGCCGGCCGTCTGAGCGCGGCAGAAGAACAGCGTGGCACCGGCGAGCAGCGTCGCAGACGCAGAGTCGTCCACCGTGTTGATGGGCGAGACGGAGGCGTCCGGCAAGACCACCAGGGCAGGAGCGGCGTCCCACGTCGCAAGCACGCTGCTGGCGAGCAGAACGCCAGCGCCACCGGCAGTGTCGCGCACGCTGACGGAGTTGGCGACATTTCCGGAAGCCGCCGAGGTCTTGATGGTGCGGACGCCGATGAGTTTGCCCTTGCGGGGCATCGTGCCGGTCACGACGTCGTTGGCCGTCGCGCCGGTCGCGATGTTGGCCACAACCACGAACGGCGCCGCGCCGACGGCGACCACGGGGCCGGTCGCCGTGCCGACCAAGCCGGAGTCGAGGGTCGCCGGGGTGATGACCTCGGACAGATTGACCTTGGACGCCGGGATGGCGGCGTCGTCGAACCAGTCCGCGCCGTTGGCGACGGTGATGGACGTGGCCTCCAGCGGGCTGCCGGAGGTGCGGTCGTAGGGCTTGAGGGTCTTGGTGGCGTTGGCCATGGTCGGTTCTCCTTATCGTTTCGGGTTGGCGCCCAGCCCGGAGGGTCCATCTGCCGGGCCGGGCGCCTATCCGCTTCTCGAACTAGTCGAGCAGCTCGTTCACGATGTCCAGACCGCTCAGCACCGCCGCCGAGCGCGGGGTGAAGCAAATCTGCTGGAAGACGCCCCAGATCGTGGTGGTGGTGTGCGGGTAGGTGTCGCTGTCGCGGTTCTTGCCCTGGACCCGGAAGCGCAGCATCGGGACGCCGCCAACCCCGCCCTTCTTGGGCGTGCAGATCTTCCACTGCTCGGGGGTGACGAACAGCAGCATACCGCGAGGCAGACGGCGCATCTCGTTGATGGTGTACCCGGCGAGGCGGGTGCCCGTGTTGACGAGGTCCGACTTGTGCTGCGCGCCGCTCGACTCGACGTTGAAGTTGAAGGCCGACGTCATCGCCGCGATGTAGATCGAGTTGAACAGCGGGTTGGCGTACAGCTTCTGCGGGGCCTTGCTGTTGCGGGCGCGCACGATGTCGAGCAACCGGATGACGCGGGCGCCGGCCAGCGCCGTTCGGCCACCACCGGCCGCCACGCTAGCGATGTAGCCGCGCGAGCGAAGCGCCTTGAGCGGGTCGGTCGATGCCGTGGCAGCACGCGTCTTGGTGCCGAAGGTGCCAGCGAACAGGTTGTGCAGAATGCCGAACATCTCCTTGCTGGCGTGGTTGGTCCAGCAGAGGGTGTTGCCGATGGTACGGGCGCCCAGCGTGGTCGTGGTGCCAAGCTCAACGCCAATGCCGTTGCCGACCGGCATCAGGCCCTGGAGGTGGAAAGACGACAGAGCCGCAGCGCTGTCCACCGCGACGATCGTGATCGTCGAGTTCAACTCGTCGGTCGCCACGACGAAGAAGCCGAAGCTGCCCGCGCCACCGCCAGCCGTGATGCCGTGACCGCTCTCGACCAAGCGGAGGTCGTCGAGGCAGCGCAGGGTGATGGGCACCCAGGTCGACGGCGTGCCAATGGCCGGGCTGGTGGCCACCAGCGGGTAGCAGTCCATCGACTCGTCGGCCGTCGGGTCCGGCGAGGTCGAACCCAGCGCGCGGAAGCAACGGAAGTCGCCGTCGTAGTCCAACTCCTGCACCGCCGAACGGTTCGCACCGGCAGCACCAAGGTTGTCGTTGAACGCCGTGGCGATGGCGATCGGAACGCCAGCGGTGCCAGGGAACTCGCAGATGATGCCACGAACCGCGTTGCCGAAGATGGCCGCGTACTCGAGGTTCTCGTTGTTCGAGTCGATCCAGGCTTCCATGTCGTCGCTGAGCTTGACGACGCTGCCGTCGTCGAAGTCCTGCGCCATCCAGGTCACCGCGATGCGGGCGTTGTACAACACCACATCGAAGGACAGGAAGGTGGAGTTGGCCGACACCGGCGTCTGCAGCGGGTCGTTCTCGCCCATGAACGCGCCAGGCTGCACCTTCTCGGTGCGAATCGGCACGATCAGCTCTCGGCCCTTGTAGACCTCGCCGGAGACCTTCAACTCCTTGACCCAGTCGGCACCGGAGTTGAGCAGGTCCATGAAGGCGTGGTACTGCTCCTTGAGAGCTTTCGCCGTGACCTTGCTTGCGCGAGTCGTGACCGCCATCGTCGTCTCCTTGGTGAGCGCCCGGGATTACCGGCGGGCGCTCAGTCGCTTCGCCCGCTCTGCCGGGTCGTTGGTGCCTGACCAGCCAACCTGGTCCTTGGCCGCCGTCTCAGTGCGGGCGTTCTGAACCCCACGAGTGTGGGGCATCGGCGCCCGCTTGACCGAGGACGGGTGGTGGGTCGGCAGGTTGTCCTGGCCGAGCGCGCCCATCTTCTGGTAGACGCTGCGCGCAAACTGCACGCCGTTGCCGCCAGCCACAATGACCTGGGCCAGCGCGTCGCCGTCCACGTCCTTGAACACCCGCGAGATGGCCGCAGCCTTCGCGCGAGCGTCGGCAGCCATCTGGGCCGCCTCTTGGTTCATCCGGGCCTGATGCTCCAACTGGGCGTTGCGACGCTCCAGCTGGGCCAGGCGCCCCTCGAACTCCGGCGGCAACCGCGGCGTGGTGTCGAGCAGCCCCTGCTCTTTGAGGTACTCGTCGACCTCGGCGTTGCCAGTCGCGGCAATGCGGCCGGCAGCGGAGTCTCGGGTCGCCTGCTCCTGCCGCTGCGACTCACGCGCGGCCAGCAGCTTCTCAAGGCGTTGGTTCTGCGCCCGAAGCTCAGCCAGGACCGGGTCCTCGCCCTGCCGGGCCGGAGCCTCCAGGCTCTTGAGGGCCTCAAGGTCGTCCTTGGAGTAAGCTGTCGGCTTCTCCTTCTCGGCCGGGTCGGCGATGACCGGGCGTTCGACGTACTCTTTGACCTCCGCCAGAACAGCATCAAGAGCGTCGGCGCCGGTGCCGGCCAGCTCGTCGTCGTCGTCCTCGGGCTCGCCAGCGAAACCAGCGGCCTCCTTCTCGTGGGCGTCCACCAGCAAGGCGCCGTATCCACCGAGAACCGAGGCGAACTCGTCGGAGTAGTCAACCGCCAACTCGTCTGTGTCGAACTTTGGACCGCTCATTGGACCTCCACTCAGGGCTTATCACAGAGCCATTTGTCAGTAGTCAATGTCTTGGGCCGCTCTCCCCAAACTGGGGTAGCAAAAAGTTGTCATCCCCAGACATCCGGGCCATGCGCCGCCGCGCCTCGGCCACCCGCTTGCGCGTCTCCTCGTCGTCGTCGTCGAAGTCGTCGAACTCATTGTACGACCTGCCGGTTCTCGCCTCGTACAGCAGTTCCTCGCCGTCGGTCTTGGGCCTGCGCCGAACCGCCATGATGTGCTGCGACATGATCTCGAGGTCGAGACCGTGGTAGGCCATCGCCACCGCAAAGAGCAGGTCGTCGTGGGCGCCGGGGCCATGCTCTGGCCGGTTGTCCTTGTGCTCCTCGTTGTACTTGAACTCGTTGATTTCGTGACACAGTCTCGGGCACTTCGGCAAGGGCATGAGCGGCTTGTCGCCGCCGAACAGGACCATCAAGTGCCGGACCAACACCGTGCGCGTCGCATCGGTGAAGGCGTAGCCGAGCTTCTCGACGGCTTGGCTGCCGATGCGGTCGACCACCTTACGGCGGTAGATGTTCGGGTAGCCATTACCTCGAAGGTCGTCGAGGACGGCGGCGCCGTTGCCGCCCGGGTCGCCGACGATCATCGAGTTGAACTCGATGGCCCGGACCCGGACTTCGGAACACCAACTGTGCAGCGGCATGTGGTCGTAGCCGGTGGCCAGCAGGCGCGGCTTCTCGCGAGTGCCGGCCATCACGGCCAGCGCGTGGAAGTCGCCATCCTCGTAGCCGTAGGCCGTGTCCACGCCCATCGACGTGGCCTCGCCGAAGCGAACTGGCTCGAAGGTGAGGAAGCCCTCGCGCGGCTTGCCAACGTTGAACGAGATGTTGAAGACGCGGCCCTTGGCTGTCGAGAAGGCCAGCGCCGGGGTCGCCGGGTACTCCCGGTGGAATCCAACCCAGTCGAACCCGTTCTCGGACAGCTTGTGGAGCAGCCACAGCGTCTGGGGCCCGGACAGCCGGTACTTGGTGACGTACTCGCCGACCTTGGCGACGTTCTCCGGGGTCCGGATGGCCTCCAGTTCAGCCGCGACGGAGGTTCGGCCGTCGCTAATGGAGTACATCGGGCTGGTCATCCACGGGAAGAACAGCTTGCTCCAGGCCGTGCCCTCGCCATACCAGAGCTCGTGCATCTTGCCGAGGCCCTTGGCGGTGGTCTCGATGACCTTGATAGACCCGGGCAGGCAGGCGTTGAGCGCTGCCGCGAAGGTCTTGGCCGGGTCGGCAAGGAAGGCGAACTCGGAGATGTGCAGGAACCCGATGTCGCCGCCACGGAAGGCTGCGCCCTCGTTCTGCGACACGCGGAGCGAGCCGCCGCCGACAAAGACGAGGCCCGTCTCGATGTTGTCCTCCCGAATCTTGAAGTCGCCGGCCTTCAAGAACGATGGGAGGTGGGTGATGGCGTAGCGGAACTTGGTGCGGACGAGGTTCTTGACGCTGGCGTCATCGTGCGCCAGCAGCGCGCACTTGGTCCGGTGGAACAGCGCCAGCCACAGGGCGTAGAAGCACAGCAAGGTCGACATGCCGAGCTTGCGGGCCTTGAGGTTGAGGACCTGCCGCTGCGTCTCCATCGAGTGCAGCAGCAACAACTGCTCCTCGTTGGGCGCGAAGTTGACGTGCCGGCTGTATCTGTCCTCGTAGAAGATGTAGTTCTCGCAGAAGTAAAGGAAATCCGCGCGACAGCGCCGGACTTCCTCCGCTGCCTCCCGGTGTAGGTCCCTTCTGCGGGGTTTGAGCGGCTTCATGCTGGCCTACTCGGCTTGGTCACGACGGCTCATCCTCCGTCGACAGGGCGGACACCTCGATGTCGGCGTCCTCGCGCGGGCCTTCTGGCTCTTCTCTGCGGACGAACCCGTACTGCACGGCAGCGCCTTCCAGCGGCGAGAGCGTCCCACCCAAGACGCCCTGGCGGGCAGCCTCCAGCTCGGCGACTCGCTGGCGCACCGCAGCCTCAAGGTCGTCCGCAACCTGCTTGCCCCTCGAGCCAAGGACCGCCTTGGCCCACGAGCCCCTCAGTCGGCGCAGGCTCTTGGCCAGGCTGGCGGCATCCCGCAAGGCCACGGCCATCGAAACAGAGACGTTGTGCCGGTCGTCGTCCTCGGTGATGAGCCCGGTGAGTTCGAGCGCGCAGAAGGTCCGCCGCATCTTGCGGGCGAAGTGCCGCAGCAGGATGCCGGCCTCGATGGTCTCCAAAGTCATCTTGCGCGTCTGCGCCTTTGGCAACTCGTCATAGATGCCAAGGGCGTCCTCGATGCGACCGCAAAGCCCCCGGACCAAGCCCTGCACAAAGCTTGAGGTCGAGATCTTGTCGTCAGCCAAGCGAGCCCGCAACTGGTGCGCCGCCAGAGCCTCCATGTCGGCGATGGCGCCCTCCACAATGGCCCGGCGGGTGCTGAACGACTTGATGGCGGCGAACATCCCTCGGATGTCGTCGGCGAAGAAGAACATCGCCGTCGTCACCGCGTCCGCCGGCGCGAGCCCAATCGCGTCCAAGCTGTCCACCCGCATCTCGCCAACGCCAGACGCAACAACCGTATGCTCAACCGGGCCGTCTACCTCGGCCACCACCACCTCATCAGGCTCCATCCTTGCCCCCTTCCTCGAACTGGTGCTGCTTGTGCTTCTGCATCGCAGCCTCCAACGTCTCCGCCCTGGTCGCCGTCGAGCGAGGCACCGACAGCCCGCCGGCGCGACTCGCATCGTTCACCCGAGCCAACTCCTCGTTCAGCTTCTCAGCGAGCGAATCCTCGCCCTTGTCGAGCCCCACCAACTTCGCCCGCAACGCAAGCGCCGCCACGGCGTCCTTGGCCACCCGGTAGTTGCCAACACCCAGCTCGTGGTTGAGACGCGCCAAAATCTTGTCAGCCTGGCGCAGAAGCAGCGCGCGGGCCTCGACCTTGCTCACCGCGTACTCGTCCGCCAACTCAGCCCGAGCGAGCGCCCGCGCCTCAATCACCTGCGCCAGCGTCGCCCCATGAACTCCAATGGCGTGCAACACCTGCAGCGTCTGGCGAGCGCCAACCCCTTCCTCAAGAGCGTGACGAACCACAGCATCTGGGGCCAAACCCTCGTAGGCCCGTAAGGAGAGCTCGACCAACTCGCCCTCGTGGTCCCGCTCAAAGCCGAGAGGCAGGGCGTCCGGTCGTCGAGGTCTGATGCTGCTCAAGGGACCCTCCAGCCCGCGAGCCTACGAGCAGGCTGGTTCGGTGTCAACCCGGCGCCTACCCAAATCTTAACAAGTTAAAACCACTTCCAGTTTTTAGCCCGTGTTGCAGCGGGAAAGTCGAACGATTCCAGGTGTCGCTTCCGTGGCGGGTACATCCCGATTGTACACGCCACTGCGTGTACTACAAGCATTTACCAACTGTCAACACCTTTGCGCGCTGCTCCGGTGGCGCCGCTCTCTCCGCTCGGTCACTACCCGTGCGTTACTTTGGTTTTTTGTTGGGGGAGGTGGTGGGCTCCCCCCGCACCCGCCCGAGGCCCCACGTCAAACCTACCCCCCTACCACACTCAAGGACACCGAACCCACAAGGTTAGGCGCCTAACCGTTAGGTAACTAACCATCGGGCACCCTGAGCAGCCGCCCACCCGTACTACTAGGTCGGGCACACTGAACAAATGTTCACCCCCTCCAAACGGACGCGGCACACTGAACAACTGTTCACTATCGGTAGACTGGATGTTTGTCTAGTGGACTGGTTGACGTTTGTATAGTGGATAACCATCAACCCCTAGACCACAATCAACTAGCCGTGTGACGAGAACCCATGCACGCGCGCAAGGCGGAAGTGTGAAGAAGTGTGAAGATCTGCCAGGCGTGCTAGTATCTCTTGACATGCTCCCTAGGGTATGGTCCTATGTCTATGGGCAGGTTGCGCGCCTTCCCCTAGTTCACTTCCCACCCCGGCCTTCCCTTTGCCCCCCCTTTTTTAGGGCGCGCAAACGCTAGGCCACTACCTTTGACGGGACAGATCCGTCAATTTCATTTGGAGTATTATAATGATCAATACCGAACACAATCAAGCGCGCAAGCGCAATGGCAAGGGCGGTAGCCCGCTGGCGATCGATCCGATCGCGGTCGTCGCCGTCGAGACCGTCGCCGTCGAGACCGTCGCCGTCGAGACCGTCGAGACCGTCGCCACCCTGGACAATGTCATGTCGGAAGCGGCGGACGACGCCAAGCGCGCCAAGCTGCGGGCCGATGCGGACGCAGAGGGTGACCGCATCATCACCCTCGCGATCGGCGTCAAGGGCCCGGAAGGGGCCCGCTTGCGCGCGGAGGTTGCAGAGATTATCCGGGAAGAGCAAGCCCGTGGGAACCGTGGGACGGACGGGGCGCGCATGGTGGCAAGCTGGCTCTACCGACACGCCAGCGCAAGCGACGACGCCGTCAAGCGCCGCGCCTTCAAGTTTGCGATTTACCAGAGTTTCCACCGCATGCTCAAGACGGGCAACGCGGCCGGAACCCGCGCCATGATCGACGCGCATCGCGGCGGGGCGAGCCTCGCGGCCGCGACCCTTCAGGGTGCCATGGTGTCGCAAGCCGGCAAGGATGCGGCGGATCGGCGCGCCACGATCGCGGGCGACAAGGCGGCTGCCAATGCCGCCGCGATCGCCCCGATCCGCCCCGCGTTCAGCCAACTCTTGAACCTGTCCGATGTTTGCGAGCGCAAGCGCGGCGCGTGGGAGTCTGGCACGGGGCCGCGCCGTGACCTCGACGCGGCCGCTGGGCGCGTCAAGTCGTTTCTCGCGGCCGTCAGCCGTCTGCCCGATTGGACGGAAGCGGAGCGCGAGATTGCAGAGGAAGCGGCCGCCATCGTCTAGGCCAGCCTAGACCTGCCAAAGGCCCCCCGGTAGCCTGCAAAGGTTGCCGGGGGGCTTTTGGCGTTTTTGCGCCATGGTGGGAGACTACAAAATGAGACCCGCACCCTATCTCTACCCTTCCCGTGGTATCAACGCCATCATCGCAGAGGAAAACGACGCGCAAGAGCGACGGGAAGGGCTGAGCATGGCGCGCGCCCATTCCCGCGCCATGCTGGAAAGGGAAGTGAGAAGCCTAGGCTTGACGGCGCCAGATTGTGCCCTGTTTGGGGTGCCTGCCAGTGATTCGACGATCGCCCTAATCGCTAAAGGGTCGCACGTCGAAGATCTGGGGTGGGCGTTAGTTGGCTTGAGCATTGATTGTCGTAGGGTTGAACGCGCCAGGCAACGCGACGTCGAAAGGTCGCGGCGCAAGGTTCGGGACCGATCCCGGTCCCGATAATTAATTAAATTTAATAAGCCCCGACGCTAGGCTTTCGCTTGGCGTCGGGGCTTTTGGCGTTTTTGGACTAGTTGACGCTGCGATCCCGCCGCGTCTTTCAGCGCGTGCCACGTCAAACGACGGCGCAACGTTTCCGCATGTTGCGGCAACGTCAATGGCAGGGGGGCTCCATGTCCGAGAAAATCATTCGGGTCCGCATGACGGATTTCGTCAAGAACATCCTCGCCGATCGCGGCGAGGCGCTCGCGGCCAGCGCGGCCAAGGCCCGCGCCGAGCGCTTGGCGCTCGCCTACCGCCATGCGGCGGAAGAAATGCACAAAGAGATGCGCCCGGAAGCGGCGCGTCAGCGCGCCGAGTACCAGCGCCAGCGGCGCGAGGATGCGGCGGCGGCGGCGGTGGAGAAGGCGCGTCGCGCCGACGTCGAGGCCTTCAACGCGGCGGAGGGCGCTGCGTGGGGCGCCAAGGCGCCCAAGCTCAAGGATTGATGGCGAAGGGCGCCCGCCTTACGGCGCCCGCAGATCGACGGCAAGGCGCTGTCGATCCGTCCCGAGCTGCAAGGATGCTCGGCTAGGCCCACGGACGGGCGCCAGCCGCGCCATGACGGCGCTGTCAGCCGGCCGATGCCGGCAGAGGAGGGGCATAAAGAATGCCGAAATGATGTTCCAGATCGAAACGACCCCTACGGGGGTCTACTGGCCGTGCTGCGCCACCGCGTGGCGGCGCTTGCGCGCCGTCGGGTCCCGAAAGGGTTACGCGTCGTGGCAGGACGCCAGCGACGCGATTGATCGGGCACTCCCGCGCGCCACGCCTGGGTGTGTCGGGCATTTTCGGGTGGTGCCGATGGAGCGGTAGCCACCCACTGGCGAGGGGACCAGCCACCACGCAGCTGCGAGGGCTGCGACGCCAGCCGCGCCATCATGGCGCTTTCAGCCGGCTGGAGCCGGCAGAGGAGAGACAGATGAACACCATTGGGGCCTTATTGGCCGCTGACGTCCCGGTGCTGCTATGGGGCAGCCCCGGCATCGGTAAAACCGCCTCCATCGTCGCGACGGCGACGGAGGCGGGGGCGCACCTTGAGGTGCTCGCCTGCGGGTCGCTGGATTCGCCTGACGTCGTGGGGTATCTGGTGCCCCACGACGGCAAGCTGTCGCAGGTACCGCCCCCGTGGGCGGCTCGCCTTCGGGCGGCGCTTGACGCCGGCACGCCGGCGTGGGTGTTTTTTGATGAAGCATCCTGCGCGCGGCCGTCTGTGCAGGCGGCGCTCCTGCGCGTGATCCAGGAGCGCGAGGTTGCTGGGCTATCGCTGCGTGGTTGCCGCGTCATTGCGGCAGCCAACCCAGCGGAGTCGGCGGCCGACGGCGGCTGGCTGGCGCCTGCCATTGCCGGCCGCTTCGCGCACGTCGATGTGCCGGCGCCGCCGGTGCAGGAGTGGTGCAACGGCCTGCTCCGGCAGTGGGGGCTTGGCTGGTCGCGTGGTGGCGCGACTGGGGCGGCATCCATCGCAGGGTGGGTGCAGCGCCAACCGAAGGCACTCATGGCGCCAGCCGAGCGCCAGGACGGCCGCGCCTGGCCGTCCCCCAGGTCCTGGCACGCCGCCGCCCGCGGCCTCGGGTCGCTGGCCGACAAGGGGGTCCCCTGTCGCGGCGCGGCAGCGGAGGCCGTGGTGGCGGCTTGCGTCGGCGCTCCGGCCGCGTCGGAGTGGCACGCATGGATGATGGCGTGTGACTTGCCAGATCCTGAGGCCATGCTGGCAGGGACGGCGACGTGGCCGGAGCGTGGCGACCAGCGCCTTGCCACGGCCACCGCGCTTGTCGCGGCTGCTTTGGTCGGTGATGACGACGACGTCGTCACCGCCCGCGTCAAGGCGGCGTGGGGGCGTCTCGCCGAACTGCGTCCAGAGCAGGCGCTGGGCGCGGCGCAGGCGCTCGCCGACGGGCATTGGTCGATGCCCGCCGAGTCGGATGGCCTGTTGAAGGCCCTTGCTGCGACAAAGCAGCGGCTGGGTAAGTAGGACGGCGAAGGGCGGCGCATCGTACCGCCCGCACACGCCATTTCGGCGTGCGTCGCGACCTGTCGATGGTCGCCAAAGGCCCACGAACGGGCAAAATAGGAGTTCAAGATGGGCAAAGCGTACGTTATCTTCACCCCGCCGGGGTGGTTGATCGCCACTGACCTTGAGGAGATTCCGGATCGCCCTGACGTCTGGAAGATGTCCAACACGATTCAGTTGGAGTCCGTCGTGGCGGACCTCTCCATGATCGAAGCCGCCGCACAGGCGACGGCCAAGAACTTCGGAAAAAGGGTCTCCAAGGCGTACCCCATCACGATGGATGGGGAGATTCGTAAGGAGGCGGTTTTGCACCGCTACGAGGCTGCGTGCGGCAGCTTCGATGAGATCCACCGCTCGCTCCGCAAAGGCGAGTTGAAGCCATGAACCACCGCCACCTCACGGCCGAGGAGGCGGCACGGGTCGCGGGGTGGCTCCTCGACGCTCGCGTGGTTGCGCCCTATCTGGGGCGCGCCATCGCGGCGTTGACGCCGGTGGCGGTCGACGGGCACCCTTCGGTGTCTGTCGACCGCTGGTGGCGGATCTACCTCGATCCGTCGGTTGCCGGGTGGATGGGCTCGCTCGATCCGGTCGAACGCGCCCACGTTATTGCGAATCACGAGGTGATGCACCTCGTGTATTCGCACCACACGCGGCTGGTTGGCGCCGATGCCAAGGCGGTGAACATCGCCAACGACCTCGCGATCAACCAGCCGGAGGTGTTCCGACACATGCCACAGGACGGCGCGTGCCCGGCAAAACTCGGGTTCCCGGACGGCCTGACGTCGGAGCAGTACTACGACCTGCTGCTCGACTCGTTGGACGATCGCCAGCACCCGGCGCAGTGCCGCTGTGGCAGCGGAGCTGGGCAGCCAGAGGAGTTCGAGGCTGGCCAACCAGATTCGGCTGAGTCCGTCCCAGGCGTGGACGAGGGCGCGGCAGAGCAGATCCGCGCTGGTGTTGCTGCGGACGTCGAAGCCGCAAAGCAAGCGGCAGGGACTGTCCCTGCTGGTTTGGCGGTGTGGGCGGCTGCCGTCCGCAAGCCGCCAGTGGTCGACTGGCGGCGCCAGTTGGCGCGCTCCTTGGCGTCAGGCCTGGCCCGCCATGGAGACGCCGAGGATAGCTGGGCGCGGCTGTCGGTTCGGCCGGCGACGACACTCCGACCAGGGAGTGTCACGCGGGATAGGCTCGTTGGAGTCATTGTGGACACGAGCGGATCTATGGCCGATGTCGCCGGGGTGATGATCCCAGAGCTGGAGCGCATCTGTTCCATGGCGGGATCGCTGGTGATCGTCCAGGTGGATGCTGCTGTCGCGGCAATCACGCGCAGGATGCCGCGCACTTTCGTCGGTGGCGGCGGCACCGACCTTCGCGTGGGGTTCGAGGCGCTGGCTTCCCATCGGCCGGACGTAATCGTGGTGCTGACCGACGGCGAGACGCCTTGGCCGTCGTCGGCGTGCGCTCCGACCATCGTCCTCACCACTGGCGAGGACGGCCCGTCATGGGCTACTACGATTCGGAGGCAAGCATGAAGCCGTGGCTCCTCGCATGTCGGCCGTATTGGGGGGCGTCCGGGGCGTCCAGGGCGTCCAGGGCGTCCTTGGCGTCCAGGGCGTCCGTGGCGTCCAGGGCGGACGGGGCGGCCGGGGCGGTTAAGGCGGCCATGGCGTCCATGGCGGACGGGGCGTCCTGGGCGTCCTGGGCGCCCGAGGCGTCCAAAGCATCCTCACGGAGGCAAGCATGAAGCCGTGGCTCCTC